>Ga0070741_10005846_pt1 | contig 26881 bp, 22 predicted proteins | sample Coa_R1_4_FD_66440 | JGI IMG/M metagenome (GOLD analysis project Ga0070741, IMG submission 66440) | Surface soil microbial communities from Centralia Pennsylvania, which are recovering from an underground coalmine fire - Coalmine... | ecosystem: Environmental > Terrestrial > Soil > Unclassified ...
TGTCAGTCGACGGGGGTTTGCCTGTGGGCAGGTGCTCGGGATGTGTCTTGCCTTGATCGGCGCAGCTGTCCACAGGCAAAGGCGGAGCCGTCCCCGTCGACGTTCGGAGTGAAGAGCGCGTGTCACCACCTCTGAAGAGTGGTTATTGACGGTTTGTATTTCAAACGGCGGCGGGGACGGCTCCGCCTTTGCCTGTGGACAGCCGCTTCAAACATATCTCGCATGACTCACTGAGCGCCTGCCCACAGGCAAACCCCCGCCGCCTGAGTGCGCCGTAGTCGATTAAAAAAGATTAAGAAAATAATCAAAGAACATTGCAAAGATTCATTGAGATATTACGTTTCAACAGTGCCTAATCAAGACAGACAACTCGATTTGGCGTTTCGCACGTGGGGCGGAAAGCGGCGAGGTGCCGGGCGCAAGATGCAGGGCGCACAGCCGCGCGTCTCGCATAAGAAGCGGCCAGTGCTCAAACGGCGGTTTCCGGTACACGTGACTGTGCGGATGCGTGAAGACGTTTGTGGACTGAGGAGTAAGAGTTGCTTTAGTGCACTGAAGAGTGCGTTCAATGCGGCCAATGGGCGTGTCGGGTTTCGCGTCGTGCATTTCTCGGTGCAGGGCAATCACGTTCATTTTCTCGTCGAGGCGGAGGGCAATCGAGAGCTTTCGCGCGGTATGCAGGGATTGAACGTTAGAATGGCTTTAGCGCTCAATCGATTGATGCAAAGACGTGGGAAGGTATTTGCGGATCGTTACCATGCGGTGGTTTTGAAGACGCCGACACAGACAAAGCGGGCGCTGCATTATGTGGTTCACAATAGACAACATCATGCGCCGGGGCGTTACTCGGCGGATTGGCGGGATCCGTTTGCGTCGGCGCAAGGGCCGCTGGTCGCGCCGCGGACGTGGTTGCTGTCGGTGAGTCAGCGCGCGCGCTCGACGACGCGGATGGTGTCGGCGCCGAGCTGAATGCGCGCGGAGTATGGCAGTGGGGCTTCGAGCAGCGTCTTCCATTCGCCGCCGGGGCTCGGGCTCATGAAGAAGAAGTAGACGGCTACGCTCTTGCCGGTGGGTTTGGTGACCTCGGCGGTGCTGATGAGGCCGGGGTAGATCGGCTTGGACGCCAGCACCGAATCGTCGTGGCTCACCACCTTGTCGGAGACGCGCTGGTAGGACTCGCTGGAGAACTCGCCGCGCTCGACGGCGCGCACCAGCATGCGGACCGGGCGCTCGTTGTTGAGATCGCGCGGCGCCTCGACGGTGATGACCAGGTTGTGGCATCCCGCCGCGCACAGCGCCGCGGCGACGATCGCGCACTCGAATCGATTCATGGCTCACCTCGCGAGTTGTTGAACAGCGTCCACGGACGCAGCGCCACCGGATCGCCGTGCACCACGAAGCGCAGCGTCACGGCGCGATGGCGGAACCCGTCCGGAATCACCCACGCCACCACCTCGTCGGAGCTGCGCGCGCGCTCGAGCAGGCGGTAGAAGCTCCACGACGACTCGGCCACGTCGATGCTGCGGTCGGGCGCGGCCTTGAACGCGCCGTCGCCGAACGACACGCCCATCGACGCGCCTTCGCTCGACCACCACGCCGGCGCAAACGTGCGCGACATCGGCCGCTGGTTGAAGCCGAACACCGACGCGCCGCCGGCGCGCAGGAATGACATCGTCACGTAGCCGTCGGCGCCGAGATCTTTCGGCAGCGGCAGCGCGGTCACCGACAGCTCGAGCGGCGCGCGCTTGCCCTCCTTGTCCCAGAAGATGCGCGCCAGCCGCGCCACCAGGTTCACGCGCGCCAGCATCCCCGACGGCAAACGCACCGGGCGCACGAGCGGCGCGCGCGCCGACCACGTCGTGCCACGCGCCACGCAGAACGGCGCCAGCATCGCGCGGAACGAAGTCCAGAACGGGCCGCCGAAGCGCAGCGCGTCCAGCTCCTCGGGCGCGACGTCGCGACGCGCGCCGCGGCGGAACGGATACTTCGCGAACATCGGCGACACCGCGTTCCATTGGCGGTTCCACTGCGCGGCGAGCGCGGCCTCGATCTCGGGCACGCCGAAGTCGAGCACGCGATCGAACGGCTCGACGAACGGGCGGCGCAGCTCGCCCGAGAGGCCGACCTCGTCGAGCCACACCTTCACCTGCGCGAGGTACGACTGCTCGGGCTCGAGCAGCATCGCGGCGGAGACGCGGCCGACCGGGGACAGCACGCGCGCGAGGCCTTCGCTCTCCTCGGCGGGCGGCGCGCTCGCGCCGGGCAGCGGCGGCGTCCCGAGCGCGGCCAGCGCCACGCCGCCCGTCGCGTTGGGATCGCGCTCGACGCCGGCCAGCTCGCGCGCCAGCTTGCCGACGAGCGCGACGTAGCGGCCGAGCGGCCCGGGTCCCGCGTCGCGGCCGGGCTTGACCAGGCGCACGAGCGGCGCGAGCGGCGCCACCGCGTCGCCGAGCGGGCGCAGGTACGGCGTCTCGAGCGCGCCGAGATCGGCGTCCTCGGCGATGCGGCGCAGCCAGCGCTGCAGGCCGCCCGACGGCTGCGTCATCTCGGCGATCGCGCCGTGCAGCTCGGCGGACGTGCGCACGTCGAGGTGGAACGTCTCGACCGAGAGCAGCGCGTCGCGGTAGCGCTGCGCGTACAGGCTCATTTGATCGAGCACGTAGGCGGCGAGCGCCGAGCGATCCGAAGCGGGCAGCGGCGAGGCACCGAGGCGCTTTCCGAACTCGTCGAGCGCGGGCTTGATCGAGCCTTCGACCACGACGCGGCGATAGAGATCGGGCACGAGATCGGCCGCCGGCTCGCCGCCCGCGCCGGCGCGCGGCAGGAACGGATAGCCGGGCTTCTGCACGTACGCGCGCACCGACGCGCGCGCCACGAGCTCGAGCCAGCGCGGGCGCGCGAACGCGTAGCGACGGCCGAGCTCGATCACGTAGCGCTCGCTGCCGCCGTCGCGCAAGAGCGCGTCGACGTGGGCCACGAACGCGGCCGCGGTCATCTGCCCGAGCTGCGCCGCCGACGGATCGCCCTTCTGCACCATGGCGAGCAAGCCCTCGACGGGGCCGGCGTTGCGCGTGAGCCACGCCAGCGTCTCCTGCCGCCGCGGCGCGCGCACCAGCGACGCCACCTCGGGCGGCGCGGCGTCGGCGAGGAGGCGCTCGAGCGCCGGGACGTGCACGAAGGTGCGGCTGCGCTCGAGCGTCGCCGCCAGCGCCTGGGCGCGCGACTGAAGATCGGCGAGCCGGCCGGTGACGTCGGCGCTGTCGTACGCCGCCTCCAGCTCGTCGAGGAAGTCGCGCCACGGCTTCTCGCTGCCGGCCAGGTCGCCGCCCGAGAGCAGGCGCGCCAGCAGCGCCAGCGACGGGGTTTGGCGCCACGGGCGCTCGGTCCAGCGCAGGTAGCTGGCCACCGCCGATTCGGGCACGCCCAGGTTTGCGGCAAAATGCCGCAGGTGATCGCCGACCAGTCGGCCGAGCGCGTCGTCCGGCGCGGCGTAGAGGACGCCGAGGCCGTAGAGGCCGACCTCGCGGCACTCGCCCTGGCACTGTTCGAGCGCGGGCACGAGGTACGCGGCGCGCACGCTCTCGACCAGCGACTGCGCGAGCGCGTGCTTCTGCGGGCGCGCGGACCACCGCAGGAGCGGCCACCAGCGCTCGGCGGAGCGCACGTCGGCGAGCGCGCGATCGGCGCGATCGAGCGCGCCGGGCAGATCGATCGGCGCGCCGTCGCTCGGCGTCTCCGACGGCGACAGCGACGATGACTGCGACGTCGACGGCCATGGCGACGGCAATTGAGACGTCGGAAATTGCGACGTCGGGAATTGAGACCGCGGCGATTGCGACGTCGGCGGCGCGGCGCGCTGCGCGAGCTCGGCCACCGCGGCCTCGGCGCGCGCGAGCTTGCGCGCGTGGTGCCAGTGCGCGCCGCCGACCCACAGCGCCAGCCCCGACGCGGCCGCCGCGCAGCGCACGAGGTGGATCCGCCGCCGCGCCGTCGGCTGCGGCGCGAGCGCGGCCGCGAACACGCGATCGACCTGCAGCTCCGGATCGGGCGCGAACAGAAACAGCCGATCGAGCGCCGGCGGCGCCGACAGCGGCGACGGCTCGGTGAGCGGCACCAGGAACGACGCCAGCGCCGCGCCCGCCTGGCCCGCGTCGGCGAACAGCTCGACCAGCCGGCAGTAGCCCGCGCTCGGCAGGCTCGTGAGCGCCAGCGGCAGGTGCGGCTCGTGCGGCGCGAACAGCGGCGCCGCCTCGCCCTCGCCGGCGAAGCGCGCGAGCTCGAGCGCCGACGAGAGCTGGTGCCGCTTGCACACGCGCTGAAGCTCGGCGAAGCCCTCGACCGCGTCCATGTGCGTGAGGCAGACGCTCACGCGCGCCGGGCGGCGATGGATCTCCTGCAGCAGGTGCAGCTTGCCGCGCACGAGCTGCGCCTGGCGCCGGAGCTCCGCCGACGACACGCGGCCGAGCTGCTCGCCGTCGAGCACCACCACCACGTTCGGCGCGCGCCGTCCCGACCACGCGCGCCACAGCCGCGACAGCGCGCGCCGCGCCGACGGCGAGTCGTCGCCGAGCAGCGCCGGCGAGACCTCCTGCACCGTCACCTTGCCGCCGAGGTAGATCTGCAAGAGCGGATCGTCGGTCGCGCTCGGGAAGAAGCGCTGCTGCTGCGCCGCCCAGTCGACCTGCGTGTCGATCAGCAGGCTCTTGCCCGCGCCCGCCGCGCCGAAGACGATCACCGACGGGTAGTCGGCGATCGACGCGCGGTAGCGCCACGGCTGCGCGGCGAGGAAGCGGCGCCAGATCTTGAGCAGCTGATCGGCGCGCAGGCCGTCGGGGCGCTTGTTGCCGTCGCGCCTGGCCAGCGACGTCGACGCCGACGGCGGGCGCGCGGCGCGCTCCTCGCGCCAGCGGCGCCACAGCCGGATGATCAGCGGCAGCGCGCCGACCACCAGCCCGATCACCGCGAACAGCACGATGGTGCTGAGCTGCGCGCGCAGCTGCGCGATCATCGCGCGCCGTCCAGCATCGCGTCGCAGAGGTGCTCGAGCTTGTCGAGCGCTTCGGCGAGCGCGCGGCGGCGGCGCTCGTGCTCCTCGCGCGTCGGCGGCGCGGCGGCCAGCTCGTCGACGAGCCGCTCGACCTTGGTCAATTGCGGCTCGAGCCAGCGCACGCGCGGGCCGAGGGCGCGCTCGGCCTCGAGCGCCAGCTGCGCGAAGATCTGCCGCGGCGTCTCGCGCGGCGCGGCCGTCGTCGAGGCCGCTCGCTCGGCCGCTTCGCGCCGCAGCCGCTCCACCACGTCGTCGTGCTCGTTCATGGTTGGCTCCTCACCACAGGCACCAGCACGCGAGCGTCCACGCGAGCGCGAACGCGCCGGTCAATAGGTACAGCCGCGCCGGCCCGCGCGTGTCGGGCAGTTGCCACGCGGTGGTCTTCTCGTCGTGCGCCGGCTTGACCGCGCCGCCGATGCGCGCCGCCAGCTTGCGCCGGTACGACGCCAGCTTCTGCGGATCGCGGTTGTGCCGCCCGACGAAGCCGTCGTCGAGGCAGAAGTAGCAGAGCTCGAACAAGAGCGGCGAGGCGTCCACGCGCCGCAGCCGATCGTCGATCAGATCGTAGAAGAGATCGCCGCCGTCGTGCACGCCGAACAGCGAGCGCTGGAGCAGCGGCCACTTGTGCTCCTCGGCGGGCGCCAGGCGGCGCTGGATCTTCTCGTCGAGGACGATGCCGAGCACGAACAGCACCTCCTTGATCTCGGCGGAGGTGAGGTGGTGCGAGAGGCGCGCGGTCAGGCGCGCGAGCAGCTCGCGGGCGCGCGCGTGCAGCGCGGCCAGCGCCTCGGGGCCGAGCACGGCGCGCGTGCTCACGTCGAGATCGCGCGCGGCGGCGACGGTGGTGGCGCCGTCGATCACGTCGGCGGCCTCGCGCATGGCGGCGACCAGCGCCTGCCACACGGCGAGCTTGGAGCGCGTCGGGCGCGCCGGCTCGACGGCGTTGGTCGCGTCGCGCGGCAGCACCTGCGCGAGCGCGGCCTCGCGGCCGACCGGGCGCGGCAGCGGGCTCTTCACGTGCGCGCTCCCGCGACCCGCGCGCGCGCCGGCGCGCTCACCGGCTCGGCGCTCTCGACCTCGACGTCGGCGGCCACCACCGAGCCTTCGCTCCACGCGTCGCACAGCTCGCGGATGCGCGCCACCAGCGTCCACGCCAGCGCCTCCTCGGCCGGCGGCACCGCCTCCAGCCGCACGCGGTAGCGGTGGCGCGCGCCGTCGGCCGCTCCGCCGTCGCGCGCGGCCTCGACGTCGACTGCGGCAATTCGCCGCAGCACGCCGGCGAACGGCCCGCCTTCGCCCGCGCCGAGGAGCTGGAGCAGCAGCAGCAGCTCGTCGCGCCGCAAGATCGGCCGCATGCGCAGCGCCAGGAGCTCGAGCAGCCCCGACGACATCTGGTCGAGCGGCGTCTCGCACGCCGCTCGAACGCCGCCGAGCACGCGCCACTTCAGCCCGCCCGCGTGCCGATTGGGCAGCCACGCGTCGAGCGGCCCGACGGCGCGCGCCGCGAACCACGGCTGGTGCCACTCGGCCTGCACCACCACGCGCCGCGGTTTGGCGAACGCGTCGCGCAGCCGCACGCGCAGCCGCTGGCGCACGCCGCCCGGCTCGACCGCGCGCTCGAGCTGCCAGCCCTCGTCGGCGCCCGGCAGCATCCCCGACGGCAGCGGCTGCAACCCCGACGGCGAGAGATCGAACACGCCGGCGACCGAACGCAGCTCGGTGTCGCCGTGCAGCTCGTTGGGCACGATCGGATAGGCGCTGCGCAGCCCGTCGGCGGCGATCACGGCGGCCGGCGCGCTCACGAGGTTGATCACCGGCAGCGCGTGCAGGTGCAGCGGCGCGGCGGCGATGGCGCGGCTGTCGGGCCAGCGCGAGTCGAGATCGAACGCCAGCGCCAGGCGCGTCCACGGCGGATGTCCCTCGGGGAGCGTCACGTGCGCGAACAGCTCCAGCTCCGGGTAGTGCAGGAGCAGCCGCACGCGCTCGAGCGGATTGAGCGCGGCGAGCAGCCCGTCGCCCGCCGCGCCGAGCGCCACCTCGCACGGGCGCCCGCCGTCTTCGGTCGTCGGCCGGCGATCGAAGAACGCGGTCACGCGCTGCAGGTGGCGCCGCAGGTTGTAGTGCAGCCGCAGCGACGCGGCCAAGCGATCGAGGTGATCGATGCGCAGCGCGATCGGCCCGTCGAGCGCGCGCACCGGCGCGAGCGCGCGCAGCGTCACCAGCAGGCGAAACCCGTCCTGGCGCAGCAGCACCTCCGCGCCGTCGAGCCGCGCCGGCGCGAGCGGCGTCTCGCGCAGCGTGCGAAAGCGCCCCACCGCGCCGTCGGGCGCGCCCAGGTGCAGCTCGCAGCCTTCGGGCAGCGTGAGCGGCTCGATCAAGCGCTCGGCGCCCGCCGCCTCGACCGTCGCCAGCGACGGCATCGGCGACAGCAGGAAATCGAAGTAGCCGCCGAGCACGCGGTCGAGGCTCGCCCGCAGGTTGTCGCGCGCGCAGGTCTGCGTGCGCGCGGTGAAGAACGCCAGCGCCTCGATGATGCGCCCCACCGCCGGATCGTCGCGGTCCACCGCCGCCGCCGGGTTCAGCTCGGCGTGCACGCGGCGAAACTCCTCGAGCGCGTGGAGCTGATCGAGGAACCGCTGGTACATCACGTCGCGCTCGGTCATCGCCCCGCCTCTTCGGGAATGGCGCGAGGCGGCAGGCTGTGACGCGAAATTCGCGCGCGCTAGAGCGGGATGAGGCCGGGGATGTTGGTGACGCCCTCGATGTTGACGTCGCCGGCGGCGATGGTGACGCTGCCGGCGGCCATGGTCAGCTCGCCCGCGGCGGCGACGTCGACGGTGGCGGCGGCGGCGACCGAGACCTCGGCGCCGGCGGTGAGCGAGGCGGCGGCGCCCGACGCGAGCGACAGATCGAGCCCGCTCGAGATCGCGCACTCCTGGCCCGCCTGCAGCGACGCGCTCGCGCCCGCCTGCAGCTCGAGCGCCGCGCCCGCCTGCACCTGCGCGCTCGCGCCCGCCGCGATCTTGGTGGTCGCGCCGCTCTGATATTCGGCGGTCGTCTTGGCGCGGCACTCGATCGTCCCCGCGTCGACGACGAAGCGGTTGCACTGCACGGTCACGCTGGCGTCGTCCTGCGTGATGCTGCTCGCGCCCGCCGGCCCGCGCACCTCGAGCCGGATGCGCGTCCCGTCCATCGACACGCGCTGCGTGATCCCGCCGGCGTCGTTCACCACCTCGACGGTGACGCCGCCGTGCTTGTCCATGTCGACGAAACACAGCAGCGTGCCGCTCATGGCTCTTCCTTCACTTCGATGTGCAGGTTCCCCTCGGAGATCTTGATCGACTGCAGATCATGGCGGTGCGTGCGCGCGATGCGGAACACCGGCTTCGCGTCCTCGTAGTCGTGCAGCACCGACGTGATGCTGTCGGGTTTCTTGCCGAGCAAGAGGTGATTGGCCTGCGCGTCGGTCGGCCGCTCGATGCCGTCGCGCCAGTCGAGAAAGCTCTCGATCCACGCCCGCCGCCAGGTGAACGCCATCAGCACGCGCTGGTGTTTGTGCGCCGGGAAGTGGAGCTGGCCGGGCAGCTTGAGCGGCTCGTAGGGCGTGATGATCGTCCGGTTCCACAGCGGCACCAGCACGTGATAGACGCGCGGCTGCGGCTCGGCGGGATACGGCTCGTGCGTCTTCTCGTCGTCGGCGCCGACCTCGCTCACGATCTTTCCTTCGACGAACGTCGGCGCCTCGTGTTCGACGAACGCCGGCAGCCGCGGCCGCGGATCGGCCACCAGCTCGAGCTGCACCTTGAGCGACGTGAGGAAGTGGCCCGACTGGTTCGCGTGATCGACGCGCTCGCCGCCCGGCGCCTGCCCGCGCCAGCGCACCTCGAAGACGCGAAAGTTTTTTTGCTGCGCCGCCCACGTCTTGGCGTTCCACGCCGTCTTGCCCGGCGCGATCGCCGCCAGGTCGCCGGGAAACAGCGGCGCCGCCGGCAGCGAGCGCAGCTCGAGCTCGAGCGTCGGCTTCGGCTCGGCGATGAGGCGCGTCGTCTCGAGCGCCTTGCGCCGCGCCACCTCGTCGTCGACGGGCGTGCGCAAGAGCGTCGCGCGCACCATCGACGCCGCCGCGCTCGAGTTCGCGATCGTCGCCGTCACCGGCCGCTCCGTGTACGAGTTGAGGATCGTCGGCGTGTAGCGCGGCGGCGCGGGCAGCCGGTGCGTCGAGCGCTCCACGTCCTGCCAATAGACGTCGAACGGCGCGCCCGCGTCCTTCTTGGCCGCGCGCAGCGCGTAGCGGTTCTGCTGAAGGTCGTAGGTGAAGACGCCGTTGTGGCGCGCCACGAACCACATCACGTAGTCGTAGAAGCTCGCCGGCCCGCTCGACGGATCGAGCCCGACGAAGATGATCGGCCGCTTGACCTCGAGCTCCGGCCACTCGTACGCGAGCGCGATGCGATCGCCTTTGTGCTCGTCGAGCACCTGCTTCATGGTCGCGTCGGCGTACAGCACCGACGGGAAGTGCTGCCCCCACAGCGCGCGCATCGGATCGGTCACGCGCAGCGTGTAGCGGCGCATCACCACCGGCATCGCCGCCAGCTCGAGATGCTGCTGAATCTCCTGCAGCGTGCGCTCGTGCGCGATCCCGCGCAGCGTGACCGCCGGGCGGATCTCCTTGGCGTTGTTGGTCCAGCCCGATTGCAGCGACAGCGCCACCTCGATCAACTTCGGCCCGACGAATTTTTCGCGCAGCTTGTCGCGGTCGGGCCCGCCGAGCGGCTGATCGTCGACGACGATGAACTCGAGCGTGCCCTCCCAGCCCCAGCTCGCCAGGTGCAGCTCGAAGCTCTTCACGTCGCCGGGCGCGACGCGAAACTCGGCGCCGTCGATGGTCAGCGTCAGGCCGACCACCGCGCGCGCGGGGAAGATGCGCTCGCGCCCGTCGGCGTTGAAGGTGCCGAGCTCCCACTGCTCGGGCGCGTCGGCCTCGGTGCGCGCCTTCACGTCGAGCGCGATGCGGTCGGTGTCGTCGCCGTCATTTTTCGGATCGGGCACGTCAGCTCCTCTCCACGCGCACCGTGCAGTACGGCGTGTGCAGCCAGATGCGCAGCTGCACCGCGTGCGCGCCGACGGTGCCGTGCAGGCGGAACACGGGGCAGCCCTCCGCGTCGTCGCGCTCGAGCAGCTCGATGCGCGGCTCGGCCACGCGCGGCTCGAAGCGCGCGATCGCCTCGCACAGGTGCTGCCCGAGCGCCAGCATCGGATTGGCCGACCACATCCAGTCGGTGATCTCCAGCCCGAACCCGTCGAGGAACGAGCCGTAGTCCTTGCGCGTGTTGAGCAGGTGCTCGAGGTGCTCGATGACGTCGGCGAGCTCACTCGACGGCGGGCGCCCGGCGAGCCGACCGACGAGACCGTAGGCGTAGGAGCGGCCGGCCATCACGCCCTCCAGAACAGCGAGAACTTCACCGGCTCGAGATCGGGCCGCGCGTAGAAACAGATCGCGCCCTCGTTGAGCACCTGCGACCACTCCTCGTCGCGCGCGATTTGGTAGAAGTCGATCTCGGGGCCGAACGCGTGCGGAAACGGAAGCTGCTGGCGCGCCTCGAACGGCACGCCGCGCAGCGACAGCCGGTGCACCGTCGGCAGCCGATTGGGGCTCGCCAGCTTGACCTTGTCGAGCACCACCGCCGTCTTCAGCTCCGGCCGCTGCACCAGCAGGTAAATCTCCTGCGCCTCGCTCAGCCCCGACGGCAGCGGCGCGATGGTGAACACCGCGCCCGTGCGCTCGAACGACGAGTAGCGCAGGCGCGGCCGCACGTGGCCGAGCCGCTGCTTGAGCCGCACCGCCAGCTTGACGATGCTCGCCGCCGGATCGTCGTGGTGATAGTCGGGCATCGCGCCGTCGGGCTCGGCCTCGAAGAAGCACAGCACCTCGAAGTAGAACTCGCGCAGCGCCGCGAATAGTTGATACGGGTGCGGATAGACGTGGTGGCGCAGATCGCCGAGCATCGCCTCGAGGCGCGCGATCTCGACGAGCATGCGCCGCACCGCCGCCGCGCGGTCGCGCGCGACGTAGGCGTCCGAGAGGTGGAGCAGCACCTCGCGCTTGAAGCAGCTCAATTGCGTTTGCAGCTGCGCGACCACCGGCAAGAAGAACGGGCTCGGGCCGACGACCACGAGCGGCGGCGCGTAGCCGTTCGACAGCGACCACGTGCCTTCGACCTCGCGCTTGAGCTCGAGCAGCTTGAGCGACGCCACCGCGCCCGGCATCGAGGCGTCGACCGAGAGCTTCAAGCAGTGCAGCACGCGCTCGACCGCCTTCGGATCGTCCTCGTACAGGCGATTGCCGGTCGCGCTCTGCGTCTGTCCGAGGAGGTGCAGGTAGATCGACACGCGCGTCGACGTCACCGCGCGCAGGTCGAGCGCGGCCACCGTGGCATTGCCGGGCACGTCGAGGATGCGGCCGTCCTCGAGCAGCGCCGTCAAGGCCACGATGGCCAGCTCTCCCTGCTGAAGCAGCTGCGTGTTCCAGGCGAGGCGCGCCACGCCGTGCGACGGCAATCCGCGCACGCGCGCCGCCAGCCGCGCCTCGGCGAGCAGCGCCTCCTCGTGCAGCGCGAGGTGCTCGGGCAGGAGCGTCTGCCCCACGTACCAGCGCACCCGAGCCAGCTTGTACGCGTTCATCCGCTCACCGCCCTCGCGAGTTTTTCGAGCCGCCCGCTACGCGCGCTGTCCCCAGTACTTGACCTGGTTGGCGCCCTTCTCCGTCGCGTACTGCGCCGTCTGCGCCGACGACACGTCGGGCGCGACCGAGAGCATGAAGTGGAACAGCTCCTCGGTGCCGCCGTGCGTGTCGGGATCTTTTTCCTGGTCGACGTCGATCGCGCCCTTGCCGCGGTTCTTGTCGAGGATCCCTTTGAGCGTGGTCGCGTCGACGGCGGTGTAGTACTTGCGCTCTTTGGCGTCGGGCCGGCAGATCTTGATCCCGAACGTGACGTCGAGCTGCGTGGCCGCGTCCTTGATGCGCTCGAGCGCGGCGCGCCCCTTGTCGTTGACCACGCCGCGCATGGTCATGCTGCCCGTCGGCTGGCCGTCCCACTCGAAGTAGCTGAGCACCGCCACCGCGCCGGTCGCCTTGCCGGTCTCGATGCACGGCTTGGCGAGCAGCTTCTCGATGGTCTCGGTGCCGATCTTGAGCGAGACCAGCCCGCCGATCGCCACCTGCTTGTTGGGATCGCCGTCGAAAGCGTTCAGGACGTCGAGCTTGAGTTCCATCTGCGTGTCTCCTCTTGGTTTGGTTTTGTTTTGCTTTGCTACGTCTCGCCGTTGGCGGCGCCGAGGCGCGACTCGAGCCGGAGCTCGACGTTCATGCCTTCGAACTGGATGTGCGGCAGGATCGAGACCTGGCAGTCGTACCAGCCGATCTCGCCCGGCCGCGGCACCACCTCGACTCGCGTCGCCTTGAACGGATAGCGCTGCACCGTCGCCACGTCGGGCTTGTCGAGCTTGGTGCAGTAGTCGCCGAGCCAGTTGGTGATGATGCGCTTGATCTCGTTCTCGTCGGCGCTCGAGCCGATGTTGTCGCGCATGATGCACTTGATGTAGTGGGCGATGCGCGTGATCGAGAACGTATAGGCGAGATTGCAGACCATCTGCGCGTTCTCGCTGTCCTTGGGGTCTTTGAACTTCTTGGCGCGCTTGACCGACTGCGTGCTGAAGAAGGTGGCGTCGCCGGTGTGCTTGCGGTGGATGAGCGGAATGAAGCCGGCGTGCGCGAACTCGAGCTCGCGGTAGTCGGGGATCGCCAGCTCGACGGGCGGCATCATGTCGTCCTCGCCGGCGAGGCGGAAGGTGTCGACGGGTAGCCCCTGGATCGTGCCGCCGCCCTTCGGCCCGCGGATGTGCTGGCACCAACCCGAGCGCTCGAACGAGCGGTGCAGGTTGCGCGCGAGCAGGAGCGCCGCGTTGCCCCAGACGTAGCGGCTCGACTCGCCCTGCGCGTCCTCGGTGAAGTTGAGGTCGTAGCAGGGATTCGACTCCGGGTTCCACGGCAGCCGCGCGACGTAGCGCGGGAACGTGAGCCCGATGTACGCCGACTCCTCCGAGTCGCGGAAGCTCGACCACTGCGAATACTTCGGCTGCGCGAGCAGGCCCGACAGATCCTGGATCGCCTCCACCTCCTCGACGGTCTGGCAGCCGAAGAACTTGGGCGACACCGCCGACATGAACGGCGCGTGGCTGGCGTTGGCCACCTTGCCCATCGAGCGCAGCCAGAACAGATCGCGCGGCGTGTTCTCGAACTCGTAGAGCCCGACCAGCGCGCCGAACGGCCGCCCGCCGTACTGATCGTACTCGGCGACGTAGAGCTTGCGGAACAGCGCGGAGCCGAACACCGACGCCGAGTTGTTCTCGAAGTCCTCGTCGATCTCGCGCTTGGTGACGTCGAGCAGATCGATGGTGATGTTGGCGCGGAAGTTGGTGTGCCGCACCAGGTCCTCGACGCCGCGCCAGTTGGCCTCGAGCTTCTGGAACTCGGGCTGGTGGATGATCGCGTTCACCTGCGACGCGATCAGCTCGTCGATGCGCGCCACCACCGCCATGACGTCGCCCTTGTCGAAGCGGCCGGCGTCGTGATCGATGTTGTAGAGCACCGCGGCCAGCCCCGAGACGAAGCGATCCTCGGCGCTCACCGCGTCCACGTTCTCGACGGCGGTGAGGTCGCTCTTGATCATCGGCTGCGGCTCGGCGGAGCGGCGCGACAGCTCGAGGCGCATGCTCGACAGGAAGCGATCGACGTAGGCCGCCGGGCGCTCGCTCTCGACGGCGTTCGTCTTCTCCATCGTCATCGTGGCGCTCATCTCAGCCTCCCTCCTTGGTGGTCTTGGCCGGCGTGGCCGTGCTCGGCAGGCGCAGCGACTCGTAGCCTTTCAGCTCGGCCAGCACCGCCTGCAGCTTCTCCGGCTGCGCGCAGACCTCGAGGATCAGCTTTCGAATCTCGCGCCGGTTGTCGATGTTCGACTGCATCTCGAGCAAGAGCGTCTTGAGCAGCATCAGGCTGCGCACCGCCGGCACGTTCTTCGCCACCTCGTCGGGCGAGAACGACTTCATGCCGTGGATCGGCAGCGTGATCTCGAGCTCGCCCTTCTCCGGCGCGACGTGATTCGCCACCCGGAGGTCGAGCGCGATCTCCATGTCCTTCATCAGCTCGTCGAGGTTTCCGCGCCCGGTGATCGAGCGCAGCTCGCGCTGATCGAGATCCTGGCGCCGATCCTTCGACGAGCCGAGGTCGCCCATGACCAGCGTGCGCATGGGCAGGTTGATCTCCTCCTCTTCGCCGTTGATCGTGGTCCGATACTTCAGCGTGATTCGCGATTGCGGGAGCTCGTCTTGAACAGCCACGGCAGCCTCCTCGTTTCGTAATGACCGGGGCGGCGAAGTTGTTACGCAGAAATGCGCGCGCCGAGGCGTGCTATGGCTATTTCGTCGACGACAACCGGCGGAGTGCCGACATGGAGATGGCGTACCGGGACAAATGGCGGGCGGAGATCGAAGCGCTGCGAGCGATCCTCGCGGAGTTTCCGCTGACGGAGGAGTGCAAGTGGGGCAAGCCCTGCTACACGCGGGACGGCAAGAACATCGTCATCCTCCAGGGCTTCAAGGAATACTTCGCGCTCGGGTTCTTCCAAGGAGCGCTGCTCCGGGATCCGAGGAAGCTGCTGGTGCAGCTGGGACAGGTCCAGGCGGCGCGGGTGATGAAGTTCTCCAGCGCGAAGGAGATCGCCGCCAAGGCCTCCATCATCAAGAGCTACGTGCGCGAGGCGATGGCGGTGGAAGAGGCCGGACTGAGGGTGGAGAAGAAAAAGACCTCCGACTTTCCGGTTCCGGATGAGCTGAAGGAGATGTTCCGGAAGGAGCCGCGGTTCAAGAAGGCCTTCGACGCGCTGACGCCGGGGCGGCAGCGCAGTTACCTCTACCACTTCGGCGGCGCCAAACAGCCGGCGACGCGCACGGCGCGGATCGAGAAGTCGATGCCGTCGATCTTCGCGGGACGCGGATTTCTCGAGCGGCCCCGGCGCCCGAAGTGACGCGCGGCGAGCCCGAGCCGATCGCGCGGTGACAAATCGCCGGCGCGCGCCAATTCAAGACATGCGCGCGACCAGTGACGGCAATCGGGTTCAGCTCCTGCTCGACGGAAACGAATACTTCGGGGCGCTGCACCGCCTGCTCGACGACGTCGAGCGCGCGCGGGACGCCAATCGATCGTACGTGAAGCTCGCCTTCTGGAAGGCCAACGTGGCGGTGGTGCTCGGCCGCTCGCGCACGTCGCTCATCACCAAGCTGCAGCGCGTGGCGAACGCGGGCAAACGCGTGCGCGTGATCCTCTGGCAGCCGGACACCGTGTCGGGCTTTGCGTGGTCGGCGCACTGGCACACCTCGAACGAGTTCCTGCGGCAGGTCGGCTCGGTGGCGAACGCCGAGACGTACTTCGAGAAATATCTCGGCTGGCCGTTCGGCCGCTTTCTCTCGGCGACGTCGCAGCACCAGAAGATCGTGATCGCGTGCGTCGACGGCGAGAAGCGCGCGCTGGTCGGCGGGCTCAACATGGAGCCGCAATACGACGACACCGCCGATCACGGCGGCGACTATCCGATCCAGCATCTTCAGGGCGTGCCCGCCGACGAGCAGAAGCACAACTGGCACGACACCGGACTCGCCGTCGAAGGGCCGGCGGCCGGCGACATCGAGAGCGAGTGGGATCGCCGCTGGGCCAAGAGCAAGCGCGCGCCGGTGCGGCTCACCACCGTCGCGCGGCGCGGCGGCAACACGCGCCTCACGGTGGCGACCACCAACGCCGAGTCGTGGACCTCGCGCGAGGAGCACATCCGGCAGAAGCTCGTCGAGGAGATCGGGCGCGCCAACCACTTCGTCTACCTCGAGAGCTTCGTGGTGTTCGATCCCGAGATCGTCAAGGCGATCGTCGCGCGGCTCAAGCAGCGCCAGCACCTCGGCGTGCTGATCGTCGTGCCGCGTCCCGATCTGCAACATCCCGCGGGCGAGGCGGCCAACGACTACCTCAACTTCACTACGTTCGCGCAGCTGGCGTACGCGAGCTGCCGGCGCATCAACGGCACCACCGCGCTCGGGCCGCGCTCGGAGCGCGCGATCGCCGCGTCGGGATCGTGGAACGAGTCCACGTCGGCGACGGTGAACGGGCGCAAGCTCCAGCTCGCGAGCATCACCGCGTTCGAGGGCGGCGTGCGGCTGTACTCGGCGATGCGCCGCACCGCCGCGGGCGCGGTGCCGATCTACATCCACTCCAAGCTGGCGGTGATCGACGACCACGTGGCGGTGGTCGGCTCGGCGAATTGGAACTATCGCAGCATGCACTACGACGGCGAGCTGAGCGTGTTCGTGCACGACGATCCGGCGGCGGTGCGCGAGATCCGCCGCCGCGTGTTCGCGCACTTCGGCATGGTGCGCGCGGCCACCGCGACGGTGGGGAACGTGTGCCGCGAGTGGCAGCAGGCGGCCAAGGACGCCGACGATCCGCGCGACGTGGCGCCGAACGAGGTGTTCATGCGCCGCCTGCAGCTCGCCGATTTTCCGCAGCAGCTCCCCGGCTCGCGCCTCGATAGCTGGAAGAATCACTGAGCCTTCGATACACTCGCGCGCGTGATCGGCTCGCGCTTCGTCGTCTCCGCCGAGTACGAGCTGATCGAAAAGCTCGGCGAAGGCGGAATGGGCGAGGTCTACAAGGCCCGCCAGCGCGGGCCGGGCGGCTTCTCGCGCATCGTGGTGATCAAGCAGATCCTGCCCGATCTCGTCGACGACGAGCGCTTCACCGAGATGTTCTTGAGCGAGGCGCAGCTCACCGCGCGGCTCCAGCACCCGAACATCGTGCAGGTGCTCAACCTCGGGCACGGGCCGAGCGGCTACTTTCTCGCCATCGAGTACGTGGCGGGGCGGCCGCTGTCGGAGGTGATCGCGGCGCTCGGCGAGCGGCAGCCGCCGGTCGGGCTGGGCGCGTTCGCGGTGCGCGACGTGTGCCGCGCGCTCGCCTACGCGTACGAGCTGCCGGGCGACGACGGCAAACCGCTGCAGCTCGTGCACCGCGACGTGAGCCCGTCGAACGTGATGATCGGGTTCGATGGCGTGGCGCGGCTGCTCGACTTCGGCGTGGCCAAGTCGCTCGGGCAGGCGCGGCAGCGCGCGCCGGCGACGGAGATCGGCGTGGTCAAGGGCAAGCTGTGGTACACGGCGCCCGAGCGGCTGGCGAGCGCGCGCTTCGATCAGCGCGCCGATCTTTTTTCCGCGGGCGTGGTGCTGCACGAGGCGCTCACCGGCGCGCGGCTGTTCAAGGGCGACGGCGCCACCGAGATCGCGGCGACCATGCACCAGCCGATCGCGCCGCCGTCACGCTCGAACCCGGCGGTGCCGCCGGCGCTCGATCGGATCTGTCTGCGCGCGCTCGAGCTCGATCCGACCAAGCGGTTCGCGTCGGGGCGGCAGATGGCGGCGGCGCTCGACCAGGTGCTGTTCGAGCTGAAGTGGGGCGCGAGCGAGCTGGCTACATTAATGAGCGCGCTGTTTCCCGGCGCGGCGGTCGAGGCGGCGGCGCCCGCGACGCCGCGCGCGCCGCTCGAGAGCAAGAGCACCACGATGCCGCTCGAGGTGCCGCGGCGCGATTCGCAGGCGACGCCGGCGACGCCCGCGACTCCAACGACTCCGCCCACGCCGACCACGCCCGCGGCGGCGACGTTCGAGGATCGCACCACCGCGCCGTTTCGCCCGCGGCCGGGCGCCGGCGACGAGACCGATCGCCAGCCGATCCTGTTCACCGCCGGCGACACCACCGGCCCGACGGCGCCCGAGCCGCCGCGATCGATCCCGATCGAGATCGATCTCGACGACACCACCGCCGCGCGCGTGGCCGAGCCGGCGAGCGCGCCATCGAGCGATCACGAGTGGACGGTGGATCCCGCGCCGCCTCCGACGAGCGGCAGCAACGCGCTCACCAAGCCGTGGTCGCGCGGCGGACGGCTGCTGCTCGTCGGCGCGCTGCTCCTGCTCGCCGCGGTGGGCGCGCTGGCGGCGACGCTCTTGTGGCCGCACCGCTGAGGCGCGGCGTCAGAGCGAGCTCGACACCGTCTGCGGCGGGCTGATGCCGGCGTTGTTGAGCATCGGCGTGCCGTGCGTGCGCATATGGATGAAGCCGTTGGCGCCGCCGCCGCCGCCGCCGCCGTTCGTGCCGCCCATGACGCCGTTGGCGCCGAAGCCGGGTGAGGGCGAGCCGCCGCACGCGCCGGCGCCGCCGGGGTTGACGCCGGTGCCGCCGATGTTTCCGCAGTCGACGTCGAAGGTGGAGTCTCGGCCGCGTCCGGCGCCCGAGCCGGCGCCGCCGCCGCCGCCGCCGGTCGCGCGCAGCATGCCGTTGAGCACCGTGATCGACGGCGACTCGAGCAGGATCGCGCCGCCCGAGCCGCCGCCCGCGCCGGAGTTCCCGGGACAGCCGCTGAGCCCCGGCCGTCCGCCCGCGCCGCCGACGGTGATGCCGGCCATCGCGTTGGTGATGGTGAGCGAGCCGAGCGTCGAGAGCTGCAGCGCCCCGCCGCCGCCGCCGCCCTGGGCGACGCTCGAGCACACGCCCGACGGTGGCGCCGCGCCGCCGCCGCCGGTCGCGCCGCCGACGAGCGACGTGATGTTGGCGTTGTTCGCCGAGTTGCCGCCGGCGGCGCCGGTCACCAGCGGATCGCCGCTGTCGCCGCCGTTTCCGCCCGCCGACGCGTAGCCGCCGCCGCCGCCGCCCGCGCCGGTGCCGTTCGCCGCCGACCACATGCCGTTGCCGCCGTTGCGCGGGCCGAACGCGCCCGGCCCGTCGGAGGCGTCTTTTTGTCCCGAGCCGTCGAGGATGCCGTCGATCTGGATGTTCTGCGAGGCGGCGATGATGAGCGCGCGCGAGCCCCTCACGTTCACCGAGTTGCCGACGGGCGTGCCGGAGATGACCAGCGTGCCGACCTGCAGCACGGCGATCGAGTTGACGACGCTGAACATGGTGCCCGACGTCGGCGAGGCGCCGTCGACTTGCAGGAGATCGGTGTCGATGGAGCTGTTGATCGTGAGCGTGGCGGTGCCGCTCCAGTAGGTGAGGTCGAGGTGGCTCGGCGCCCACGACGGCGCGAGATCGGGCGCGGCGGTGAAGTCGGGCGGGCTCGCGTCTTTGACGACGGCGAGATCGAGCGCGCCGAAATCGACGCCGGCGAGATCGACGCTGCCGCTGTCGAGCGTGACCGACGCGCTCGCGACCTGGTGCGCCGCGACGTCGAGCGGCCCGACGGCGCCGGTGGCGACCACGATGCCCGCGAGCCGCCCGTCGACGACCAGCGAGACCGTCGTGTCGTCGTCGGGGAGGCTGGCCAGGAGCGTGAGCGGCAGCGCGAGCGGACCCGACGCGGCGTCGGGCGCCGTGCGCACGAGCGTGTGGCCGCCGAACGTCGCGGTGATCGCGAGCTGATCGACCACCGCGCTGCCGCCGACGGTGAGCAGCACGCCGGTGCCGCTCTGCGTGCAGCCGGCGGCGGCGAGCGCGAGCGCGACCGCGACCGGGCGCTTCATCGAAAGCTCACGCCGAGCTGCGCCGCCGGATAGCTGTCGCTGCGCGGCGCGAGCCCGATCGCGAGCCCGATCGCCACGCCCGCCACTACCACGCCGACGCCGACGCCGATGCCGATCCACAAGCCGCGTCGCGAGCGCGGCGCGGGCGGCGGCGGCGCAACCACGATCGGCGGCGGCGCGATCTCCGGCGGCCGCTCGACGACGCGTGGCGCGAGCGCCGCCGCGTCGCGCTCGCTGCGCAGCTGCTGCAAGAGCTGATTGACCGACGACGCCACTTCCGGCGGCGGCTCGGTCGCGAGGAAGCGCGTGCAGTCCGCGATCGCCTCGTCGTAGCGCTTGAGCTTGCGATGCGCCTGCGCCAGGTTCAGCAGGAACGCCGGCCGCGGCGACAGCGCGTAGCCGCGCTCGAACTCGCGCAGCGCGTCCTCGTAGCGGCCCGCGCGATACAGCTCGTCTCCGACGGTGAAGTGGCGCCGCGACTCCTCGATCGCGCTGCTCTCGCGGTCCGGCAGCGGCTGTGCACAGACTGCACTCCACGCGCTCAGCATCACTGCACCGAACACGAGTCGCATCGCCCCATCGTCGCCCTCTACAACTCTCGCTGTCAAGGCCGTGCACGGAGGCGTAAAATCAATCGCCGCCATGGCCGTGAAATCCAAACCGGGCAATTTGCCGTTCGGCAAATACCAGCTCATCGAGCGGCTCGGGCGCGGCGGCATGGCAGAGGTCTGGAAGGCGCGCATCGCCGGGCCGGGCGGTTTTTCCAAGACGCTGATCGTCAAGCGCATCCTGCCGCACCTGTGCGAGCACCCGGGCTTCGTCGAGATGTTCGTCGCCGAGGCGCGCCACTCGGCGCGCCTCGATCATCCCGCGATCGTGCAGGTGTTCGAGCTCGGCGACGTCGACGGCGAATATTTCCTGGCGATGGAGTACGTGCGCGGGCGCGATCTCGCGTCGGTGCTGACGGCGCACACGCTGAGCGGCACGCGCCCGCCGCCGGGGCTCGGCGCGGCGGTGGCGCGCGAGGTGGCGCGCGCGCTCGCGTACGCGCACACGCTGCGCGACGACGACGGCCGCGAGCTGCGGCTGATCCACCGCGACATCAGCCCGTCGAACATCATGCTGTCGTTCGACGGCGCGGTGAAGCTGCTCGACTTCGGCATCGCCAAGGCGCTCGGCCCCACCGACGAGGCGGCGACGCAGACGGGCTCGCTCAAGGGCAAGCTCGCGTACATGGCGCCCGAGCAGGTGCAGAGCGGCGAGGTGGACGAGCAGACCGATCTGTTCTCGCTCGGCGTGGTGCTCTACGAGGCGCTCACCGGCACGCGGCTGTTCAAGGGATCGACCGACGCGCAGACGATCGATCTGGTGCGCGAGGCGCGCGTGTCGGCGCCGTCGCTGGTGAACCCCGAGGTGCCGCCCGAGCTGGATCGCATCTGCCTCAAGGTGCTGGCGCAGAAGCCCGAGGAGCGGTACGAGCGCGCCGCCGATCTCGAGCGCGAGCTCGGCGAGGTGACGCACGAGCTGCGCTGGGGCAACGAGCGGATCGCGGCGCACCTGCGCACGCTGTTCGGCGCGGCGCCGGCCGAGAGCGTGGGGATGCCGCCGCGCGCGGCGCTCGAGGAGCCGGTCAATCCGACGCCGAGCGCGAGCGCGGCGAGCGCGGGCGAGCTGGTGCCGTCGCGCAGCGGCGGCGGATCGGCGCGCGGCTCGCGGCGGCTGCTTTACGCGGGATCGGCGGCGGCGCTCGCGATCGCGGCGTCGCTGCTCGTGTACTTGAAAGTGGCGCGGCACGAGAGCGCGGCGCCGGCGACGACGCCCGCGCCCGTCGCGGTGGCGCACGACGAGGCGCCGCCGACGGTGTGGATCCAGGTCGGCTCGAAGCCGTCGGCGGCGGAGGTGTTCGTCGGCGCCGAGACGTCGCCGCGCGGGCGCACGCCGCTCAAGCTGTCGCTGCCGCGCGACGATCAACCGGTGCAGCTCACGCTGCGCGCCGCCGGCCGCGCCAGCGCCACCGTCGAGGTCACGCCGTCGGCCAACAGCAGCGTCGATCTGCCGCTGCCCGCGCTGCCGCCGAACGCCGCCGGTGCGCGCGCCGTCAAGCATCCGCCGCCGCCGCGCCCGCCGCCGCCGCATCCGGCGATCGTCAAGCCCAAGCCGAAGAGCGCGCCCGATCTCGTCGGCGGGCAGACCGTCGATCCCTTCCGCTGATCGCTCACAGCCGGCCCCGCAGCGGCGCCGCGCGCGCCACGCGATCCGCCTGGTAGCGATCGAAGAACCCGCTGAACGCCTCCCACTCCGCGGTCGCCAGCGCGCCGGCGTCGGTCCAAGGCGGCGCGATGGTGCGCCCGCCGACGTAGAAAAAGATCCGCCCCGGCTGCCGCGACAGGTAGCTCCAGTGGCGGTACGTGAACAAGAGCTCCGACACGGTGATCGGCGCGCGCTGATCGTGGTGCGCGATCTTTCCCTCGAGCGAGGTGAGATCTTCGAACAGCCCGTCGAGGATGAAGTGCACGCAGCGCAGGTTGCGCACCGCGTACTCGATGCCGAACTTGCACGCGCGCCGCGTGAGCCGGTTGTAGGCGGCGACGCGCAACTGCTCGTCGGGCGGCAGGTGCTGCTCGCTCGGCTTGAGATCGACCAAGAGCCGCCGCCGTCCGTCGGGCGTGCTCGCCTCTTCGCTCAGCCGCTGCGGGCGGTACGCCGCGTGCCCCTCCATCAGCTCGTAGTAGGCGGCCGCCTCGCGGCGATCGTCGGCGTTGAGCACCTCGCGGCCGCGCGCGATCTGCTCGAGCACGAGCGCGCGCAGGAGGTCGTCGCCGCTTCCGCCGACGGCGCGATCGGAGAACTCGCGCGTGCGCACGGTGGCGTCGTTGAAGGTGTCGGTCTTGACGAAGCGCTGGTGATCGACCGCCGCGCGCTCGTGCGTGGTGCCGAACTGCGTGGAGTAGATCATGCGCCCCTCCCAGCAGCCGTAGATGACGTCGCGGCGCAGCGGGCGGAACAGCTCGCGGAAGGTGCGGCCCTCGTCGCCGCGCGCGTGCGCGGTCGTTTGCACGTCGCGCAAGAGGCGCAGGTAGCGGCGCTCGGTGGCCGAGTTGAACAGGCCGAACAGCAGCCGATCCTGCAGCGTGATGGCCAGGTGATTGACCGTGTCGCTGCGCGAGCGCAGCGACGGCAAACTGGCGCCGGGCGCCGATCGCTCGAGCGCGCCCAGCTCGCGCAGCATGGCGCCGAGCTCGTGCCAGAAGAACAGCGGATAGGTGCGCGACAGCACCACGCGCAAGGCGCTCTTGAGGAACCGGACGAGCATGCAGCCTCCGGTTCGAATGGCGCGCGCGGGCGATCCGTTACGCGCGCTTCAGCCGAGCGCGCCGCACCAGGCTTCGAGATAGGCGAGCAGCAGATTGGCGAGCGACTGGTACGCCGCGCCGTCGCAGCGGGCGAACACGCCGGCGGGGCCGGGCGTGTCGATCGGGCAGCCGAGCTGCGCCAGGAGATCGCGGCGGCCGATCAAGCCGGGCGCGTAGTACACGCCGTCGTACTTCGGCGGATCGGCGCTCATCCACTGCCAGAAGTCGTGCTCGTCGACGGCGCCGGCCAGCCCGTGGGTCTCGATCATGCCGACGGTCTCGCGGCCGCGCGGCACGTTGAGCGCGATCGCGCGGCGGCGCGCGGCCGCGTCCCAGCGCGCGAGGAACGCAGGCAGCGCGCTGCCGTTCGGGTCGACGCCCGACGGTCCGTCGACGAGCAGCGCGCCCGACGCCGGCGCCGGCTGCGCGGCGGGCAGCGCCGTCACCACGCCGCGAAAGCGCGCGCGCAGCTGCTCGATCAATTCGCCGTAGGCGAACCGTGCGGCGCGGCCCGGGTCGTCCGGCAACATCAGGGTGATGGCGTCGAGCTTCATCGTCAGCTCAGGCTGACCTTCGTCGGCAGGGCTTCCTCGGCCTTGGGATGCACCGCGACCTCATAGATGATATCGAACTGGCCGAAGTGCTCGCCGACGTCGGGCAGCCCGAGCGAGTGCCGCTTCTCGGGAGTCACGTCGCTGTTCTTGATCCACAGATAATTCTCGAACGTGCAGCCGACGATCTTGCCGCCGGCCTGGACGATCGGCGTCTCGGTGAACTTGTAGAGCTTGGTCGTCTTGATCTCCTCGAAGGTCGGCGCGCGTTTCCTTCCCGCGGCCGCATCGGCGCGCAAGATGTCGTTGACCTCTTTGAGCGTCTCCACGTTCATGACGCCCTCGCCGCGCACCTTCTTGTGCTTGTTGCCCATCTCGCCGTACTTGATCCCCATGATGCGCATCTGCCGCATTTGAAGATAAGCATAAAGCGGAGTGCCTTTGCCTTCGACCAGCGAGACGTCGCCGGTCTCGGTCACCCAGTGCATCTCCTTCGGGATCTTGTCGAGGTTCCCGTTCTCGAAGACCACCTCGTGGCCGGTCGGCTTTTGCTGCAGCCTCGAGGAGACGCTGCCCTGCCACGTGCCGCGGCCTTCGACCTCGACGGTGGTCGCCATCTTGATGGGATTTCCGTTGGTGTCTTTATCGTCGATGCGATCGGTGTAGATCAGCTTCTCCGGCCGGTTGGGCGTCTTGACGGGCTTCTTCTCGGACGGCGCGGCGGTGTTCTCCGGGTAGACGCCCTTCTTCGGCTCGTCGACGCGGTTGAGCGCGATGGTCGCGCGCTTGGCGGCGATGCGCGGCGCGGGCTGCTTGACCTCCTCCTGCTTGTCCGCGCCCGCGGGCGCCGCGCCTTTCTTGTCGTCGGGCGCCGCGCTTTTTTTGTCGTCGGGCGCCGCGCCTTTTTTGTCGTCGGGCGCGGCGCCGCCTTTGTGGTCGTGGATCGCGCGCGTCGCGCCGTCGGCGACCGCGTCGGCCTCCTGCTCGGACGCGTCGTGCGGCTCGGAGACGTCGTGCTCGTCGGCCGCGCCGCCCGCCGCCGCGTCGGGGCCCGGCTCCGACTTTCGCTGCACGCCCGCGCGCTCGCCCTGCACCACGTGCGTGAGCTCATGCGCGATCAGCCGATCGCCCTCGCGCGTGCCGGGCGCGAACTGTCCCGCGCCGAAGTGCACGTCCTTGCCGACGGTGAACGCGCGCGCGCCGAAGCCCTGCGCCGCCCTCGCCGACTCCGCCCCGGTGCCGACCTTCACGTCGCCGAGCCGCGCGCCGAGCGCGCCCTCCATCTTCGCGCGCGTGCCCTCGTCGAGCGCGCCCGACGCCGCGGGAACGCGCGGCTTGCCCGCGGGCTCGGCGCCGCGCTGCTCGGCCGCGAGCTTGCGGCGAATCTGCTCGCCGGCGCGGCTGCGCTGCTCGGTCACCGTCCGGTAGCGCGACGCGGGCGAGAGCGGATTCTCGGGCGGCTCGCCCGGCAGCGCGCGCTCCGCGTCCGCGTCGTGCTTCGCGCCCGCGTCCGCGCCGGGCTTGTGCCGAAATCCGCCTTCCGACATGGCGTCCCCTGCTGCCTCGATTCTGTTTGAAAGCGCCTGCGAGATCCATTGCAAAGTATCGCGCGCGCGCTTTGCGGGACTTTGCAAAGCGCATGAAGTATCGTCTGCCGACCAGCTCAAAGGGGGCGCACATGAAGAAGCTGATCGCGGTGGCGGTGCTGGGCCTGTTCGTGGCGGTGAGCGCGCGCGGCGCCACGGCCGACAAGACGAAAAAAGCCAAACCGGCGACGGCGTGCAAGAAGGCCAAGGAGTGCAAAGGCCCGCTGCCCGAGATCTGCGAGCGCTGCGCCGACGGGCGCGACCGCTGCGCGCACTGGGCCTGCGTCGCCGACAAGTGCCAGGTCGAGATCTGCCCGCCGGTGGTGGCGCACGGCGACTGCAAGGCGGCGACCGACTGCAAAGGCCCGCTGCCCGAATTGTGCGAGGTCTGCGCCGACGGCAACGACGGCTGCGCGCACTGGGCCTGCGTCGCCAACAAGTGCGAGATCCAGTACTGCGCGCCGCAGTGCACCGCCGCCGCCGACTGCAAAGGCATCCTCCCCGACCTCTGCATGGAGTGCCCGAAGGGCGGCTCGCAGTGCGCGCACTGGGCCTGCGTCGGCGGCAAGTGCGAGACGCAAATCTGCCCCTGATTTTTCGCCGTTAATCAACAGTTAATTTTTTCGTAACGTACTCCGCAAACGCTCGCGTCTTCGGATACAGTGAAGCGAGCGCACCGTCGTGCGCCGATCCAGGGGGGCGCGTGCGGCATCTCTCTCTCGCGGCGGTGGTGGCGATCGGGTTCGCGACGTTCGGCTGCTCCTCGGACAAGAGCGGCGGCGGCGTCGATCTCGCGGGCGGCGGCGGCGGCGATCTCGCGGGCGGCGGCGGCGGCGATCTCGCCGGCGCGACGGACGGCGGCGGCGCCGATCAGGCGAAGGCGGGCGACGCGTCGAGCGGCGATCTCGCCGGCGGCGGCGACGCGGCGGTGAGCGACGCGGCGAGCGCCGACGCCACGCTGATCCCCGATCTGCTCGGCATCGATCTGATCCCGCCGCCGTGCGCCACCAGTTGCACGAGCGGCTGCTGCGCCGGCGAGACCTGCACCGCGCCCGGCCCGACGGTGGGCTGCGCGACCGGCGGCGCCGCGTGCGTGGCGTGTCCCGCCAACAAGGCCGATCGCTGCGTCGCCGGCGCGTGCTCGTGCGGCGCGGGCGGCGTCGTGTGCGGCGCCGGCCTCGCGTGCGTGCTCGGCGCGTGCGTGTGCAACTCCGCCGCGTGCGCCGGCTGCTGCGCCAACAGCACGACCTGCGTCACCGCCACCAGCGCCACCCAGTGCGGCACCGGCGGCAACACGTGCAACGACTGCGTCACCGCAGGCGGTTTCCCGTCGGGCGACGCGTGCAGCGTCGGCGGCGCGTGCACCTGCGGCGGCGCGAGCGCGTGCCCGAACGGCTCGACGTGCTCGGGCGCGAATTGCGTCTGCGACTCGGCGTCGTGCGGCTCGGGCCGCGCGTGCTCGCCGATCACCAACATCAACTGCGGCACGCCCGGCGGCGCGTGCACCTTCACCTGCGATCCGCGCAAGGCCAACGCATGCGTCGCCGGCGCGTGCGCGTGCGGCACGAACCCGGCGTGCGGCGCCGGCCTGTTCTGCGACACCTCGGGCGCCGCGCCGTCGTGCAAGTGCGATCCCACGCCCGGCTCGGGCTGCTCCGGCTGCTGCTCCAGCGATGGGCTCACCTGCACGCCCGCCGCGTCGATCGGCAACGGCGCGGCGGGCGTGCAGGTGAG
>Ga0070741_10005847_pt1 | contig 26880 bp, 28 predicted proteins | sample Coa_R1_4_FD_66440 | JGI IMG/M metagenome (GOLD analysis project Ga0070741, IMG submission 66440) | Surface soil microbial communities from Centralia Pennsylvania, which are recovering from an underground coalmine fire - Coalmine... | ecosystem: Environmental > Terrestrial > Soil > Unclassified ...
CGCGTCGCGTCGATCGAGACCGGCCGCCGCGGGACGACGCTCGTGCTCACGAACGGCGACCGCCTGGCCGCCGACGTCGTGCTCGTCTCCATCGGCGCCAAGCCCGATCGATCCCTGCTGACGGCGGATCCGCCGGCGGGCGTGCACGTCTGCGGCGACGTGCGCGGCCCGGGTCACTGGACGAGCGCGGCGCACGACGCCGTCGCGGCCGCCCATGCGATCCTCGGCCTGGAGGCACCGGCGCCGCAGCCTCGCTACGCCTGGTCCGACCAGTTCGGCCTGCGCCTCCAGCTGGTCGGCGAGCCGGGTCGCGCGGCACGCGTCGAGCTCGACGGCGCCGAGAGCTCCTTCACGGCGCGGTACCGCGACGGCGAGGGGCGCCTCCTCGCCGTGCTCCTCGCCAACCGCCCGGACGGCGTCGCCCGCGCCCGCCGGGAGCTACCGTTGGCGGCATGAGGCAGCGCGCCTCGATCCTCCTCGCCGTCGCAGTCGCGATCGCCACGGCGGTCCTGGCGAACGTCGCTCTCCTGCACACCGCCACGTCGGGCAACGACCCGGTGGGCAAGCTCAATCCGCGGGTGGAGCTCCCCGCGACGCCGGCGAACGTGGTCCGGCCGCACACCGGCCCGGTCGAGAGCGGCGACGACCGGGACGACTGACGGTCGCGCCTCGCCCCGGCCGAATCCGTAGTTTTCGCCGGCCCGGGTGAGGGAGCGGCCCGATGGCGCACCGGCGCGCCGGGGGCAAGGTCGGATCGACGGACCGATCGGACCATGGTGCCTGGATCGAAACCAGTCGACCGAAGGAGCCTCCAATGAGTGTTCGCGTTGCCATCAACGGCTTCGGGCGCACGGGCCGTGCCGCATTTCGCACCGCCCACGAGCGCCTCGCCGACATCGAGTGGGTGGCGATCAACGACGTCGCCTCCCCCGAGCTGCTCGCCCACCTGCTCGCGCACGACAGCGTCTACGGGCCGTTTCCCGGCGCCGTCGAGGCCGAGGACGGCGCCATCTTCGTGGACGGACGGCGGATCGAGACGCCCTCCGAGCCGGACCCGGCGAAGCTGCCCTGGGACGAGCTCGGCGTCGACGTCGTGATCGAGTCCACCGGCCGCTTCCGCGCACGTGCGGACGCCGCCCGGCACCTCGAGGCCGGCGTCCGGAAGGTGATCGTGTCGGCTCCCGCGAAGGATCCGGACGTCACCGTCGTCCTCGGGGTCAACTTCGACCAGGCGTACGACCCCGAGCGCCACCGGATCATCTCGAACGCGTCCTGCACCACGAACTGCCTGGCCCCGGTCGCGAAGGTCCTGCACGAGACGCTCGGCATCCGCCACGGCCTGATGACCACGGTGCACGCCTACACCGGCGACCAGCAGCTGCTGGACGGGCCGCACAAGGACCTGCGGAGGGCACGGGCCGCCGCCTGCAACCTCGTGCCCACGTCCACGGGTGCCGCGACCGCGCTCGGCCTCGTCATCCCCGAGCTCGAGGGCAGGGTCCACGGGTTCGCGATCCGCGTGCCCGTGCCGACCGGGTCGCTGGTGGACCTCACGGTCGAGGTGGGTCGCCCGACGACCGTCGAGGAGGTCAATCGCGTCATGGCCCAGCGGGCGGACACCGGCGAGCTCCAGGGGATCCTCGCCTACAGCGAGGAGCCGCTCGTCTCGACCGACATCGTCGAGTCGCCGTACTCGGCAATCGTCGACGCCGGGCTCACGGCGGTCGTCGACGGCACCCAGGTGAAGGTCGTCGCCTGGTACGACAACGAGTGGGGCTACTCCAACCGCCTCGTCGATCTGGCCGAGCGGGTGCTCGTGCCCGACGCGGTCACCGTCTAGCCGTTTCCCGGCCACGGGTCCCGGTGCGGGAAACCCGCAGCGGGACCCGCGGCGAATCCGTAGCCGGCGTGTGGTCGGGCCCGAGGACGCGCGGATCCGGCCCTCGTACCGTGAGGCCGACCACTCGAACAGGGAGCCTGCCGTGTCCTCGTACCGCTCAACTCATCCGATCCCCGCCCGCCGCAGCACCCACCGGGACTCCGAGTCGAACGCGATGTTCGCGATCACCTCGATGTTCCTCGGCATCCTCGTCGCGGTCCTCGGCTTCTTCGCCGTGATGATGTGGATCGACGCCCACCAGGCGAAGGACTCCGCCAACCGCGCGGCGGCGAAGGTCGCGAGCACCGGCTCACCGGCCACCGCAGGGGCCGACGCGCACGTCCACGGGGCCGCGGGCGGGCTCGAGAGCTACGCCGGCGCCGCACCGGCGAACGCCGACGCGCTCGCCAAGGCGCACAAGGCCTACCCCGCCGAGCTGCCCGCGATCCCGGCGGGCCCGGTCGCCGACGTCAACCTCGTCCTCAAGGACATCAACGTCGAGATCGCGCCCGGCGTGCACTACGCCGCCTGGGCGTGGGCCGGCGGCGCCCCCGGACCGGTGATCCACGTCCGCCAGGGCCAGCTGGTCAAGATCACCCTCACCAACGACGGCGCGATCCCGCACTCGGTCGACTTCCACGCCGCGCGCGTGGCACCGAACGTCGCCTTCGCGGACGTGATGCCGGGCACGTCCGTGAGCTACACGTTCCGCGCGAACGACCCGGGCGTGTTCATGTACCACTGCGGTACGAAGCCCGTGCTGATGCACATCGCGAACGGCATGTACGGCGCGATCGTCGTCGAGCCGAAGCCTGGCGTCCTCCCCCGCGCCGACCGCGAGTACGTGCTCGTCGCCAGCGAGTGGTACCTGGGCTCCGACGGGCTGAAGACGCCGGCGCAGTTCAACATGGCGAAGGCGCACGCACGCCAGCCGGACTGGATGACGTTCAACGGCTACTCCGGCCAGTACGTCACGCACCCGCTGACGGCGCAGCCCGGCGAGCTCGTCCGGTTCTGGGTCGTCGACGCCGGGCCGTCGATCGACACCGACTTCCACATCGTCGGCACCGTCCTGAACACGGCGTACCCCTTCGCCGACATGGATCCCGCCGACGCCCTCCACAACGTCCAGACGGTCACCGTGCCGGCCGGCGGCGGAGGCGTGTTCGACGTCAAGATCGACATCCCCGGCCTCTACCCCTTCGTCTCCCACGCGTTCGCGGCGGTCGACCAGGGGCAGGTCGGGCTCCTGAAGGTCGGCGACGTCCAGGGGACGATGTCGCACTGAGCCCGGCCCCGGGCGGGCTCGATAGCGTTCCCTGTCGATGGGCGACGCAGCTGGCGCACTCACGGACGACGAGCTGCGCCTGCTGGACGCCTACTGGCGGGCCGCCAACTACCTCTCCGTCGGCCAGATCTACCTGCTCGGCAACCCGCTGCTGCGCGAGCCGCTCGCGGCCGAGGACGTCAAGCCGCGCCTGCTCGGCCACTTCGGGACGACGCCCGGCCTCAACCTGATCTGGGCGCACATGAACCGCGCGATCCGGGCGCGCGACCTCGATGCGATCTACATCACCGGCCCCGGGCACGGCGGCCCGGGGATCGTCGCGAACGCGTACCTCGAGGGCACGTACTCCGAGCTGTACCCGCTGGTCAGCCGGGACGAGACCGGGATGCGGGAGCTGTTCCGCCAGTTCTCCTTCCCGGGCGGAATCCCGAGCCACGCGGCGCCGGAGACGCCGGGCTCGATCCACGAGGGCGGCGAGCTCGGCTACGCCCTGGCGCACGCGTACGGCGCGGCGTTCGACAACCCCGACCTGGTCGTGTGCTGCGTCGTCGGCGACGGCGAGGCGGAGACCGGCCCGCTCGCGACGAGCTGGCACGCGAACAAGTTCCTGAACCCGAAGACCGACGGCGCGGTGCTGCCGGTCCTCCACCTGAACGGCTACAAGATCGCCAACCCGACCGTGCTCGCCCGGATCCCGGAGGACGAGCTGGTCGCACTCTTCGACGGGTACGGCTACCGGCCGATCCTCGTGTCGGGCGACGAGCCGGAGCAGGTCCACCGCGACTTCGCGGCCGCGCTCGACGACGCGCTCGACGACATCGCCCGCTTCAAGAGCGAGGAGACCAGGCCGAAATGGCCGATGATCGTCCTGCGCACGCCGAAGGGCTGGACCGGGCCGGCGGAGGTGGACGGCCTGCCGATGGAGGGCACGTGGCGCGCGCACCAGGTGCCGATGACCGACGTCCGCGCGAACGCCGAGCACCGCCGCGTGCTCGAGGAGTGGATGCGGAGCTACCGGCCTGAGGAGCTCTTCGACGAGAGCGGCCGGCTCGTTCCCGAGCTCGCCGCCCTTGCACCAGCCGGCGACCGGCGGATGAGCGCCAACCCGCACACGACCGGCGAGCTGACCCGCGACCTGATCCTCCCCGACTTCCGGGAGCATGCCGTCGAGGTGCCGCGGCCCGCCGTCCGTTCCAGCGAGGCGACGCGGGTGCTCGGCGGCTTCCTGCGCGACGTGATCGCCCGCAACCCGGAGACGTTCCGCCTCTTCGGCCCGGACGAGACCGCGTCGAACCGGCTCGACGCCGTCTACGGGGCGACTGACAAGGTCTGGGAGGCCGAGATCCTGCCGACCGACGAGCACCTCGCCCCGGAGGGGCGCGTCATGGAGGTGCTCTCCGAGCATCTCTGCCAGGGCTGGCTCGAGGGGTACCTGCTGACCGGCCGGCACGGCCTCTTCAACTGCTACGAGGCCTTCATCCACATCGTCGACTCGATGTTCAACCAGCACGCCAAGTGGCTGAAGGTCACGCGCGAGCTCGCCTGGCGACGTCCTCTCCCCTCGCTCAACTACCTGCTCTCCTCGCACGTGTGGCGGCAGGACCACAACGGCTTCTCGCACCAGGACCCCGGGTTCATCGACCACGTGGTCAACAAGAAGGCGGAGGTGATCCGCGTCTACCTGCCGCCGGACGCGAACACGCTGCTCTCGGTCGCCGACCACTGCCTGCGCAGCCGCCACTACGTCAACGTGATCGTCGCCGGCAAGCAGCCGGCGCTCGACTACCTGTCGATGGACGACGCGGTCGTCCACTGCACGCGCGGCGTCGGGATCTGGGAGTGGGCCTCGAACGACGGCGGCGGCGAGCCCGACGTCGTGCTCGGCTGCGCCGGCGACGTCCCGACGCTCGAGACGGTCGCCGCCGCCGCGATCCTGCGCGAGCGGCTGCCCGACCTCAAGGTGCGGGTCGTCAACGTTGTCGACCTGATGCGCCTGCAGCCGGAGAGCGAGCACCCGCACGGCCTGCCGGACAGCGAGTTCGACTCCCTGTTCACCACCGACAAGCCGGTCGTCTTCGCCTACCACGGCTACCCGTGGCTGATCCACCGCCTCACCTACCGCCGCGCCAACCACGAGAACGTGCACGTCCGCGGCTACAAGGAGGAGGGGACGACGACCACGCCGTTCGACATGGTCATGCTCAACGACCTCGACCGCTTCCACCTCGTTATCGACGTGATCGACCGGGTCCCGGGGCTGGCCGCCCGGGCCTCCCACCTGCGCCAGGAGATGGAGGACGAGCGGCTTCGCTGCCGGGCCTGGACGCGCGAGCACGGCGAGGACCGGCCGGACGTCAGGGACTGGGTCTGGCCGTCCTCGTAGTCAACGCCGGGTCGACCAGCCTCAAGCTGCACCTGGTCGACGGCGGCGGGTCCCGCCCGGTCGACGGCTACGCCGAGTGCGACGCGGTGGGCCACCGCGTCGTCCACGGCGGCACGCGGTTCCGCGAGCCCGCGGTGATCGACGACGAGGTGAAGGAGGCGATCCGCGGGCTGGTGCCGCTCGCCCCGCTGCACAACGCGCCGGCGCTGCACGCGATCGACGAGGCGCAGGCCGCGCTGCCGGACGTGCCGCACGTGGCCGTCTTCGACACCGCGTTCCACGCGACCATGCCGGAGGAGGCGCTCCGCTACGCCGTCCCGGAGCAGTGGCTCGACTGGGGCGTGCGCCGGTACGGCTTCCACGGGCTGTCCGTGGAATGGGCCGCCTCGCAAGTCCAGGTGCCGCGGCTCGTGGTCTGCCACCTCGGCGGCGGGTCGTCGGTGACCGCCGTGCTGGACGGGCGCTCGGTCGACACGACCATGGGCTTCTCGCCGCTCGAGGGCGTCCCGATGACGACGCGCTCCGGCTCGGTCGACCCGGCCGCGCTCCTCTACCTCGCGCGCGAGCGCGGGCTCTCCGTCGACGACCTCGACCGCGCGCTCGAGCACGACTCGGGCCTCGCCGGCCTCTCGGGCACGGACGGCGACATGCAGTCGATCGAGCAGCGGGCGGCCGCCGCGGACGAACGGGCGGCGCTCGCGCTGGCGGTCTACGTCCACCGCGTGTCGGCGGCGGTCGCCTCGGCGGCGGCCGCCCTCGGCGGGCTCGACGCGCTCGTGTTCACCGCGGGGATCGGCGAGCACTCGGCGCTCGTCCGCGAGCGGATCTGCCGGCGGCTGGCGTTCCTCGGCGTCGAGCTCGACGACGCGGCGAACGCCTCGGCGACGCCGGACGCCGAGATCGCCGCCGGAGCATCCGCGGTCGGGGTGCACGTGATCCGGTCGCGGGAGGAGCTCGTGATCGCCCGGGCCGTCGCCCGGGTGCTGTAGCCGCGCGCCCGGAAGCCTTGACCGGCGCCGTGCCGGGTGAGACCCTTGCGACCGGTGCCCGCCGTCAGCGCCGAGTCTGCCCTCGCCTGGGCCGAAACGACCGAAGAGGTACGCCTGGCGATGGGCTGGAACGGGGGCGTCAGCCTCGCCGTCTGGATGGGCGGCGTCGCCGTCGAGCTCGACCAGGCGCGGCGGACGGTGCCGCGCGGCGGCCGCGACGCGGCGCCGGGCTCGACCGCCGCGCTGTACCAGGCGCTCGCCGACGCCTTCGACCGGCGGCTGGTGATCGACATCCTCGCCGGGGCGAGCGCGGGCGGCCTGAACGGCGCGCTGCTCGCCGGCGTGATCACCCACCGGCGCGCGCTCGACGTCGACGCCCTGCGGGGCCGCTGGCTCGAGATCGGCGACTTCGGGCGGCTGCTCGCGCCGGCCGACGAGAAGCAGCCGACGTCGGTGATGCAGGGCGCGAGGTTCCTCGACGAGCTCGAGACGACCTTCGTCGCACTGCTGGGCACGAGGGATCCGCCCCGGCCCGACGTCGCCGACCAGCCCCTGCCCGTCCTCCTCGACGTGCAGGTCACCGACGTCGTCGGCCGGGAGCGCCGGTTCGTTGACGAATGGGGGCTGACGTTCCGCGCGCTCGAGCACCGCGCCCCGGTGCAGTTCCGCGACTGGCCCCAGTTCGACGCGGAGACGCTGGCGACGGCGGCGCGGGCGTCGGCGTCGTTCCCGGGCGCCTTCGAGCCGGTCGAGATCTCCGGCGGCCTGAAGGGCTCGCTCGTCGTGCCCCGTACGACCTGGGCGGTCGACGGCGGACTGCTCGAGAACGCGCCGATCCGCCAGGCGATCGACCTGATCCCGCAGCGGCCCGCGTCGGGCCCGGTCAAGCGGTACGTCTGCTACGTCAACGCCGCGCCGACCGGCCCGCAGGAGCTGAAGGCGATCCCCGAGCCGGCCCTGCTCGACGTGATCGGCTACGCGGTCAACCTCCCGCGGAACGGCCGCGTCGTCGACCAGCTGTACGCGCTCGAGGAGGCGACGAGGCGAGCCGGGATGACCGCGGGGATCGGCGTCGAGCTGCTCGGCCTCGACGCCGCCGACCTCCTCCGCATCGCCGCGACGCTCCTGCCCGCGTACCAGCGCCGCCGCGGGACGCTCTCGCTGGAGGAGCTCCTGGGCGCACGCGGCATCGGCGGACCAGGCCTCGCACAGCAGACGATCGCCGCGCTTGCCGCCGACGCGGGCGCGCCCGCCGATCTCGCGAAGGGCGGGGCCGCGCTGCCCTGGATCCCGGCCGGCGAGGACGACCTCGTGAATGCCGTGGCGCCGCGGGGAACGTGGCGGTTCGGGATCCGGGCGGCGCAGCGGATCGTGCAGCTCGAGCTCGACGTGCTCCGGGACGTCCTCGCGCGATCCGTGTCCCCGGACGCGGCCGCGAAGATCTTCACCGTCCGCGCGTCGCTCGACGACGCGTCGCTGAAGCTGGAGCGGGAGCGCCTGGCGTTCATGCAGCCGGACGGCGAGCCGGCCACCCAGGCCGAGAACCTGACGAAGGGCGAGGCGCAGATCCGGGCGGAGGCGCTGGAGAGCCTCGGCCCGCCGGTCGAGGCCAGCGGGCTCGAGGCGCGGCGCTGGCTGGAGCGGGCGACCCGCGCCTTCCACGCGACGCTCGCCGACGTCGACCCGGACCGGGCGCGGCTCCTGTTCGGACCGCTCGACGGCACCGCACCGCCGCCGCTGCAGCCGGAGATGACGCAGGACGGCTTCGCCGCGTTCATCGCGCGCGCCCTCGCCGTGGAGGTGATCCGGCGCTCCTTCAGCGACGACCTGGACATCGAGTCCGCGCAGTCCCTCCACGTCGCCCAGCTGACCCCGCTGACCGAGTCGCCGCTGTTCGACCGCGGGCATCCCGGCGGGCCGGCCGAGCGTCCGGCGGACGCGCCGCCCGTCCCGCCGAAGGCGGACCCGTCGCTCGGCCCGGCGGACACGCGGGAGAAGCTCGCCGGCGTCCGCCTCGGCCACTTCGCCGGCTTCTACCGGCGCAGCTGGCGGGCGAACGACTTCATGTGGGGGCGGCTCGACGGCGCGGCGATGATCGCGCGCCTGTTCGTGGACGGGGCGCGGGCGCAGGCGCGCGCGGCCGGGAGGGCCGACGGGGAGAAGCCCTGGGAGGTGCTGGCCGGGGCGCTGCTCGCGCCCGAGCCCGGCAACGACGCCGCGAACGCCGACCGCCGCGCCCTGATCGCCGAGCACCTCGGCAAGGACGCCGACACGGCGACGCTGGCCGGTGCCCTCGAGCAGGACCTGACCACGGGCCGCGGAGAGCTGGCGCGGTCGCTCGTCGCGCGGGCGCTCCAGTACCGGATCCTCGCGGAGGAGCTCCCGCATCTCGTCGAGGCGGTCGACCAGGACCTGGAGGCCGGCGCCTCGCGCTCGGTGGTGCGGACGTGGTCGGCGCGCGGATCGCTCAACGGCGTGATCTCGACGCTCCGCCGCGGCCGCGGGACGAGCTCGCTGCCCGGGCTGCTCGGCACCGACGACCGCGACGAGGCGACCAGCGACCTCGCGTTGCGCACGCTCTCGCACGCGCTGCTCGTCGCCACCGCGGCGCTCGGCGGCGCCGTCCCGCTCGGCCGGCTCCTCCAGCCGCTGCGGGTCCCGCTCCTCTCGATCCAGGGCTCGACCGCCAAGCGCCCGCTCGACCGCCTGGCGACCGCCGCGATCTTCACCGGCGCGGCCTGGTACGCGAGCGCCCGACTGCTCGCGTCGATCTCCGGGATCACCGACGCCTCGCGGCAGTCGCCCAACGGGAAGGTGCCGATCAACGCCGTGTGGTCGAGCCCGGTGCTCGCCTACTGGGTCAGCGCCCTCGTGGTGCTCGCCTTCGCCGCGGTGCCGCTCCTCCGCGCCGTGAGGAGCCGCCGGTGGAGGCGCATCGCAATCTACGGCCCGCTGGCGCTCGCGCTCCTCGCGGCCGGCGGCGGGATCCTGTTCGTCGAGGCGATCCGCCGTGCGGGCACGAGCCAGGCCCTGACCACGTGGAGCGCGCCGGACTACGCGCCGAACACGATCCTCGCCCTCGTCGCCGCGGCGGGCGCCCTCCACGCCGCCTCGGTGTCGACCCTGCTGCTCCGCGCCGTGCTCCTCGGCCAGCGGCTCGTCAGCCGCTGGATCGCGCCGACGTCGGTCATGTTCTGCGCGGTCGCGGTGCTCCTCGGCCTCTACGCGGTGAAGCACGGCCTCCCCCACCACTGGCCCGGCGCGACGTGGCGCCGCGTCGCCGTCGTCACCGCGCTCGCGGCGCCCGTGCTGGCGCTCGCGACCGTCCACGTCTGGACGGGCTGGAACCGGCGCGGGACGTAGGCGGCCGCCGCGGGCAATCCGGGCGCGGCGCACCCTCGTAGCTAACGGGCAACGGGAACCCGTTCGCGAACAGGAGGAGGAACACATGAAGCCGATCGGCCTACTGATCCTGGCGCTCGGTTGCGCCGGAATCGTGCTGGCCTCGGCGAGCGCAGGCACCCGCGCCGCCAAGACCACGATCTGTCATCGCACGGCGTCGAAGACGAACCCCTACGTCAAGCAGACCGTCTCCGGCGCCGCGCTCAGGAACGCGCTCAAGCGGGCGGCGGACATCATCCCGGCGCCGGCCGGAGCCTGCCCGAAGACGGTGCTGACCCCGACGGCGGGCGGGCGGGCGTTCCCGGTCGCGCTGACCGGCAACGTCGAGAGCCCCGCGGGCGACCCGGTCGCGACCGGGACGGCGCAGTTCCACCTGCGCGCCGGCCAGGGCCAGGTCTGCTACCAGATCGCGGCGAAGAACCTCCCGCTCGCGGCGGCCGCGCACATCCACCGCGGAGGCGCAGGCGTCGCAGGGCCGGTCGTCATCCCGCTGACGACGCCCGACCCGAGCGGGAGCTCCAGCGGCTGCGCGCCCGTGGCACGCGCGCTCGTGAAGGCGATCCTCGCGTCGCCGGGCGGCTACTACGTGAACGTCCACACGGCCGAGTTCCCGGCCGGAGCGATCCGCGGCCAGCTGACCGGCACGTCCGACGCGGCCTTCGGGACGGTCTTCGCGTTCGACCTGAAGGGCTCGAGCGAGCCGAACGCCGCCGGGACCGCGGTGCTCAGGATCCTGAAGGACACCTCGACGGTGTGCTACCGCCTGCACGCGTCGAACGTCACGCTGCCGACCGTCGCCGCACACATCCACAAGGGCGGGGCAGGGACGAACGGCCCGGTCGTGGTTCCGTTCACCGCTCCGGGCGCCGACGGCAACTCGAGCGGCTGCGTCGCCTCGACGGCCGCGCTCGTCGACGACATCCTCGCCAACCCGGCGGGGTACTACGTGAACGTCCACACCAAGGAGCATCCGGCGGGAGCGATTCGCTCGCAGCTCGGCTGACGCTCGGGCCTCGGGGGTGCCGGCCCGGCGCCCCCGAGCCCCCTTCCGGCGGAAATCGCATATCGTCCGAGAAGGGCACTGCGGTGAGGGGCGGTATGAGCACCGGTCGCGAGGCCGCCGGCGGCGCGGCCGCCGGCTGTGCCGTGTGCCTGGTGATCTGCTGGGCGACGACGAACCTGGCCGCGGGTCCCGCGCTCGCCGCCGGCAGCTCCCAGCGCAGCGTGCGCTTCCTCGAGATCTCCCCGCCGGGCAGCGTGCAGCTGCTCGACCACAATCGCAACCGCCGCCCGGACCCGGGCGAGTCGCTCGCGATCAGGTCCGACCTCTACCGGTGGGCCGGGTCGAGCCGCGGCACGCACCTCGGCCGGCTGCAGATGATCTGCATCCTCGCCGCCGCCCGCAACGGCAACTGCAGCGGAACCGTGTTCCTGCCGGGCGGTACCGTCCAGATCAAGGGCTTCGTCGACCTCGACCGCAACGTGGACGAGCTGGCCGTCGTCGGCGGCACGGGGACGTACTCGAGCGCCCGCGGGACGTTCGTGTCGGAGCGCCTCGGCGGCCGGGGTTCGCCGCGCGCGTCCGACACCATCCGGCTGCTCTAGCCATCTCCGGTTGCGCATGGCCCCGGACCCCGGGGACGGCCGCAGGGTAGGGTTGCGACGCCATGGATATGCGCCGCTTCCTGCCGCTGATCCTGATCGCCTTCGCGGCGCTGTTCATCGTTCCCCAGCTCTTCAAGGGCTCGAGCTCGAAGACGCTCTCCTCGAAGGAGCGCTCGACGATGACGCGTGACGCCATGCTGCGGATCGACAAGGCGCAGACGGCCGCCTTCGCCGCGGACGGCAAGTACACGGACAGCCTCGCCGAGCTGGTCGCCGGCGACAAGGTGCTGGCCGCCGAGCTGACCGTGCCGCTCCTGATCGACCTCAGCATCGGGGCGGGCGGGACGAGCTACGTCGTCACGATTTCGAGCGACGTGCTCAGCGTCGCCCGCGCGCGCAAGGGCGAGAAGGTGGTCGCGAGCAACTGCCGCGTGCTCAAGTCCCGAACCGGCTACTCCTGCCCGGTGCCGCCGGCGCCCGGAACGACGACCACCGGCACGTGACCCCGGAGCCGCGGTGGTGGGAGCTCCGCCGCGCGCAGAGCCTCAAGCCCGCGACGTACTCCTGCCCGCTCTGCGGCGGCAAGCTCGCCGCGATGAGCGACCACGTGCTCCTCTTCCCGGAAGGCGACCGCACGCGCCGGCGGCACGCGCACACCGAGTGCGCGCAGCAAGCCCGTGAGGCCGGCCGGCTGCCGAGCCGCTCGGAATGGCGCCGCACGCAGCCGCGGCGGCGCTGGTTCCGCCGAGGCTCCTAGGGCTCCGAGCCGGGGACGATCGCGACCAGGCAGAACACGCGCCGCGTCCCGTCCGGGTGGTGGGCGGCGTCCCGGTCGCGCGTGTGCTTCCGCACCACCGCCCGTAGGTCGGCGGAGAGCGCGGCCGCCTCCTCGTCGGTCAGCCAGAGGTAGGAACGGCTCATGCCGGTGACCTCGCGCCAGAGCTTCGGCTCGTGCTCCTCGCCGAGCGCCCAGCGGCGGAACTCGTCGTGGAGGTGCCGCAGCGTCGTCCCGGCGACGACGTCGGTCGCGGCCGCCGAGACCGTGTCCGGGTCCAGGCTGAGCGTCCGGCCGGCAGCGCGCCACGGGCGCTCGCGGCCGTCGTCGCGCGGCGTGCCGCGCTCGACGATCCCCCAGCGCTCGAGCGCCCTCAGGTGGTAGCTCATCGCGCTCGGCGAGAGCCCGGTCAGCTCCCCGAGCTCGCTCGACGTCCGCTCGACCCCCTGGTACAGCTCGTCCACAACCGCCAGCCGGGCCGGGTGCGCCAGCGCCCGCAGCGCGCCGGGGTCGTCGATCCTGATGTCGGCGGAGAGGCGGCGGGGCTTCGCCATCTCCCGGATGGTAGGCGATGCGCTTGACAACGTGAAGCTCTTGCTTCATAGTTCTGAAGCAGATGCTTCACGATTCGATCTGGCGGCACCGCGACCTGCGCCTGATGATCCCGGCCCGGGCGATCAGCGCCTTCGGCGACGACATGGCGCTCCTCGTGCTCACGCTCCGCGTCTACGCCGACGGCTTCGGCCCGTGGTCGATCACGCTCCTCCTCCTCTGCGCCGCCGCGCCGGTCGTCGTGCTCGCGCCGGTGGCCGGGCGGCTGGTCGACTCGGTGCCGTTCCGCACGCTGGCCGCGTGGTCGGCCGGCTGGCAGGCGGCGTGCTGCGTCGCACTCGCGTTCGTCGGGCCGCGGTGGGCCGTCTTCGCCCTGGTCGTCGCCCTGCAGGTCGGGCACGTCGTCGCCAACCCCGCGTGGACGGCGCTCGTCCCGGAGATCGCCGAGCCGGACGAGATCGGCCGCGCGATGGGCGCCTCGCAGGCGCTGACCACTGCCGCCGCGGTGGCCGGCCCCGCAGCCGCCGGCGTCCTCTCCGGCGTCTTCGGCTACCGGGCGCCGCTCCTCGTCGACGCCGGCACCTTCGCGGTGCTCGTCGTCGCCGCCGTGCTGATCCGCACCGTGCGCAGGGCGGCCGTGGCCGGTGCGGACGACGGCGAGGCGGTGCCCGGCCCGGCCCCCTGGTCGCTCCGCGGAGACCTGCTGCTCTGGCCCCTCCTGCTCGGGCTGTGCGCGCTCGTGCTCGTCGGCGAGATGACGAACGTGGTCGAGGTGTTCCTCGTGCGCGGCACGCTCGGCGCCGGCACCACCGCCTTCGGGCTCGTGGCCGCGGCTCTCGCCTCGGGGATCGTGGTCGGCTCGGTCGTGGCGGGCCGGAGCGTCGGCGACCACGTCCGGGCGATCAGGACGGCCTTGGCCGCGCTGGTGCTCGGCCTGACGATCGGCCTCGCCGGGCTCGCGCCGACGCTCTGGGCGTTCGCGGGCGCCTGGGCGTTCCTCGGGATCAGCAACGGCTTCGCCAACGTCGACGCGAGCACCCTGCTCCTGGGCCGGACGCCAGAGTTCTGCCGCGGCCGGGTGCTCGCGACCGTCAACGCGATGGTGCGCGGCAGCTCGCTCGTGGCGATGGTGCTCGGCGGGCTCGCCGGCAGCCTGCTCGGCCCGCGCGAGACGTTCGTCCTCGCCGGCGGCGCGATGACGGTGGTCGCGGTCGCGCTGCTCCTCCGCCTCACCAGGACGCTTTCCGCTGACTCCGCGCGAAGCGACGCCATTCCTTCCGCGCTTCCGAGCGCAGCCGACCGTCCTGCTTGATCGCCAGCCAGCGCAGCTCGTTCTGGAGCTTGCGCCAGCTCTCGTACCGCTCGCGGTCGAGCGCCCCGTCGGCGAGCGCGGCCTGGACGCCGCAGTCCGGCTCGTGCTCGTGCGAGCAGTCGTGGAAGCGGCAGCGTGCGGCGGCCGCGGTGACGTCGTCGAACGTCGCCGCCAGCCCCTCCTCCGAGTCCCAGAGGCGGAGCTCGCGCATGCCGGGCGTGTCGAGGTAGAGGCCGCCGCCGGGCAGGAGCAGGAGCTGCCGGGAGGTGGTCGTGTGCCGGCCGCGGCCGTCCGCCCGGAGGTCGCCGGTCGCCATCAGCTCCTCGCCGGCCAGTGCGTTGACGAGCGACGACTTGCCGACGCCCGACGAGCCGAGCGCGGCGACGGTCTGCCCCGGACCGAGGTAGGCGGCGAGTGCGTCGACCCCCTCGCCGGTGACGTTGCTGACGGCGTGGACGGGGACGCCGACGGCGACCGCCTCGACCTCGAGCAGGGCTGCGTCGGCGTCGTCGCAGAGATCGAGCTTCGTGAGCACGACCACCGGCGACGCGCCGCTCTCCCACCCGAGGGTCAGGTACCGCTCGAGGCGGCGGACGTTGAGGTCGCCGTCGAGCCCCGCGGTCAGGAAGACGGTGTCGACGTTGGCGGCGACCACCTGCTCCACGGTCTGGCCGTGATCGGTCGCGGCCATTCGCGAGAACTTCGTCCGCCGCGGCAGCACGGCCTGGACGAGCGCACGCTCGGCGCCGTCCGGGTCGGCGAGGGCGACCCAGTCGCCGACCGCGGGCAGGTCGCCGCGCTCCGCGGCGGCATGGCGGAGCCGGCCGGCGAGCTCGGCCGGGCGTTCCCCGCGCGCGGAGTAGACGACGTAGGCTCCCCGCTGCTCGACGGCGACGCGCGCGGGCTCGAGGCCGTCGGCGGCGAACGGGGCGAACTGGTCTTCGAAGGCTGGAGTCCAGCCGAGCTGGTCGAGCAACGCGAATCTCCTTTGCAGCCAGAGAGCGCCGGCGCCCGGCTTCAGGCGAGCACCGGCCCGGTTTCAGGCAGCCGGAACCGGCCGCCGGGGCACGGTCGGGGCAGAGCGCGTTGAGGGTGCCGACGTGCTAGCTCGGGCGCGCCCTGCGCCGGAGGCGATCGGCAAGCGCGGTCTTCGTCATCTCTGCCACCTCCTGGGTCGCGGGCGTCGGACGCAGGAACTGTACCGGAGGGCCACGCCTCCTGCAGCCGCGTTGGAGGGACAGTCCCTGGAACAGAAGCGGCGCGAACGTTCCACTGGAGGGACAGTCCCTGGGCCATTGGCCGGAAGCTACGGCAGGTGGAAGGCGCGCTCGCCGAGGAGGCGGTAGCCGTCGACCGACGGATGGTCGCCGTCGGACGTCCATTCCTCCCGCATCCGGCCCGGCCGGTCCGGATCCTCGAGGGTGGCGTAGAACGGCAGGACGGGCACGTGCTCCTCGCCGGCGAGCGCGTGGATCAGCTCGTTCAGCCGGCGGATCTTCGGGTCCGCCTCGGGGTGGCCGTTGTTCCACGGCAGGAGGTCGGCGATCGCCACCCTCAGGCCCAGCTCCTTGCCGCGCCGGACCATCAGGCGGAGGTTTCGGGCCGCCGGCTCGACCCCGCGGCCCTGCGCGATGTCGTTGATCCCGCCCTGCACGACGAGGACCTCCGCCCCCTTCGCGCACGCGTCGAGCCGCCGGGCGATCTCCTCGGTGCGCTGGCTCCAGACGCCGCAGTTGCGGAAGCGCAGGTCCGGGTGCGCCTTCCGCGCCCAGTACTGCCACTGGCTCTTCTCGTCGGCGCCGAAGCCGAGCGTCTCGCGCATCCGCGGGTCGGGATCGAACCCCGGCGAGCCCGCGGTGATCGAGTCGCCGAGGGTGGCGACGAGCGTCTGCGCCGGGCGGTCGGCCGTCCCGCCGCACCCGGCGAGGACGAGCACGCCGATGAGGGTCACGACGCCACGCCTCACCGGCGGCTCACGAGAAGAAGAACCGCCGCCAGGCAGACCACCAGTCGTCCGCGCGCGAGACGATCTCGCGCGGGCCGACGATCTCCACGCGGTCGTTCGAGCGATGGCGGTCGACACCGTCCGTGTGGTGGAAGACGACCCGGATCTCGCACGGGCGGCCGGGATCGTACGGCGGCACCGCGGAGAGGTCGGCCAGGGCCTTCCGAGCCCCCTCCTCGATCAGCTCCCGGGCCCGCTGCGGCGCGAGGTTGCGCGCGCCGAAACGGCCCGTCCCCTCCTTCACGGCGACGGTGGTCACACCGGCGCCGAGCAGCGCGGACGCCTCGTCGCAGGTCGACCGGTCGCCGGTGACGAGAACGACGGGACATCCCCACGTTCCGCAGAGCGCCGCGTTGATCCCGGTCTCGCCGACCTCGACGCCGTTGAAGTACAGGCTCCGCCACTCGGTCCCCATGACCGTGTGGTTGAGCACCCCGTTCGGGGTTCCCGCCATGGCGTGCATGCCGACGAAGAGCGCGGCGTCGCAGCCGGACTCCAGGAACGCGGTGTAGCCCGTCCAGCGCTCCTGCACGACGAACTCGCACGCGGGGTCGAGCTCCTCCGCGACGAGCGAGTTGAACTGGTACTCCGCGGCGGCGCCGTGGCAGTCCATGACGACCACCTCGGTCGCGCCCGCCGCCTTCGCACCGCGAACCGCCGCGTTGATCTCCGCCGTGTACAGCCGGCGTCCCTCCTGGTAGAGCGCGCTGTCGCCGGTCGTCTGCTGCCACTTGACGATCCCGGCCACGCCCTCGATGTCGCTGATCACGTGCACCTTCATGCCGCAGCCACCTCCCCTACCTCCTCCCCCCTGCTGTTCTCCACCCGTACCGCCCCGAACGCCTCTTCCAGGCCGAGGAACGACGCGAGTGCCGGGCGCAGCGCACGCATGTTGCCGTCCTCGACCTTGAGCGCGATCCCGGTGCCGTCCGCCGTCGCGGCGCAGAACAGGCCCTCCGCCCCGCCCTTGGCGACCCAGCCCGGGCGCAACCGCATCAGGTCGGTGTCGGTCGCGCCGCGCTCGTAGCCGATCAGCTCGGGGTGGGCGGTCATCGCGGCGACGATCCGCGCGCCGCCGTCGAGCTGCGAGAGCCGCGAGAAGGTGTACGCCATACGCTCCAGCGTCAGGCCGAACGTCGGCACGCCGCAGCCGTCGACGGCGACGGCGACCTCGTCCACGGGCGTGTCCGCCGCGGCGGCGACCTCCTCCAGCAGGAGGCGCTGGAGCGGATGGGTGGCGAGCCGGTAGCCCTCGATCGGCCAGTCCCGGGCACGGCACACGGCGAGGAACCCGGCGTGCTTGCCGGAGCAGTTGTGCGACAGCAGGCTCGGGCCCCGCCCCTCCTGCGGCCCGAGCTCGAGGTCGGCCTCGGTCGCCGGCGCGCGCTCGAGCAGGCTGCGTGCCGCCTCGAGCTGCGGCGGCTCGGCCCGGTGCGACGCGCAGGCGATCGCGAGCTCGACGTCGGGGACGTCGTCGCGGTCGCGCGCGAGGGGCAGCGCCTGGAGCGGCTTCGACGACGAGCGGTACAGGGTGACCAGGCTCGGGTCTCCCGCCGACTCGGTGATCCGGCCGTCCCCGACCGCGACCGCGTGGACGCAGTGCACGGCCTCCACCAGCGGCCCGCGCCGCACGGTTACCCTGATCGGGCCCATGGCGAGGAGAGCCTAGATGCCGGAGCTGCCGGAAGTCGAGGCGTGGCGTCGCGCGCTCGACGGCCCGGTCAGCGCCTTTGCGATCGAGCGGGCGGGGCCGGCGCACATCGCGACGCTGAAGACGTTCGACCCGCCGCTCTCGGCGCTCGAGGGCCGCCGGCTGGCGGGAGCGGTGCGCCGCGCGAAGCGGCTGCTCTTCCCCACCGACGACGGCGAGCTCGTCGTCCTCGTCCACCTGATGACCGCAGGGCGGCTGAGGTACCTCCGTCCCGGCGACAAGGGGCCGAAGACGCCGGCCTTCCGGCTGCGGTTCACGGACGGCGCGGAGCTCGTCCTCACCGAGGCCGGCTCGAAGAAGCGGGCCGGCGTCTGGCTGCTCACCCCGGAGGCGGCCGAGGCAGAGCTGGCGCACCTCGGCCCCGAGGCGCTGGGTCTCGGCGAGGCCCGGCTCGCGGAGATCCTCGCGGAGAACTCGCGCCGGCTGCACTCGCTGCTCCGCGACCAGCGAATGATCGCCGGGATCGGACGTGCGTGGGCGAACGAGATCCTCCACCACGCGAAGCTCTCGCCGTTCGCGCTCTCCACCGAGCTCTCGCCGGACGAGGTCAGGCGGCTCGCGGCCTCGATCGACGAGGAGCTCGCGCGGGGCCTCCAGCTCCGCCTGGAGGGCGCGAAGGACGCGAAGGTCTACCGCGTCCACGACCGGCTCGGCGAGCCGTGCCCCGACTGCGGCACACCGATCGCGCGCGTCGACTACGAGGAGCACACGATCTACTACTGCCCGCGCTGCCAGACGGGCGGGCGCGTGCTCAAGGATCGCCGGCTATCGCGGCTGCTGCGGTAGGCGGTCCGGGTCAGCTCGCGTGGAGTCCGTAGCGGCTGTACGACCACGGCCAGTCCTCGACCCGCTCGCAGAGCCGCGCCTTCACCGGGTTGAGCAGCACGTAGGCGCAGGTCTCGAAGATCCGCGTCTCGTCCTCGAGCACCTTGCTCTTGAAGCGCTCGGCGAACACGTGGCCGAACGTGCCGTAGCGCCTGTTGAAGCTCGTGGCGTAGCGCCAGTTCAGCTGGTGCATCCCGCGCGAGAGGCGCTCGACCGGCGCCTCGAGGACGAGGTGGTAGTGCGTCGACATCACGCAGGCGGCGTAGAGCTCCCAGTCGAAGCGCCTCGCGGAGCGCCCGATCAGGCCGAAGACCTCGGTGCGATCCTCGGCCGTCGGGAATGCGACCGCGGCGGCGACGCCCCGGCACCAGACGTGGAAGTACCCGCCCGGGAGGTCGGAACGAGGGATGCGGCCCATCGCCGCACCGTAGCCCCGCCGAGGTGCGGAACCGGGGTGTGGACAGATCGTCACCGACACTTCACACGTCCGGTGCCAGGCATTGGTTGTGGAAAACGCCCGGCCCGGCCGGCCGGCGGCTCGTCAGCCGAACCGGAGCGTCAGCGTCTCGCCGTCGAGGGCGACGGTGCAGCCGATCGTCCGCAGGTGGAGCACGGCGACCGCGGCGCCGAGGTCGCGGAGGTCCTCGCCGAGGACGACGGGCGCCGAGGCGGGCGTGATCGGCGTGACGCGGAGCTCGGCGCCGTCGGCGCCGACCGCGACCTCCTCCAGGCCGCCGTGGCGCAGCGCGCACTGGACGAGCGCGGCGACCGACCGGGCCGCCTCGCCGTCCGCCTGGACGGTCCCGCCGGAGCCGGACACCGCCACCCGCTCGGCCCCGAGCCTGGACGCGGCCGCCTCGGCCAGCTCGACCGTGGACACCGGCAGGAGGCCGGGCTCGTACCGGCCGCCCTCGATCCGGGCGGCGAGCGACAGCTCGTCGACCAGCTCGGCGAGCTGCTGCGAGGCGGTCTCGATCATCTCCGCGTAGCCGGCCAGCTTCGGATCGAGGCCCTCGGCGCGCGCGATCGTGCGGGCGAACCCGTAGACGGTCGCCAGCGGCGTCCGCAGGTCGTGGCAGGCCAGGCTGACCAGCCGTGGGAAGGTGGTTTCGTCGGTCACGTGCCCCCTGGTACGTTTGGGAGGATAGATGGAGCGCACCGACGTGCTAGCCGGCGCCGATCTCCAGTCCTCGGAGCCCGAGGTGCGGATCGGTCTCTCGCGCGCCGGTGTGCGCGGCGTCAACAAGGCGATCCGCCTGCGCCGCGGCCCCTACGAGAAGCTCGTCTTCGCCGAGATCTCCTGCTCCGTCGACCTCGACCCGCAGCAGCGCGGCGTGCACATGTCGCGCTTTCCCGAGCTGTTCGAGCAGACGGTCGACCAGCTCGTCATGGACCAGGCCCTCCTCGTCGAGGAGCTGGCCGAGCACATCGCGACCGCCGTCGTCCGCCGCCAGCATGCGCTCCGCGCAGAGGTCGAGGTCACGGCGCGCTACCCGCTCCAGCGCGAGACGCCGGTGACGCGGATGAAGACGCAGGAGATGGTCTCGCTGATCGGGATCGCCGCCGCCTCGGCCGCCGGGACGCGCCGCGTGATCGGCGTCGAGGCGACCGGGATCAACGCGTGCCCCTGCGCCCAGGGACTGGTCCGGGGCCACGCCTCGGAGCGCCTGCTCGAGGCGGGGTTCGGCGACCGGGACGTGGAGCGGATCCTGGAGCTCGTCCCGCTGGCGACGCACAACCAGCGCGGCCGCGGGACCCTGTACGTCGGCACCGACCAGGCGGTCAACGCGGAGGACCTGGTCGACATCGTCGAGCGGTCGATGAGCTCGCCGATCTACGAGCTGCTGAAGCGCCCCGACGAGCTGTTCGTCGTCGAGCACGCGCACCTGCAGCCCCGGTTCGTCGAGGACTCCGTGCGCGTCGCCCTCCGGGACGCGCTCGAGACCTACGCGGACCTCGCCGACGGCGACTTCCTCTGGTCGCGGCAGGTCAACCTGGAGACGATCCACACCCACGACGTGCTCGCCGAGCGCTACGGGACCGTCGGGGAGCTCCGCGCCGAGCTGGAGAGCGGCACGCGCCCGGCCCGCCACACCGAGCTGAGGGAGTGGCTGACCCGGTGAGCCGGACCAAGGAGCGCCTCGACCGCGGCACCGGCACCGGGCTCGGCCCGCCGTGGCACGTGATCGTCCTGAACGACAACCACAACACGTTCGACGGGGTCGCCGCGGCGCTCGCGGCGGTGCTCCCGGACGTGTCGTTCGAGCAGGGGCTCGCCTACGCCACCCGGATCCACACGATGGGCGACGCGGTCGTCTGGTCGGGCCACCGCGAGGTGGCCGAGCACTACTGGAACGGGCTCAGGCGGCGCGGCCTGACGATGGCCCCGCTCGAGAACTAGGCCCCCGGAACGACAGCCGCGGCTCGGTGCCGGCCAGGAGCCGGCGGATGTTGGCGCGGTGGAGCAGGAAGATCGACGCGGTCAGCGCGCTCCCGAAGCCGAGCACCTCCCACGGGCTTCCGCTCAGCACGACGAGCAGCGGGATCAGGGCGGAGGCCAGCAGTGACGCGACCGACGCGTAGCGCGTGACCAGCGCGATCAGGATCCACAGCCCGGACGCGATCGCGGCGGCCTTCGGCGCGAGGCCGAAGAGGACGCCGCCGCCGGTGGCGACGACCTTGCCGCCGCGCTGGAAGCCGAGGAACACCGGCCGGTAGTTGCCGGCCAGCGTGACGCCGCCGGTCGCGACCGCGATCGCGGCGCCCGAGACCTCCATCGCGGCGAACGTCGGCGCGAAGCCCTTCACCGCGTCGATCGCCATCACGCCGACCAGCACGGCGAACTTCCCCTTCCCGACGAACGCGCGCGCGGCGTTGGTCGCGCCGGTCGTGCCGCTGCCGAGCGTCCGGATGTCGACGCCCTTGAGAGCGCGGACGAGCCAGTACCCCGTCGGGATGCTCCCGGCGAGGTATCCGCATGCGATCAGGATCGCGTCGGTCAGCGCCCTCTGAACTTAGCGCTGGGGGATGCCGTACCTCTCGACCCAATCGTTGACCACGCCCCAGTCGAGGTTGTTGAAGAACGCCTCGATGTAGGACGCGCGGTCGGTCTGGAAGTCGAGGAAGTAGGCGTGCTCGTAGACGTCGAGCGCGACGAGCGGGGACGCGTTCCAGACCGGGAACGTGTTCTGCGCGTCGCCGACGTAGTTGAAGAGGCGGCCCTCGTCCCAGTCGTACGCCGTCCAGGCCCAGCCGCGGCCGGCCATGCCGGTCGCCTTCAGGTCGGTCCTCCAGACGTCGATCGAGCCGAAGTCGCGCCGGACGAGTGCCCCGAACGGGCCGTCCGGGTCGCCGCCGTGGCCGCCCAGGTGCTCGAAGTAGATCTCGTGGTTCTTGATCCCGCCGATCGCGAACGTCAGGTCGATCTTCAGCGAGCGCAGGTCGGAGAACACCTGGTTCGCGCTCGACCGGTCGACCTCGTCGAGCTTGCCGAGAATCTCGTTCCGCTTCGTCACGTACCCCTGGTAGAGCTTGTAGTGCGCCTCGACGGTCTCGCGGGAGATCCCGTCGAGCTCGAGGAGGCCGGGCTTCAGCTCCCGCGCGACGATCTGCTCGTAGTTGCTCATGTGATCCTTTCCGTTCGCGAGCGACGCGCGGCCAGCATAGTCGCTCGTCAATCCGGGCGGGCGCGAAACGCGTACTGCCGACGATGCCCTCTACGAACGCGATCGCTCTCAGCTTGCCGAGTCTCCCGAAAGGCGCGACGATGGCCCGGATGTCCGCCATCCAGCCGACCGACGAGGAGCTGCTCGCACGCGTCGCCGACGGCGACCGCGACGCGTTCGGCGACCTCTACAAGCGGTACGCGCGCGCCGTCCTCGGCCTCGCGATCAGGCGGCTCGGCGACCGCGGCCGCGCCGAGGACGCCGTCCAGGAGGCGTTCGCCTCGGTCTGGCGGGCCGCGCGCAGCTACCGCCGCGACCGCGGCCCCGTCGCGCCGTGGCTGTACGCCGTCGCCCGGAACGCGATCGCGGACCGCGGCCGCGCCCGCAGCGAGCCGCCCGTCGAGCCGGCGGACTCGCCCTCGGACGAGCCCGGCCCGCCCGAGCGCGCGGAGCAGTCGTGGGTCGCCTACCGCGTCCACCGGGCGATGGAGGAGCTGCCGGAGACGGAGCGAAGCGTGCTCGAGCTGGCCTACTGGAGCGGCCTGTCCCAGAGCGAGATCTCCGACTTCCTCGGCATCCCGCTCGGTACCGTGAAGACGAGGACGCGAAGCGGATTGCGACGGCTGTCGGAGGAACTGGGAGAGGAGCTGGGATGAGTCCACGGACGCCGGACTTCTTCGACCTCGTCGGCGACGAGGGGAGCCCCGAGGAGCTGGAGCGGCTCCGCCGGGCGCACGACCTGCTGATCGCCGCCGGCCCGCCGCCGGAGCTGTCGCCTCGGCTCGCCGACGTCCCCGGGACGCGCAGCAGCGCCCGCGCGGGCTGGGGGCCGGGGCGGCGCAAGGGCGCCGCCTTCCTCCTCGCCGCCGGGGCCGCCGCCGCCGCCTTCGGCGTCGGGTACCTGGCCGGCGACCGCGGCTCGAGCGGCTTCGCGTCGAAGAGCGCCCCGGTCGAGATGCACGCCACCGCGGGCGCCGCGCCGACCGCTGCACGCGCATCCGTGCTGATCGGCGACCGCGACGAGGTCGGCAACTGGCCGCTGCTCCTCCACGCCAGCGGGCTGAAGCCGCTGCCGAAGGGGCAGTGGTACGAGCTCTACCTCACCCGGCACGGGAAGGTCGTCGCCTGGTGCGGGGCGTTCAACGTGAAGTCGAGCGGCCGGACCTCCGTCCGGTTCTCGGTGCCCTACAAGCTGAAGGGCTTCGACGGCTGGGTGGTCACGTCGAGCAAGCGGCCGCGCGACCAGGTCCTCCTGACCACCTGATCGCCGCTACGGCGCGGTGCGGTCGTTCGCGACGAAGGCGGCGTGCGTGACCGGCATGTGCTCGGCGAAGAACTGCTCGACCGCCTCCGCGTAGCGCCGGATCTCGCGCTGGGCCGTCTCCGCCGCGCGCAGCGAGACGAAGTTCATCAGCGAGCGCGCGTTGATCGTCCAGTAGAACTCGGTGTAGGCGCCGACCGGCATCACGCAGCGTGCGAGCTCGCGCGCGACGCCCTGCTCGACGAGCCGCTCGTACGTCTCGAACGCCGCGTCGTAGACCGCGCGCAGCTCGTCGCGCGTCCGCTCCGCGAGCTCGGGATCGACCGGCTCGAAGATGTACGCACCGGGCTTGCCGACCTGCGTGCGGACGTCCTCCGGCTCGGGGACGTAGAAGTCGTCGCTCGCCTTCGCGTACCGCATGCTGAACTCGTTGAAGGAACCGACACGGTGCCGCATCCACTCGCGCGCGACGAAGATCGGGCAGCGGATGTGGAACCGGAACGAGTTGTGCTCGAACGGAGTCCCGTGCCGGTCGCGCATCAGGAAGCGGATCAGACCCTCGTCGGACTCGTCCATCTCGTCCTTCCTGCGGGCGAAGCTGACGCGGGCGCCGTTCACGACGGAGAGGTCGCTCGCCATCACGCCGTCGAGGCGGACGAAGCCGTGGTCGAGGACGCAGATCGTGTTCTCGGGTATCACTTCGGTCGTGGCGGCCACCGGGACGCCGAGTGTAGCGGGGGCGCATGTCGGAACCTCCGGGTGGTCCTACCCCGGCTGGAAGCCGGGCTTCTACCCGCCGGCCACGCAGCAGCGGGACTTCCTGCGCGTCTACGCCGAGCGCTTCGACACGGTCGAGCTGAACACGACGGGCTATCGCCTGCCCGAGGAGGAGCGCTTCCGGCAGTGGGCGGAGCAGACGCCCGACGGGTTCCGCTTCGCCGTGAAGATGCCGCACCCGAACCGGCTCGGTGCGTTCGCCGGCCGCGTGCAGGCGCTCGGCGAGAAGCTGGGCCCCGTGCGGATCGTCGTCCAGCAGGCGCGCGACGACGCGTTCCTGGCCGGGCTGCTCGAGCGGCTCGACCCGGCGATCCGGTGGGCGCTCGACTTCCGCCACGAGTCCTGGGCAGGCGCCGAGACCGGGCACGCGGCCGTGGTCAACGCCCTCGACGGCGCCGCGCCGTTCCGCTACCTGCGGCTCCGCGAGCCGCCCTACGACGACGACGCCCTGCGCGGCTGGGCGGCGCGCGTGCGCCCGCTGCTCGCCCGTGGCATCGAGGTCTTCCTGTACTTCAGGCACGAGGACGCGCCGACCGCGCCGGCGTACGCGGACCGGCTGCTCGAGCTGCTCGCCGCCAACCGCGGCGGTCGCCCGGCGTCGTAGTGGTCGTGCGCAGGCTCGCCGTCACGATCGTCCTCGCCGGAGCCGTCGCCGCGACCGCCGGCCGGCCGGCGCACACCTACCCCGGGTGCGCCGCAGCGCCAGGGCCGGACCTCCACCTGCGGGCGGCGGACGGGACGCGCATCGTCGCCCACCGCTGGGGCACGGGGACGACGGCGGTCGTCCTTGTCCACCAGTACCCGGCCGACCTCTGCCAGTGGGCGCCGTACGCGACCCGGCTGGCAGGCCTCGGATACCGCGCGCTCGCGCTCGACCTCCGCGGCTTCGGCCGCTCCCAGCACCGCGCGTACCCGGCGTCGCTCCGCTTTGCCGCGGACATCGCCGCGACGGTCAAGGAGGCCCGGCGCGAGGGCGCGACGCGGGTCGTGATCGTCGGCGCCTCGCTCGGCGCGAACGCCGCGGTCGTAGCCGCCGCGAACGTCCGGCCGCTCGTCGACGGGATGGTGAGCCTCTCGGCGCCGGCGACGTTCCGCCTCGACGCCGTCGCGGCCGCGAAGCACCTGCAGGTGCCGGCGCTGTACGCCGCCGCCGAGGTCGACGAGGGCGGCAACTACGCCAGGGACGCGAAGACGATGCTCGACGCGACGCCCGGGAGCGACAAGTCGATCGTGATCGTCCCCGGCGCGAAGCACGGCGTCGCGCTCGTCGCCGGCCCAGGCCGCGTCCGCACGGCGGTCGAGAACTTCCTGCGCAGCCGCTCGGCGGGCTAGCGGAGCTCAGAAGCGGGCCGCGGCGCCCGGGTGCCGCTCGTGCGCGCCGGAGGCGACGATCTCCTCGATCTGGGCGATCGTGAAGTCGAGCTCCTCCTCGGTGTTGTAGAAGTGCGGCCCGATCCGGAGCCCGACCTCGGGCCGGAAGTCGCAGAGGACCTGCCGCTCGGCGAGCTCCTCGTGCACGCCCTCGAACCCCGGCATGCGGACGCTGACGCTCGCGCCCCGGCGCGAGGGGTCGCGCTGCGAGGTGACCTCGATCCCGGCCGCATCGGCGCGCCCGATCAGGTGGTCGGTCAGCTCGAGCGACCGGCGGCGGATCGCGGCGACTCCGAGCTCCTCGATCACGTCGTAGCCGGCGGTCGCGGCGAACAGCGCCGGCACGTTCGGCGTCCCCGTCAGGAAGCGGGCGATTCCGTCGGCGTACTCCAGCTCCGGCTCGAAGGCGAACGGCCTGGCGTGGCCCTGCCAGCCGACCAGCGTCGGCTCGAGGCGCTCGATCAGGTCGGGCCTGACGTACAGCCAGCCGGCGCCGGGCCCGCCGCAGAGCCACTTGACGGAGCCGCCGGTGGCGAACGCGACGCCGAGGCGCTGCACGTCGAGCGGAACGGCGCCGGCCGACTGGTACGCGTCCAGAACGACATGCGCCCCGGCCTCCTGCGCCCGGCGCTGGACCGCGTCGACGTCCTGGAGCTCGGCGACCTTGAACAGCACGTGGCTGAGCGGAACGAGGAGCGTCCGCTCGTCGATCGCGTCGAGGAGCGCCGCCAGGTCCGGGACCACCTCGATCTCCGCCGCCGGCTGGGCCTGCAGCAGGTAGCGCACGGACGGGAACTCGCCCTCCTGGTAGACGATCCGGTTCCGCGGCGGCTCCGGTCGGAAGCAGGACAGGATCACGGCCATCGCGACGGTGACGTTCTGGTGCATGCAGGTCGTCCCCGGCGGAGCGCCGACGATGCGGCCGACCTGGTCGCCGACGGTGAGCGGGAGGTCCCACCAGCCCTCGCCCCACGAACGGATGCCGCGCGTCCTCCACTGGCGGGTGTACTCGAGCACGCGGTCCTCGGCGGCGGCCGGCATCGCCGCCAGCGAGTGGTTGATCAGGTAGGTCGTGTCCGC
>Ga0070741_10005848_pt1 | contig 26876 bp, 19 predicted proteins | sample Coa_R1_4_FD_66440 | JGI IMG/M metagenome (GOLD analysis project Ga0070741, IMG submission 66440) | Surface soil microbial communities from Centralia Pennsylvania, which are recovering from an underground coalmine fire - Coalmine... | ecosystem: Environmental > Terrestrial > Soil > Unclassified ...
CGGCTACTCCGACACGCCATACGCCGCCGAAGCGGCGCTGCGGATCGCGCAGCTCGAAGTGACCGACGGCAAGCTCGACGACGCGGCACGCAACCTCACCTGGGTGATCGACCACGCTTCCGATGAAGGGCTGAAGCACATCGCCCGCCTGCGCCAGGCGCGCGTGCTGTGGCAGCAGAAGAAGATTGACGACGCGTTGAAGCTCATCGACGTCAAGGACACCGGCACTTTCGACGCGCTCTATCAGGAGCTGCGCGGCGATCTCAAGCTCGCGCAGGGCGATCGCAGCGCCGCCGTCGAGGCGTATCGCAAGGCGCAGTCGGAAGCGGGCGATGCGACCGCGGTCGGCGCGCTGCAGCAGAAGATCGACGACCTTGCCGACGTGAAGCAGGCGGCGGCGTCGTGAGGCGAGGCGTTCGCATCGCGGGCGTCGCGCTCGTCGCGCTGATCGCGGCTTGCTCCAGCAGCAAGGCGCGCAAGCCGGCTGAGCTCAAGGACATCGCCAACTCCAATCTCAAGCTCGACACGCGCTGGTCGCATTCGCCCGGCGCGGGCGATCAGGGCCTGTTCACCGGCTTCCGCATCGACGTCGAGAAGGACGCGCTCTACGGGGCGGACGCGAAGGGTCAGGTCTACGCGCTGAATCCGTCGACCGGCGCGACGCTGTGGAAAGTCGAGACCGGCGCGCGCGTGATTTCCGGCCCCACGGTCGGCACGTCGCAGGTGCTGGTCGGCACGCTCGACGGAGAAGTCATTGCGCTCAAGCGCGCCGATGGCAAGCAGCTGTGGAAGGCGCAGGTGTCGAGCGAAGTGCTCGCGGCGCCCGCGACCGACGGCGAGCGCGTGATCGTGAAATGCGTCGACGGCCGCCTGTTCGCGCTGTCGGCAGCCGACGGCGCGCGTCTCTGGACCTTCGACCGCAGCGTCCCTAATCTCACACTGCGCGGACTGTCGCCGCCGCTGATCACCGGCTTGCGCGTGGTCGTCGGCCTCGACAACGGCCACGTCGTCGCGCTGAAGATGGCTGACGGCCAGCTGCTCTGGGACGTCGCCGTCGCCGTGCCGAGCGGACGCACGGAGCTCGAGCGCCTCACCGACGTCGACGCCTCGCTGATCGAAGGCGACGACGTGATCTACGCGCTGTCGTTCGGCGGCGAGCTCGCCGCGCTCGATCCCGCGACCGGACAATCTGCATGGCGCCGCGGCATCAAGAGCTACACCGGCGCGACGCTGGTCGACAATCTGCTGTTCGTCACCGACAACGACGGCGTCATCTGGGCGCTCGACGCGAAGACCGGCGGCGCCGCCTGGAAGCAGGATCAGCTGCTCTATCGGCGCCTGTCCGCGCCGACGGCGGTGATGGGCTACGTGGTCGTCGGCGATCTCGACGGCTACGTGCACTGGCTCGATCCGCACGACGGCAAGATCGTCGCGCGCGCGCGCGTCGGCTCCGATCCGATCGCCTCGCAGCCGGTCGCGGCCGAAGGCGTGCTCTACGTCGCCAACGCCGACGGCAAGATCGCGGCGATCGCGCCGGAAACCAAGAAATAGTGCGGGCGATGGTGGCGATCGATGACCGCAAAGCCACCAGTCCTGGCGCTCGTCGGGCGCCCCAACGTCGGTAAGTCGACGCTCTTCAATCGCCTCACCGGCACACGCGCCGCACTGGTCGCGGATCAGCCGGGACTCACGCGCGATCGCCAGTACGGCGCGGGCGTGTTCGAGGGCAAGCGCTTCGTGCTCGTCGACACCGGCGGCCTGTTCCCCGAGTCCGACGACGCGCTTTCGAAAATGGCGGAAGCGCAGGCAAAGCTCGCGATCGCCGAAGCCGATCGCATCCTCTTCATCGTCGACGCGCGCGCCGGGCTCACGCCGAAGGACGAGTCGATCGCGACGACCCTGCGCAAGACCGGCAAGCCGCTCACGCTGATCGCGAACAAGACCGAAGGCGGCGGCAAGTCGGGCGCCGCCGAATTCTTCAAGCTCGGCTTCGGCGAGCCGGCGTCGATCTCCGCGGAGCACGGCGAGGGCGTGCCGGAGCTGCTGCGCAGCCTGCTCGGCGAATTCGCGACGGAGGAGATCGTCGAGCCGAAGCGCTCCGACGCCGTTCGCATCGCGGTGATCGGGCGTCCCAACGTCGGCAAGTCCACCCTGATCAACCGCCTCGTCGGCGAAGAGCGCCTGCTCGCGGCCGATCAGCCCGGCACGACGCGCGACGCGATCGAGGTGCCGTTCGAGTACGAAGGCAAGCAGTACATCCTGGTCGACACCGCCGGCGTGCGCCGCAAGGCGCGCGTCGATTCGCACATCGAGAAGCTGTCGATCGTGAAGACGCTGCAGGCGATCGAGATGGCGCAGGTCGTCATCGCCGTCGCCGACGCCCAGGCCGACATCGGCGAGCACGACGCGCGCCTGATGGGACTCGTCGCGCATCACGGGCGCGCGATGGTGGTCGCCGTGAACAAGTGGGACGGACTCGATCCGACCAAGCGCGCGTGGATCAGATCGGAAGTGGATTTGAAGCTGCCCTTCCTCGATCACGTCCCGCTGCAGTTCATCTCGGCGAGGCACGGCTCGGGACTCGGCGAGCTGATGGCCGACGTGCTGGCGGTCAACGACGCCGTCGAGCGTGAGCTGCCGACGCCGGAGCTCAACAAGGTCCTGCAGCAGGCGCAGGAACGGCATCAGCCGCCGGCGGTGGTCGGGCGGCGCATCAAGCTGCGCTATGCGCACCAGGGCGGACGCAACCCGACGACGATCGTCATCCACGGCAATCAGACCGAGCGGCTGCCCGCCGTCTACAAGCGCTATCTCGCCAACGAGTTCAGGCGCGCGTTCGACCTGCGCGGCATCCCGCTGCAGCTCGAGTTCCGGACCGGCGACAATCCCTTCAAGGGTCGGAAAAACGAACTGACGGGCCGTCAGATCGCCAAGCGTCGGCGCATGATGCGCCACAAGCGCCATTGATCGAGTGCATCCCATGAGCAGCCGCAAGTTCGCCGTGATCGCCGTGTTGGCCGTGACCGCCTGCGGCGGCGGTCTCTACGGCGGCGACGCCGGCTCTGGGATCGACACGACCGGCGCGGACGTTCCCGCCAGCTTCACCAGCGCGTCCGACGCGGCCAAAGCAGCGGCGATGATCGCGAGCCTGCTGGTGCCGGGTGGCATCACCGCGAAGTCGATGACGACGACGGCCTGCGCTGGCAGCGGCTACGCGACGTTCACCACCGACGACACCACCGCGTATCCCGACGACGGGCGGCACGTGTACAGCCAGTGCGACAGCGGCGGCGGCGAGCGGACGATCTTCAACGGAGTGACCGTCGACCACTGCAATACCACCGCGTCCAACGACAGCGTGTGCACCAACGACAGCGTGACCTCGGGTGAGAACGGCGTGCCGTTCACGTTCGAGCAGCGCTCGAGCTCGGCCGACACGATCCTGCGCTTCCTGACCACCGGCGTGCAGATCAAGAACGGCGCGACCTCGACCGAGATCGGCAGCGGCGTGATCGAGTCGGAGAACCTGCTGTCGCACAAGTCGATCGCGACGGTGAACGACAATCTCGCCATCAGCACGACGACGCAGGGCAACGGCTCGCTGACTGCGACGGCGAACGGCACGTTCGGCCTGAACGATGCGGCGCGCTCGACGGCGAACTGCATCTCCGGGCGCATGACGGTCAGCACGCCGACCACCCTGACGCTCGATACCAACGAGAACTTCACCGGCGGCCAGTTGCATTTCACCAGCGACTCCGGCAACACCGCCGACGTGATCTTCCACAGCGACGGCAGCGTCAGCGCCAGCTTCAATGGCGGCGCATCGCAGAACATCAGCAAGACGCTGCTCGCGACCTACTGCTCGGTGGACTGAAGCGCGATCAGCGCTTGCGCGATACCTGCACGTCGGCGCTGCCGCGGGCGAACTGCACGTCCAGCGTCTCGTCGATCGCGAGCTGCGCCACATCGCGCACGATGGCACCGTCGGCCTTGCGCGCGATCGCGTAGCCGCGCTCGAGGATCGCGGTCGGATTGAAGCTCCCGAGCAGATCGGCTGCGCGCACCGCGCTCTGACGCGCGGCACCGAATCGGCGTTGAAGCTGCAGCGAAAGGATCTGCCGGCGCGCCCCGAGCAATGAGCGCAGACGGTCGATGCGCGGCCGCGGGATGCGCGAAAGCCGCTCGATCAGCTCGTCGAGGCGCTGCGCGTGCTGTTGCAATCGCCGGCTCGGATGCAGCTGGGTCAGGCGCTGGTGCGAGCGCTGAGCGCGATAGACCTGCTCTTGCAGCGCGCCGCCCATGCGCCGCGCGAGCCGCACTTCCATCTGCTCGACGCGCTTGCCGAGCTCGGCGCGATCAGGACTGACGAGCTCCGCTGCCGCCGTCGGCGTCGGCGCGCGCAGATCGGAAGCGAAATCGGCGATCGTGAAATCGATCTCGTGGCCGATGCCGGTGACGACGGGGACGGGGCTCGCGCGGATCGCGCGCGCGACGCGCTCGTCGTTGAAGCACCAGAGATCCTCGATCGAGCCGCCGCCGCGCGCGAGCAGGATCACGTCGACCGGCGCGAGCTGAGGCAATTCGCGCAAGGCTTTCACGATGGCCGGCGGCGCGGTCTCGCCTTGCACCGGCACCGGATAGAGGAACACCGAGCCCAGCGGATATCTGCGCCGCAACGTCGTGACGACGTCCTGGATCGCCGCGCCGGTGCGCGAGGTGATCAACCCGATCGCGCGCGGCAGGCGAGGGATCGGTCGCTTGAGCTTCTCGTCGAACAATCCTTCCGCGGCTAGTTTCTTCTTGAGCGCCTCGAACGCCGCGAGCAGCGCGCCCGAGCCCGCGGGCTCGAGATGCTCGGCGACGATCTGCAATTCGCCGCGCGCGACGTAATAGCCGACGCGGCCGCGGATCAGGACGTGATCGCCGTCCTTCGGCTGCGGGCGCACGTAGAAATTGGTGTTCTTGAACATCGCGCACTTGATCTGCGCGTGCTCGTCCTTCAGCGTGAAATACCAGTGACCGGACGGATTGCGGAAGTTGGAGATCTCGCCCTGGACCCACAGGCTCGGCAGCGAATCCTCGAGCATCGCCTGGAGCAGCTCGGCGAGCTCGGACACCGTATGGATCGGCCGATCGTCGGTGCGCGCAGTGGGCATGGATGAGCAACGAAAATGACTCGCGTATAATAGTTCATGGAACCTACGTCTCCGCTCCCGATGCGCATCACCACCGAAGCTTTGACCTTCGATGACGTGTTGCTGCTGCCGGCATATTCCGAAGTCCTGCCGCGCCAGGTCGACACCTCGACTCAGCTCACGCCGCGGATCCGCCTGAACATCCCGCTCCTGTCAGCGGCGATGGACACGGTCACCGAAGCCAAGCTCGCCATTGCGCTCGCTCAGGAAGGCGGCATCGGCATCGTCCACAAGAACATGACCGCCGAGCGCCAGGCCGCCGAAGTGCGCGCGGTGAAGAAGTTCGAGTCGGGCGTGATCACCGATCCGATCGTCGTGCCGCCGAACATGACCATCGGCGAAGTGCTGAAGCTCACGCGCGCGAATCGCATCTCCGGCGTCCCGGTGGTCGACGGCAAGGAGCTCGTCGGCATCGTCACGTCGCGTGATCTGCGCTTCGAGACGCGCTATGGCGAGCCGGTGTCGGCGGTGATGACGCCGAAGGATCGCCTCGTCACGGTGAAGGAAGGCGCCTCGCGCGAGGAAGTGATCGCCAAGCTGCACAAGCACCGCATCGAGAAAGTGCTGGTGATCAACGGCAAGTTCCAGCTGCGCGGCATGATCACCGTGAAGGACATCCAGAAGTCGACCGACTATCCGCTCGCGTGCAAGGACGAGCGAGGCCGCCTGCGCGTCGGCGCCGCCGTCGGCACCGGGCCGGATACCGAAGGGCGTGTCGATGCGCTGATGAAAGCCGGCGTCGACGTCGTCGTTGTCGACACGGCGCACGGACATTCGAAGGGCGTGCTCGATCGCGTCAAGCAGATCAAGAAGGCGCATCCCGACCTGCAGATCATCGGCGGTAACGTGGCGACCGGCGATGCCGCGCTTGCGCTCGTCGCAGCGGGCGTCGATGCAGTCAAGGTCGGCATCGGTCCCGGATCGATCTGCACGACGCGCATCGTCGCCGGCGTCGGCGTGCCGCAGATCGGCGCCGTGATGTCGGTCGCCGAGGCGCTGAAGAAGAAGAAAGTGCCGCTGATCTCCGACGGCGGCGTGCGCTACTCGGGCGACTTCGCGAAGGCGCTCGCGGCCGGCGGCTACGCGGTGATGGTGGGCTCGATGCTCGCCGGCACCGAGGAAGCGCCGGGCGAAGTCGAGCTGTATCAAGGCCGCTCGTACAAATCGTATCGCGGCATGGGCTCGCTCGGCGCGATGTCGCAGGCGCACGGGTCGAAGGATCGCTATTTCCAGGACACCACGAGTGAAGTCGAGAAGCTCGTGCCCGAAGGCATCGAAGGCCGGGTGCCGTACAAGGGCCCCATGTCGGCGATCGTGCAGCAGATGGTCGGCGGACTGCGCGCGTGCATGGGCTACACCGGCTGCCAGTCGATCGAAGAGATGCGCACGAAGACGCGCTTCGTGAAGATCACCGCGGCGGGCGTGAAAGAAAGCCACGTGCACGACGTGACGATCACCAAAGAAGCACCGAACTATCGCGTCGACGGGTGATGCCGACGCAGAACATCCATCGCGACCGGATCCTGATCCTCGATTTCGGCTCGCAATACACCCAGCTCATCGCGCGTCGCATCCGCGAGCTCGGCGTCTATTGCGAGCTGCATCCGTGGGACATGTCCGAGTCGGACATCCGCGCATTCGCGCCGATGGGCATCGTGCTGTCGGGCTCGCACTGGTCGTGCCTCGACGACGGCGCACCGCGCATCCCGGAAGTCGTATTCAAGCTTGGCGTGCCGGTGCTGGGACTCTGCTACGGCATGCAGTCGATGGCGCATCAGCTCGGCGGCAAGGTCGAGCGCTCCGACAATCGCGAATTCGGCTACGCGGAAATCCGCGCGCACGGACATTCGGCGCTGCTGCGCAACATCGAGGATCGCGTCAACGCCGAAGGCCATGGCCTGCTCGACGTCTGGATGTCGCACGGCGATCGCGTCACCGCGCTGCCGCCGGGCTTCAAGCTGATCGCGTCGACCGCCGACGTGCCGATGGCCGGCATGGCCGACGAGAAGAAGCGCTTCTACGCGGTGCAGTTCCATCCCGAAGTCACGCACACGACGCAGGGCGCGCGCATCTACTCGCGCTTCGTGCACGAGATCTGCGGCTGCGGCAACGCGTGGACGCCGGGCAACATCATCCAGGACGCGATCGAGAAAGTGCGTCCGCAGATTGGGCAGGGGAAAGTGCTGCTTGGGCTGTCCGGCGGCGTCGATTCGTCCGTCGTCGCCGCGCTCCTGCACCGGGCCATCGGCGATCAGCTCACTTGCGTGTTCGTCGATCACGGCTTGCTGCGCCTGAACGAAGGCGATCAGGTCATGCAGGTGTTCGAGAAGAACCTCGGCGTGAAAGTGATCCGCGTGAACGCGGAAGCGCGCTTCATGGATGCGCTCAAGGGCGTCGCCGATCCCGAGCAGAAACGAAAAATCATCGGCGCGAAGTTCATCGAAGTGTTCGACGAGGAAGCGCAGAAGCTGCAGGGCGTGAATTTCCTCGCGCAGGGCACGATCTATCCCGACGTCATCGAATCCGCCGGCGCGAAGACCGGCAAGGCGCAGGTGATCAAGTCGCACCACAACGTCGGCGGCCTGCCCGAGAAGATGAACCTGAAGCTGGTCGAGCCGCTGCGCGAGCTGTTCAAGGACGAAGTGCGCGCGATCGGCCTGGAGCTCGGCCTGCCGCGCGAGATGATCGATCGGCATCCGTTCCCAGGCCCGGGCCTCGGCGTGCGCATCCTCGGCGAAGTCACCAAAGCCGCCGCCGACACGCTGCGGCAAGCCGATCACATCTTCATCGAAGAGCTGCGCAAGTCGGGCTGGTACGAAAAGACTTCACAAGCGTTCGCCGTGTACCTGCCGGTGAAGAGCGTCGGCGTCACCGGCGACGGCCGCCGCTACGAGCCGGTGATCGCGCTGCGCGCCGTGCAGACGATCGACTTCATGACCGCGAAGTCCGCGCAGCTGCCGTGGGAATTGCTCGAGACCTGCTCGCGCCGCATCTGCAACGAGATCGCCGGCGTGTCGCGCGTGACCTATGACATCTCTTCCAAGCCGCCCGCCACCATTGAGTGGGAGTGACGAGCGGTTCATGACGCAGGCGCTCGCGCTCGCCAAGCGAGCCGCGGACGAAGGCGAAGTTCCCGTCGGAGCGCTGATCGTCAAGGACGACCAGGTGCTCGGCGAAGGCTGGAATCATCCGATCAAGCTGCACGATCCCAGCGCGCATGCGGAGATGATCGCGATGCGCTCGGCGGCGCAGCGGATCGGCAATTACCGACTGACCGGCACGACGCTGTATGTCACGCTCGAGCCGTGCGTGATGTGCGCCGGCGCGATCATCCACGCGCGCGTGCAGCGGCTCGTGTTCGGGGCAATGGATCCCAAGGCGGGCGCGGTGTCGTCGGTTTACGATGTGATCGCCAAGCCGCGCTTGAATCACGCGGTCGAGTGGACCGGCGGCGTGATGGAGCAGGAGTGCGCCGCGGTGCTGAGGGAATTCTTCCGAGCGCGGCGATGACAGCGTCGGCCTGAAGGCCGACCCACGGGGGTTCTGAATGCGTGACTCGCAACGAGGGGATTCGTTCATCGGCAATCTTCTGCTCGCCGCCGGCGTCGCGTTCGCCGGCTGGGCAGTCGCCGACGGCTTGCTGAAATTCAAGACCGCCGACCGCTACGTCTCCGTGAAGGGGCTCGCGGAGCGCGAGGTGCCGGCCGATCTCGTCGTCTGGCCGATCGGCTACATGGAAGCCGGCAACGATCTCGGCGTGATCTATCAGCAGACGCAGGCGCACGCACAGCAGATCGCGGCATTCCTGAAATCGCAGGGACTGGAGAAAGCGGAGCAGAGCCTGTCGACGCCGAAGATCCAGGACAACCAGGCCGAGAACTACGGGCCGCAGCACGCTGCAAATCGCTACAAGGCCGAGGTCACCTATACCGTGCGCTCAGCCGACGTCGCTGCGGTGAAGAAGGCGATGGCCGCCTCGGGCGAGCTCGTGAAATCCGGCGTCGCCTTCATGTCGTACGGCAATCCGCCGGAATTCCGCTACACGAAGCTCAACGAGCTCAAGCCCGAGCTGCTCGCCGAAGCGACGAAGAATGCTCGCCGCGCGGCGGAGCAGTTCGCTTCCGATTCGGCGAGCATCGTCGGCAGCATCCGCAACGCCAACCAGGGCCAGATCACGATCGAGGATCGCGACACCGGCACGCCGGAGATCAAGCGTGTGCGGGTCGTGACGACGATCGACTACGAGCTGAAGCAGCCGTAAAGCCGATCACGCCGTCCTCAGCGTCAACCTTCACCGTGTCGCCTGCGGCGAACTTGCCGTCGAGGATGTCGCGCGCGAGCGGATTCTCGATCAGCGACTGGATCGCGCGCTTGAGCGGCCGCGCGCCGTAGACCGGGTCGTAGCCGGCCTGCGCGAGCTGGTCGAGCGCGGCGTCGGTGAACTCGATCTTGATGCTGCGCTCCGCGAGGCGGTTGACCACGCGCGCGGACTGGATGCGCGCGATCGCGCGGATCTGCTGGCTGCCGAGCGGATGGAACACCACCGCTTCGTCGATGCGATTGATGAACTCGGGCCGGAAGTGGCTGGCGACCACGCCCATCACCGCTTCCTTGATCGCCGCGTAATCCGCTCCACCGGTCTTGCCGGTCATCATTTCCTGGATCAGGTTCGATCCGAGGTTCGACGTCAGCACGACGACCGCGTTGCGGAAATCGACCGTGCGGCCCTGACCGTCGGTGAGACGGCCGTCGTCGAGCACCTGCAGCAGGACGTTGAACACTTCCGGATGCGCCTTCTCGACCTCGTCCATGAGGATCACGGAGTACGGGCGGCGTCGCACCGCTTCAGTGAGCTGACCGCCTTCTTCATAGCCGACGTAGCCGGGCGGCGCGCCGATCAGGCGCGCGACGCTGTGTCGCTCGCCGTACTCCGACATGTCGATGCGCACCATCGCTTCCTCGGTGTCGAACAGGAACGACGCAAGCGCCTTGCACAGCTCGGTCTTGCCGACGCCAGTGGGACCGAGGAACAGGAACGAGCCGATCGGGCGATTCGGATCCGACAGCCCTGAGCGCGAGCGGCGGATCGCATTGGCGACCGCGGAGACCGCTTCGTCCTGGCCGACGACGCGCTTGTGCAGCTCGGATTCCATGCGCAGCAATTTGTCGCGCTCGCCTTCCATCAGCTTGGAAACCGGAATGCCGGTCCAGCGCGACACCACTTCGGCGATCTCGTCCTCGGTGACGCTGTTGCGGAGCAGCTCGAATTTCTTCGGCGCGGTCGAGCTGTTGCCGGCCGCCGCGAGCTTTCGCTCCAGCTCCGGAATCTTTCCGTACTGCAATTCCGCCATGCGCTGCAGATCTCCGGCGCGGCGGGCCGCGTCGAGATCCTGCTTCGCGCGCTCGAGCTCTTCCTTCACGCCGGCGGAGCCGGCGACGGACGCCTTCTCGGCCTTCCACTTCTCCTCGAGATCGCTGTACTCGCGCTCGAGGCCCTTGATCTGATCTTCCAGCGCGGCGAGCGAGCGCTTCGCGCCCTCGTCCTCTTCCTTCTTCAGCGCCTCGCGCTCGATCTTCAATTGAATGAGCCGGCGATGCAGCCGATCCAGCGCCTCGGGCTTCGAGTCGATCTCGATGCGGATGCGCGACGCGGCTTCGTCCATCAGGTCGATGGCCTTGTCGGGCAGATTGCGGTCGGTGATGTAGCGATGCGACAGCTTCGCCGCCGCGATCAGGGCGCCGTCGGAGATGTCGACGCCGTGGTGCACTTCGTAGCGCTCTTTCAATCCACGCAGGATCGCGATCGTGTCTTCGACGGAGGGCTCGCCGACGAACACTTTCTGGAACCGGCGCTCGAGCGCCGCGTCCTTCTCGATGTACTTGCGGTACTCGTCGAGCGTGGTGGCGCCGATGCAGTGCAGCTCGCCGCGCGCGAGGGCGGGCTTCAGCATGTTGCCGGCGTCCATCGCGCCTTCGGCCTTGCCCGCGCCGACCAGCGTGTGGATCTCGTCGATGAACAGGATGATGTTGCCTTCCTGCTTCGCGAGGTCGGACAGCACGGCCTTCAGGCGCTCCTCGAATTCGCCTCGGAATTTCGCTCCGGCGATGAGTGAGCCGAGATCGAGCGTGAGCAGCCGCTTGTTCTTGAGCGACTCGGGCACTTCGCCGTTGACGATGCGCTGGGCGAGGCCTTCGACGATCGCCGTCTTGCCGACGCCGGGTTCGCCGATCAGCGCGGGATTGTTCTTGGTGCGGCGTGACAGCACCTGGATCACGCGGCGGATCTCTTCGTCGCGGCCAATGACCGGATCGAGCTTGGCGCCGCTCGCGCGCTGCGTGAGATCGATCGTGTATTTCTCGAGCGCGCCGCGCTGATCCTCGGCATTTGCGGAATCGACTTTCGCGCCGCCGCGGACCTGATCGATCGCCTTTTCGAGGAGTTCCTTGCGGGCGCCGGCGGCGCGCAGCGCTTCGCCGAGCGCGCCCTTGTCGTCCAGCGCCGCGAGCACGAACAGCTCGCTCGAGATGAACTGATCCTTGCGCTTCTGCGCGAGCTTGTCGGTGAGGTTGAGCAGCCGGCCGAGATCCGGTCCGACGTTGACGTCGCCGGTGTTCTCGCCCAGACGCGGCAAGCGCTCGATCGCCTGCGAGAGCTTGGTGCGCAGCAGATCGACATTGACGCCGCCCTGCTGCAGCAGCGGCAGGGTCGAGCCGCCGTCCTGGTTGAGCAGGGCCTGCATGAGGTGCGCAGGCTCGATCGCAGGATTGTCACGTCCGACGGCGAGACTCTGGGCGTCGGCGATCGCCTGCTGGAACCGGCTGGTCAGCTTATCCATGCGCATGGTGCGCTCCGCAAAAGGGTATAGACATCACACTCCACAATGAGGTGCGCAGTCACTGATTCAAGTCAACCGGTTTCGCACCCCTTGCGAGGTTCTCGATGGAAGCGCCTGAACGGTTGGTCAATTTACGGTGAAAGCAGTTCCTGGCCGCGGGAATGCCATGCGCTCGGACGTAGAGAATTCTTCGCTGCGCGACAAATTCCCTTCTAAATGGACAAACATAAAGCGAATGTGCATATTGGCCTCCAGCCGTGTCAGAGCGTCGCCTCGTTCGGGGGAGCGACTTCGGGCAGGGCTGGGGAGACGGTCAGGATGAAGCTAGACAAGGACGCAACCGCGCGGCCCTCCGGGCCCGACGCGACGCGGGCGCAGGGTGCGCAACCGCACTCGAACCCGATCGTTGCCGCCCTCCACGAAATGGCTGCCTCGGTGCTGTCCGAGCAGCTCCGCGAGATGTTCGAGAAGGCCGACGACATCCTGTTCGATTCGGCCGAGAAAGCCCGCAACGGCTCCGAGCAGCAGCTCTACTACGACACGATGCGCACCGTGCGCATCCAGCGCGCGAAGATCATGACCAGCTTCCGCACCGCGCTGCACGAGGCGTTGCTGAAGATCTCCGCGGAAGAGGAGGAGCCCGCCGCCAGCCTCGACTCCAGCAAGATGGCCTTGATGGATCGCGAGACCGTCGAGGAACTGATCGCGGTCCGCAACATGGAGACCAAGGCTTCCGCGCTGCACAGCCATGAGCTGGTCGAGCTGCAGCGTCGTCTCGCGCGGCTCGCCGACATGACCGAGGGCGGACTGTCGCCCGAGGCGATGTCGCCGGCGCGGATCATCCGCGCCTTCCAGAATTCGGTGCAGGGCCTGTCGGTCGATTTCCCGATCAAGCTCGTCATCTTCAAGCTGTTCGATCGCCTGGTGGTCGGACGGCTCTCGGAAGTGATCGCCGCAGCCAATCAGCTGCTGGCGCGCCATGGCGTCGAGCAGAAGGCCGATCGCCGTCCGCAGCAACAGCCGTCCAAGGCCGCCAAGCCCAAGCCGCAGCAGCCGGGTGCGCTGCCTACCGCGGGAGAGCCGGCGCCGGCGTGGGCCTCGGGCGTCGACGCCGCAATGTTCGATCAGGTGATGAACCTCGTCGGCGGCGGCTCGATGGGGCCGGTTCCCGCAGGCGGTGCACCGATGCTGCCGCCGGGTGCGACCGACTTCGGCGCGACGACGACCTGGGCGCCGGGCCTCGCCTCGGCGATGCCCGACACGCCGGGCGCGATGCCTGCCGGCATGCAGCCCGCGTGGCCGTCGATGCCGGCTGGACGCGCTGCGGCAGGCTCCTACAACGACACGACGCTCGCGCGCGACGTCTCCAACATCCTCGCTTCGCTCGCCGACGGCCGCTGGCCGATCGCGCCGGCGTGGCTGCCGGCGCCAAACGTCGCGCTCGTCGCGCGCATGTTCGATGCCTATTACCGCGATCCCCGGCTGACCGACAAGGCCAAGCCGATGCTCGGCCGCATGCAACTGCCGGTGATCAAGCAGGCGCTGTCGGACCCGACGTTCTTCACCGACACCGCCCATCCTGCGCGGCGGGCAGCCAATGATCTGTTCGAGATCCTGCTGCAGTTCAGCGCCGCGGGCAGCACCGCGTCGCCGCAGGCGTTCCAGGACCTCGACGGCCTGGTGCGCGCGATGGTCGGCGCGCTCGACAAGGACAGCAGCAAGCTGCGCAGCGTCGACGGCCAGGCGATCGACGATCGCACCGCCGACAGCTTCCTGCGCGATCAGGAAGAGCATCTGCAGCAGCGCAATCGCGCCAAGGTCGAGCGCGTGCGCCGCATGGTCGCGCACGAGCTGCGGCATCGCATCGGCGGCCGCCAGCTGCCGAAGGGCGTGATGCGTCTGATGCTCTCGGGGTTCGGGCCGCTGCTGACGCTCGACTACATCCGTCACGGTTTCGGCGGCCAGTCGTGGAATCAGACGATGGAGCTGGTCGACCGCGTTCTGGCGAGCCTGGCACCTGGCGGCGACGCGAGCGCGGAAGAGCGCGCCGCGGAAGAAGCCGAAGTCGTCACCGCGATCTCCCGCCGGCTCGCGAACATCGGCTTCTCCGAAGCCAAGCTGCACGAGATCGTATCGGGCCTGCTGCAGGCGTATCTCGATCGCTCCGAGCGCGGCCCCGAGGCGTCGCCGCAGCCGGAGGCTGAAGCCGAGCCGACGCCGAGCGAAGCCGACACGGAGCCTTCCGCGTCCGCCGAAGCGCCTGCGCATCCGGCGGCAGCCGCGCCGCAGCCCGAGCCGATCGCCGCGCCGCAGCTCACGCCCGAGCAGGAGCTGCATCAGCTGCTGTTCCTGATCCTGGTTCCGGGCGTGTGGTGCACGATCATCGATCCGGCGGCGGGCAAGAAGTACTGGGTGCGCGTGAAGAGCTATTACCCGACGCACAACTCGGTCGCGCTCTCGCATTACATGGAAGAGCGCTTCCTGACGCTGCGCGCGACGAGCTTCGCGACCGATCTGGTCGAAGGCCGCGCCGCAGTGATCGATCCGTCGCCCGAGCTGCAGGATGCGATCGCCAAGATCGCAGGGATCCCGTTCTCCCGCGAGACCGAGCCGCTGGTCTGGACGACGCTCTCGACGACGACCGCCGCCACCGCGGCCTAGCGTTTTTTCCCCGCGTGGATCACCACGGCGCGCGCGCTCGCCGCGCTACGCTATGCGCTCCTGTGCGGAGCCCGTCGCGATGAAGCTGGTCAAGGCGTACAAGAACAACGAATTCCTGATGAGCGAGGAAGCGCGCGGCGTGCGCATCCTCTGCGAGTATCTCGAGCCCAAGCGCAGGCTGGAGCGCGAAGGGATCGTCAACGCGATCATCTTCTACGGCTCCGCGCGGCTCGGCCCCAAGCCGAAGGAGGGCCCGGACTACTGGAAGGCGGCCACCGAGCTCACGGAGCGGCTGGCGCGCTGGACCGTCGCCGAGCATCCGGCCAATCGACGCTTCCACATGGTGTCGGGCGGCGGTCCCGGGATCATGGAGGCAGTGCACAAAGGCGCGGCGAAAGTCGATCGGCGGCTCAACGTCGGTCTCAACATCTCGCTGCCGTTCGAGCAGCACCTCAATCCGCACGTCGAAGGCTCGCGCGCGTTCGAGTTCCACTACTTCTTCATGCGCAAGTTCTGGTTCATGAACCTCGCGCAGGCGACCGTGGTGTTCCCCGGCGGGTTCGGTACGATGGACGAGCTGTTCGAGGTGCTGACGCTGGTGCAGACCGGCAAGAGCCGCGGCATGCCCACAGTGCTGTTCGGCGGGGAGTTCTGGCGCAAGGCCGTGAACTTCAAGTTCCTGCTGGCGCGTGGCCTGATCGCGAAGAAGGACCTCGACAACTTCCACCTCGTCGACGACGTCGACGGCGCTTACCAGTACCTCACGAAGAGCCTGAAGCCCTGAGGCGCTAGCGCTTCTTCGCCTTGGCCTTCTTCGCAGCGGCCTTGGCGCCCGGTTTGTGCGGTGGCTTGTGTGCGGCGACGGGCTTGTGCGCCGGCTTGGTCGCGGCCTTGTGGACGACCGCCGGCTTGTGAGGCCCCGGCTTGGGCGCAGCGGCCTTCTGCGCTGCAGCCGCGGGTTTCTGATGGGCGACGACCTTCGGCGGGGGCGCGGCGACCTTGCCCTTGACCGCTGGCGCGGACGGCGCGGCGGCAGGCTTCGCCTTGCCGTCGCCCTTCCTGCCGGCCATCTGCCCGCTGCGGATGGGGATTTCGCCGAGCACATCGCTGAAGTCGAACTCGTCGCCGACCAGGCGTCGCAGCTCGCGCATCTCGCGATATTTCTCGACGTCGCGCCAGTCGCGCATGCGCCCGGCGGCCTGGTCGTGAGCTTCGGCGTCGACGTCGGCGACGTTGTCCCAGCCTTCGCCTTCGACTTCTTCGTCCTCGTCGACTGGCTTCGGCTGCTGCTGCTTTTTCCCGGCCATCCTGCGTGGTGCCCTGCGGTTCTCGTGCGCGAACGCGCGCCTATTTAGCAGGGATTTCCGCGGATGGGAAGTGGGAGACCGTGGATTCGACGACGGGAACGGGCCGCTGGGCCCTGCGCAGCTCCTTCCACATGAGCAGGGCGGGCGTGAGGATCAGCGTGATCGGCGTCGCGAAAGCCAGGCCGCCGGCGATCGCCGAGGCGAGCTGGATCCAGAACTGCGAGGACGGTGCGCCGACCGTGATCACGCGATGGATGATGTCCGGATTCACGCCGAACGCCATCGGCAGCAAGCCGAGGATCGCGGTGCCCGCGGTCAGCAGCACCGGACGCAGTCGCATCGCGCCCGTGCGCAGCAGCGCTTCGCGCGCGGGCAGGTGATCGTCGCGCCGCAGATGGTTGTAGGTGTCGATCAGGATGATGTTGTTGTTGACGATGATGCCGGCCAGCGCGATCACGCCGACGCCGCCCATGACGATGCCGAACGGCTGGTGCAGCACGATCAGCCCCAGCAGCACGGCAGCCGTCGAGAACAGGACCGCTGACAGCACGAGCAGCGTCTGGAAGAAGCTGTTGAACTGCGTGACGAGGATGGCGACCATCATGAAGATCGCGAGCCCGAACGCCGACATCAGGAACGCCTGCGATTCCGCCTGATGCTCCTGATCGCCCGTGAAGTTCACGCGCACGCTGCCGTCGGCCAGCGACGGCGGCACGTGCTGCTCGAGGTATTTCTGCAGCTGCCGTACCTGGGTGTCGGCGAGCAGGCCCGGCGCGACGTTGGCGTCGATCGTCATCACGCGCTTGCCGCCGATGCGCAGGATCGAGTTCACGCGCGGCGCGGCGCGACGCTCGACGAAGTTCGCGACCGGCACGAGGCCGTCGCGCGTCTGCAGCTTGAGATTGCCCAGCTCGTCGAGATTGCGGTAGGGCGGCGTGTAGCGCGCGCGGATGTCGATCTCGTCGGCGGCGTCCTCGGGACGATATTTCCCGAGCAGGATGCCGTTGGTCACGAGCTGCACCGCATTGCCGACCAGCGTGATGTCCGCGCCGTACTTCGCAGCCTCGGCGCGATTGACGTCCAGATGCCATTCGAGCCCGTCGAGCGGACGGGTGTCCTCGACGTCGATGAAGCCGCCGACCTTGTCCATCCCTTCGCGGATCGCAGCGACCGCTTCGCCGAGGCGGCGATTGGAATCGTCGAGCGACTCCGGCACCGACGACGCGACCTGCAGCTGCACCGGCTTGCCCTGGCTCGGGCCGTTGCGCGGCAGATCGATGTCGATGAGCACGCCCGGCATGTTCGCCGTGCGCGCGCGGATCTCCTCGACGATCGCGGTCGCCTTGCGTCGAAGCTGCCAGTCCTTGAAGCGCACGCGGACCCAGCCGATCGTGTCCGGGCTGTCGCCGCGGCCCGGTGAGCCGGTCTTGGCGTTCACCGACTCGAGATCGGGGATGTCGAGGACGCGCGCTTCGACCTCGCGCACCAGCTTGTCCTTCTCGTAGACCGACAGATCGCCGCGCGCGTGCACGTTGATGTGCGCGCTCTCCGGCTCGCCGTTGGGGAACAGCTCGACGCCCGCGCCGAGGAAGCTGTAGGCGCCGAAGATCGAGATCAGCAGCACGACGGCGATCAGGAACGTCTTGCGCGGACGGTCGATCGCCCAGGTCAGCGCTTTCAGGTATACCGCCGAGCCGCCGCGCAAGTCCGCGAGATTGCCGGTCTCGGCCGCGGCGATGCGCCGCTGCTCTTCCATCGAGTGCGAATTGGCGCTGCCCCAGAGGGCGCCGATGGTCGGGATGAAGATCACCGCCATCACCAGCGACGCCGCCAGCGTCGAGATCAGCGTGATCGGCAGGAATTTCATGAAGCCGCCGATGACGCCGGGCCACGCGAGCAGCGGGATGAACGCAGCCAGGCGCGTCGCCGTCGAGGAGATGATCGGCCATGCCATCCGCTTCACCGACGCGCGATACGCCGCCGCGGCGCCAAGGCCTTCGCACATCTTGCGATCGGCGTACTCGGACACGACGATCGCGTCGTCGACCAGCATGCCGACCGCCATGATCAGCGAGAACAGCACGACGATGTTGATGGTCAGGCCGAGCATCGACAGGGCGAGGATGCCCATCAGGAACGATCCGGGCACCGCGATCGCCACCAGCGACGCCGTGCGCCAGCCGAGGAAGCCGATCAGCACGCAGACCACCAGGATCACGGCGGTGAGCACGCCGTTCTGGAGATCGTTGAGCATGTCGGTGATGTCCTTCGACGAATCGTAGGCGTAGGCCACGCGCACCGACGCGGGCCAATGCTGCTGCTCCGTCTCGACCACGTGCTTTACGCGATCCACGGTTTCGATCACGTTCTCGCCGATGCGCTTGACCACTTCCAGCGTCACCGAGCGCTCACCGTTGCGACGCGCGAACGTCGCCGGGTCCTTGAACGCGCGGGTGATGGTGGCGACGTCCGAGAACTTCACGACGCGATCGCCAGCCGCCTTCACCGGCAGGTTCTGCACGTCGGCGACGTTCTCGATGACGCCGGGCAGCTTCACCGCGAAGCGGCCGTTGCCGGTGTCGAGCACACCGGCCGCGATCAGCCGGTTGTTGCGCACGAAGAGATTGAACAGCTCTTCCTGCGAGATGCCGTAGCTGTCCATCTTCACCGGGTCGACCTGGATCTCGACCATCTCCTCGCGATCGCCGTCGATGTCGACTTCGAGCACGCCCTTGACGCTGGAGAGGTCGTCCCGCAGCTGGCGAGCGATGGCGACGAGGCTGCGCTCCGGCAGCGGGCCGGAGAGATCGATCATCAGCACCGGGTCGAGGCCCGCGTTGATCTCGTGCACGCCGGGCTCGTCCATCTCCTGCGGCAGCTTGCTGCGGATCTCGTCGACCTTGCGCTGGACGTTGCGCAACGCCTTCTGGTTGTCGAAGCCGGCGTCGAACTCCAGCGTCACGGTGCCGAAGCCTGCATAGGCGCGCGCCTGCACCTTCTTCACGCCTTCGATCGAGCGCACCGCCGTCTCGACCGGGCGCACCATCAGCCGCTCCGCGTCCTCGGGCGAGACGCCTTCGAGCGACATCGACACGTAGATGTACGGGATCGGGACGTCGGGATTCGACTCCTTGGGCATCCGCGCATAGGTGATCGCGCCGGCGACGAAGATCAGGCCGAGCGTAAGCAGGATCAGCTTCTGCTTGTCGAGCGCGGCGTCGAGGAACGCTCTCACGACGCGGTGCCCGCGGCCTGCTCCGTCTTCTGCGGCGCGCCCTCGGTCTCGACGACCACCGGCTCGCCCGCGTTGACGAAGCCCTGGCCGCGCGTGATCAGGCGGATGCGCTCCGGCAAGCCGGAGACCCAGACCGCGTCACCGTCGGCACGCACGATGTGCGCGCGCGTGAACACGACCTTGTCGCCGTCGCCGACGAATTTCACGCCGACGTCGCCGTTGTCGGCGAGCGACAGCAGCGACGCCGGAATGCGATGCGCGGAAACCTGATCGACCGGGATCAGCACGCGCGCCGAAAGTCCCGCGGGAATTTTCCCCTCTGGATTTGCGACCGCGACCTCGACCGTGAACGTGCGCGTCTTCTCATCGGCCATCGCCGACACGAAGCGCACGGCGCCCGCGAGCTGATCGCCGCCCGCGAGCTCCGCAGTCGCCGCATCGCCGACCTTGATCTGACGCACGTCCTGCTCGTTGACGCCGCCGGAAAGCCGCAGCGGGTCGTTGACGATGAGTCGCACGATCGGGCTGCCGACGCGCGCGTAGTCGCCGATCTCCACCTGCTGCTCCTCGACGATGCCTGCGATCGGTGCGTGGATCTGCAGATGCGCGATCTGGAACTCGGTGTCCTTGAGCTCCGAGCGCGCGGACTCGAGCGCCGCGAGCTTGGCGGCGAGCTCGGTCGGCGTGATGTAGCTCGACGCCGCGAGCTTCTGCGCGCCCTGGTACTCGAGCTCGCGCTGCTTCAGCGTCGCCGCTTCGCGGGCGCGATGCTGCTCGAGATCGCGCGAATCGAGCTTCGCGATCAGATCGCCCTGCTTGACGCGAGTGCCCTTGCGCGCGCCGATGGCGACGACCTGGCCTTCCACCTGCGCGGAGAGATTCACGATCTGGTCGGGCATCGTGTTGCCGTTGATCGTGACCGCGCGGCGCACGGGCTCCGCGATCTGCTCGCGGACCATCACGTGGAATTTCTCGTTGGCTTTGTTCGCGGCGACGACTTCGGCCGCTTCCGGCTTCTTGCTCGAGAACGCGCCGGTGAGCATCCACAACGCGAGCGCCGCGACGATCAGGCCGACGATGCCCCAGCTGCCGCCGGGCAGCCGCCCCCACTGGTTGCTTCTGGACTTCATGCGTTCTTGGCTCGCGGCAAGGCCCGTCAGGGCTTGGATGCGCGGCCGCCGGGAAAGGTTGAATTGGGCGCGAATTTTACACGAGGAAGCCCGATTGCCGGGCCCGCCCGACGTCGGCCGGCCAGTCGACGTCCCAGCGCTCGGCGAGCGGGGCGACGCTGAAGCCCAGCCGCGCGAGGCCGCGCCGGGTCTGAGCCAGCTCCAATCCGCTGCTCCAGAAGATGTTCCGCAGCGCGCCCGCGGCGAATCTGCGCGCGCCGATGAGCACGTAGCCGCCGTCCTCCGCCGGTTGCAGGACGACGTCGTGGCGATCGAGCGCGGCAGCTGCGGCCTGCAGATCGGCGACGGTGAGGGCTGGGCAATCGGTGCCGACGATCAGGACCTTCCCCGAGCCATCGTCGAGCGCGCGAACGAGCGCGAGCGCCATCTTGCGACCGAGATCGCCGGCGGGCTGGGATTTCAGCGCGACGCCGAATTCACGCCGGCATTTCAGGAAGAACGCATGGCGCGCCGAAGGCTCGCACCACAGTTCGCAGGGCGCGCCATGCGCGCCGGCCGTTCGCAGCGTTCGCAACACGAGCTCGCGATGAATCCGCGCCGCTCCGCGCTTGCCGTACTTCGCGATGAGCCGCGTCTTGCAGCGACCAGCAATCGGTGCGCGCGCGAACACGAGAAGCTTGGTCTGCGATAGGCTCACCGCCGAATCATGCCAGCCACTTACGACGCCATCATCATCGGCGCGGGTCACAACGGGCTCGTCTGCGCCGGTTATCTCGCGCGCGCGGGACGCAAAGTCCTCGTGGTCGAGCGTCAGGGCGTCGTCGGCGGCGCCGCGGTCACGGACGAATTCGCGCCGGGCTATCGCATCTCGACGGCTTCGTATCTGATCAGCCTGCTGTTGCCCGAAGTCGAGCGCGATCTCGAGCTCGCGAAGTTCGGCTACAAGGTGCTGCCGCGCAGCCCGTCGTCGTTCACGCCTTGCCTCGACGGCCGCTCGCTGCTGCTCGGTCCTGACGAGGAATTCAATCGGCGCGAGATCGCGAAGTTCTCCGCGCGCGACGCCGAGGCATATCCGCGCTACGAGCGCCTGCTCACGCGCATCGCGGAATGTCTCGAGCCCGCGCTGATGGGCACGCCGCCTGACTTGCTGCCGCTGCCGCCGACGTGGCGCCAACGCGGACTCTTCGATCGGCTGCGCAATCTCCGTCGCGGCGGTGGGCTCTATCGCGCGATGAAGAAGCTCGGTGACGATCTTCCGGCCGCGATCGAGATTCTCACCGGCGCCGCGCGACCGGTGCTCGATCGCTGGTTCGAGTCCGACGTGCTGAAAGCGACGCTCGCGACCGACGCGATCATCGGCACCTTCCAGCCGATCTCCGCGCCCGGCACTGGTTACGTGTTGCTGCATCACGTGATGGGCACTGCGGGCGGCGCGCGCGGCGTGTGGGGTTACGTCGAAGGCGGCATGGGCGCGCTCACGCAGGCGATGGCGAAGTCGGCGCAAGCCACGGGCGTGGAGATCCGCACGTCGACGCCGATCGCAGAGATCATCGTCCGCGACGGTCACGCGACCGGCGTGCGCACGCAGAGCGGCGAAGTGATCGAAGCGCGCGCTGTTCTCTCGAATGCGGACGCGCACGTGACGTTCGAGCAGCTGATCGATCCGAAGCTGCTGCCGCCGACGTTCCGCGAAGCCGTTGCGCGCATCGACTACTCGAGCGCGAGCATGAAGATCAATCTCGCGGTGTCGGAGCTCCCGGATTTCTCGTGCATGCCGGGAACGTCGCTCGGGCCCCAGCATCGCGGCACGATCCACATCGGCGCGACGGTCGACCATCTCGAGCGCGCGTTCGACGAAGCGCGGCTCGGCGCACCGTCATCGGAGCATCCCATCATCGAGATGACGATCCCGTCGAGCGTCGATCGCACGCTCGCACCCGAAGGTCATCACGTCATTGGGCTCTTCATCCAATACGCGCCGTACCGGCTCGCGTCAGGATCGTGGGACGACATCAAGGAGCCATTCGCCGATCGCTGCATCGACGAGATCGCGCGCTACGCGCCGAACTTCGCGCGATCGGTGCTGCATCGGCAGATCCTCACGCCGCTCGATCTCGAGCGCCGCTTCGCGCTCACCGGCGGCAACATCTTCCAGGGCGCGATGCCGCTGCATCAGCTGTTCAGCTTCCGCCCGGTGCCGGGCTGGAGCGACTATCGAACGCCGGTGCGCGGACTTTATCTGTGCGGAGCCGCAGCACATCCCGGCGGCGGCGTGATGGGCGCGGCGGGGAAGAATGCGGCGGTGGAAGTGCTGCGGGATTTCTAGAGATGGTGGAGCAGAAGGGGATCGTTGCAATTCGCCGGGAGCGAATTGCCGCGTAGCCCGAGCGAAGCGAGGGTCCGGCTCAGGGACGAGTCGGACTACCCTCGACCGTGCGATCGGATGCTGCGGAAGGTGATGGTGGAGCAGAAGGGGATCGAACCCTCGACCTCCGCATTGCGAACGCGGCGCTCTCCCAGCTGAGCTACTGCCCCATCAAGAGGGGCGCTAGTTTACCAGCGGACTGCCAAAACGCCAGCGCGCCGCGCCCGATTTCTGGATAACACATACCGCCCGCGCGATGCGTGATCGCCGACGCCCGACACTGCAGTGGCAGGTCTTGGAAGGGTGTTGGGCGATGAAGAAGGTTCTGCTGATCGACGATGATCCCGTGATCGGGACGACTTACGGCCGCAAGCTGCGCACCGCGGGCTACGACGTGCACGTCGCTGGCGATGGCACCGAGGGCCTGCTCGCGCTGAAGGATTTCCGGCCCGACGTCGTGCTGCTCGATCTCGACATGCCGGGCTTGAACGGCATCGACTGGCTGCGCGAGATCCGCAGCTATCCGACGCTGCGCCATCTGCCGGTGGTCGTGCTGAGCGCGGGCTCGCACGGCTGGCAGATGAAGGCGGCGTGGGAGAGCGACGCGATGTACGTGCTATCGAAAGGGCTGACGGCGCCCGAGGCGGTGGTCGACGCCGTCGACGACGCGGCCGCGATCGGCCACTGGCCGCAGCATCACTAGCCGCGTGATGCGCTGAACACCGACGTCACGTCGCCGCCGAGGCGCGTGTTCTTGAACGGCCGCGACTGATCGAGCTTGTGCGCGGCGTTGCCCGTGCATTTCTCCACCGAGCAGTACGGCTCGAGCCACGCGAGCTTGGAGCTCTGCTCGTCGAAGCCTTCGATCACCTGCTTGGCGCCGGCCTTGTCCTCGAACAGCTTCGGATTGTCGAAGCCCTGCAGCGTGCGCTCGGCGACGCGCTTGAGCGCGTGGTCGCCGCGGCTCGCGAGATCGACGCCGTTGGCCTGCGCGAACGCCGCGATCATGCTGAGCGGCGCGATCGCGAACAGGTGATAGCCGAGCGCGCGCGTCTTGCGATTGATCTCGTTCGGCAGATAGCCGTCGCGATCCGCTTGTGAGGCGAAGCGGTCGTAGATCTTCACGGACGCGTCGAACAGATCGCGCCGATTGGTGGCCACCGCCGTCGACATCTCCGCCCAAGCCGCCCAATAGAAATGGTTGTTGAGGATGTGCGCGTCGGCGTTGCCATCCCATTCCGACTTCACCTTGTCGGCGACCTGCGAGAGCCAGTCCTCGACCTTCTTTTCCTCGTCGGCGTGCGCCGCGAGCGGCTTCGACGCGGAGAACTTGAGCTTCACCCACGCGCTGCTCGCGCTCGCGAGCGTCCATTTGCGCACCGATCGTCCGGTGTGATTCGGCGCGTCGCCGAGCAACGCTTTGGCGTCGGCCCACTTGCCGTACCACTGCAGAGCGCAGGCGAGCGCGTCGGGCTTGCCGCTGTCCATGTAGGCGCCGACGATCTTCGCGACGCCTTTCTCGAAATCGTTGACCGGCTTCGTCTTCGCCTTGTACTCGGCGTCGGCCTGCTCGTTCAACGTGTCGCGCGACTTGCCGGAGCCTTCGTACTTGCTCGGGAAGTCGAGTGACTCGGTGTACGGCGTCGGGATTTCGGGACAGATGTAGGCGCCGCCCTTGCTCTTGCCGGAAGCGCCCGCGGGCTCGAAATATCCGGGCGGCGGCACGAGTCCCTTGTCGTCGGCGCGCGCCGTCGTCGACAGTGCTGGAAGCGTGGCGAGCGCGATGAGGATCGCGCGAAGCGGATTGGTCATGGGATCACCTCAATGATGCGAAACGTCCCAGTCGGGCGACTGGTTGATGGTGTTCTTGTTGTCGGTGAGTGGCGCCCGGTCGTCGAACCTGGTGACCGGCTTGCGCGGTGCAGTTGCTTTCGCTGACGAGGATTTCGCAGGCGCCGCCGATTTGGGCTTGGGCTTCGGCGCCGCGGGCTTCGGTGCGGACTTTCGCGCAGGCGCGGACTTCGCCGGCGCGCTCGGCGCTGGTTTCGCGGGCGGGCCGTAGTGCAGTGTCGGCGGCGGCGGCAGCTTCGCCGGCGCAGCCGGGGCCTTCGGCGCAGGGGCCGGCGATTCGACGGGCGCGAAGACCGCCGGCGACGGCGCAACGCTGCTGCCGTTCACGGCTTGCACGACCTCGTTGGTGCACAGCTTGGCGGTGACCGACAGCGGCTTCGCGGGCTCGTTGTCGAGATCGACGGTGGCGCCCATGAACGTCGCCTGCGCGTAGTCGGGACGATCGTTGCGCAGCTCGAAAGCGAAGCGGCCCTTGTTGTCGACGTACTGCTTGAAGCGCAGCTGCAGCCGCTCGCGCATGCCGTTCATGTACCACAGGGTCGCGTGCAGCTCCTTGTAGCCGGGATCGCTGAACTGCAGGTCGACGAGATGCGTGCGTCCCTGGACGGGCTCGATGTGGCCGCCGCCGTTGAACAGCACTTCGTTGTTGCCGGCGTGCAGATCGACCTTGCGATCGATCATGGTCGCCTTGCCGCCGCAGCCGTTGCCGACCAGCGCGACGGCCTGGCGGAAGATGCGATGCGGGCTCACCGCCGTCCCCGGGAAATCCTGGTACGGCATCTCCCAGATCATGATCTTCGGCGGATGCTTCTGGAACGCGTCGGTCGGCAGGTAGTGCAGCAGCGAACCCTCGAACGAGCCGCCGGTGATCGCGACGTTGAGGATGTCGGCGCTCAGGTACTGCTCGAGGTAGCCGCCGAAGTTGTAGCCGCCGCGATCGTCGCTGTTCGACGTGCCGACCAGCACGATCTCCGGCGTCGCGCCGTTGTCGTCGCCGAGCAGGCTCTCCGCCGCGCCGCCGCCGCCGACCGGCTCGGTCGCGTACGACGGCAGGAACTGCATCGAGTAGCTGCCGCCGCAGATCTGCTGCGCGATCTTCTGGATCGAGCCCGGCTTGGAGATGACGCCGTTGACGTGCGTCTTGAATTCCTTGCGCGGCACTTTCGCGTAGACCGGCAGCGACTTCACCGTCTCCGCGACGATCTGCGCGGTGCGCTCGCTGCCGCTGGGCGTCCAATGGTGATCGCGGCGGAAGTAATAGTCGTAGCCCTTGCCCTCGTTCACCAGCTTCTCGTAGGGCGGGACGATCGCGCCGGTGGTGCGCAGCCGCGCCATCGCCGCGATGTAGCTCTGCTTCGCGGTGGCGAAGTCGTAGTTGCGGCGCTCGGCGTCGGTGAGCTTGTCCGCGTCCATCAGTCCGCGCGGCGGCTGATAGACCAGCACGAGCTCGGTGCCGACCTTGTGCAGCGCGTCGACCAGTCGCTTCATGCCCTCGAGGCTCGCGTCGGAGATCTCGATGTGCTGCGTGAGGTCGAGATCGGTGCGGAACAGCCAGCCTTTCTGGCCCTGCACGATGATGGCGTTGTCGGTGAAGTACTTCGACGTGTTGTACGCCGAGCGATCCGCCGCGCGCGGACACAGATCGCAGCACGGCTTGACGCGGTACTGCGGCGCGTCGGCCGGCGCGGCGATGTCGTCCGGCGGCACGTCGTTGTCCGTCCGCGCGTCGACGTCGTCCTGCGCCTTGGCGGCGACGCAGAGCGCCGCCGCGAACAGCGCAATGGCGATGCGTGTCCGCATCCTTCTAGTTCACCACCCAGATCAGCTGCGGCTGATCGGCGGTGCCGGTGACGAACAGGCTGAATGCCTTGCCGCGCTCGAGCTGCACGGGCTTGGCGTCGGCGATCTTGGTGTCGCCATTGAAGACGGCAAGCGTCGCCTTCGCCGGATTCACCTCGCGATGCGCCGCGTTGCCGGACGCGACGCCGTCGATGACCTTGGTGCCGGAATCGGCCATGCGCAGCGACAGGTGCGAGCCGTCGATCAGGTTGTAGACCGACAGCAGCGACTTCAGCTGCGACGAGAAGCAATCCTGCTCGAACTTCTGCACGCCGGCCGGCGTGACCGCGAGCGTGTAGCAGCGATTGGAATCGAGCTTCACCTTCTGGTCGGTGTTGCCGATCGTCGACGGATGCTCGCCGGGCGCGACGAATTCGTACGGCGAGGCGTCGAGCGGCGGCGTGTCGGGGATCTGCTTGTCGCCGATCTTGGCCTGCAGATGCGGATTGCCGCT
>Ga0070741_10005849_pt1 | contig 26875 bp, 14 predicted proteins | sample Coa_R1_4_FD_66440 | JGI IMG/M metagenome (GOLD analysis project Ga0070741, IMG submission 66440) | Surface soil microbial communities from Centralia Pennsylvania, which are recovering from an underground coalmine fire - Coalmine... | ecosystem: Environmental > Terrestrial > Soil > Unclassified ...
GGCGATTGACTCTTGGGCTAGGGTCCAGAAGTCGCGGTAGATGGGCGGCGGGTTGAGGACGAACTTGGCGGAGCCGGTCATCAGGACCGTGACGAGTTCCTCGTCGGGGCTGACGTACCAGACCGAGCCGAGGCCGCCGTTCCAGCCGAACCGGCCGGCCGGCTCGGCCAGGTCGACCCGCTTGGTGACCACCGACATGCCGAACCCCCAGCCGTGGCTGGCGAAGTAGCCGGCGAACGGCCCGGCCGACTGCTTCTGCGCTGGTGTGAGGTGGTCGGTGGTCATCAGCTCGACCGCCGCGCTGGACAGCAGGGGGCCGCCACGACGCAGCATCATCTCGCCGAAGGCCAGGTAGTCCGGCACCGTGGAGACCAGCCCGCCGGCACCGGACGGGAAGGCCGGCGGCTCGCGCCACTTGCTGTCCGCGACCGCGTCGTAGACGTCGACCCCGTTGTCCGCGTACCCGGTGGCCAGCCGGGAAAGCTCCCCGGGCGGCACGCTGAACGCCGTGTCGGTCATGCCGAGCGGCTCGAACACGCGCTCGCGCAGGAAGTCCTCGAAACGCATACCCGTCGCGCGGGCGATCAGCACGCCCAGCACGTCGGATCCGGTGTGGTACATCCAGCCCGCGCCGGGCTGGTGCATCAGGGGCAGCGTGCCGAGGCGGCGGAGCCACTCCTCCGGCGCGGGGGGCACCGGCGGGTCCGGCGCGCCCTGGCCCAGCTCCAGGTCGTCCATCGCCTGCTGGATCGGGTAGGTGCCTGGCGGCGCGAGTACCATGCCCAAACCCCAGGTGAACGTCAGCAGGTCACGCACGGTGACCGGCCGCTCGGCCGGCACGGTGTCGGTCAGCGGGCCGTCGACGTTCCGCAGCACCACCCGGCCGGCCAGCTCGGGCAGCAGCCGGTCCACCGGCTCGTCCAGCCGCAGCTTGCACTCGGCCACGCACATCATCGTCGCCGCGGCCGTGACCGGCTTGGTCAGCGACGAGACACGGAAGATCGTGTCATCGCGGACCGGCGTGCCGTCCTGACCGGCCGCGCCGATCGGCTCGATCACCCGCTCGCCCCGGCGGCTCACCGCCAGCACGAGCCCGGGCACCTCGCCGCGCTCCACATAACCCGCCATCACGTCGCGCATGCGGGCGAGCCGCGATTTCGAAAATCCGCCGCCGCTCATGTGCTTTTCCCTCCGTCGCCTTTTTCGCCAATTCCCTACAGTGACAGTCGGCCACTCGCGGTGCATCTCCCTCATTGCGCCACGGCGGTACCACAGGCAATCAGGGAGATGCGCTGGAAAGGATCGCCCTGATAACTTCCCGTTTCGGAGGTATGCGTCTGATTCAAGCCGATCGAGGCTTAGGGGTTGGGAAAGGATTCTTGTCATGCGCTTTCGCTTTCGACTGCCTGCGCTCGTAGCCGCGGGCGTGCTCATTCCCCTAGGCCTGAGCGGCCAAGTCGCGGCCGCTCATCCGCCGGCCAGGGCATTTACCGGGGCACCGGCGGGGCTGACCGCGGCGCAAGTCCGCCAGCTGGCCGCCAATTCGACCGACCGGTCGATCATCATCCTCAAGGACCAGCTCACGAACCTGCCCGCGCGCGGGGCCACCCTCCCGGGGCGGATCAGCGCGGCCAAGGCCGACCAGGCGCCGATCATGGCGGAGCTGACCGAGCTGCACGCGACCAACGTGCAGAGCTTCCAGATCATCAACGCGATCGCGGCCACGATCTCGCCCGCCGAGGTACAGCGCCTGCGGGCGAACCCGGCGGTCGCGTCGGTCGAGCCGGACACGCTCCAGCACATCGCGCAGCAGAGCGACACCTCACCGGGCGGCGGCGCGGCCGTCGGCACCAGTTCCAGCGGCACGGTGGCCGGCACGCTCGCCAACGGCGAGACCGCCGACCAGCAGATCTGCCCGAGCAACCCCGCCAAGCCGCTGATCGAGCCCGAATCCCGCAACCTGATGAACGTGAACGCCGCGAACCAGATCGCGGACGGCTCCGGCATCAAGGTCGGGCTGATCTACGATGGCATCGACCCGAACACGCCGGACCTGATCCGCGCCAACGGGCAGCACGTCATCACCGACTACCAGGACTTCAGCGGGCAGGGTCCGGTCACCCCGGACACCGGGTTTGCCTTCACCTTCGCGGGCCTCATCGCCGGCCAGGGTAATACGGTCTACGACCTGTCGAAGTTCGTCAACAAGGCGCACCCGCTGCCCGCCGGCTGCAACATCAAGCTCGTGGGCATGGCGCCGGGCGCGAGCATGGTGGAACTGAACAGCTTCGGCGACGACGCCCACCAGATCTACAACTCCGAGATCTTCAGGACCGTCCAGTACGCCGTCATGACGGACCACGTCAACGTGCTCGTCATGCCGTTCGGCGGCACCGCGGTGCCGAACTTCCAGAACGACCCCCCGGCGCTGCTCGTCCAGGCAGCGGCGGCCGCGGGCGTGGTCGTGGTCGCGCCCACCGGCGACACCGGCCCCTCGGTCGGCAACATCTTCTCGCCGGGCGGCGTTCCGGGAGTGATCGGCGTCGGCGCGAGCACCGCGCTCCAGTTCTATCGCCAGACCGGCGAGAACGGCCCCAACCCGACGTCGGGAACCGGCTGGGTGAACAACAACCTCAGCGCGCAGAGCGGCACCGGCATCCAGGAATTCACCACGCATACCCCGGACGTGCTCGCTCCTGGCGACGTGGTCTGGGGACTGTGCAGCACCAACACCACACGGTTCTTCGCCTGCGGGGATCCCGCCAACGGGTCCTCCCCGGGAATCACGGGCCTGGCCTCCACCGCCTTCGCCTCCAGTGAGGTCGCCGGCGTCGCCGCGCTGGTCATGCAGGCGTACGCGAAGACCCACGATGGCGCCATGCCGCCGGCTGGCCTGGTCCAGCGGATCATCGACAGCACCGCCACCGACCTGGGCGCACCGACCGACCACCAGGGCGCCGGGCTGGTCAACGCGCTCAAGGCAGTGCAGCTCGCCGAGTCCGTCAACGGCGGCAGTCCGCAGGGCAGCACGCTGCTGGTGAACAAGACCCAGCTGAACGCGACCGTGAACGCCGGTCAGAGCCACACGTTCAGCATCGGCGTCACCAATGAGGGCCACACGTCCCAGACCGTCACGCCGAAGGTGTCCGGCAACCCGTCCACGACGTCCACGGACACCGGAACCGTCACCCTCGACGCGTCCAGCGCGACATCGGTAGGCGGCTTCGGCGAAACCGACTCGTACGTGACGCACAAGTTCACGGTGCCGGCCGGAACCGATTACCTGAACGGCGACATCGCATGGAACGACCAGGTCACCGGCGGGGTGGCGAACGAGGAGCTGTTCGACCCCCAGGGACGGCTCGTCAATTACTCGTCGGCAGATGGCAACCAGAGCGGGTTCGGGCACATCGAGGTGCGCCAGCCCACGGCGGGCACCTGGACCGCGGTGATCTACACGCCCAGCAACGCGAAGTACTTCGGCCCGGTGAACTTCTCCTACACCACCGAGAACTTCCATACCGCCGGGTCGGTGTTCCCCGCGTCGCAGACGCTGGCGCCAGGACAGTCCGGCACCTTCCAGGTGACGGTCACCGCGGGTCAGCCGGGCGACGAGTCGTTCAGCCTGCACCTGGGCACCGGCAGCGACACGGACGGGACGGTCCCGGTCGTGCTGCGAGCACTCGTGCCGGTCAGCAACGGCACCGGCTCCTTCGCCGGCACGCTTACCGGTGACGACGTTTCCGGTACCCCCGACGGTGGTGGTCCCGCCACGGGCACCGCGGCCGGCGGCCAGATGCTCACCTACCAGTTCTACGTGCCGCCGGGCGAGCCGTCGCTGAACGTCGGTATCCAGCTGCGCGATTCTGACTACATCCTCCAGGGCGCGATCATCCCGCCCTTCGACCAGGGGCTTGACCTCCAGTCGACCGCCAACAACGCGAACAAGCCGGGTGCGACCATGCAGTTCTTCCGCCGCACACCGGTGCCCGGCCTGTGGACCGTGTCGTTCGTGACAACCGGCGCGATCGACGGGGCGCACCTGAGCGAGCCGTTCACCGGGACGGTCTCGTTCAAGGCCCCGGCCGTCACCGCCAGCGGACTGCCGAACTCGCCGTTCACGGCGCTGAAGGCAGGCCAGCCGGTCACCGCGACGATTTCCGTGACGAACAACGGCAACATCGCCAAGGACTACTTCGCGGACCCGCGCCTGAACAAGCTGGCGCAGCTGTCGCTGCTCGGCACCAACACGGTCGGCGGCTTCACCTTCACCGATAATCCGCTCACCACGACGCTGCCAGTCCCGGGTAATCAGAACCCGCACTTCCTTGTGCCGACCGACACCGTCAAGCTCGTCACGAACGGGCAAGGCACGCTGCCGCTCACGCTGGACATGAACTCCGACGACAACGACCCTGAGGAGCAGGCCGTCTCCTCCGGCAACAACGCGGTCGCCACGCTGATATCCCCCGAAGTCGCTCCCGGCCAGGAATGGATCGGCGTCGACCCCGGGGCCGGCCCGTTCGCCAGTCCGGTATCCGGCACGGTGAAGCTGACGGAGATCGCTACCGCCAACGCGTTCGACAGCGCCGTCACCTCGAGCACCGGCGACGCGTGGCAACTCGCGGTCAACGCCAACGCCCCGTACACCCCGCTGACGCTGGACCCGGGCCAGACCGGCACGATCACCGTCACGTTCACGCCGACCGGCGCGAAGGGCACCGCGGTCAGCGGCTTCATCGCCATCGACACGTTCAACAAGGCCACCGACAGTGGCGACGAAGTAATCAACATCCCGTACAGCTACACCATCGGTTAGCCGCACCGATCGTGGCCAGTACCGGTCGAATATGACCCGGTACTGGCCACGATCATGCCCCCGATCATACGCAGGGCCCTTTCGCACTCTCGGAGATGCGGAGGGGTGCGCGCGCAGCGCAATGTAATTCCGTAACGGGTGCCATTCTTCGGCCCTAAACCCAGGGAGAATGCCATGAGCGTCAGCCAAGCGCCGCCCAAGGAAGAGCTCGTGCAGCGTGCCGCCAAGCTGGTCCCGCTTATCCGGGACAAGGCGGTATGGATGGACGATAACCGGTGCCTGCACGACGAGGTGATCCAGGCGATCACCGACGCGGGCCTGCTCCGGATGCGGGTTCCCGTCAGGTACGGCGGATTCGAGTCGGACATGACCACCACGGCGAACGTCATCGCCGAACTCGGGCGCGGTGACGGCTCGGTGTCCTGGACCGCCGCGGTGTGGGCGATCAGCAGCTGGATGGTCGGGATGTTCCCCGACGAGGTGCAGGACGAGGTCTACGCCGACCCGGACGTCCGCATCTGCGGCATCCTGTCCCCCGGCGCGATGTGCATGCCGGTCGACGGCGGCTACGTGGTCAACGGCAAGTGGTCGTTCAACACCGGGGCCCGGCAGAGCACCTGGAACACCAACGCGGCCGTCGCCCCCACGCCGGACGGCGGAATGCAGCCGGTCATGACCCTGATCAAGATCAGTGACCTGGAGATCATCGACGACTGGAACACCTCGGGCCTGCGCGCCTCCGGCAGCGTCACCACGATCGCCAAGGACCTGTTCCTGCCCGCCGCGCGCGTGCTGCCGATGGGCCCGGTCCTCCAGGGCCAGCACCTGTCCCAGCTGAACGCGAACGCCCCGATCTTCAAGGCCCCGTTCATGCCGACCGCGTGCGCCAAGGTCGGCGCCGTCGCGGTGGGCATGGCGCTGGGCGCCAAGGACGCGTTCTTCGAGCGGCTGCCCGGCCGGAAGATCACCTACACCAGCTACGAGAACCAGGCCGAGGCGCCGGTCACCCACATGGAGGTGGCGGACGCGGTCACCCGGGTCGACGAAGCCGGCTTCCACAATCACCGCGCCGCGCAGGCGATCGACACCAAGGGCCAGTCCGGCGAGCAGTGGACGCTCGAGGAGCGCGCCCGCGCCCGGCTGGACCTCGGCGCCGCGTGCCAGCGCGCCAAGGAGGCCGTCGGCGTGCTCAACATGGCGAGCGGCGGGTCGTCGACCTACCGCGACGTGCCGATCCAGCGCTACGAGCGGGACGTCACGACGCTGAACCTGCACGCCATCCTGCACCCGGCCACCAACCTCGAGCTGTACGGCCGCATCGTCTGCGGCCTGGACTCGAACACGCCATACATCTAGGAGACGTCTGTGGCTGCCGTGAAAAACCCGTCGCGAGACGAGCTTGTCCAGCGCGTGACGGACATTATGCCCGTGCTGCGGGCGAATGCGCTGTGGGGAGACCAGCACCAGCGCCTGGCCGACGAGTCGGTCGACGCGATGATCGGCGCCGGCGTCTTGCGGATGCTGGCTCCCGCCCAGTACGGCGGCTACGAGAGCGACATGCACACCATCCTCGACGTGGACATCCAGCTCGCCCGGGCAGACGGTGCGTCCGCGTTCTGCGCGACCGCCTGGTGGGCTCAGTGCTGGGCGGTCGCGCACTTCCCCGACTCGGTGCAGGACGAGGTCTTCGCCGGTCCGCACGGCGCTGACGTGCGGATCTGCGGGACCCTGGTGCCGAACGGCAAGGGCGAGATCACCAAGGACGGCGTCGTCGTGTCCGGCGAGTGGGGGTTCAACACCGGCGCCTGGCACAGCCAGTGGAAGGTGCTCTCCACGCTGGCGCTCAACGCGGCCGGCGAGATCGAGCCGATCGCCGCGGTCGTGCCGATGAGCGACCTGGAACTGGTGGACGACTGGGACGTCGCGGGCCTGCGTGCCACCGGGAGCGTCACGCTGGTCGCCAACGACGTGTTCATCCCGCGGCAGCGCTTCCAGTGGATGAGCCAGGTCGCCCGCCAGGAGTACGACTCCGCGCGGAACGCGGATTCACCCTGCTACCGGGGCCCGATCATCGGCGTGCTGTCCGCGATCAACACCGGCGAGAAGATCGGGCTGGCCCAGGCCGCCCGCGACGCGTTCTTCGAGCGGATGTACGGCCGCCCGATCCAGCACACCGGTTACCAGAGCCAGGCCGAATGGCCGGTCACTCACGTTCAGGTGGCCGAGGCCGACCTGAAGATCGACGAGGCCGAGTACCACGCCCGCCGCCTCGCGACGCTGGTGGACGAGAAGAACCAGAGCAACGCGCCCTATTCGATGCGCGAGCGCGCATACTGCCGGATGGCGGTCGGCCGCGTTTCGCAACTGTGCTACGAGGCCATCGAGATCTACAATCTGGCCAGCGGCGCGGGCAGTATTTACAGTTCGATGCCAATTCAGCGGATTCAGCGTGACATGCAGGCCATCAACGTGCACGCTTTGAACATGCCGGCCAAGAACCTTGAACTCTACGGAAGAGTCCTGTGCGGCCTGGAGCCCAACACGTTCTTCATCTGAATTAACGCGCGAGGAACAATGGACACTGAGACAACGCTCACGCTCGAGGCCTTCGCGGACACATTTGTGCCCGGTGAGAAGCGGTCACCGGACGATGTCGCGATAGCGGGCGCGGCGCCGGGTCCGGGTGCGGTCGCGGCGGGCGCCCTCGAACTGCTTCAGACGCCGGCCACCGGCATCTCGACCACGCTGGACGATCTCGTGGTGGCGCTGAACGACCACGCCATCGAGTACGCCGACGAGCACGGCCTGACGCTCGACCCGGCGGTCCCGCCGTATGTCGCGCTCAGCTACGAGCAGCGCACGGCGCTGATGGGCACGCTGATGGGACCGGATCACCCGGAGAAGGAGTCCTGGATCCTGCCCGCGCTGTTCTGCTTCATGGCCTTCGACACCGCCGCGCACCTCGACACCGTGGGCGCGCTCAAGGACGGGCACCCGGGCCTGACGGCGATGGGGTACGCGAAGCCGGACGCCGACGGCCTGTGGCGGTTCCCCGAGTACACCTACGGCCGCCAGCTGTCCCGGGCGCACCCCCGCACGACATCCTCAGGAGACCCGGCATGACCAGCATGAACGGCCACGAGCGCACCGACATCGTGGTGATCGGCAGCGGCTTCGGCGGCGCGATCACCGCCTACCACCTGGCGGCGGGCGGCGCCAAGGTCGTGGTACTCGAGCGCGGGCCGTGGGTGCCGAGCGACGAGTTCGACCACGACTTCAAGCTGGGCACGTCGTCCACCAGGATCTTCGACTTCGTGGCCGGGGACGGCATGAGCATCCTCGGCGGCAACTGCGTCGGGGGCGGCAGCGTCGTGTACTTCGCCACGATGCCGCGCGCCCCCCGGTTCACCTTCGAGCGCCAGGGCAGCATCGGCAGGCGGATGTGGCCGGCGGCCATCACCAGGGACGCCCTTGACCCGTGGTACGACCGGGTGGCCGAAGCCCTGCCGATCTACCGGCAGTCCTGGGACGACGTCCCGTATCCGGGTGGCCTGTGGGCCGCCGCGTGCGACCACGCGGGGCGCACCGCCAACCTGCCCAATGTCGCGATCGACACCTCGCTGTGCACCAACTGCAACTGGATGATGGCCGGCTGCAAGTTCGACGCCAAGCGGTCCCTGCTGCTGAACTACCTGCCCGCGGCGGTCTCGCACGGCGCGCAGATCAGGCCGCTGCACGAGGTGCAGAAGATATCCAAGGCCGACGGCTGGTACCGGGTGCACTACAACCTCATCGACGACGAGGACTACCGGGTGAGCACCGGCGGCGGCACGATCGACGCCAAGATCGTCATCGTGGCCGCGGGGGCGGGGGCCACGCCGGTGATCCTGCAGCGCTCCGAGCCCGAGCTCGGCACGATGCCGCACGGTGTCGGCCGGTACTTCTCCGGCAACGGCGAGCGGCTCAACACCGCGATCATCGACGAGGACAAGGCCCGCGAGGTGCTCGGCCTGCAACGGCCCGACGGCCGGGCATACGCGGCGAACCAGATCGGCCGCGGGCCGACGGTGGTCTGCTGGGATCACGTCGACGGCGCACTGCCCGAGCACTCCAGGTTCGCACTCGAGCAGCTGTACTTCCCGCCCGGCCTCGGCACGATCCTGGCGCAGGCGCCGGGTGCCGAGGGCACCGCCTGGTTCGGGCCGCAGAAGAAGGAGATGCTGCGGCACTTCCAGTCCTGGCTGACGATCTTCATCCTGTCCGAGGACAACAACGAGGGCGTGTTCGGGCCGCCGCCGCCGACCGGCAACGCGGTCCGCATCTCCCAGCAGATGCTCGGCCGCGGCAACCTCAGCTACGAGCCGAGCAAGCAGACGCTGCGCGGCTGGGCCGAGGCGGACGCGGAGATCAAGGACATCCTCGAACGGGACGGCCTGGCGCGCGTCCGGCCGTGGACCAACGACGTGGTGGGCGCCTACACGGTGCACCCGCTGTCGTCCTGCCGCATCGGCGACGACCCCGCCACCTCCGCGCTCGACGACCGGCACGAGCTGCGCGGCCACCCGGGCATCTTCGTCACCGACGGCTCGGCGGTGCCCGGCGCGCTCACCGTGAACCCGGCGCTGACCATCGCCGCGCTGGCCGAGCGCGCCATCCCCGGCATCGTGCGCGCCGCGCAGGAGCGGGGCATCGAAGTCACCTACGGCGCCCCGGCGCCGGACGGCGCGAGCAGCGCCCGGCGCGCGGCGATGCCGGCGCTGGCGAGCCTAGGAGCACAACAATGAGCAACGCGTTCCTCACCAAGGGCGTCCGCAGGTCACTGGGCGAGATCCGGTACGTCAAGCCGGTCATGCCGGGTTCGGCCAGCGGCCTTGTCGCCGATGTCTACGCGCAGGCCGAGCGCGACTTCGGCCTGATCGCGGCGCCGCTCGCCATGCACTCCCCGGCCCCCGCGCTGGCCGCCGCGTCCTGGGCGATGCTGCGGGAGACGCTGCTGGCCACGGGCTCGGTCCCGCGGGCCGAGAAGGAAGCCGTCGCCGCCGCCGTGTCGGCGGGAAACGCGTGCCCGTACTGCGTCACCGTGCACACCGCCACGTCCAAGGCGCTCGGCAACGAGCTGGACTCGGTCAACGACCCGGGGATGAAGGAGATCATCGCCTGGGCGCAGCAGAGCGGCCAGCCCGATCCGGCCCCGCTAGCCCACCCCGGTTACGCGGAACTCGCCGGGGTGGCGGTGACGTTCCACTACCTGAACCGCATGGTGACGATCTTCCTGCCCAAGTCGCCCCTGCCGTCGCTCACGCCCAAGGCGGTCGGCGGCTGGGTCATGGACATGCTCGCCTCGGCCATGACCGCGGCCAGCCCGGCACCCGGCGCGGCGCTCACCCTGCTGCCCGACGCGCCGCTGCCCGACGAATTCTCCTGGGCGGCCGGCACGCCCCATGTGGCCGCGGCGTTCGCCAGGGCCAGCGCGGCCATCGAGGAAGCCGGGCAGCGAGCGGTACCGCCGCGGGTGCGGGAGTTCGTGCTCGATATCCTCGACGGCCAGACCGGGCAGCCGGCCGGCCCGAGCCGAGCCTGGGCCGACACCGAGGTCGCCCGCCTCGACAGCGCCGACCGCGCGGCTGGCCGGCTGGCGATCCTCACGGCACTCGCCCCGCACCAGATCACCCGGACCGATGTCGCTGAGGCGCGGCAGTCAGATGACGCGCTGCTCGCGCTGACCGCATGGGCGAGCATGGCCGCCGCGCGCAAGATAAGCTCGCGGCTGCGCCAGCTGTCAGCGCGGTAGTCCCGCCCCGAGCCCCTCCTGGGCGAGAAACGAGTCCACGTCCAGGCTGGTGTGCTCGGACAGGATGTCCTGGTGAAGTCGCCGCAGCCGTGCGCTGGGGTCGACGCCGAGCTCGTTGTTCAGCGTGACGCGGAGCCGGTGGAACGCCTCCAGCGCCCGGGCGACATGGCCGGACCGGTACAGGGCGGTCATCAGCAGGCCCGCGAAACTCTCGTTCATGGGATGCCGGGCGGCCAGCAGTGTCAGCTCGCCCAGGATGTCGGCGTGCCGGTTCAGGGCCAGGTCGGCCTGGATGCGGCGCAGCTGCACGCCGAGCCGGGTTTCCTCCAGGGAGACCGCCTCACCCTCCAGCACGCGACCCTGCCGTACGTCCGAGAACGCGCCGCCGCGCCACAGGGACAGGGCGCGACTGAGCGTCTCGGAGACGGCTCGCGGGTTGCCCGCCTCGGCGGCCTCGCGACCGATCCTGGCGAGCCGGTGGAACTCTTCGATGTCGGTGCGGCATTCGAGCTGGTATCCGGAGTGCATCGTCTGGAGGTACTCATTCGCGACCCGTGCGCGTGGCATGCCCGCCGCGAGCCTGCGTCGCAGGTAGAAGATGTAGGTCTGCACCGTGGCGGCCGAGCTGCGCGGCGGACGGTCGTCCCACAATTCCTCAGTCAGGGTGGCGACGCTGACGACCCGTCCGGCGTTGAGCGCGAGCAGTGCCAGCACCTGGCGCTGCTTGGCCGCACGGGGCGCGAACTGCAGTGTTCCTAGGCTCGCGGAAAACGGACCGAGCATTTGTATACTTATCTGCGCGGGATCCGTGAACAAGATACCTCCTCATCGGCTAGATTTGACCCGGTGTTCCAGCTGAGCATCCGTCGCATAAACGGCTCAATCCAGTGATACCGTCACGTTCCAGCCGTGAAAGTTTCATGAAGCGAACATGAGTATTTACTGACGGACGAGGGTCAGCCTGGCTCCTGGACACGGACCGGCGGGGCGTAGTAAGGCCCTGGGCAGCGGTCACGGTCCCCGGGCCACGGCCGCATAGGGGCGGCGCACCTCAGGAACCCCTTTCTCTGGAGCTACTCCCACATTCTGCGGCCTGCGGCGGCCCTGCCTCTTCGCGGTTGCTATCCCGCGTCTCACGCATTTGCGTGAAGTTCCTTTTACTCCTAACGACATTCGTCCTTCCCGTCGAGCCCTGCACCACGCGCACCGTGGCCCCCACGGCGTGTGCGTAATGCGCAAGACCCGAGATGGCGCAGGCTCGCGTCCGGCGCACCGTAGGCATGTAGACCTGAGGCCTTTCGGCACGAATCGGATGCTCTCGTACCTGTGAGGGATGTATGTCAATTTCGCGCGTCAGGTTCCGGCGGCTGATACCCGCCGCGGCCGCGATCGCACTGCTAGCGGGTTTGTGGGTCAACGCGACCCTCGCCGTCGCGTCACCCGTTAATGCCAGCAAGGTAGCGGCGGCGTACAAGTTCCAGGCAATGCCGATCGCGATGCCGCCCGGCTACCACCCGACCCAGACGCTGCGCCCGGTCAACGGCGCGTACCAGCACCTGGTCTCGTGGATCTCGTCGGTGGGGGCCAGCATCGCGATGACCGACGTGACCGGCCGCGGCCTGTCCGACGGCATGTGCATCGTCGACACCCGGTCCAACGACGTGATCATCACTTACGCGCCGACGGCGCCGGCGGCCGACCAGTTCACGCCGTTCGTGCTCGACCCGGCGCCGCTGCCGTACAACTCGACGATGGCCCCGATGGGCTGCGTGCCCGGCGACTACAACGGTGACGGGCGGATGGACTTCCTGGTTTATTACTGGGGCCGCTCCCCGATCATCTACCTGGCACGGTCCACCGCGACCGGGCCCTCGGCCAGCGCCTACAAGCCGGTCGAGCTGCTGCCGGAGGACGTGAACGGGCAGTACAACGGCCCCGACTGGAACACCAACGCGGTGGCCGTCGCCGACTTCGAGGGCAACGGGCGTCCCGACCTGTTCCTCGGCAACTACTTCCCGGACTCCGCGGTGCTCGACCCGCACGGCATCAACAACGTGCAGATGCCCACGTCGCTGTCGGACGCGCAGAACGGCGGCGGTGACTACATGTTCCGCTGGCTCGGCGGCACCGCGGGCGCGAACCCGACGGTGAGCTACCAGATCGTGAAGGACGCGATCCCGTACGCCGACTCGACCGGATGGACGCTGGGCGCGGCCACCGCGGACCTGACCGGCAGCGGGCTGCCCGACCTGTACATCGCCAACGACTTCGGGCCGGGGCACCTGCTGTACAACCAGTCCACCCCCGGACACCTCAAGTTCGGCCTGGCCTGGGGTCAGCGCGGGGCGCTCACGCCCAAGTCGTTCGTGCTCGGCCGGGGATCGTTCAAGGGCATGGGCGCCGACTTCGGCGACCTGGCCGGCAACGGCCGGTACGACCTGATGGTCAGCAACATCACCACCCCATGGGGCCTGCAGGAGAGCAACTTCGTTTTCATGAACCAGGCGAACAACGGCAAGCAGATGCAGCAGGACCTGTCCAAGAGCATCGCGCCGTTCAACCAGGACGCCGAGCAGATGGGCATGGCGTGGACCGGCTGGACCTGGGACGTGAAGTTCGGCGACTTCCTGAACAGCGGAAACCTCGACGTCGTCCAGACGGACGGCTTCATCAAGGGCACGATCGACCGCTGGAACTGGCTACAGGAAATGGCCATGACCAACGACGACCTGCTCAGCAATCCGGCGAACTGGCCGCTGGTCGAGCCGGGCGACGACATCGCGGGCGACCAGTGCCCCGCCTTCTACGCCGACGGCGGCAACGACCAGTTCGTCAACATCGACCAGCAGCTCGGCATGTGCACCAAGGGCGGCAACATACCGACCAGGGGCGTCGCGATGGCGGATCCGCAAGGCAACGGCGTGCTTGACTTCGCGCTAGCCCGGCAGTGGGGCCCGCCGGCCTTCTACTCCAACCAGTCACCGAGTCTCGGGCACTACCTCGGCCTGAACTTCTACCGGCCGGTCGCCGGCAGCACCGCGGGGCAGGGCCTGGAGGGCATGGGCACCCCCGCGTACGGCACGACGGTCACGATCGACACGCCGGGGCACACGCAGGTCTCGCAGCTCGACGGCGGCAGCGGCAGCGCGGGCAAGCGCAGCTTCGAGGTCTCGTTCGGGCTCGGCTCCTACAGCGGCCCGGTGACGGTGCACCTCCAGTGGGCCGACACCAGCGGCCAGCAGCACCGGCAGACCATCACCCTCACCCCCGGGACCCACAACCTGATGCTCACCAGCAACGCTACGGAGGTTGCTAGCTCATGACCGCCACGATCCAAGCACAGGACGGCGCGCTCACCACGCCGCCCGCGAAGGCGAAGAAGGCGGCTGACCCCCGCTATCTGGCGCTGCGTAACTTCGCGATGTCGATCAGCGCGTTCAACGTCTTCGGCTACACCCTGCTCGGCTTCGAGCAACCCTGGTTGTGGGCCCTGTTCTCGGTCCTCGTCGGGTACACGACGGAGTTCGTCTTCGAGACGATCAGCGCCTGGGCCTTCCAGCGCCGCGCGGAGTACCGCGGCCGAGGCGGGCGCGGCGTGTACGAGTTCCTGCTTCCCGCGCACATCACCTCGCTCGCCATGAACATGCTGATGTACGCCAACAACCAGTACTGGCCGATCCTGTTCGGCGTGGTCCTGGCGGTCAGCGCCAAGTACGTGCTGCGCGCGCCGATCAACGGCAGGATGCGCCACTTCATGAACCCGTCCAACCTCGGCATCAGCGTCTGCCTGCTGCTGTTCGCCAAGTGGATCAGCATCGCGCCCCCGTACATGTTCTCCGAGTGGGCCAGCTCCTACTTCCGCCTGTTCGTCCCGATCGTGATCCTGGTCTCCGGGACCGTGCTGAACACGATGCTCACCAAGCGCGTCGCGCTGATCGTCGGCTGGATGGGCGGCTACTTCATCCAGGCGTTCGTCCGGCACTGGCTGTGGGGCATCCAGCTGAACACCGCGCTGACCGTGATGACCGGTATCGCGTTCGTACTGTTCACCAACTACATGATCACCGACCCGGGCACCACCCCGACCCGGCCGCGCGCGCAGTTCATGTTCGGCAGCAGCGTCGCCTTCGTCTACGCGGTGCTGATGCAGTTCAACATCGTCTACACCCTGTTCTTCGCGACCTCGATCGTCTGCGCCTTCCGCGGCCTGGGCTGGTGGGGCGCCTACTGGATGAAGAAGCGCCGGTCGGCGGGCGCCAGCCCCAACGGCGCGGTCCTCGCGACCCCGAGTCCCGTTGCCGAAGTAATCGCCAGCAATGGCGCTGGCACCAAGGTAACGGCGGGAGAAACGGTCACCACATGAGTACGCCCATTGCCATCGTCGGTGTCGCCTGCCGGTATCCCGACGCAAGTTCTCCCGCGGACCTGTGGGAGAACGCGCTCGCCGGACGCCGGGCGTTCCGCCGGATCCCGGACGAACGGCTGCGACTCGACGACTACTGGTCGCCGGATCCGGCCGCACCGGACAAGTTCTACACCCGCAAGGCCGCGGTCATCGAGGGCTTCGAGTTCGACCGGGTGAAGTACAAGATCGCCGGCAGCACGTTCCGCACCACGGACATGACGCACTGGCTGGCATTGGACACCGCCGCCCGGGCGCTCGACGACGCCGGCTTCGCCGACGGCGACGGGCTGCCCAAGGCGAGCACGCTCGTGATCGTCGGGAACAGCCTGGCGGGCGAGTTCACCCGGGCCAACCTGATGCGGCTGCGCTGGCCCTATGTCCGGCGCACGCTGGGCGCCGCGCTCGGCGAACTCGGCTGGGACGACGCCAGGCTGGCCGGCTTCCTGGCCGGCCTGGAGGAACGGTACAAAAGCGCGTTCCCGCCGGTCGACGAGGACACGCTGGCCGGCGGTCTATCGAACACGATCGCCGGCCGGATCTGCAACCACTTCGACCTCGGCGGCGGCGGCTTCACCGTCGACGGTGCCTGCTCGTCGTCGCTGCTGTCCGTGGTGACCGCGTGCGCCGCGCTCAGCGACGAGGCGGCGGACGCGGCGGTGGCCGGCGGCGTCGACCTGAGCATCGATCCGTTCGAGATCATCGGGTTCGCCAAGACCGGCGCCCTCGCCACCGGCGAGATGCGGGTCTACGACCGGAACTCCAACGGCTTCTGGCCCGGCGAGGGCTGCGGCATGCTCGTGCTGATGCGCCGCGACGACGCGGAGGCCCGCGGGCTGCGGATCTACGCGACGATCACCGGCTGGGGGTACTCCTCGGACGGGAAGGGCGGCATCACCCGGCCGGAAGCGCACGGGCACGAACTGGCGATCAGCCGGGCCTACCGGGTGGCCGGATACGACTTCCGCACAGTCGGCTACCTCGAGGGCCATGGCACCGGGACCGCGGTCGGCGACGCCACCGAGCTGGCCGCGTTCTCCAACGCCCGCAAGGGCGCCCACGCCCCGGCCGCGATCAGCACGATCAAGGGCAACATCGGCCACACCAAGGCGGCCGCGGGCGTCGCCGGCCTGATCAAGGCCGTCATGGCCGTACACAACCAGGTCATCCCGCCGGCCACCGGGCACTACCAGCCCGCCGAGATCCTGACCACCGAGCACCCCGCGCTGCGCGTGCCGAACACGGCGGAGCTGTGGCCGGACGGGCAGCCGGTGCGCGCGGGCGTCTCGTCCATGGGGTTCGGCGGGATCAACGCGCACGTCGCGCTCGAGGGCGACCCAGCGGTCCGCCGGACGAGCATCGACGCCAGGACCAGGCGGCTGGTCAGCTCCCGCCAGGACTGCGAGGTGCTGCTGCTCGACGCGGAGAGCACCGCCGACCTGCGCGGCAAGGTCGCCGGCCTCGCGGAGCTGTGCGAGCGGCTCGCGTTCGCCGAACTCGGCGACCTAGCGGCCACCCTCGCCAGGAAGCCAGGCGGCGGCCCGGTGCGGGCCGCCGTCGTCGCGTCCTCCCCCGATCAGGCGGCCGAGCGGCTGGGCAAGCTGCTCCCGCTGCTCACCGAGCTGTCGGCCGACGGGACGCCGCGGGTGATCGACGTGGCCGGCGGCCTGTTCGCGGCCAGCCTGTCCGAGGGTAGCGAGGCCGGTGCTCCGCGCATCGGCTACCTGTTCCCCGGGCAGGGGTCCGGCACGGGAACCGAGGGGGCGCTGCGGCGGCGGTTCGGCGCCGTGCTGCCCGCCCCGTTCACCGCGCCGGCCGACGGTGACGTGGTCGCCACCGCCGTCGCCCAGCCGCGCATCGTGCGGTCCTCGGTCGACGGGCTGCGGATCCTGTCCCGCCTCGGCATCGAGGCGGACGCGGCGGCCGGGCACAGCCTCGGCGAGCTGACCGCGCTGCACTGGGCCGGCGCGATGGACGAGGCAAGCCTGGTCGAACTCGCCACCGAGCGCGGCCGGGTGATGGCCGAGGCGAGCGCGGGCGGCGGCGCGATGGCCGGCATCGCGGCCGGCCCCGACGTGGTCGAGTCGCTGCTAGACGGGGCCGAAGACGTCGTCATCGCCGGCTACAACGGGCCGAACCAGACCGTGATTTCCGGTCCCGCCGGTGCCGTGGAGAAGGTCTGCCGTGTCGCGGCGGACGCCGGCCACACGATCGCCAGGATCCGGGTGTCGCATGCCTTCCACTCCCCCGCCGTGGAACCGGCGGCCGCGGGACTGGGCCGGTACCTGGCAGGCCGCGAATTCCAGCCGCTGACCGGGCGCGTGCTGTCGACCGTCACCGGTGCCGCGCTGCCGGACGACACCGACGTGCCCGAACTGCTGATCCGCCAGGTACGTGACCCGGTCCGGTTCAGCCAGGCCGTCGCGGCGATGGCCGACGGCGTGGACCTGCTCGTCGAGGTGGGCCCGGGACGGGTGCTGTCCGGCCTGGCCGAGCAGATCGCGCCGGACGTTCCCGTCGTCGCGGTCGACACCGACGGCCCCTCGCTGGCCGGGCTGCTGTCCGCGGTGGCCGCCGCCTACGTGCTCGGCGCGCCGGTCCGGCCCGACGGGCTGTTCGCGGACCGGTTCACCCGGCCGTTCCCGGAAGACAAGACGTTCCGGTTCTTCGCCAGCCCGTGCGAGTCCGTGCCCGCGGACACGGCGGTCAGCCACGCCAGCGACGTCCTCGCGGCGCGAAGCCAGGAGGCCAGCGCCGAAGCACCTGTGTCGTTCGGAGGAATCAGGGAATCGTTTGGAAGCGAAGAACACAGCAGCCTAGAGATCCTGCGCCGGCTAGCGGCGGAGCGCGCCGAGCTGCCGCTGGAGACGGTCCGGTCCGACAGCCATCTGCTGGACGAGCTGCACCTGTCCTCGATCACCGTGGGCCAGATCATGAACCAGGCCGCGAAGGCACGGGGCGTTTCCGCGCCGATGGTGACCTCCAGCTTCGCCACCGCGACCGTGGCAGACCTGGCGCGGGTGCTCGACGAGCTCGCCGAGACGGCGCTGCCCGGTGATGGCGCGGCGGAACAGGCGCCGGACGGCGTCGAGCCCTGGGTGCGGGCGTTCTCCGTCGAACTCGTCCGCCAGCCCCGGCCCACGCGGGCGGCCGCCGAGGCGGACGGGCAGTGGGAAGTCTTCGCCACAGCCGGGCATCCGCTGAGCGAAGCGCTGAGCCGGGCGCTGCGTGCCGCGCGGCTCGGCGACGGCGTCGCGCTCGTGCTGCCGGCCGACTGCGGCGAGGAGCACCTCGGCCTCATGCTGCGGGCCGCCAAGGCCGCGCTGTCGCACACCGGATCTTGCCGGTTCCTCACGGTACAGGACCGGCGCGGCGGCGCGGGGCTGGCGAAGACCCTGCACCTGGAGGCCCCGGCCATCCCGGTCACGGTCGTCATCGCGCCGCTCGCGGCGGAGGTTCCCGCGGACGAGCTGGCCGAGGCGATAGCCGCCGACGTCGCCGCGAACGACGGGTTCAGCGAGGTGCACTACGACGCGGACGGCACCCGCACGGTGCCGCTGCTGCGGCCGGTGGCGGACCTCGCCGCCGACGGCGCGGAACTGCCGCTCGGGCACGACGACGTGCTGCTCGTCAGCGGCGGCGGGAAGGGCATCACCGCGGAGTGCGCGCTCGCGCTGGCCCGGGCCAGCGGCGCCTCGATCGCCGTGCTCGGCCGCTCCGACAGCGCCGCGGACGCCGAGCTGGGCGCCAACCTCCAGCGGATGGCGGACGCGGGCGTGACCTGCCGCTACTACCGGGCGGACGTCACCTCGCCGACCGAGGTGGCCGCGGCCGTCACTCAGATCGGCACCGAGCTTGGTCCGGTCACCGCCGTGCTGCACGGCGCCGGCCGGAACATGCCGTGCCCGATCGCCAGCCTCGACGAGGCGGCGTTCCTGGCCACCCTCGGACCCAAGGTCGGCGGCCTGACGGCGCTGCTCGCGGCCGTGAACCCGGACAAGCTCAAGCTGGTGATCGCGTTCGGCAGCATCATCGGCCGGGCCGGCCTGCGCGGCGAAGGCGACTACGCCACGGCCAACGACTGGCTCACCGACATGACGAACGGGCTCGCGCAGGCCAGCCCCGGGTGCCGGTACCTGGCGCTGGAGTGGTCGGTCTGGTCCGGCGCCGGCATGGGAGAGAAGCTTGGCGTGCTGGAATCGCTGGTCCGGGACGGCATCAGCCCGATCTCGGTGGATGACGGCATCGAGATGCTGCGGCGGCTGCTCGCCACGCCGGGGACGCCGTCCAGCCTGGTGGTCATGGGCCGGGCCGGCGGCCTGCCGACGATCTCGCTGGAGCCGCGGGAGCTGCCGCTGACCCGGTTCATCGACCGGCCGCTGGTGCACTATCCCGGCATCGAGCTGGTCGCCGATGCCGACCTGTCGGCCGACAGCGACCCGTACCTCGCCGACCACCTGCTCGACGGTGACCTGCTGTTCCCCGCCGTGCTCGGCCTGGAGGCCATGGCTCAGGCGGCGGCCGCGGTCACCGGCTCGGCCGGGCCACTCGCGTTCGAGAAGCTGGAATTCCTGCGGCCGATCGTGGTACCGCCGGACGGCAGCACGACGATCAGGATCGCGGCACTCAACCGCGGTGAGACGGTTTCGGTGGCGATCGGGAGCAGCGACACCGGCTTCCGGGCGCATCACTTCCGCGCGACGGTCCGGCTGGTCGCGGATGCTGCCGCCGAACGGCCGGTGGCGGCCCTGAGCACGACGCGGGTTCCGCTCGATCCGGCGACGGACCTGTACGGCGGCGTGTTCTTCCAGGGCAAGCGATTCCAGCGGGTGCAGAGCTACCGCAGGCTCGCCGCCAGATCGTGCGAGGTGGATCTGTCCGCCGGGTCCGACGATCAGTGGTTCGGGCCCTACCTGCCCGCGGAGCTGCTGCTCGGCGATCCGGGGGTGCGCGACTCGTTCATGCACGCCATCCAGTGCTGCGTGCCGAACGCGACGCTGCTGCCGGCCGGGGTCGAGCGGATTTATCCGGCCGACCCGGCCCTGCTCCAGGGCCAGGTCGTGCTGCACGCCGCCGAGCGCAGCCGGGTCGGCGACACCTACACCTATGACCTGGCGGTCAGCGCCGAGGACGGACAGGTGCTCGAGCGGTGGGAAGGGCTGCGGCTCCAGGCCGTGCGCAAGAACGACGGTCAGGGCCCGTGGGTGCCCGCGCTGCTCGGTCCCTTCCTCGAGCGGCAGGTCGGGGACCTGGCTGGCGGGCAGGCCAGGTGCGCCGTCGAGCCGGACCCGGTCCCCGCGCCGGCCGGCACCCAGGCCAGGCGCAAGCAGACCAAGGCCGGGCTGGCGCGGGTGCTGGACCGGTCGGCGGTGATCACGCACCGCGGTGACGGCAAGCCCGAGGTGGTCCCAGTCTCGGACGTCGCGGTGTCCGCGTCGCACGGCGCGGGCGTGACGCTGGCGGTGGCCGGGCGCGGCCACGTCGGCTGCGACGTCGAGACGATCACCGAACGCACCCCGCAGACCTGGGAGGGGTTGCTGGGATCCGCGCAGATGCCGCTCGTCGAGCTGATTCGGCGCGAGCGCGGCGAGGAACTGCGGGTCGCCGCGACCAGGGTCTGGGGCGCGATCGAATCACTCAGGAAGGCCGGACGCGCGCTGCCCGGCCAGATCACGCTCGTCCCCGGCACGCCGGCCGGATGGGTGGTGCTCCAGTCCGGACAGGCGACGATCGCCACCTTCGCCACCGCGCTCCGCGACGAACCGGAGGCCGTGGTGTTCACGATCCTGACTGAAAAGGACGGACATGGATCAGTATTACGAATACCGGCACGTAGTGGGCTTCGAGGAGACCAACCTCGTCGGCAACGTCTATTACGTCAACTACGTGCGCTGGCAGGGGCGCTGCCGCGAGATGTTCCTGCTGGAGCACGCGCCAGGGGTACTCGACGAACTTCGCGCGGACCTGAAGCTGTTCACGATCAAGTCCGAGTGCGAGTACCTGTCCGAGGTCACGGCCTTCGACCAGCTCGCCATCCGGATGCGCCTGGAGGAGCTGACGCAGACCCAGATCGGCTTCGCGTTCGACTACGTGAAGATCGGCGACGGCTTCGAGGAGCTCGTCGCGAGGGGCCGCCAGCGGGTCGCGTGCATGCGCGGCGCCAACGGCGCCACCGCGCCGGCCCGGGTGCCCGAGCAGCTGCGCCGCGCGCTGGAAGGCTATGCGGTCAGAGCACCGCGGCGAACGCCGGTCGCCGGTACCGGAGGCCGGGCGTGATGCAGAATTCGCTGGATCTGCGGTCGGTCCTCGGGAAGTTCGCGACCGGTGTCACCGTGGTTACCAGCGGCCGGGAGACACCGTGCGGCATGACCGCGAACTCGTTCACGTCGGTTTCCCTGGATCCGCCGCTGATCCTGGTGTGCGTCACCAGGAGCGCGGCCATTTACAAGACGATCCTCGACACGGGCAGCTTCGCCGTCTCGATCCTGTCCGCGGATCAGGCGCACCTCGGGCGGTACTTCGCCGACCACTCCCGGCCGCGTGGTGAGACCGAGTTCCGCGCCGTCGACTGGTCACCGGGACCGGCGACCGGGGCACCGGTGCTGCTCGGCTCGCTCGCGTGGCTGGAGTGCGAGCTCGCCAACTCCTACGACGGCGGGGACCACGAGATCTTCCTTGGTTCGGTGGTGGGCAGCGGTCACGGTCCCGAGTACGACGCGCTGCTGTACTTCCGCGGTGGCTTCCATCAGCCGCCGTTCGTCAAGCCTCAGGACATCGTCAAGCCCCAGGGAAGCAGGGAGCCGGCATGAGCGCGACGGAAACCCTGGGGCCTTCCGGTGCCCGCGACGCCGCCGGTGCCGGGCGACGCGATTATCCGCGGCCGCCGTTCACCGCGGTGCCCGGCGTGCTGCGCAAGCTGTGGACCGATCGGCTGCGCATGCTGTCGGACGCGGCCGCAGAGTACGGCGACGTGGTCAAGTTCGCCACCGGACCGAAGACGATCTACTTCTTCAACCATCCCGATCACGCCAAGCACGTGCTCGCGGACAACGCCGCCAACTATCACAAGGGGATCGGGCTGCACGAGGCCCGGCGGCGGGTGCTCGGCGACGGCCTGCTCACCAGCGAGGGCGAGCAGTGGCGGAACCAGCGGCGGCTGATCCAGCCCGCCTTCCGGCGCGATCGCGTCGCCGGGTTCGCCAGCGCGGTCACCGACGCCGGCCATGCGCTCACGGCCAGGCTGGACGAGCGGCTCGGCACGACAGTCGACCTCGCCGACGAGATGATCCAGCTGACGATGAGCGTCCTGGGCAAGGCGCTGCTCGCCGCCGATCTGGCGCCGTTCCACATGCTGGGCCCGTCGTTCGAGACCGCGCAGGACCAGGCGATGTTCGAGATGGTGACGCTCGGTGCGCTGCCGCTGTGGCTGCCGTTGCCGCGGCACCGCCGGTTCCGCCGTGCCAGGCGGCAGATCGAGCAGATCGTCGAGGCGCTGGTCGCCGGGCGCGCGCACGCCGGCGGCCGGGACGGGCACGACATGCTGTCGCTGCTCGCGGACGCCTACCGGGACGACCCGGACGCGCAAAAGCGGTGGCTGGTGCTCCGCGACGAGCTCGTGACGATCCTGCTGGCCGGGCACGAGACGACGGCGAGCACGCTGACCTGGACCTGGTACCTGCTCAGCAGCCATCCTTCGGTGGCGGAGGCGGTGCACGACGAAGCGGTGAGCGTGCTGGGCGACCGGACTCCCACCCATGAGGACCTGGTGCGCCTGCGGTTCACGGGCATGGTGATCCAAGAGGCCATGCGGCTGTATCCCCCGGTCTGGGCGCTGACCCGCAAGTCGCTGCGGCCCGACGTCGTCGGCGGATACCGGGTCCCGGCCGGCGCGGACATCATGATCTCCCCGTACACGTTGCACCGGCATCCCGCGTTCTGGGACGCCCCCGGCTCGTTTCGGCCGGAACGGTTCGCGACGCCGGCGGCCGTGACCACGCACCGGTACGCCTACATCCCGTTCGGGGCCGGTCCCCGGGTCTGCGTCGGCAGCCACCTCGGCATCATGGAGGCAACCCTGGTCGCGGCCATGGTCGCCCGTGAATTCCGCTTCGAGCGGGTGAGTACCGACCCGCCGGTCCCCGAAGCCATGCTGTCGTTGCGGATACGCGGCGGCCTCCCCATGCGCGTCCACCGCGCCTGAACCAGGGGCAGCGTAGAGGGGGGTGTGCAGCGTAGAGGGGGGTGTGCAGCGTAGAGGGGGGTGTGCAGCGAGCGCGGGCGGTGCAGCGAGCGCGGGCGATGCAGCGAGCGCGGGCGCGGCGGTGCCTGGGCGCGCGGCAGTGCAGCGAGCGCGGCGGTGCCTGGGCGCGCGGCAGTGCAGCGAGCGCGGCGGTGCGGGGCCGACGGTGGCCGTGGGCCGCGGGGCCCCGCGGCGCCCGTGGGCCACGGGCGCTGGGGTGCCCGATTGTGACGGATGGGGCTAGAGCGGTACGTGTGGCTGACGATACGCGAGCGCATCCCCGGCTCGGCATCAACGTGGTAGATCGCCCCTTCGTGGTAGATCGACGCTCGCGACAGGGGGTCAGGTTTCCACAAAGGGGTAAGTCACCACGTTGTCTGCAACCGGCACGCGCCGGAGAGTGGCACTCGGGGCGGCCGTGAGCGGACGACGATGTCGCGCAGCCCGGGAACCCAGCGGGCGGGGCCCGGCGGCACGTGGTTGGGACGCTTTGAGCGGGCGCTGCCCGGGCGGACGGCCGGCGGACCGCGGCTTGATCCACCGGGCAGCTGGCGCACAATATCAAGAATTTGCTGTCGTTGCTAGCGGGAAAACCCCATTTTAGCGGGAGTGTAGCGGCGTTCAAGCGGGGTTAGACCCGCGTTTGAAGTCCATGATGCAAAGTGATCATGTGAGTCGATGCGAATATCATTTCTCGCCATAAACGCTCGCCGCCGTTTCTGACGGCATAGTTACGCAAACGTACCACATGAACTACCCAAGGAGCGGGGAATCAATGGAAAGTGCCGTGGAACGCGCTATCACATTCATCACTGAGAGATACAGCGAACCGCTTTCTCTCAGTGATGTCGCGAACAGCGCGATACTGAGCCGCTTTCACTTCTGCCGGATCTTCAGAGATGCCACAGGCGTTACACCGGGGAGATTCCTCTCCGCAGTTCGCATCTATCAGGCTAAGCGAATGCTGGCTACTACGGCAATGAACGTAACTGAGGTCGCGTTCGCCGTGGGCTTCAACAGCCTCGGCTCATTCAGCAATCACTTCACTGACAGCGTCGGTATCTCACCGGGGCGGTTCCGCCAGGCAGTCAGGGGCGCCGATGTCGAACCGGCTCCCGCGCCATGGGGACTCCCGCCGCGTGGCGTGCCGGTGACCGCGACCATCACGCTGCCCTCCGGGTACGCCTGCGGACCCCTGTACCTGGGCGCGTTCGACACACCGATCATCCAGCGCCAGCCTGCCTGCTCGATCATCGTCGAGGCGGCGGAGGGCGACTATGTTCTCCCGACGGTGCCCGCTGGCACCTGGTTTCTCCGCGCGGTCGTGGTCGCGGACAGCGCCGCTCCCGAACCGTGGACGCGCAGGACACTCCTGGTCGGCGGCGCTGGGCCGCTGACGGTCGAACCCGGCACCAGCCCGTCCGTCAAGATCGAGCTGCGTCCGAGGCAGCGGACGGATCTGCCGATCCTGCTGGCGCTGCCAGATCTTGAACCGCAGGCGGCCCGATCCGCCGAGGCTGCGACAGCGGAACCCGCGCGAGTAGGCTGAACTGGCCGTCTTCACGGACAGAGGCAGTAAGTTCGCCGCCGACGGCGCGCAGCCGCCAGGTCAGGTTCTCCAGGCCGTGACCGCCGTCGGCGGCGGCTACCTGCCGCCCCCCGTCGTTGACCACCGCAAGCGTGATCGCGTGCGCCTCATTGGTGGCCGTTATCGCGCAGTGGTGCGCCGTGCTGTGCCGCAGGACATTGGTGATCGCCTCGCGCAGCACGGTGGCCAGCACGGTTTCGGTCGTACTCTCCAGCGGCCCGCATTCGATATCCAGCTTGGCTTTGATGCCCGCGACGGAAAGCAGGGAGCAGGCCGCGGCCACCTCACGGGGCAGCGACAGGTTCCGGTATCCGCTCGCCACCTGACGGACGTCCGCCGCCGCCTGTCGCGCGAGGTCCACGACCGCCGCCAGCTCGTCGCGCGCGCCCGCGGGGTCGTTGGTGACGGTGTGCATGATGAATTCGGACTTGAGGCTTATCGCCGTCAGGCTGTATCCCAGCAGGTCATGCAAGTCGCGGGAGATGCGTTCGCGTTCCCGGACGGCGGCGAGCTGCGCGGACATCGCCTTGGCAGGAAGTTCCCGCTGATAGACGCGATCAGCCCGGGACAACCCGAAGACCGCGGAACCGGCGCTCAGGCTCGCGGAGGTCAGGGCAACGGAGTGGTTCCCCAGTTTTTGCGCGAGGAGCAACAGGAACACGCTCACGAGGACAAGGCTAAACAGGCCCCAGGCCGTCCTGCCCGGTACCAGCACCAGGATCGACCCCGCGAGAAAGCCCGCCATCGCTGCCCAACCGATGCCGAGAACGGCCACCGGCAGGTAGATTGCCAGCCCTTGGACCAGCAGCATCCCGAGCCGCCACATCGGCCACCGCGCCGCCACGCGGGAGGAGATGAGGACTTCCAGGATGAACACGGCGCCGGCACAGGCAAGCGCGATCGCGAGATCGACCGGGTGTCGCGTAGCCGGTGACATAAGGATCGTCGTCAGTTGGACCGCGACGATGCCGCACAATACCGGCAGCGATGCCGTGGGTGCTGCTGGTAGCCAGCGTGACTGCTCGTCATCCGGCAGAAGTCCGTCGCTAGCTGCGAAAACGTCCTTCGGCCTCTTTCGGGACCATGGGCCGAAGACATTATGCAGCCAGCCAGACCACACCGTCCGGCGAGGCATACTTGTCCCTTGTAATTTCATTTTTACCGCCGGTCACCGTCTGTCAGCCGATGGCCGCTTTAGACCATAAAGAGGACAGTATCCCAAATTTCAGCACATGGGCGGGATTTACTGTCAGGGCAGCCAGCCCGCTTCGTATGCGGCGCGCACCGCGTCGATCCGGTTGCGCGCGTTCAGCTTGGCCACGACGGTTGTGAGGTAATTCCGCACCGTGCCAACCGACAGATGCATGAACGTCGCGATCTCAACGGGCTCGGCGCCGGTCGCCGCTATCCGCAGGACTTCGCGCTCCCGCTCCGACAGTGGGTTCTCACCGCTCTCCCAGGCGGAAACGGCCAGCTGAGGATCGATGACCCGCCGCCCGGCGACCACGCTGCGGATCGCCTTGGCGAGTTCCTTCGACGGCGTGTCCTTGAGCAGGTATCCGGAAACGTTCGCGGAGAGCGCGCGACGCAGGTTTCCCTTCCGCCCGAGACTGGTCAAGATGAGCGTGGCGCAACCCGGCAGCTCCTTGCGCAACTGCGCCGCCGCCGTCAGCCCGTCGATGCCGGGCAGCGCGATGTCGATGATCGCGACGTCAGGCTGGTGTTCGCGTGCGTAGCGGATGATATCGTCGCCACGCTCGACTTCGGCGACCACCTTCATGTCTGGTTCGAGTTCGATGAGGGCGATCAACGCGCCGCGCACCATCGCAACATCCTCGGCGAGCAAAATCTTCAGCGACAGCATGCCAGCCTCCCCAAGCGGCGTCGGTCTTTCTGTACAGCAGCCAATAGTGAGTAGCCTCGGTAAGGTGCGCTGGCGGTCGCCCCATGCGATCATGGCACGGCCTGACCGCGAGGCTGGCGGAGGCGCGCGGACACCACGCGGACGCGGCGGGCCTATTCACTAGACGCCACAT
>Ga0070741_10005850_pt1 | contig 26874 bp, 25 predicted proteins | sample Coa_R1_4_FD_66440 | JGI IMG/M metagenome (GOLD analysis project Ga0070741, IMG submission 66440) | Surface soil microbial communities from Centralia Pennsylvania, which are recovering from an underground coalmine fire - Coalmine... | ecosystem: Environmental > Terrestrial > Soil > Unclassified ...
GTTGACGGAGTGATTACGTTCATTGACGACCCGCGCAGCAAACCAAAACGCGCGCTAGTGCAGGTGAAAAGCGGGCATGTGAAATCCGGCGACGTGCGCGATTTGCGCGGGACGGTCGAACGTGAAGGCGCGGCATTGGGAATTTTTATCACGTTAGAGCCGCCAAGCCGCGAGATGGAAAAGGAAGCGGCGGCGGCAGGGTTCTATCATTCGCCATTGACACGGCGCGATTATCCCAAATTGCAAATTGTGACGATTGAACAATTATTGAACGGACAAGAAATCAAGGTGCCGGTCACGCGCGGAACGTTCAAGCAAGCAGAGCGCGTCAAGACACCAGAAGGCGCTCAAGCCGAATTGGAATTTGATTGAATTCCCATCCGCTTACAATGTTCAAAATGCTTCAAAACCAAAATCCCACAACCCCAAGGAGGAAAGGTGAATCGCATTACCAAATCAATACTCGTTGCAGTCTTTATAGCCGCCGCCCTCATCGTCATTCTATTGAAGAGCACCGCTAGCATTGCATTTGCACATGCCGAGATTGATACCTGTACGCCCGCAATCAATGGCACGGTCGCAACCGCGCCGGACAAACTGACCTGCACGACGACTGAAGCACTGGATCCGAAAGGTTCGTCGTTGAGCGTGTTTGACGCGGCGGGTACGTCGGTGGACAAGGGCGACTCGGCGGTAGATTTGAACGATGCCGACCGTAAGACGATTTCGGTTTCACTGGATACGTCGAAAATGAAAGACGGTGTTTACACCGTGAAATGGAAGACCCTTTCTGCCGATGATGGCGATGACGCAGATGGCAGTTTTACTTTTACAATGGGTGCGGCGCAGACGACGGCGATGGCGCAAGGCGTTGATATGGCGGCTGCCGCGAAATATTGCACTGACAATGGCGGGACGGTGACAACGCGCTACCCGACCTATAACACGAATGCCGAGCAGAGCCAGTGGCTGCGGCTGGCAGGCTCGCGCGATTTTTGCGTGTTCTATTCTGAAGCAGATTCAACGGGTTTCAAGTCGCAGATTGAAATTGCGCTGGATACGTTGTACACGGACCAACCGACGCTGGCGGTGTTGGCGTACTTGGAGCCGGTTTCGATGCCGCCATTCACGGGCGCGAATCCTTCGACGCTCTATTGCAACAAGTTGGGCGGAACGGATATTTGGGGCGGAATGAATAACGCCGCGGGCGGCGGTTGGGTGACGGATGCGCCGGACAGCGCGACGAATTTCCAAGTCGTGGGAATGTGTGTCTTTCCCGATATGTCAGCGATTGATTCGTGGGGTCTGACGTATAAAGCGAACGGCGTAGTGCGCGGGACGGATTTGAGCAAGGTGATTCGCTATCAACCGTCGGCGCTGCCGAATGTGTTTTTGTCGGGGTCGAGTCAGCCCGCAGTGAGCGCGGTGGACAAGACGTTGACGAAGGCGGATAACAAGTCATCGGTCATGTTGAACGTGGGTGATACGTTGAGCATCGCGCTGGACAGCAATCCGAGCACGGGCTTTTCATGGCAGGTCGCGCAGGATGATAAAGCGGTGCTCGCGCCATTAGGCGATTCGCAGTTTGCGCTACCCGCAGGCACGACGCCGGTGCCGGGCGCGGGCGGTACGCAGACGTTCAGCTTTCAAGCGGTCGGCAAGGGGCAGACCACGCTGACGCTGATTTATATTCGACCGTGGGAGAAATCGGTGACGCCGACACCGGATGATACGTTTACGGTGACGGTGACGGTGCAGTAAGATTTCAATTCACCGTAGAGAAATGAAAAACCCGAAGGGGTCTCGTCCGACAATCCCTCGACTGCGCTCGGGACGTCGGCGACCCTTCGGGTTTTTCATTTTATGGAGTGTAGGCGAGGGCGGCGGCAATGAGGTCAAGGGTCATTTGTTCCTCGTCGCTAATGGGTTTGCCGCCGAGTCCAAGAATGCCGCCGTCGTTGGAGGCTTGCGCGACTTGTGTGGCGACGTTCACGACAAATTGTTTGTAGGCGTGCGTTTCTTCGGGCAGTGCTTTTTCGTTCAGGATAGCCAGAGCTTGCAGGCACGCGTCGCGCGCCATAGAGACGGCGTTGGTGGGATTTGCGCCGAGCTCGTTGATTTGTTCGGGATCGTAGAATTGGCGGCTGACCAAGCCGACGAGCGAATCGGGTTCTTGGGTATTGTCGGCTTCGATCATCGCTTCCATCAGCGCATCCATCTCTTTGCCCAAGCCGACGGGTCCACTCAACGCGGACATCATTACGGCATAACTGGCAAGCGTGGGAACTTGACGCAGCACATCCCATTCTTCGGGCGTGAAACGGGCGAGGTGGCGTTCGGCGCGTTCGACGGTATCTTGTCCCAAATCGAGCGCGGCGTTGACTTCGCTGGCAAGCTCGGGGTTGGCTTTGGCAAATGCTTCTTCTTCGGTTTTTAGCAGAGAGGTCAATCCGGCGCTGTCGAGGTTTTGGGATTGGACGGTTTCGCGCAAGAGTTTCATAAAGAGCGGTGTGGCAACGGGAAGGAAGGGGGCGATAGTAATCTGGGTAGTGTTTTCAATCCATTCTTCCACTTGAGTCAAGCCGACGCCGAACAGGTTATCCAAAATAGGATATTCGCGTCCCTCTTCAACCATCTGGATAATGTCGCCTTCCAAGCTGGTGTCCTGCTGCAAGGACGCGAGGAGTTCGTCGGCGTCATCGGTTGACGCGGAGGCGCGGTTGCTTGTCGCGCCGAGCACGACCGCGCCTGCGGTGTTCATTCCGGGCACAACGCCTGATTCTGGAACATCGAGCGTTTTGGCTAATTGTTCCACCAATTGGGGTGTGACCATTTGGGAAAAGGATTCGAGTAGCGTTGCCATGTGGTAGCTCCTTGAGAGGAATGGGTATCGAGTGACGGTTTTCGGTTGTGTTGGAGAGAGTATCGTCAAAGTGGAAAGAAATGCAAGAAGGTCGTATATTTCTATATCCAAAGCTATATCCTTTTTCTATATCCAGTTATACAGCGTCTTGTCAGTGTCTTGATGCGTTTTATTATTAAGGGTAAATAACCACCGTATTTGCGTTGCAGAAAGGAGCTAACTATGAGCGCAAGCACTACGGCTAGAACGATCAAGACGAAAGCAGAACAGGCGAAACGTGAGACGATGGAGAATCCGTTCGTGGAAGGACTCGCACGAGGTGGGTACATCGCGCGCGGGGTCATTTATGCTCTGATTGGATTGCTCGCCGTACAACTGGCGTTTGCGAATGGTGGGCAGGCGACGGATCAGAATGGCGCGATTCAAATGATTGGCGCGCAGCCGTTTGGCAAATGGCTGCTGATTTTGTTAACGGTTGGATTGCTGGGATATTCCATGTGGGGGTTTATTCGGGCCTTTTTTGATGCGCTCGGACGCGGGCATGATATGAAGGGCCTCATAGAACGCTTTGGATTTCTCGTTAGCGGCGTTACGTATGGTGCGCTGGCCGCGGTCGCGTTCAAATTTGCAACCGGGTCGGGGAACGCAAATGCGGGCAAACCGCAAGATATGAGTGCACAGCTCATGTCGCATCCGTATGGTCAATGGTTCGTCGCAATCTTGGGAGTCTTTTGGATTATTTCTGCGCTGGCACAGTTCTATCTGGCGTGGACGGCGAGTTTTAAGAAGGATTTCCAGCCGGGTTTACCAATGAATGAACGCAAGTGGGCGGAATGGTTAGGGCGTTTCGGCTATGCCGCGCGCGGCGTGGTCTTTGGTTTAATCGGTTGGTTTCTGATCGTGTCGGCGATGCGATTTGACCCGAACCAAGCGGTTGGGCTGGATGGTGCGCTGCTCAAGCTGACGCAAGAACCGTATGGGATGCCTTTGTTGGCGGTAGTCGCCTTGGGGCTGGTTGCCTTTGGTGTGTATTCGGCGCTCTGTGCGCGGTGGATACGCGTATTTCGACCGTCCCCGAAAGGGAATAAGTGAATGGCAACGGACAAACCAGTTGAACAGTTAAAACAGGAAGCGAAACAGGAAGAAGGTATTACCGAAAAAACGGCACCCCACGCGCCGACGACGGTGACGAAACCGGTACGGCATTATCGGGCGTACCTGTTTCAAATTTATGTAATCGCGGCGGTAATCGGATTCGGCGTACTTTTTTTCTTTGCGCGCACGGTGCCGTATTTTGCGTTTGACCTGACCATTGAACATGCCGTGCAATCCATTCAATGGACGCCGTTCCGAGACTTGATGCTGTATGTGAGCGGGTTGGGTTTTGATCCGCTTTCCTATCTACTCGCCGGTTTAATCATTGCCTATCTCTTTGTGGTGGGGTTGCGATGGGAAGCGGTGATGGCATTGTTTGCGGCGGGTGGGGTAGCCCTCATGGGCGCGGTAATTAAAGTCATTGTGCAGCGTGCGCGACCGACGCCCGATTTGGTGAATGTGTTTAGCCCCTTGAATGATTATTCCTTTCCCAGCGGGCATGTGCTGATGTACACAGCGTTTCTCGGATTCTTGTTCTTTTTGTTTTACACGCTCTCACCTCATTCGTGGCAGCGCGTATTAGGAATGCTGGTCACGGGGCTGTTGGTTGCGTTGGTGGGAATTTCGCGGGTGTATTTGGGACAGCATTGGCCCAGCGATGTTCTCGGCGCGTATTTGTTTGGAAGTGTCTGGCTCGCGCTGACGATTTATGTGTATCGTTGGGGTAAGACGCGCTTTTTTGTCCACCAACCTGCTGCGCCCGAACAACCACGCGGCACCTCACAACATAGTCAGCAGGCACGTCCATGAGCAAAGCTATCTCACGTACCAATGCTGTCATCGAGTCGGGTGAGAGCAAAAAGGGCGCGTCAAATACGTTACAGTTCGTGCTGGTCGCAATCGCGATTGTTGCGATTGGGGTACTCGCGTTTGCCGCGCATACAACGCCCTATTGGGATTTTGATTTATCTATCGCGCACGCCCTTCAATCCATTCAAGCCCCGTGGTTCGATGCGTTGATGCACGGTGTCGGTATTCCCGGTTATCCGCCCCAAGTTTATGTTTGGCTCGCCGTCGTGCTTTTGGGTCTTTGGTTCACAGGCAGGCGTTGGGAAGCAGTGTCGCTGCTCTTTGTGACTATTGGAATTGGGGCGCTTGGCTTGGCGATAAAAATCCCTGTGGATCGCCCGCGCCCATCACCGCAGTTGATTCAGGTGGCGAATCCTGCTCTGGACGGCGGCAAGTATAGTTTCCCAGCAGGGCATGTGGAAGTTTTTGTCGCTATCTTTGGCTTTTTTATATACCTCATATATAAAGCTTCACCGCGCCAATGGTGGCATTATGTGCTGGTGGTTCTATTCGCCGTGATGATTCTAGGCATCGGCCCTTCACGCATTTACGTGGGTGAACACTGGTTTAGCGATGTAGTCGGCGCATATATTGTGGGCGCGGTGTGGTTGTGGGTCAGTATCCGATTTTATGAGTGGGGCAAAGACCGGTTTTTCAAAGAAAAGCAAGCAAGCGTAAGCACAGCGAGGGCGAACTAGCGCCTATTGGCGCATTCGGTTCGCCTCTACAGATTCATGGTGATTTTCATGGGAGTATAAATCGTGGCAAGCGAAAAAAAGGCGCGCCGCAAGTTGGAGCGCAAATTCAAAGAGGCGCAAGAGGAACACGACGAACTTTTGCGTAAGGTAGAAAAGTCGCATACGAAATTTCAAAAGCGCGAACAGGAACTGCGGGTGCTCGAAGCGCGCTTGGCAGAGTTGGAGCGTGATTATTATCTGCTCCATATTCCCGACCAAGGGCAGACGCCCAGTATGCCTGAAGAACTGCGCCACGCGCGTTTGATTTACAACCCCAAGTCAGCGGGCAACACCAATGGCGATTATTCGCTGGAAAGTATTGTGAATTGTCTCCGCACACACGGCATCGAGTCCGAAATTACAATCAAGACATCGAGCAAAATTATTCGAGAGCGCGCGCAAGAGGCGGCGAAAAAGGGGGAGGACCTTGTGGTGGTCGCGGGCGGGGATGGAACAATTGAAAAGGTCGCGGCGCAGTTGGTCGGCAGTGAAACTACGCTAGGAATTATTCCGACGGGGACGATGAATAACTTGGCGCGTTCGCTCGGCGTGCCACTGGATTTGAATGACGCGTGCGCGTTGATTGGAATGGGCGTGGCGCGCAAGATTGATATTGGGCGCGTGAATGTGAATGAAAAGGCGCACATTATTCATTTTTTGGAAACGGCGGGGTTGGGATTGAATGCCATTGCCTTTCCGATGGGACAAGACGCGAAAAAAGGACGATGGGCGGGGCTGCCGGACGCGCTGCGAAAATTGTTTGGTTTCAAGCCAACGCCGATCCTCGTGCAATTGGATGATGGGCAAATGATTCAGGCGAATTCGCAGGTGATTACGGTGTCGAACGCGCCGCTGACGGGAATGAATTTTTTGATTGCGCCCGAAGCGAAAATGGATGACGGCTGGCTGGACGTGGCGATTTATGACGAGATGAGCAAGGCGGATTTGTTTGCGTATTTGATGGCGGCGCGGAATGGCAGTCGCGCAGAGAATCCGAAAATTAAACGATACAAAGCGCGCCGCGTGCAGATTCGTCCGCGTGACCCAGCGCCTGTGGTCTCGGACAAGGATCCGTTGCCAGAAAATAGCAATGTGGATATTCAAATCATTCCGCAGGGGTTGAAGGTGATTGTAGGAAAGGGAATTGGGTTGACATTTCCGGTGGATGTTGCGCCGTCGGTTCCGCCGTTATCAGGCAAGCAGCAGACGAATGGACATGAGCAGGCGGAGGAAGCGCCGGCAGCGGCGGAGGCGACGAATGGGTAGGAAGCGCGGACAGCGGATTAGAAAGCGGATAAGCGGATAGTGGGTGAAGAGTTGGCGCGAGGTGAATTCAAGTTTTTGGATTCGGGCGAATGAATTCGCTGCAACACAGGGCAAATTCGACCTGCGTCGAATGGGATGGGAATTTGACATTACAAATCATTTGTGGTATAAATCACACAATGTTGACTGTGTTTTCTGCGACCGAGGTACGTCCGCTGCGCTCGAACCGTTTGCCGCGTCGCCCGCGTATGGCGGGCTGGCGACGGTGGGACGCGTCCTGAAACGCACGCAGAACAGTCAACGATAGACTGTTCGGCATGTCGCCAGCCCTTGCAATTGTCAGGGGCTGGTTTTTTGTTGCGTTTTGAAGAACAGTCGAAACGCCAGCGAACTCTGTTCGCTGACATTCATCTTTAATTATCGCGTCGGGTCAATATCACCTGCGTTTGACCAAATCGGTAATGCGAGCCTGTCTTTGGCTCGCAGAAACCATGCAGCAACGCAGTTTCAAACGCGTCATAGATGTCATCGCGAACCGTCCTTGTGAAGCAATCCTACTGGAGGGGATTGCTTCGTCGCCAACAACGCTCCTCGCAATGACAGATTGAGGTGTTGACTCGATGCTAATAACCCCAAGGAGGGTTTAAGCCATGTTCGCTCAAACCACGAGTACTGCCCAAGCTGTTGCTACGACCGCCGAGTGCCCTGAATGTGCAGGCACGGTTGCGTTTAACGGCAAGACGTTGAAAGGTGAAATCGTTACGTGCCCTGATTGCGGCGCGGAGTTGGAAGTTACTGGCGTGAATCCCATTACGCTCGACCTCGCTCCGAAAGAAGAAGAGGATTGGGGGGAATAGAACAGACGACAGAACACAGACGACAGACAACAGAAAAATCACTGTATGTCTGTCGTCTGTATTCTGTGTTCTGTCATCTGTTATGAAAATTGGTCTGGTGTACTCGCGGGTGCGCTTTGAGGAAAAGCTCATCATCGAGGCGTTGACGAAACGCGGGATTGACCACGAACTGATTGATGACCGCGAGATTGTGTTCAATTTGACGCCGAATAGCACTGCTGCGTCGAATGGGCATGATACAAATTTGGCGTCGCCCGACGATTTCAAGCGGTTTGATGTGATTTTGGACCGCGCGATGGAGTTTACGCGTGGGTTGTATGCGCTGCAGATTTTGAATTCGTGGGGCGTGCGAACGGTAAATCGCGCTCAAGTCGTCGCGCTGTGTGGGGACAAGCTGCTGACAACTGCGGCGCTGTCACAGCATGGCGTACCCTCGCCGCGCACGGAAATCGCGTTTACGCCGGAAGCGGCGATGCAAGCGGTGGAATCGTTGGGCTATCCCGTCGTGGTCAAGCCTGTCATCGGGTCGTGGGGACGGCTGATTGCGAAGGTGAATGATTCGGAAGCGGCGGAAGCGTTGTTCGAGCATAAATCAGTGCTTGGACATTTTCTCCACGAAATTTTTTATCTTCAGGAATATATTGCCAAGCCGGGGCGCGATATTCGAATCATCGTGATGGGCGATGAAATTGTTTCGTGCATCTATCGCGCGTCGGCGCATTGGGTGACGAATACGGCGCGCGGTGCGACGGCATCGCCCTGTCCGCTTGATGCGGCTCTGGAAAAGATCGCGCAGGACGCCGCGCACGCCGTTGGTGGTGGGTTTCTCGCGATTGATGTGATCGAAGACCCCACACGCGGTTACCTGGTGAACGAAATTAATCCGACGCCGGAATTTCGCGGAAGCGAAACGGCAACGGGCGCGGATATTCCCAACAAACTGATTGACTATTTAATGCGGGTAGCAAGTAGTAAGTAGCAGGTAGCAGGTGCCCTGCTACTTACTACTTGCTACCTAATCCTTTTGCTATGAAACACAACATCCGAAAAGTGGTACTCGCGTATTCGGGCGGGCTGGATACGTCCGTCATCGTGCCGTGGCTCGTGGAAAATTATGACTGCGAGGTGGTGGCGTTTATTGCCGACATCGGGCAGGGCGATGATATGGAATATGTCGCGGATAAAGCGGTCAAGAGCGGCGCGTCGAAAGCGGTGGTCGAAGATTTGAAACATGAATTCGTCACCGAATATATTTATCCGACGATGCGCGCGGGCGCGGTCTATGAAGGCAAGTATTTGCTCGGAACTTCGATGGCGCGTCCCGTGATTGCCAAGCATCAAGTACGCACGGCGCTGGCGGAAAACGCGGACGCGGTGGCACATGGCTGCACAGGCAAAGGCAACGACCAAGTACGGTTTGAATTGACGTACAAGGCATTTGCGCCGCAGCTCCAAGTAATTGCGCCGTGGCGCGAATGGAATATCAAGGGCCGCGATGATGCGCTGGCGTATGCAAAAGCGCACAATGTCCCTGTTTCCCAAACCGCCGCGAAAATTTATTCGCGGGATGGCAATTTGTGGCATCTATCGCATGAGGGCGGCGAGCTGGAAGACCCCTGGAACGAGCCGAATGAGGATATGTTTCAACTTTCGGTCTCACCTGAACAAGCGCCCGATGAGCCGACCTACATCGAACTGGAATTTAAACAAGGTACGCCAATTGCGCTGGATGGGGAAGAATTGGAGCCGGTGACGCTGATTGCAAAATTGAATCGCATTGGGGGAGAGAACGGCATCGGACGCGTGGACTTGGTGGAGAATCGGCTGGTCGGGATGAAATCGCATGGCGTGTACGAGACGCCCGGCGGCACGCTGCTGTACACGGCTCACCGCGAACTGGAACATTTGACGCTGGACCGTGAGACGCTGCATTACAAGGATTTGCTCGCGCAGAAATACGCGGAGCTGGTTTATAACGGGCTGTGGTTTACGCCGCTGCGCGAGGCGCTGGACGCATTCGTGACGAAAACGCAGGAACGCGTCACGGGCACGGTTAAGCTGAAGTTGTACAAGGGCAATGTGATTGTCGCTGGACGGAAATCGCCGTATTCGTTGTATCAAGAATCAGTTGTGACCTTTATGCGCGATGAAGTGTTTAATCAAGCGCACGCCGATGGATTTATCAATCTCTTTGGTCTGCCCATCACCGTTCGCAGTATGGTGAATCAGGGGATTTTGGGCAAGCTGGAGTTTGGGGACTAGTCGTTAGTCATTCGTTGTTAGTCATTCGTTGTTAGTCGTTAGCCATTAGTTATTAAGCACTAGCAGCATAGGGAAGAATAATCAAAACTAACACTAACAGCTAATAGTTAGCTACTAACGACTAATGACTAATGTCTAACGACTCAAATGCTTTGGGGCGGGCGCTTTGAGAAACCACCGGATGAGTTGTTTGCGCGGTTTAACAATTCGTTCCATTTCGATTGGCGGTTGTACGACGCGGATATACGCGGGAGTATCGCGTATGCGAAAGCGTTGGCGCGGGCGGGCATTCTCAATGCGGGCGAAGCGCAAGAGATTGAGCGTGGGCTGTTAGAGGTTCAATCGGAATTTGCGCGGAGGGCGTTCGAGCCAAAGCCGAGCGACGAAGATATTCACACGGCGGTGGAGCGACGCCTGTTTGAACTCATTGGCGATGCGGCGCACAAGCTGCATACGGGACGCTCGCGCAATGACCAAGTTGCGACGGATACGCGTTTATATGTGATAGGTGCGATTGCGCGCGTGAATGAGGGGCTTCGCGGCGCGCAATCGGCACTAGTGGAACAGGCGGAACAACAGCTCGACGTTTTGCTCCCCGGTTATACGCATATCCGCCGCGCCCAACCCATCCTCTTTTCGCATTATCTCCTTTCTTTTTTCTGGATGCTCCAACGCGACCGCGAACGATTCGCGGACGCGGGTAAACGCGCAAGCGTGCTGCCGCTCGGCGCGGGCGCGCTGGCAGGCAATCCATTCCCCATAGACCGTGAATTTTTGGCGCGCGAGCTAGGATTTGCGCGCGTGAGCGAGAATTCATTAGATGCGGTGAGTGACCGCGATTTCATCGCGGAATTTTTGTTTGCCGCGTCACTGCTGCAAGTGCATCTCTCGCGGCTTGCCGAAGATTTGATTTTTTATTCCGCGCCAGAATTTGGTTTTATTTCCCTCGACGATGCATATACGACTGGCTCATCGCTGATGCCGCAAAAGAAGAATCCCGATTCGCTGGAATTGGTGCGCGGGAAAACGGGTCGCGTGATTGGCGACCTGAATACGCTGCTCATCGTATTAAAGGGTACGCCTTCTACATACGATAAGGATTTTCAAGAGGACAAGGAGCCGCTGTTCGACGCGGTAGATACCCTGGAGATGACGCTGCCGATTGTTGCGGGGGTCATTCGGACGATGCGTGTTCACGCAGATAAGATGCGCGCGGCGTTGGATGATAGTATGCTGGCGACGGACCTCGCGGATTATTTAGTGCGGCGGGGGGTGCCATTCCGACAGGCGCATCATCTAGTCGGCGCGTTGGTGAAAAAGGCGGAGACGCGGGGGGTGAAGTTGTCGGCATTGCAACACGCGGATTACTTGGAGGTGTCCCCCTTATTTGGGGATGATGTGTTTGAGGTGTTTGATTTTGATAAGGCGGTGGCGCGACGAGAAGTACGGGGCGGGACAAGTCCGCAAGCGGTGAGGGAGCAGCTCCGTTTAGCAAGAGATGTACTAATTTAGAGGAATAGACAGATCAAGGAACCGCGAATCAACGCGAATCTTCACGAATAGAATTTTCTTATTCGCGTTGATTCGCGGTTTACGAGTTATGACAAATTCGCGTTTTGAATTTCTTGCAGGGGTACGGGCGGAGCTGCCATTGATGCTAGGCGTTATACCGTTCGGGTTGATTTATGGCGCGCTGGCAGTGCAGTTGGGCGTACCGGCGAGTATCGCGCAGGCAATGTCGTCGGTGATTTTTGGCGGCTCGTCGCAATTTATCGCCGCGCCGCTGCTGGCTACGGCAACGCCTGCGGTGATTGTGGTCCTGACAGTATTTGTGGTGAACTTGAGGCACTTGCTGTACAGCGCGTCTATTGCGCCGTATTTAGAGAAATTGTCTCCGCTGTGGAAAGGTATTTTGGCGTATTTGCTGACGGATGAGGTATATGCGGTGTCAATCGCGCATTTTCAAAAAGAGGGTGAGGGGGAACATCGTCATTGGTTTTTGTTGGGAGCGGGATTGACGTTGTGGATTTTCTGGCAGGTTAGTACGGCTGCTGGAATTTTTGTGGGGGCGCAAGTGCCGCCGGAATGGTCGCTCGACTTTGCGCTGCCCGTGACGTTTATCGCGATTGTCGTGCCGATGTTGAAAAATCGCGCGTATGTTATCGCTGCCGTAGTTGCAGGAGTGGGCGGGGTGATTGCGTACGGGCTGCCGTACAAGTTGGGGTATCTCTTGGCGGCATTGGTGGCAATTGGGGTAGGGATGACGGTGGAATGGAAGCGACGCTCTATTTATGGCTAACGATTTTGGCGTGCGGGATTGCGACGTACGCGGTTCGATTGTCGTTTATTGCGGTGCATGGGCGGATTAGCGTACCAGATTGGTTTGCGCGTGCGTTGACGTTTGTGCCGGTGGCTGTGTTGTCGGCGATTACGCTGCCGGAAATTTTATTTCAGAATGATGCGCTGAATCTTTCGCCGCTCAATGCGCGGATCGGGGCGGGAATTCTCGCGGCGATTGTGGCGTGGCGGACAAAGAATGTGTGGGTGACGATTGTAGTGGGGATGGTGGCGCTATGGGGCATACTGTATTTTGTAAAGTAGAAAAGACCCGAAGTGTTTTCAAAAACACTTCGGGTCTTTCTATTGGTGATAAATCAACGCTGTTCGACTAAGCTCGATGTAATTATATTGCTCAAAGGCACTCGCGATTTGTGCAAGATTCACAATAATCAAATGCTCCAAGTCTTTGTTTGAAATATGGCCTGTTGAAATGAGCAGCAATTTGTAAGGTTCACGCTTCATTATAAATGAATCAACAAAATCACTGTCTTTCGTAATGAGGATTCGCTGCTCACTAATTGATACAGTCAGAATTTCCGCATCTTTGCTTCGATTGCCATGAGGCAAATCTAACGTATGAAGCGCATCATGTCCATTTGCGTTAAGCCAGCGGACTAGGCTACGAGGTAATTGTGCATTGACGATAAATTTCATACGCCGAGAAGCACGGTACGCTTGATATGAGTAACCTGTGCGGCATAAGCGAGTGCCGCGCGAATATCATCTTCTTCCAAATCTTCGTAATCTGCGAGGATTTCTTTATGGCTCATGCCTGCGCTTAGCAGCTCGAAAATCAACTCGACGGGATAGCGCAAGCCGCGTAAGGTGGGTTTGCCGTGACAAATTTCCGGGTCAATCGTAATGCGCTTCAGGAGAGTTTCTGGTTCGCTATTTTGAATTGCCATAGGTGTTCCTTTGTGATTGATTCGAGTATAGCATGTCTAAAAATTTAGCGTCAATAACACGTGACTTGTGATTCTTCAATCGGTGGGGCGTTGAATAAATCTTCGACCGCTTTCCGAACTTTGTTTTTGTCAAAGACGAGGACGGATTTGCCGTCGGGTGTAGTCCATTGACTCGCCATGGTTTCGTCCACGACGCGCCCGCGAATGTTGCCCGGTTTGATATTTGCCCCGGCTTGCACGAGTCCCGGTAAATCGAGTGTGGTGAAATCGGTTTGGATGGCATCTTGCAGCTGGGCGTAGAGCGGCAAGATTTGGGTGACGATATTGGGTGAGAGGAGCTTGGCGCGGAGGGCAAAGACGACGCGCTGTTGACGCTGGGCGCGGGAAATGTCGCCGTTGCCGTGACGCTGGCGAACATACATGAGGGCGGTGTCTCCATTCATGTGTTGGAGTCCTGCGTCCACTTGGAGATGGCGAAAGCCCGTCGGTGAATCGGGGTCAATGAAATCATCTTCGATGGGACAGGGGACGTTGACATCCACGCCGCCGACAGTATCAATGATTCGTTTAAAGCCATTGAAATCTACGCGGGCATATTTGTCCACGCGCACGCCGAAATTGTCGGCGATGACACGTTTGAGCAGCTCGGGGCCGCCGCCTTGGTATTTGGTATATTCGCCCCAAAAGTCTGCGATATTGATGCGGTCCCAGCCGCGCGTGGGAATGTCCACGTATAGATCGCGCGGCAAACTCAAAATTGCGGCGCGCCCATTGTTCATATCGAGAAAAACGATCATCATTACATCGGTACGCCATACTGGGTCGTTAGCGCGTCGGTCACTGCCGAGCAGTAATATATTGAGGGTCTTGTCGAGTTTGCCGGACGCAAGGGGCAGCGGTGTGACGGCGCGGGCGGGAATGGTGGGCTGGTTGAGGATCGCGGCGTTTTCGTTTTCTTCGGGCGGGAAGAGAGTGGCTTGTGCGCTAAAAACTTGGTGCGTTAGTTCTTCGGTCTGGCTATTGAAATAAAAACCGAACGCGCCGATGAGCAATGCCGCGCCGATGAGTCCCAGTATCACAATGGAAAGGCGATTGTGATTGGGAGGAGCGGGAGGCGCTTTGCGTGTAGCGCGTTTGGTTCGGGTTGCCACAGGTGGAATGATACTTTATGTACGACAAGTTTATTGCGACGAACTGCGTCGCCACTTGTCGTACGAAAACGCGAGCCGCACTGATACTTTAGCATCGGTGCGGCTCGTTATGTATCAAGTGATGTGTTGTTTGGCTATGGACAATTGAGCGTCCAGTTTGCGTCCGGCGAATCAAAGACATTTGGCGTTAGAACGTGAATGTGGCCACTGCCGGAGCCAACAAAAGGTGATGCGCCGGGAACATTCAATACGAACGGCGCGACGTTCTGCGTGCCGGGCACGAGGAACGTCAGAACCTGTGGCGCTTCCGATGAACCATCGTGTACCCATTGATACGTGACGTTGCCTGTTCCAGTGACCGTGATGTCGCCGGTGAAGGTAAAGTTCTGTGGACACGTCACGCTGGATGTGGGCGATACCTTTGCAGTGGATGCCGTGACTGCGAACGGCGGCGGTACAGTTGTCGGCGTGTCAGTTGGTGGCGGTGGTGAGGTCGGTGTGTTGGTCGGACCCGGCGGGCAGTTCAAGGTAAAGGTTGCTTGCGCGGATGTGATGTTATTGGGCGTCAATACCTGAATACGGTCCCACCCGTTAAAGTTAAAGCCGGGCACACCAAGCGTCCACGAATCGGGCGCGACGTTTTGTGTACCAGCACCGAGGAAGGTCAAGACTTGCGTGGGTGTCAGTGAACCATCGCTGCGCTGCCATTGATACGTCACATTGCCCGCGCCGTTGGTGGTGATTGCGCCATTGAACGTAAAGGTTTGTGGACAGGTTGTGCTTGAAGTCGGCGAGACGAACGCCGAGACATTTGTGACGGAGAACGGCGGAGCGATCGGCGTATAGGTCGGCGTCGCGGTGATAATAATTGGCGTCACGGGAGTCCATGTTGCGGTCACGGGCGGCGGCGCTTGGACGAATCCAAAATTGAACCCAGAGACTGTGCCACAGCCGAACAAATTAACAGCAATCGTCGTCGGCGTGGTCGGGAACCAGCCGGTCGGCGTGTTAGCTTGAACGCGATATTGTCCGAATGGCACATCGCTGAAGCGATAGTTGCCAAAGGTATCGGACACCGCGACAGCGAGCACGGAATTGCTCAAGGTAGTGAGATTCACTACAACGCCCGCGAGACCGGGTTCGTTCGGGTCACGGACGCCGTTGCCATTCAAATCGTTAAAGGTCACACCAGCAATTCCGCCACGATTGCAAGGCGGAGGTGGCGGCTGGGTCGGTGGAAAACTGCACTGCGGCCAGGGCTGGCAAGGCGGCGGTGTCGGGAAGCTGCACTGGGGCCAGGGCTGGCAGGGCGGCGGAGGTGGTGGACAATTCGGCGGACAGGGGGGCGGCGGGCAGAATGGCGGACAAGATGGCGTCGCCGTCACGACGACAGGTGTTACTGTCGCTACTTCGGCGGTCACCGGGATAATCGGAGTGACAGTCGCTACTGGCGTAATGGATGGGACGCCACTGGGCGGCGGGATAGGCGTACTCGCTGCGATAACAAAGAATGCCCAGCTCTGGCTCGTGGTGTTGCCTGATGTGTCCTTAAGAAGAACTGCCGCATTATGCGAACCGGGATCAAGCGGACCGCTCCACGCGATGGTGTTATTGACCCATGTGGGAACGACGGCGCGCCCATCAATCTGCATGGTGCTGCCGTTGCGATCAATATCGTGGTCATCGGCATAGACTGCAAAGACATTGATTTCGGGCGTTTGCTGAATGGTCGAACCATTCGCGGGCTGCACGCTGGTAATGAGCGGCTTGCTGCGATTTTGGGTGAGAATGTAAATCCCCGCGCACAAGAGCAGGGCGAGCGCAACGCCAATCAGTGCAGGCAATGCAATCGCGCCCATGCCGCCACCACCGAACGGCCCGGGTTGGGGTTGTGGAGGTGGCGGAGGCGCGGTGCGACGCGGCGGTGGTTCGGTTGGCTGAAGGATAATGGGCGGCGGAACGGTTTGCTGCGGAACCGTTTGCGCGGCGTTTAAGGCAGCAGCAGCGGCAGCAGCTCCGGCGAGATTTGCGGCAGATGGTTCTTGCGCCGGTTCGGCGACAACGGCTTGCGCGGGCGGTGCCATCGCTTCGAGGACGCGCCGTCGGATTTGTTGCTCCAACGAATCGGGCAGGGGAATCGGTGGTAAGAATCCAAAGAGCGAACCGCCTTCGACCGGCACGCGACGACGGGCGTTCCAAACGGTGTCGGGATCAATACGGTCGGATGTGGGACGGCCTTCGGCGCGCGCTTGGGCATCGTAAATGCGATTGAAGGAACGACGCGCTTCATCAATGAGACGCGGGAGGTCGGTGCGATTGACGCCGAGGGCGCGCGCTTTTTCGGTGGGCGATAGAGGTTGTAATTCTTCGGTGATGAGGACAGCGCGGAAAAACGCGGGCATAGCACGCGCGGCTTTCCACACATCGCCTTGCAAACCGGGCGCAATCGGTTCGTCGCTCGGCGGCAGCCCATCGAGCCAACCACGTTGTCGCAGCCAATCCAAGCCCGCTTCACGCGCCAGACTGTAGAGCCAGCCGCGCACGGAATCGCGCGGTTGAAAGCCGGGCGCAGCTCCGGGGACGCGCAGGTACACGGTTTCGAGTAAACGCGCCGCTTGGTCGCGGTCTCCCACGAGTCGCGCTAGATAATCGTAAAGGTCGGCGCTGTAGCGGTCAAAGAGCTCGCCGAGTGCTTCACGGCGACCTTGTCCAATGAATTGAATGAGCTGCTGGTCAGATGGGCTGGACATAGAGCGAGATTGCGAGAATTCTATCACACGCCCGCGCGCGTGACAATAGCATCAAATTACAGAATGGATATACGCAAGTGACAAATGGGTGACATGAGAATGAGGAGTAGCAGAAAGCAGTAAGCAGAAGGCAGGCGGCAGGCGGCAGATTTCAAGTAGCAGGTAGTAAGTAGCAAATGACGGAGGGCAGATTGCGTATAGCAAATGGCGAATCGGTATTTGGAAGTATTCAATTACTATAGCGCAAGTTTGTGTAAAGAAAATTATTCTGCCTACTGCGGCATTGCGGTTTATGGAGTGTCGCGGTCTTCGACCGCATGAATTCTTCGCCGCCTGTCGGCGGAAAATTCGCACTGCAGCGCGCACTTGAGCGCATCAAAGCCCGCAATGCATTTGCTTACTGCCGACTTTCCGCTTACGCGTTTTCTAGCGATACGGAAGTCTGGCTGCGTTTTTGTAATTGTCCGAGTGAGAGACCGAGACGCCAGGTAAAGATGAGACCGAGAAGAACGACGGGAACGATGAGCGTGGCATGGAGTAGTAAGGTGAAACTGGCCGCAACGTTGTGGTCCACACCGAATAAGGCGAGAATAGATTTTACGGGCGCATCGAATACGCCGATATAGCCCGGCGTTGATGGAACGATGGTGACGAGGTTGGCGACGGCGGTGGCGAGAATGAAAACAGGAAATGGCACGGTGATGTTAAAGCCTAATGCAAGGACTGCGTACATTCCTGCTTCAAAGAGCCACGCGAGAATGGAAAAGCATAACGCTGCGAGCGCATCGGCAGGATTACGCAGAACGGACAAGCCGTGAAAAAAGGAATCAATCAATTTTACACTGCGCGCGCCCCAGGGTTCAGGCAATCGCACAAAGATATGATCCAGAATTACGTCAAAGCGTTCGCGGAAGCGGGCGAACGCGATGAGAACAATGACGACAGCGGCAAATAGGACGGAACCGACGAGCAGAAGGGTGCGAATCCCCTGATCAAGCGGTAAGAAGAAGGAGGCAGTGCCGATAAAGAGTAGCATGGTCACACCGTCGAATACGCGTTCGAGGACGATGGTGACGAGTGTGGACGCTTTGCTGATTTGTTCGGTCTCGCCCAGAATATAGGCACGGACGAGTTCGCCGATGCGAAAGGGGAGCAAGTCATTTGCCATATAGCCGATGACGGTGACCTGAAACAAGCGCGTGACGGGAATGGGTTTGATAGAGCGCAGAAGAAAATGCCAGCGGATAGCGCGCATGGCAACGCCGATGAAATAGAGAATCAGCGCGGGGATGAGGAAAAAATAATTGGCGGTGCGAAAGACATCGCCAATGGTGCGAAAATCGGTGCCGTAGAATACAAAAGCGAGGAGGGCGAGACTAATGATGATGCCAAGCCAGAGTGTTTTACTTTTAAGCATAAGGGCGAGTCTAACATAGATTACGGAAGAGACAATAAAAAGAGGTGGAAACGTATCGGGTTTCCACCTCTGGATTCTGTCGCTTTATCGGCTCGATTAAGCGGCGCTGGGGAGCGGGTCGGGCTGCATCTCGTGAATCATGCCGTCGAGGAAATATTCCATCGCTTTGGTATGACTGCACCACTGATGCGTCATAAAGTAACGACAACCGCAAGTCCATTCACCATCGGTAAAGACGACGGTATGGGAATCATTATCGCCGTTGATGGTGGCACGAAATTGGTCAAAGACGATGCGCCCGTGCGCCTCGCTCGCATAGCGTCGCGCTTTTTCGATTTTGCCGATCATGCTCGAATCCATCGGTCATCCTCCTTGATAAGATGGTACCTGTTTACGACTCGCACGTTGTGAAAAATTTGTCGCATGGGTTCGCGGAGTGGGCGCAAAACTTTTTCACAACGCGTATATAACAATGCATTTAAGATGACAGAGAGCGAATTCGGAGGACTCGCGGCGTTCAAACCGACAAACAAAAAATCCAGACGCGTACTGCATCTGGATTTTCAAATGTTCGTCCCGTGAAAGCGCTCGCTGCTCATCGCCGTTACAAACCTCATTTATGCCTTTGCCGTCAAAGAATGCTTGACCGCACTGGCAAAGATAGTATAGGCTTTTTGTTAAGGCATGTCAAGAGTTCGCGAAGTATTTTTAATGGAGTACTAATGGGGGATGTATTCATTTTGCAAAGAGTATAAAGCAAGAACAATATAGAGGGATGACCCTATGACCGAGTCTCTATTACGGGATAATTGATTTCTAAAATTTGCATTGGTTGTAGAGACGTTACGCCGTAACGTCTCTACACGTGCGTGACGGGGCGAATCGCTAATAACAAATTCCTTTTCCGCGCGTACGCATTTCCATCCAATTACAGCGCGGCGTGTTATCTATTTGTAAAAATGGAAAATACGCTGCACAGACGGCGAACGTCAGAGGAGCGTGTGTTACGTTTTTCGCGCGGAATGGGATTGTGTAGCGCGCAAAAATAGCGGATAGTAGTAAGTTTCACGCGAATTCTCGGATAGTATTTCTATACGCAATGTATTTTTGAAATATCTAATGAACTGCAAGCGAGAATCATTCGAGGTCATTTGTTTCATCGTATAGTCAGTTCATAGGCTTTTTCTATTGAAATTGGTGCGCGGCTATTGTATACTCGCCTTACCTGCCAACATCGAGCAGAGATATTTCCGTTCCGTTGTAACCGTTCCACGGGTGATTCGTACGTGAAATCGTTGCAACTGTGAAGGAGGCGCATATGAAACAACTTTTGGCGTCGCGCTATGTTCAGATCGGTCTCGCACTTTTTATTGCGGTCGTGTTGATTGCTGGAATGAGCAGCTCTGCCGCAGCCGCGGGCCCGGTCTATCACACCGTTCAGTACGGTCAGACGTTATACAGCATCGCCATGCACTATGGCACGAGCGTGTGGGCAATTGCGTGCGCGAATGGTCTGTATAATCCGAACTATGTCTATGCGGGTCAGGTTCTTAAAATCCCGCAAGGCTGGGACGGCGGCGGTTGTCAGCAAGGATACAAACCCGTCAAGCATGATGGTTATGGCTGTGGCGGATGCGATGGTGGATACCAACCGCCTAAGTATGATGGCTGCAGTCCATGCGATGGTGGCTATCAACCACCGAAGCGCGACGGCTATGGCTGCAATCCGTGCGATGGTGGCTATCCCGCCAAGTGGAGTCCGTACCCGGGTCCCAAGTTCGGTTGCTACTATACCGTACGCTGGGGCGATGATTTGTTCCGTATCGGCCTGAAATACGGTGTCTCGTGGATCGCATTGGCGAACGCGAACGGCTTGTATAACGGCAACTATATCTATGCCGGCCAAGTCTTGCGCGTGCCGTGCGTCTGGTAACGACTGCGCCCGAGTCCAGTTGCTCTCTGCTCCCCCTCGTGCTTTAACCTGTTAACGCATGAGAGCGCTCTCCGGCAGGTGAGAACTGCGTCGCCAAGCTCTGATCGCTCATGGCGTTCGCCGTGTCGAATGCATCCTCGTTGAGGAGATAAAGTGAGCTGTTATCTTGCATACGGAGACGCGGTCGAAACCGGCTACGAGGTTTGATACATAACGCGGAGGAGAGTGATGTGATGAACATCACTCTCCTTTCTTTTGCCGCCTGTCATTTCGAGCGGATGCGACAAACGAAATGACAGCTTGGCGAAGAGAGATTTCTCGACTCCGCCGTTCGACTCTGCTTCGCTCCGCTCACGGCTCCGCTCGAAATGACAGACAGTACCAATTGGCTGAATTTGGCGATGTCAATATAATCGGAACGGAAAGGTACGTTGAGCGCGGCGGCTCGACTCGGAGTCGCCGTTTGTTTTGAGTGAGAATGTTGCGATTGTTTCCATACGCACGCTGGCTTGGGGTCTCCGCTGGGTTTCTTCTTCTGATTCTGGTCCACGCTTCCCTCCTCGCACAGTCCAGCACAGGTCGCTATTACTATTATCAAGGCACGCGGATTCCGTTGAACGTGAATCCGCGCTTGATCGCGGTGCGCTTTGACGCGAATACAACGCGGGACGCGAAACGCAATCTCGTGAATCGGCTGGGCGACGTGGAAAATTTTGATTCGGGCGTGGTGTCGCCGGTGGGCGATTTGGTATTTCTGCCGCTGCGCGTGGGTCGTGATGCGCTGGCGGCGGAAGCGCGTTTGAAGGCGAATGCAGGTGTACAGTTCGCATCGGCGGTGTACGATTTCGGTTCTGCACAGCTCGCGGAGACGGATGAATTTCTTGTGCGGTTCAAAGCGAATTTGTTGGACGCGCAGATTGCGGCCCTTAATCAGGCGCATAATGTTTCGGTCGTACGGGAGCAGCCGTTTTCAGATCGTGTATTGGTACTCAAACCAAACGGTGGCAATCCGCGCAGCGCGCGGGAATTGGCGAACGCGTATGTGGAAGAAGGAATTGTGGATTTTGCGGAACCGAATTTTGTGATTCGGGTCGCGGAGCCGCCAGTTTCTGCAATACAGCCGCAATTGGCGATAGAAACGACTCCGAACGACGTGGATTTTGCCAAGCAGTGGGGGTTACAAAATACGCGGCAATTTCAGGGCGCGCAGCTTGGCGCAGATATTAAAGCGGCGGACGCGTGGAATGTAACGCAGGGCGCGACGGCAATAAAGATTGCGGTTATTGATGAAGGTGTGACAGCATCGCATACGGAATTTGCGGGCAAGGTGCTGACGGGCTATAACGCGTTGAATGGGAGCAGCAATACTGCTCCCAAGGCAAACGATTATCACGGTACGGCGGTGGCGGGCGTGGCGGCGGCGAATTCCAATAATAGTAGTGGTATCGCGGGAGTATGCTGGTTCTGCCAGATTTTGCCGGTCAAGGTGGCAGAGCGCGATAGTCAGGGGAATTGGACGGCAACCTCTGCGTCGTTGTCATCGGGCATTGATTGGTCATGGCAGCACGGCGCGGATGTGTTGAATAACAGCTGGACGATGACCGCATTCAGCGACAGTGTGCTGACTGCGATTGTGAATGCGCGGACTGTCGGGCGGAACAATAAAGGCAGCACGATTATTTTTGCGACCGGGAATGAAAACAAGAACGTGGTTCCTTTTCCTGCGAGTTTGAACTCGTACGTCGTTGCGGTGGGCGCGTCGAACTGGTGTGATGCGCGCAAAACGCCGTCGAATGATCTTTGTAATAACAGAGAGACAACGTGGGGCTCGAATTATGGGAGCGCGCTGGATTTGGTTGCGCCGGGCTTGGCGATTTTTACAACATGCAATGGGAATGCTTGCACGAACGGGACGTACGGGTATCTTTCGGGGACTTCGCTCGCCGCACCATTCGTTTCGGGTACGGTAGGATTGTTGTATTCGCTGAATCCGAATTTAACACCCAATCAGGTACAGCAGGCGTTACAAACGGGCGCGAAGGATATTGGCGTGGCAGGCAAGGACACTGAAACGGGGTATGGGCGGCTTGACGCGTTTCGCGCGATTGCAGCGTTGTACAATTTGAAGATCAGCGTGACCGACAATCGAACGTTAGTGCGACCCGGCGAGACGCTGTCGTATACAATTTCGTACGCGAACAATGGGATGACGGCCGTGGGTACAACGAAAATCAATGTGACGGTTCCGGCGAATACGACCTATGTGAGTTCAACGCCGTCGTTTGCTTCGTTGGGTGGCGGCAAGTATCAATTGAATCTCGGCACGCTGTCGAGTAATGCGACAGGGGCGGCGACGTTTCGAATCAAGGTGCAGCCATCAGCGGCGGGTCAGGCGATTTTGTTCAACGCAAGTATTAGCGGCGCATTTCCCGAATTGAATTCTTCAGACAATAGTGCGACGGATAAATCGGTTGGCGCGGTGAGCCAGTTTTATTTGCCGTTGATTGAAAGGGATTTGACGCCGTAGGATAGTAGGGGATTGGGTCATTAGGGCATTCGGTCATTGGAATTATTGTATAATTAGCTTCTCCGCTCGGCGCTGGTTCGTATCGAAAGTGAGCGCGTAAATATGAACAATCGCATTTATCTCGTGTTGATTATTGTGTTGAGCTGCGTTCTGCTTTTGGTGGGCGCGGGCTTGATTGGCGTGGCGTTGTATTTGCAGGGAAGCGTGCCTTCCATTGCCGCTTTTGGTACTCCAAGCACGTCGAACGCACTTGTTTCGCCCGACGCGGTGGCGGGCGCGCCGAAAGTGGGTGAGCTCGCGCCGGATTTCACGGTGACGACGATGAGGGGCGAGAACGTGAAGCTTTCGGATTTTCACGGCAAGCCGGTGATTGTTAATTTTTGGGCGTCATGGTGCGGACCCTGTACGGCAGAGATGAAGAATATCGAGTCGGTGTATCAAAAACACACGAACGACGATATTGTGATTCTGGCGGTGAATCAGGGCGAGGGGGATGATACCATCAAGGGCTTTGGGGAATTGTGGAAATTGAATTTTCGATTGGTGCGCGATCCGGGTGAAGCGGCGGGGCGCGCGTTTCGTGTCCAAGCATTGCCGACGACAGTATTTATTGATAGCGAGGGCAAAGTGTACGAAGTGCATATTGGGGGTCCGATGACGAAGGATTTTATTGAAAAACGCGTGAATGATTTATTGGCAAAGGTGAAATAGATGCGGTACGCGTAGAGACGTTACGCCGTAACGTCTCTACAGAAATGAATATGAAAGAAATTCTAGCGGATATTGAACAGTGGCGGGCGCGGGGCGATGAGGTGGCGCTGGCGACGGTGACGTGGACGAGCGGTTCGACGCCCCGTCCGACGGGTGCCAAGATGGCGGTGAATTCGCGCGGGGAATTTGTCGGCTCGGTGAGCGGCGGATGCGTAGAGGGCGCAGTAATTGACGAAGCGCGCAAGGTCATCAAGAGCGGCACACCGAAACGCGTCAATTACGGTATCTCGGACGATATGGCGTGGGATGTGGGTCTCGCGTGCGGCGGCAGTATCCAAGTGTTTATTGAAAAGATCAGTTGACCCTGTGGCAGAGTGGCTCACGGCGCTCGAACAGAATATTGAAGCGGAAAAGTTGTTTGCGGTGGCAACCATTGTTGCAGGAAACGGCAATGTGGGGGCCAAGCTGCTCGTATATCCCGACGGAAAGCGGGAAGGCGAGCTGGGCATGGGTGAGCTAGAGATGCGCGTCGGAGAAGACGCGCAACAGCTCATGCGCGAAGAACGTTCCGAAACGCGTAAATACGGCGATACCGAAGTTTTTATTGAAACGTATGCGCCCCCGCCGCGCCTGATTATTGTTGGGGGTGTGCATACGGCGATTCCTCTGACCAAGTTTGCAAAGATTCTTGGCTTTCGCGTGACGGTGGTGGATGGGCGTGGACGCTTTGCCACGCGCGAGCGATTCCCCGATGTGGATGAATTGATCGTAGAATGGCCCGACGACGTAATTCCACGCTTGCCGATTGATTCTTCAACCTACGTCGTCATCCTCACGCACGATCCCAAGTTCGATTTGCCCACACTCAAAGCCCTGTCCACGACCAGGCCGCGCTATATCGGCGCGATGGGGTCGCGCGAAACGCGCCGCCAACACATGGACGAACTGCGCGCGCAGGGCGTCCCCGATGAATTCTTGAAAACGGTGCATGGCCCCGTCGGTCTCGACCTCGGCGCACGGACGCCAGAGGAGATGGCGCTGGCGATCATTGCCGAGATGGTTGCAGTACGTTACAATCGGCACGGTGGTCATTTGCAGCCGACGACCTAGTGCGCGCGATTAAAATCGCAACTACAAAAACACAAAGGTCTGCTGGCGAACTGGCTTTGCACTCGCAGACTGATATATTTATCTTGAGATGAAACTAGAGCCAGTGAATCAGACTGCTTCGGCTTTGCCTGTGGCTCCAACGGTGCGGGGCGCGGGGAAAATGGGCGCGCAGGAGGCGCATACGATTCTTGCTGGGCGCACGCTGACGATTGCGCGCGTTGGCTGGCTCGCGGGCGTTGTGCTGTATGTTGGATTGTTTGTTCTGGGAATTCCCGGCGCGTATGCGCGTGCGCTGATTCTTTCACCAGAAACGCAGACGGCATTGGCAGAGTTTGGGCTGCCATCGAATTCTCCCGCGCTGTATTGGCTCACGCTCGATTCATTGACAATGTTCGGGTTCGCGGTGATTGCTCTATTGATTGTGGCGCGACGCCCGAATGATTGGCTGGTGATGTTGACTTCGCTGACGCTGCTGGGAACTGCCGCGCTGTACACCGACCCGCCGACGGAAACGATCTTGCCGTTGGCGCTTGTGGCGCTGGCATTTGCGTTGGTGGAAATTTTCCAAGTGTCATTCGTGTATCTGTTTCCGAACGGAACCTTTATCCCGCGCTGGCTCGGCGTGTTGTTAATTCCGATGTTCATCTGGCGACCGACGATTTGGGCGCTGACGTATCTGCCAAATTACTACGCGACAGTACGCACGGGGGAAAATTATGGAACGCTGCGGCAAGATGCGCTGGATACGGGACTGATGGTGGTATTGTTTGTGATTGGGATTGTGGCGCAGGTGTATCGCTATCGCAACGCCTCGACGCCGACGCAAAAGCAGCAGACGAAATGGTTGGTTTTTGGCATCGTGGGCGCGATTGTCGTCGCCGCGAGTTATGTGATTCTTGTGAATGCGCTGGGTTTGTTTGGTCAGGGCGGATTGGATGCGCTGGTCTCGCGGATGATTGGACGGACGGTGCGGCAGATTGCGCTGTTCCTTTTGCCCGTGACGTTGGCGTTTTCAATTTTACGATATCGGCTGTGGGACATTGATATTCTGATTCGACGCTCGCTGATTTATGTGCCGCTTACGGCGATTTTAGCGGGATTGTTCGCGGCGTTCGTGACGGTTTTGCAAAGAGTGTTTATTGCGATTACGGGGCAGCAATCGTTGATTGCTACGATTATTGCAACGCTGGTCGTCGTCGCGGCGATTGAACCGATAGAAAAAACAATCAAGCGCGTTGTAGAGCAGCGATATAAAGATGCGCCGACCGCGCACGAGGTTTTGAAAAATTTTGGCGAACGCGTGCAAACGCGTCTTTCGCTAGTCGAGCCGCTCCAAATCTTGCGACGGTTTTGTGATGAAGCGGTCAAAGCGTTTGAAGCAACAGGCGGCGCAACCTTTGTGGATCAAGATGGAGCATTGACGCTGGTGGCAACACACGGCGCATGGAACGATGATGCGCGTATTCAAGTCGAGGTGCGCGCGAACGGCAAACGCTTTGGCGCGATTGCGCTGGGCGCGCGTCCCTTTGAACGGACGTATAGCGGCGCGGACCGCGCGGAGCTCGAAAAAGTGGCAGCGATTGTTGGAAATGCAATTGAACAGGATGAAGTGAATGGATAGTACGTTGGAAGCGGCTCGTCCCGCCATCAAGCAACCGCCCGCGCAGCGCGCCAACGCGTTGATTGGCGCGGCACTGCAAATCAAACCGCGCGGGCGCGTGCTGATGTTCGTACGGATGGTTTGGTTGGCGGTCATTGCCTTTACGTTGATTGTCGGCGCTATGACGATTCCCGCGCGCTGGAGTCATCTCTTGATTATTGGCGCGGAGAATAGTATCGCGCTGCAACAGCTCGGACTGCCGCAAAACTTTATTGCCTATTATGTCGGTGCGCTCGATACGATGTCGTTTGTGGTGTACACCTTTGTCGGTGTGCTAATCTTTTTACGCAAGTCGCAAGAATGGATCGGGCTGTTTTCTTCGCTGGCGTTAATTACGGCGGTCGTCGCCATCATTCGTCCCGCCGATTCGCTCTTGTTTGTGGACGAGCCGTTGCGCGTGCCGATATTAGTTGTCTTTGCCATCGGCATTGCCTCGATTGT
>Ga0070741_10005851_pt1 | contig 26872 bp, 16 predicted proteins | sample Coa_R1_4_FD_66440 | JGI IMG/M metagenome (GOLD analysis project Ga0070741, IMG submission 66440) | Surface soil microbial communities from Centralia Pennsylvania, which are recovering from an underground coalmine fire - Coalmine... | ecosystem: Environmental > Terrestrial > Soil > Unclassified ...
GAGCGGCGTGGTCGCGAGCGTTCTCGCCGCGCACGCGCGACAATAGCGGGAGCATTTTTTCCGGGGATGGGATGAGCGCTGCGAGGGAACCGCGACGGCTCGCCGCGATCATGTTCACCGACATGGTCGGCTACAGCGCGCTCTGCCAGCGCGACGAGCGGCTCGCCAACGCGCTGCTCGAAGAGCATCGCCGCATGGTGCGCGCCGCGCTCGTCGAGACCGGCGGACACGAAGTCGATACGACCGGCGACGGCTTTCTCCTGGAGTTCAGCAGCGCGCTGCAGGCGGTGCATTGCGCGATGCTGATCCAGCAGCGTCAGGCCGCGCGCAATGCGGCGGTCGACGAATCGCGGCGGTTCAAGTTCCGCGTCGGCGTGCATCTGGGCGAGATCGAGACGCGCGAGCGCAACATCGTCGGCGACGGCGTCAACATCGCCGCGCGACTGGAGCCGCTCTCGCCGCATGGCGGACTTGCGATCTCGGGCTCGGTGCTCATGCTCGTGCGCAACCGCATCGCCGCGCCGTTCCGCTCGATCGGCACGCCCTCGCTCAAGAACATCAGCGAGCCCATCGAGGTGTTCGTGCTCGACGCGGACGCGATCGGGGCCGTGTCGCTGCCGCGAACCGACGCGCCGGCGCCGCCGCGATCGGGCTTCCTCGCGCGGCCGCGGCTGGTGATCGGCACGATCGCCGTGCTCGCGGTGATCGCCGCGCTCGGCATGCTCGCCGGATTGCAGCTGCACCTGCCGGGATCGCTGCATCCGCCGAGCGACAAGTCGATCGCCGTGCTGCCGTTCTCGAACTTCAGCGACGACAAGGCCAACGAATATTTCGCCGACGGCATGCACGACAACCTGCTCACGCTGCTCGCGCGCGTGAAGGACCTGAAGGTGATCTCGCGCACGTCGGTGATGCAGTACAAGGAAGGTGCGCGCAATCTGCGGCAGATCGGCAAGGCGCTCGGCGTCGCCAACATCGTCGAAGGCAGCGTGCAGAAGATCGGCAATCGCGTGCGCGTGCAGGCGCAGCTGATCGAGGCTTCGACCGATCGTCATCTGTGGGCCGACAGCTACGATCGCGATCTCTCCGACGTGTTCGCGATCCAGAGCGACGTCGCGCAGCAGATCGTGAGCGCGGTGCAGGCCACGCTCACGCCGCAGGAGAAGCAGAGCATCGAGCGCCGCCCGACGGCCAACGCCGATGCGTACGACCTTTTCCTGCGCGCGCGCGAGCTCGGCAACGCGCCAGGCAACCCGAGCCGCGAAGCGCTCTATCGCGGGCAGAGCATGCTCGAGAAGGCGATCGCGCTCGATCCCGATTTCGCCGGCGCCTATTCGTCGCTGGCTCGCGTTCACGACACCGCGTACTGGTTCGGTCTCGATACGACGCCGCAGCGACTCGAGCTCTCGCGCAAGAACGCGGGCGCCGCGCTGCGCCTGCGGCCCGATCTCGCCGACGGGCACGTCGCGATGGGCGCGTACTTCCTGCACGGCTTCCGCGATTACGATCAGGCGATGGCGGCGTTCAAGGAAGCGCTCGCGCTGGAGCCCAACTCCGCGGAGACGCACGCCCTGATCGGCTACACGCAGCGCCGGCAAGGTGACTTCGAGGGTTCGCTGGTGAGCCAGCTTCGCGCCGTCGAGCTCGATCCGCGCAACGCGAATTTCTGGGTCGAGCTCGGCGATACCTATTCGCGCCTGCGCCGGTTCGATCGCGCGCTGATGCCGTATCAGAAGACGCAGGCGCTGGTGCCCGACGATCCCGCCGGACCGTTGCGCGTCGCAGGCGTGCAGTTCCTTTGGCACGGCGACCTGAAGCCGATGGAGCAGGCGCTCGCCGCGATCCCGGCCGACATCGACAGCGCTTATGTCGTGTCGATCAACCGCATCGAGCTCGCAACCTTGCAGGCGCGCTACGCCGACGCAGCGGCGTTGCTGGAAGCATTTCCGGCGGAAGCGTTCACGCCGGGCTTCACCAATCTGCAAGTGCCGCGCGATTTCTTCCTTGGGCGCGCCTACAGCCTGAGCGATGCGCCAGCGAAGGCGCGCGCACATCTCGAAGCGGCGCGGAATTCCCTGCGCAGCTATCTCGCGAACGCCGAGGTCGACGGTCCCTACGTCGCGGAAGCGCACGCATGGCTTGGGCTCACCGAGGCTTATCTGGCGGAGCGCGAGCAGGCCCTGCGCGATGCCGACGAAGCGGCGCGGATCCTGCCGCCCGCCAAGGATGCGATGGACGGACCGCCGATCGCGGAGCTGGTCGCCAAGACCCACGCGCGCGCCGGCGACGCGCAGGGCGCGCTCGAACGCCTGCAAACGCTGCTCGAGATGACTGCGGGCGCGCAGGCGAATTACGTAAAGCATGATCCGGATTGGAAACCGCTCTGGAGCGACGCACGATTCGAGAAGCTGATCGCCGATCATCTGCCCGACCGGAGCACCGTCTCGCGATAGACTGGCGGCGGGGGAGGTCGCCATGTCTTTCATCTTCAGAGCGCTCAGCGCCGCATCACTCGTCGTCTTCACGCACGTCGCTTTCGCGGCGTTGCCGTCGCTGCCGGATCCGGCGCATCTGTCGAGCTATGTCGTGCCGCTCACCGGCACCGCGCCGCCGGGCTTCGTCAATCCGGGGCCGTTCGTGCCGTTCGGCATGGTGCAGCCGGGACCCGACACCGAAGGGCCGCTCAACTACGGCGGCTATTTCTTCGTCAACAACCTGATCACCGGCTTCTCGCACGTGCACATGTCGTCGGGCGTGCCGAAGGGCGGACAGATCTCGATCATGCCGATCTCCGGCACGCCGACGCACGGCGATCTCGCGAGCTACGGCGACCCGAATCCGGTGCCGTTCTATGCATCGCCGTTCTCGCACGCATTCGAGGACGCGCGCGCCGATTACTACTCGGTGAACCTCACGCGCTACGACGTGCTCGCCGAAGTCACCGCCACCGAGCGCGCCGCGATCCATCGCTACACCTGGCGGCTGCCGACGGCGAGGCCGAAGCTGGTGCTCGCGGTCGGGCACGATCTCGGCGGATTGCAATCGGGCACCGCGACGCTGCGCAGCGACGGCGCCATCACCGGCTACATCCAGACCGGCGACGGCTACAAGGTGTTCTACGGCCTGCGCCTGTCTGCGCCCTTCTCGGGCGCCACGCTGGCGGGCGGCGTGCCGATGCAGGTCGACGCGACCTGGCACGGCGGCGATCTCACGATGGTGCTTTCGTTCGGGACCTTGACGCGTCCGCTGATCGCCAAGGTCGGCATCTCCTACGTCGACGAAGCCGGCGCGCTGCGCAACGTCGACAGCGAAATCCCCAACTGGGATTTCGACGCGGTGCGCGCGAAAGCCGCGGCGAAATGGGACGCGGCGTTGAAGCGCATCGAGCTCACCGGCGGCACGCCGGCGGGCAAGCAGGCGTTCTACACCGCGATGGCGCGCGCGCTGCAGTTCCCGAATCTGCTCTCCGACGTCGACGGCCGCTATCCCGGTCCGGACAACGTGATCCATCAGTCGAGCCGTCCGCACTACAGCGAGTTCTCGCTGTGGGACAGCTATCGCGGGCAGAACCAGCTGCTCGCGGAGATCGTGCCCGACGTCTATCGCGACATGATCAATTCGCTGCTCGATTTCTCGAAGCAGGCGGGCTACCTGCCGCGCTGGCAGCAGGCGCAGCGCGATCCGGCGCACATGTCCGGCGATCCGGTGATCCCGTTCATCGGCGAAGCGATGTGCCGCGGGATGATTGCCGCCGCCGATCAGCAGCCGCTGCTCGGCGCGATGATCGCGCAGACCAATCGACGCGCCGGCGAGATCGCGCTCGGCTATGACCCGGTTCCCGATCCGTCGCTCGCGGATGAATTGCAGGGCGGGGCGGGGCGCACCGGCACGACGCTCGAGTACGGCATCGCCGACTTCTCGCTCGCGACGATGCTGAATGCTTCGGATCCGGCAACGGCGGCTGCGATCGCGCAGCGCTCGCTCAACTATCGCAACCTGATGGATCCGCCGACGCATTTCATCCGGCCGCGGCTCGCCGACGGCAGCTGGCTCGCGCCGTTCCGGCCCGAGCTCGGCTACGGCTTCCAGGAAGGCACGTCGTGGCAGTACACCTGGCTCACGATGCACGACTACGCGGGACTGTTCAGCCGGATGGATCCGGTGCGCGCGCAGCGACGTCTCGACACGTTCTTCGGATTCCCGGCCGACGCGACACCGCTCGCGCTGCAGACGGTGCAGAACCAGATCACCGTGTTCGGCACCGAGTACTACGGCAACCAATTCGCGCCCGGCAACGAGCACGATCTGGAAGCGCCGTACGCCTACGACTATCTCGGCGTTCCGTGGAAGACGCAGATCGCCGCGCGCGGGGCAGCGTCGATCTACACGCCGACACCGCAAGGCTTGCCGGGCAACGACGATCTCGGCGCGCTCTCGGGCTGGCTCGTGTGGACGATGCTCGGCGTGTATCCGATGAACCCCGGCACGCCGCTCTTCGTCCTGGGCGCGCCGCAGTTCCAGCGCGCGGTGATCCATCGGCCTGGCGGCGACTTCGTGATCACCACGAGCGGCATGCCGCTGACGAATCCATTCGTGACCGGCGCCGCGCTCAACGGCGTCGCGTCGTCGCGCGCGTGGTTCGTGATGCCGCGCAGCGCGTCGACGCTTTCGCTCACCGTGGCGCCGGCGCCGAGCACGACGTGGGGCACCAGCGCCGCCGATCTGCCGCCGTCGCTGTCTACGAGCCCGCTTTCCGCGTTCGGCTGCCGGCCGAACTAGCGCGCTTCAGCTCGATCTCCACCCACGTCGGCGCGTGGTCGCTCGCGTGCGGGCGGCCGCGCACCCAGCGATCCACGCCGGCGTCGACGAGCTTCACCTCGTCGGAGAGCAGCAGGTGATCGATGCGCAGCCCGGCGTTGCGCTCGTAGTGCTGCCGGAAGTAATCCCAGAACGTGTAGATCTTCTCGTCGCCGAACTTCACGCGCAGCGCGTCGGTCCAGCCCTGCTCGAGCAGGCGCTTCCAGCACGCGCGCGTGGCCGGCTGCAGCAGCGCGTCCTTCTTCCACGACTTCGGGTTGTAGATGTCGAGCTCGTCGGTCGGCACGACGTTGTAGTCGCCGCACAGCACCACCGGGTGCTTCGATTTCAGTAGCGAGCCGGCGTGGTCGATGAAGCGGTCGAACCATTTCAGCTTGTAGTCGAACTTCGGCCCCGGCTGCGGATTGCCGTTCGGCAGGTAGAGGCAGCCGACGATGACGCCGTCGACCGCGGCCTCGATGTAGCGGCTGTGCGAATCGTCGGGATCGCCCGGCAAGCCGCGGCGCGTCTCCTTCAGATCGCCGCCCTTGGCGAGGATGGCGACGCCGTTGAACGAGACCTGCCCGTGCCAGATCGCGCTGTAGCCGGCGGCTTTGAGCTCACGGACGGGAAACGCGGTGTCGGGCGCCTTGAGCTCCTGCAGGCAGGCGACGTCGGGCTGCTCGCGCGCGAGCCATTCGAGGAGATTGGTGATCCGCGAGCGGATGCCGTTGACGTTGTAGGTCGCGATCTTCATCGCGACATCGTACCGCTATTGCTTGAGCAGTGACTCGTCGAACGGCTGCGCGGCGAGCATCTCGATGGTGTCGAGGTGCGCGGCCGGAACGGGTTTTGCGGGAGCCGGCGCGATCGGCGGCGCCTTGGCGACCGGCGCGGGCTGCGGCGGCCAGGTGATGGTCGGCGCCGGCGGCGGGGCTTCCACGGGCAACGTGTGAGTGACTTCAGCGGCGATCGACTTGGTGATCTTGTCGGCGAACACGCCGCAGCTCGCTTCCGGATCGAGCCGCTCCACCGCCGGGGTTTGCGGCAGATCGTCGACGGCCTTCTTCTGCGCCGCGATCTGCGCCTTGAGCTCGGTGAAGCTCTTGCGCGCGATCAGCCGCGCCATCGGCAGCGCCGCGACCGACTCGAAGCGCGATTGCAGCTGCTCGAGCTGCATCATCAGCTCGACGCGGCGGCGCTTGAGGATGCGCACGGCGCGCGCCACCGCGAGCTCCTCGGTCGCGTGGCGGACGACGGCGTGGTGCGACGGCTTGATCGACAGCCGCTGCCAGACCAGGGTGCCGTCGGCCGAGCACTCCCACCACTGGCCGTGCAGCAGCGCCGCCTCACGGTTCGTGAGCGCACGCTGATCGTGCTGGGGAAACGTTCCGTCCAAGGCCATCCGAGGGGTTCCAGTGAACGCGCCAGTCTAGGGCTTTTGCAGGCGGAATCCGCGCCGGCCGTGAGTTTTTCTCTACAGCCCTTCCGTTAGTGCGCGCGGTGGCGAAAACGTTGCAACGCGTCGCGCAGGGTCTGCACGGTCACCGGCTTGGCGATGTAGTCGTTCATGCCCGCGGCGAGGCAGCGCTCCCGATCGCCGTCCATCGCGTGCGCGGTCATCGCGATGATCCAGGTCGCGCGGTTCGGGCCGTCGCGGCCGCGGATCGCCTCGGTCACGCGATAGCCGTCGAGATCGGGCATCTGGCAATCCATGAGCACGATGTCGAACGCGTCGCGGCAGAGCGTCTCGAGCGCCTCGCGCCCGTTGTCGACGAAGCTCGCTTCGAGCCCCAGCCGCGCGAGCTGATGCTGCGCGACGCGCTGGTTCACCGGATTGTCTTCGACGGCGAGGATGCGCCACTGCGTCTTGTCCGCGTCGATCGGCGCGGCTGAAGGATCCTGCGCCGACCGCGGCAGCTTGCGCCGCTCGAGCCGCGCGAACGGGACGCAGAACCAGAACGTCGAGCCGCGGCCGACCTCGCTGTCGAAGCCGATCTCGCCGCCCATCAGCTCGACGAGGCGCTTGCAGATCGCGAGCCCGAGCCCGGTGCCGCCGTACTTGCGCGTGGTCGAGTTGTCGCCCTGCATGAACGGCTGGAACAGGCGCTTGCGCGCGTCGGCCGGAATGCCGATCCCGGTGTCGGCGACGGCGAAGCGCACGGTCGCCTTGCCCGACGCGTCGCGCAGCAGCGTCGCGGAAATCTCGACGCGCCCCCGCGGCGTGAACTTCATCGCGTTCGAGACCAGATTGGTGAGCACCTGGTGCACTCGCACCGGATCGCCTTGCACGACGCGGGGAATCGCGGGGTCGACCGTGAGGTGGAGGTCGATCGCCTTGCCCGCGGCGGCCTCCGCCATGATGGCGAGCGCGCGCTGCAGCACTTCGCGCAGATCGACCTCGGTCGACTCCACCGTGAGCATGCCGGCCTCGATCTTCGAGAAGTCGAGGATGTCGTTGATGATCGTGAGCAGCGATTGCGCGCTGTAGCGCACCGTCTCGGCGGCGTCGCGCTGCGCGGCGGTGAGCTTGCTGTCGAGCAGGATCTCGGTCATGCCGATCACGCCGTTCATCGGCGTGCGGATCTCGTGGCTCATGTTGGCGACGAACTGCGACTTCGCGTGCGAGGCCTGCAGCGCTTCGTCGCGCGCGCGGCGCAGCTCTTCGTTCGTTGCGCGCAGCTGCTCTTCGCTCTCGCGCAGCGCGGTGCTGATGCAGTGACGGTCGATCGAGTGACGGATCGCGCGCCGCAGCAGCGCGGCGTCGAGCTGGCCTTTGGGCATGAAGTCCTGGGCGCCCGATTGCATCGCGGCGACGTCGACCGCCGGATCGCCGTAGCCGGTCAGCATGATCACCGGCACCGGGACGGTGCCCTGCGGCGTGCGCAGACGGCGCAGCACTTCGAGGCCGTCGCACTCCGGCATCTGGTAGTCGAGGAGCACGCAGTCGGGAGGGCTCGCGCGGCACAGCCGCTCGCCCTCGGCGGCGCTCGCCGCTTCGGTGATGAGGTAACGCTCACCGCAAGCGCCTTCGAGCAGCGCGCGGATGAGGGCCCGGTCCTGCTCGCGGTCGTCGATCAGGAGCAGCCGGGTCACGGCTTCCGATACCCCGGGCATTGCAGAACCTGACCTCCGCGACTGGCGACCGTGTGGGCGCCATTACGCGCCCGCCCGTGCGGCGGCGACAATAGACAACTTGTACGGGTTGGCGGAATCGCGGAACTTTCCGTATAGAGTGCAGGCGGCCCTGCATCTGTCGGGAGGCCGCAAATGACGCTGTTCTCCGCTCGGCTTTGGCGCATCACAGGGCCAATCGCTCTCGCCTGCGCGACCACGCTCTCGGCCGTCGCGGCGAGCGCCGATGACGGCGACAGCACCGTCGCGCTGCCCAAGCTCGCCGCCGACGTCACCAAGGTTCCCTTCGACGAGCTGCTCGAGGTCGAGGTCACTTCGGTATCCAAGCGCGCCGAGCCGGTCGGCGCCGCCGCTGCTGCCGTGTTCGTGCTCACCGGCTCCGAGATCCGTCGCTCCGGCGTGCGCTCGATCGCCGAGGCGCTGCGCCTGGTGCCAGGCCTGCAGGTCGCGAAGTACCTCAACATCTCCTACGCGATCACCGCGCGCGGCTTCGCCAGCACGAGCGCCGACAAGCTCGAAGTGCTGCTCGACGGCCGCAGCGTCTATTCGCCGCTGACGTCGAGCGTGTTCTGGGACGTGCTCGACACCTACCTGCCCGACATCGACCGCATCGAAGTGATCCGCGGCCCGGGCGCGACGCTGTGGGGCGCCAACGCGGTGAACGGCGTCATCAACATCATCACCAAGAGCGCGGACCAGTCCGTGGGCGTCACTGCCGACGCGCACGTCGGCACCGAAGAGCTCTACGGCGCCGCCGCGCGCCTGGGCGAGAAGATCGGCGACACGGGCAGCCTGCGCATCTACAGCCAGGCGACCGCGGTCGATCGCAGCAAGCGCGCCGACGGCGGCAATCCCGCCGACGACCGGCGCATGGCGCAGACCGGATTCCGCTCCGACTGGAAGATGGGTGCGCACGCGCTCACCGTCTCCGGCGACTACTACCGTGCGGACGAGAACGTGCACACGATCGACCCGACCGGCGGCAACAACGGCAGCCTGTCGGACTTCGGTCGCAGCGGCGGCAATCTGCTCGCGCGCTGGGCCTGCTGCGCGCAGGAGGACGGTCGCTGGTCGCTGCAGGCCTCGCTCGACACTTACCGCCTCAACGAGCCGACCATCTTCTCGGAGCGCCGCCGCACGCTGCAGCTCGACTTCCAGCAGCAGTGGCTGCTCAGTCCCGACAACACGTTCGTCTACGGCTCCGGCTACAAGAACTCGCACGACGAGACCGGCGGCCCGCCGAGCTATGCGCTGCTGTTCGATCCGGGATCGCGCACGCTCAACACCTACAGCGCGTTCCTGCAGGACCAGCAGACGCTGCTCGACCACAAGCTGACCGTCACGCTCGGCAGCAAGTTCGAGCACAACAGCTTCTCGGGCTTCGAGGTGCAGCCGTCGGCGCGCGTGGGCTGGCAGGCGATGCCGACGCTGTTCACCTGGGCCGCGGTGTCGCGCGCGGTGCGCACGCCGAACCGGCTCGACCAGGACGTCGCCATCTTCTGCCCGGAGCCGGATGGCTTCCCGGGCGTGTGCGAGCCCGGGCTGTTCCGCATCGGCAATCCCGGCATGGATTCGGAGAAGCTGATCGCCTACGAGTGGGGACTGCGCTGGCGCAGCGGCCCGCACCTCGCGTGGGATCTCGCGACCTACTACAACCACTACACGAGCCTGCGCAGCGTCGAGCCGACGACGCCGCTCGGTGCGTTCGCCAACAACCTGCGCGCGGACGGCTACGGCGCCGAGCTCAGCGTCGTCTGGCAGCCGCTCGACACGCTCGAGCTGCGGCCGTTCTACTCGCTGGTCGTGCTCGACGCGCGTCCCGAGGGCGATAGCGGCGACACGACGTCCGCGGCCACGCTCGAGGGCGCGAGCCCGCGGCATCAGGCGGGACTCGTCGTGGGCTGGGATTTCCTGCCGAGATGGCATCTGCAGGCGTTCCATCGCTACGTCAGCGAGCTCAAGCAGACGAGCTCGTCGACCACCAGCTCCTCGCGCGTGCCCGCCTACACGGAGCTCGACCTGCGGCTCTCGCGGACGTTCAACCATGGCTTCGAGCTCGGGCTCGTCGGCCAGAACCTGCTGCACGAGACGCATCCTGAGTTCGGGACGCTCGCCTCGCGCGCACAGATCCAGCGGGGCGGGTTCGTGGAGCTGCGCTGGAACTGGCAATGAAGCGACGCGGTCAGGTCAGCTGGCTTCGCCGGATTGCGGCCATCGCGGCTGCCGCCGCGATCGTCGTGGCGCCGGCGCATGCCGCGACCGAAGTCGACCGCGTCCAGCAGATCAAGGCCGCCTATCTGTACAACTTCGCGCGCTTCGTGACCTGGCCGCCCGAGAAGGTCGGCGCCGACAAGGCGATCGAGTTCTGCATCCTCGATGGCGATCCGCTCAAGCCCGCGCTCGACGAGGTCCTGCAGGGCAAGACCATCGACACCCAGCGCGTGGTCGTGCGCCACACCGCGCGCGTCGAAGACATGCGCAGCTGCCACGTTGCCTATCTCGGCGGCGTCGATCCCGCGCGGGTCGGCGCCGCGCTCGACGCGCTCGCCGGCGCGTCGGTGCTCACTGTCTACGAAGGCAGCGACACCCAACGCGCAGGCGCGATCCGCTTCTTCCTCGAGGATCGCAAGGTGCGCTTCGAGATCAACCTGCCGCTCGCGCGGCGCGAGCACCTCGAGCTGTCGTCGCACCTGCTCAACGTCGCGCGCGTGATCCAGGACTGACGCCGCATGCGTTTCCGCGACATCTCGATCCGCCGGCAGCTCACGACGATGACGGTCCTGTCGAGCGTGGTCGGGCTGGTGCTGTCGGCCGCCGCGCTGATCGTCTACGCGTGGGGCAACGCGCGCCACGCCTTCGAGCGCGATCTCGAAGCCACCGCGCAGATCATCTCCGACGCGTCCAGCGCCGGTCTCGTGTTCGCCGATCGCAAGGCCGCGACCGAATCGCTCGCCGCGTTGCGCGCCAAGCCAGAGATCGAATCCGCGTGCCTCTACGCGGCGGACGACGCCGGCCCGTTCGCGAGCTACGCGAAGAGCGGCTTGCACAGTTGCGCACCGCATCCCGACAGCGCCGGCCTGCATCAGGCGGGCGACGCGCAGACGCTGGTGCGCCCGATGGTCCTGCGCGGCGAGACCGCGGGCATGCTGACGATCACCCAGACGCTCGACCCGCTGCGCAACACCTTGCGCAACCAGGTCGCGATCACCGCGGCGATCATGGCGGTGAGCTTCTTCATCAGCTTCGGCATCGCCTGGCGCATGCAGGGACGCATCTCCAGGCCGATCGTCGAGATGGCCGGCACTGCGCGGCGCGTGTCGGAGACCGGCGATTACGCGGTGCGGGTCGACCCGAGCGGGCAGGGCGAGGTCGGCCGGCTGGTCACCGACTTCAACCACATGCTCGCGCAGATCGGCAGCCAGCAGGAGGAGATCCGCCGCGCGCGCGACGCGCTGCAGGTCGAGGTGCGGCAGAAGACGATCGCCAACGCCGATCTGCAATCGACGCTCGCGCGGCTGCGCGAAGCGCAGGCGCAGCTCGTGCAGAGCGAGAAGCTCGCATCGCTCGGCGCGCTGGTCGCGGGCGTGGCGCACGAGATCAACACGCCGGTCGGCGTCGGCGTCACCGCGGCGTCGACGCTGCAGGCGAAGGGCTCGCAGCTCATGCAGCGGCACAAGGCCGGCATGCTCACGACGGCCGACGTCGAGCGGTTCGTGGCGATCGCCGACGAGTCGACGCGCATCATCCTCACCAACCTCGATCGCGCCGCGAACCTGATCCGCAGCTTCAAGCAGGTCGCGGTCGACCAGTCGAGCGGCGAGCGGCGCCGCTTCGCGCTGAAGAAGTACATCGAGGAAGTGCTGGTCAGCCTCGGTCCCGGCCTGCGCAAGTCCGGTCACGCGGTGACGCTGCGCTGCGCGGAGTCGCTGATCGTCGACAGCTTCCCCGGCGCGCTCGCCCAGATCCTGACCAACCTGATCAGCAATTCGCTGATCCACGCATTCACGCCCGATCAGCATGGACGCATCGAGATCGAGGTGGTCGAGTCCGGCGGCCAGGTCGCGATCCACTACGCCGACGACGGCTGCGGCATGCCCGCCGAGCATCTCGCGCGCATCTTCGACCCGTTCTTCACCACCAAGCGCGGCTCCGGCGGCAGCGGCCTTGGCATGCACATCGTCTACAACCTGGTGCATCAGGTTCTCGGCGGCACCATCGAAGTCGCCTCCAGCCCGGGGCACGGCGCGCGCTTCTCCGTGCGCTTCCCGGGCGCCACCCAGCAACAGGTGCAACATGAGCGAATCCCTGCAATTGGAAGCCGCGCGTAGCACGGCGGCGGCGCCGCCGATGGCGCGCCAGGTCTGGAATCTCCTCGTCGTCGACGACGAGGAGCAGGTGCACACCGTGAGCAAGCTCGCGCTCGACGAGTTCAGCTTCGCCGGCCGCAAGCTCAACTTCCTGCACGCGCACTCCGCGCGCGAGGCGAAGGCGATCCTGCAGAACCACAACGACATCGCGCTGATCCTGCTCGACGTCGTGATGGAGAGCGACACCGCCGGGCTCGAGGTCGTCGAGTACGTGCGCAACACGCTCGGCAACCGCTTCTCGCGGATCATCCTGCGGACCGGCCAGCCGGGGCAGGCGCCGGAGATGGAGGTCATCACCAAGTACGACATCAACGGCTACATGCACAAGACGGAGCTCACTTGGGAGCGCCTCTACACCGCCGTCTACACCAGCTTGTCGACCTATCGCGACCTGATCGCGCTCGACGCCAACCGCAAGGGCCTCGAGAAGATCATCGAGTCGACCGCGCAGCTCTTCGAGATCCACTCGATCGAGCGCTTCGCGCAGGGCGTGCTCGAGCAGCTCATCGCGCTCCTGTTCGTCGAGAGCGACGCGATGATGCTGCACACTTCCGGAATTGCCGCGGCCGGACGGCCGCCCGAGGCGAAGTACCGGATCGTCGCCGCCACCGGCGCCTTCGAGAGCATGATCGGCAGCAATGCCTGCGAATCGCTGCCCGGGGAAGTGCGCGATCGGATCCGCGGCGTGCAGAAGGCACAGGGACTGGTTTACGGAAGCGATCACATCGTGGGCTTGCAGCCGGGTCCGCAGGACCTCGTGTTCTACGTCAGCGCCGACACGCCGCTGTCGCTCAACGACCAGCGCCTGCTCGAGCTGTTCTATCGCAACGTCGGCATTGCCTACGCCAACCTGTGCAAGCTCGCCGAAGTGGTGAAGAGCGCGCAGTGAGCCCGATGCCGCCGAAGCCGCCATCGCCGGTCGGCGCCGTGGAGCCGTGGCGCGTGCTGATCGTCGACGACGATCCCGAAGTGCACGCGGTGACGCGGCTCGCGTTGTCCGATTTCGAGATGGACGGGCGGCCGCTGCAGCTCTTGATCGCGCGCTCCGACGAAGAGGCGCGACGCGTGTGGCGCGAGAGCGCCGACATCGCGCTGGTGCTGCTCGACGTGGTGATGGAGACCGAGCACGCCGGCTTCGACTTCGTGCGCTTCGTGCGCGAAGAGATGGGCAACCTGCACACGCGCATCGTGCTGCGCACCGGCCAGCCGGGCCAGGCGCCGGCGCTGGAAGTGATCTCGCGCTACGAGATCGACGACTACCGTACCAAGACCGAGCTCACCTTCGAGCGCCTCAACGTGCTCGTCAGCGCCGCGCTGCGCACCTATCGCCTGCTGCGCGAAATGGATGCGCGCCGCGTGCAGCTCGAAGCGAGCAACAAGGAGCTCGAGCGCTTCGCCTATGTCGTCTCGCACGATCTGCAGTCGCCGCTGCGCGCGGTGCTCGGTTTCGGGAGTCTCCTGTCGGAGCGCGCCGGCGCGAGCCTGTCGCCGGAGTCGCGCGATTTCCTGGCGCGCATCCTGTCGGGCGCGCGCGACATGAGCCAGCTGATCCGCGATCTCCTCGAGTATTCGCGCATCGGCCGCGCCGGTGCGCCGATGGGCGAGGTGAATCTCAATACCGTGATCGAAGCGGCCTGCGAGCGCGTGCGTGCCGCCATCGACCAGCGGCATGCGCAGATCCACCGCGGCGTCCTGCCGAGCGTGTCGGGCAACGCGGCGCTCCTGACCCAGCTGTTCGCGAACCTGATCGACAACGCGATCAAGTTCCAGCCCGGCGAGCAGCCGGTCGTGGAGATCGGCGCGCAGGCGTCGCCGAGCGGCGTCGAAGTGCGCGTCGCCGATCGCGGCGTCGGCATCGCATCCGAGCATCTCAGCGAGATCTTCGAGCCGTTCCGCCGCATCGTGCAGTCGACGGTGACGGCGCCCGGCACCGGCATTGGGCTCGCGATCTGCCGGCGCGTCGCTGAAGTGCACGGCGGCAACATCCGCGCCGAATCGCAGCAGGGGCAGGGCACGACGATGATCGTGTGGCTGCCCGCTACAATCGGGAAATGACCCGGCGGCGCGCGCAGCTCAAGCTCCTCTCCTTCAACATCCAGGTCGGCCTGCACACCCGGCATTACGGCCATTACGTCACGCGCGCGTGGCAGCACGTGATGCCGTCGCCGACGATGCATCACAACCTCGATCGCATCGCCGATCTCATGCGCGACTACGATTTCGTCGCGATCCAGGAGGCCGACGCCGGCAGCCTGCGCAGCCACTACGTGAACCAGATGGAGTACCTCGCCGAGCGCGCGGGCTTCAACCATTTCGGCCTGTGCGTCACGCGCGACCTGCAGCCGCTCGCGGCGCATTGCCTCGGCTATCTGTCGCGCCTGTCGCCGGCGCGCACGGTCGAGCACGTGCTGCCGTCGCGCATCCCGGGGCGCCGCGCGATGACCATCGAGCTCGATGACGCCGCCGGGCGGCTCACACTGCTCGTCGCGCATCTGTCACTGTCGGCGCCGGCGCAAAAGCGTCAGCTGCATTTCCTGTCCGATCTCGTGCCGCACTCGCGGCCGAGCGTGCTGATCGGCGATCTCAACTGCGGTCCCGAGAAGCTGCGCACGCATCCCGGCCTGCTGCGCAGCGGCCTGTGGGTTTCCGCCGGCACGCCCGCGACGTTCCCGAGCTGGCGGCCGCGCCGCTCGCTCGATCACATCCTGGTCACGCCCGACATCGAGGTGCAGAGCCTGGTCGCGCTGCCGCACACGTTCTCCGATCACCGGCCACTCGCGGCCGAAATCTCGGTACCCTTGGCCGCATGACCACGCACGTCGTGCAGTGGCTCCTGGTTGCCCTGCACGCCGCGCTCGCGATCGGCACCGGCGGCCACGCGCTGCTCACCAAGCGCGATCCGCGCGGCGCCTGGGGCTGGATCGCGGTCGTGCTGCTGTTCCCGTTCGCCGGACCGCTGCTCTACTACTGGTTCGGCATCAATCGCATCCGCATGCGCGCGCAGCGCATCGTCGGCTCCGAGTCCAAGCGCGGCATCCTCACCGGCACGCCGCCGCCGCCATTGCCGCGCGTCGCCGGCGTCGCCGAAGCCGAGATGCTCGAGCTCGTGCGCATCGGCGAGGCGATGTCGAATCGCCCGCTCGCGCCCGGCAATCTGGTCGAGCCGCTGGTCAACGGCGAGCAGGCGTATCCGGCGATGCTCGCGGCGATCGCCGAGGCCGAGCACACGATCTGTCTCGCTTCGTACATCTTCGACGGCGGCGTCGCCGGTCGACAGTTCGTCGACGCGCTCGGCGCGGCGCACGCACGCGGCGTCGAGGTCCGCGTGCTCGTCGACGGCGTCGCCGATTCCTGGTACCGCCCGAGCGCGGCCGCGATGCTGCATGCGCTCGGCGTGCCGGTCGCGCGCTTCCTGCCGCCGCGATTGGTCCCACCGATGCTGCACGTGAACCTGCGCAATCACCGCAAGCTGCTCGCGATCGACGGCGAGGTCGCGTTCACCGGCGGCATGAACATCTCGGATCGTCATTACGTCGAGCATCGCGGCGGCACCAGCACAGCCGATCTGCAGTTCCGCGTCATCGGGCCCGTCGTGCAGCAGCTCGAGCGCGCGTTCGCCGAGGATTGGCGCTTCGCGTCGGGCAAGCGGATGAAGCCGCTGCCCGGATCGCAGCGCCACGCCGGCACGGCAGCGTGTCGCGCGATCACCGACGGTCCCAACCTCGACATGGCCGCGCTCGTCATGGTGCTGCTCGGCGCGCTCGCCACTGCGCACCAGCGCGTGCTGATCATGACGCCGTACTTCCTGCCGCCGCTCGAGCTGATCGGCGCGCTGCAATCCGCCGCGCTGCGCGGCGTCGAAGTGACGATCGTGCTGCCCGAGCGCAGCAATCAGCGGCCGGTCGACTTTGCGACGCGCAGCATGTTGTGGCAGTTGCTGCAACGTCAGGTGCGCGTGTTCTACGCGCCGCCACCGTTCGCGCACACCAAGCTCTTCATCGTCGACGACTACTACGCGCAGATCGGGTCGGCGAACATGGACGAGCGCTCGCTGCGGCTGAACTTCGAGCTCGTGCTCGAAGTGTTCGACCAGCCTTTCGTCGCCAAGCTCGCCGCGCATTTCGAAGCGGCGAGGGCAAAGGCCAGGGAAGTCTCGCTGCCGGAGCTCGAGTCGCGGCCGCTGCTGGTGAAAGCGCGCGATGCGCTTTGCTGGTTGTTCTCGGTCTATCTCTGAGTGAGCTGCTGATCAGGTCCGACCGGGGGACGCCTGCAAAGCTCCTTCAGCTCGTCCCGCGGGATTTCCTTCGGTCAGACGCGGCCATCCCTGGCCGCGTACGCCCCCGGTCGAACCTGATCAGCAGCTCATCCAGATCCCTCTGCGACCATTTAAACGTTTCGAGCATCTACGGCACCTAAGCGAGAGGCTGCGTTAAGCTTTCGCGCGTCGTTGTCGAGATCACGAATAAAAGGGGTGCAGTCATGACGAGACTCTTCCTGCTCGCTGCCGCGAGCGTGCTGCCGTTCGCCGCGCACGCGTTCACCGCCGACGAGCTCATCGCCAAGAACATCGCTGCGCGCGGCGGGGCCGCCAAGTTGGCGGCGCTGAAGTCGATCCACGCGAGCGGCACCTTCAAGCCGGGTGGCGGGCTGGAGTTCGGCTTCAGCCAGACGATCAAGCGCGGCGGCATGGTCCGCAACGAGTTCGTGGTGCAGGGGCTCACCATCATCAATGCCTACGATGGCAAGGACGGCTGGCGCATCAATCCGCTGCAGGGCCGCAAGGATCCGGAGCGGCTTTCCGCCGACGACGTGAAGAACCTGATCGACCAGGCGGACCTCGACGGCCCGCTCGTCGATTACAAGGCGAAGGGCAACAAGGTCGAGTACCTCGGCACCGAGGACGTCGACGGCTCCGAAGCGCACAAGCTGCGCGTCACCAAGGCCAACGGCGACAAGAAGATCGTCTTCCTCGATCCCGACTACTTCCTCACCATCCGCGAGATCGATCAGCAGATGATCCACGGTCACCAGGTCGAGCAGGAGAGCGACTTCGGCGACTACGAGAAGGTCGACGGCGTGTTCATGCCGTTCGAGATCGGCGTCGGCGGTAAGGGCGACACCGAGAAGGCGCAGATCGTGATCGACAAGGCCGACGCCAACGTCGCGGCCGACGATTCGCTGTTCCACTTTCCGGCGGCGAAGTGAGGGGAGCTGACATGAAGAAGAATCTTTGCCTCGCCGCGCTCGCTCTGATCTGCGCGCCCGCGTTCGCGAAATCCAGCAGCACCTTCGACTCCGGCGCGATCTCCGGCCTGAACGCGCGCAACATCGGCTCCGCGACGATGAGCGGCCGCATCGCCGCCGTCACCGCGTACGAGAAGGATGGCAAGACCACGATCTTCGTCGCTGCCGCGAGCGGCGGCGTGTGGAAGTCGCCCGACGGTGGCGTGACCTATCAACCGATGTTCGACCACGAGGCCGTGCAGTCGATCGGTGCAGTCACCATCGATCCTTCGAATCCGGACACCATCTGGGTCGGCACCGGTGAGTCGTGGACGCGCAACAGCGTTTCGATCGGCAACGGCATCTACAAATCGACCGACGGCGGTGAGACCTGGACCAACATGGGCCTGCCGCAGTCCGAGCGCATCGTGAAGATCATCGTGCATCCGAAATCCTCGGATACGGTCTACGCGTGCGTGCCGGGCAAGCTGTGGAGCGACTCGGCGGATCGCGGTCTCTACAAGACGACCGACGGCGGCAAGACCTGGTCGCTGATCCTGAAAGGCTCGAATCTGTCGACCGGCTGCGCCTCCGCCTCGATGGACACGAAGGATCCGAACACGCTCTACGCGGCGCTGTGGGATTTCCGTCGCAAAGGCTGGACGTTCCGCAGCGGCGGCGACAACGCCGATGCGCCGAGCGGCAGCGGTCTCTTCAAATCCACCGACGGCGGCAAGACGTGGACCGAGTTCACCGCCGATGCGAACAAGGGATTCGCGACCAAGCCGTTCGGACGCATCAGCGTCGCGGTGGCGCCGTCGAATCCGAGCGTCGTTTACGCGTCGATCGAGGCCGCGAAGGGCTCGGGCTTCTATCGCTCCGGCGACGGCGGCAAGACCTGGGAGCCGCGCGATCGCAGCCAGTTCATGGTGTGGCGGCCGTTCTATTTCTCCAACATGACGGTCGATCCGAAGAACGAGAACCGTGTGTTCAAGGATGGCGGCTCGCTGCTGATGTCCGAGGACGGCGGCCGCAGCTTCTCGGCGATCGGCGGCTTCGCCGGGATGCACGGCGACGTGCACGACGTCTGGATCAACCCGAACAACACGCAGTCGGTGATCGCCGTGGACGACGGCGGCATCTGGTACTCGCACGACGGCGGCAGCCGCTGGCTCAAAGGCGAGAACCTGCCGATCTCGCAGTTCTATCACGTGTCGGTCGACGAGGCTGACCCGTATCGCGTCTACGGCGGCCTGCAGGACAACACGAGCTGGGTCGGCGATTCCCAGTATCCCGGCGGCATCACCAATTCGCGCTGGGAGAACATGTTCGGCGGCGACGGCTTCTGGATGTTCCCCGATCCGTCCGATCCCGATTACCTCTACGCGGAATTGCAGGGCGGCTTCATGGGCCGCGTGAATCGCTACACGCACGAGGCGCGCATCCTGCAGCCGCTCGCGGGCTATCACGAGAAGATGCGGCTCAACTGGAACACGCCGATCCACATCTCGCCGAACGACAAGTCGACGATCTACGAAGGCGCGCAGTTCCTGTTCCGCTCGCGCGATCACGGCCAGACCTGGGATCGCATCTCGCCGGACCTGACCACCAACGATCCGAACAAGCAGAAGCAGGAAGAGTCGGGCGGCGTGACCGTCGACAACTCCGCCGCCGAGATGCACACGACGATCTATTCGATCTCCGAGTCGCCGAAGGACAAGGACCTGATCTGGGTCGGCACCGACGACGGCAACGTGCAGATCACGCGCGACGGCGGCAAGAGCTGGAAGAACGTCGTCGACAACGTGCCGAACCTGCCGAAGAACTCGTGGGTGTCGTGGGTGCAGGCGAGCAAGTTCGACGAAGGCACCGCCTATGCGGCGTTCGATCGCCACACGTTCGGCGACATGGATCCCTACGTCTACAAGACGACCGACTACGGCAAGAGCTGGAAGCTGATCGCCAGCAAGGCGCAGGGCCTGCGCGGCTACGCGCACGTGGTGAAAGAGGACCCGGTGAAATCCGACCTGCTGTTCGTCGGCACCGAGTTCGGCCTGTGGGTCTCGGTCGACGGCGGCAACCGCTGGGTGCAGTACAAGGGCAGTCACTTCCCGTCGGTCGCGGTACGCGACATCGTGGTCGCCGAGCGCGACTCCGATCTCGTGCTCGCGACGCACGGCCGCGGCATCTGGATCATCGACGACATCACGCCGTGGCGCGAGCTGTCGGATTCGCTGATGGGCAAGGAAGCGGCGTTCGTCAAAGGCCGTCCGCAGAAGCAGGATCTGCAGGCCTTCAGCGGCGGCTGGGCCGAAGGCGCCGGCACGTTCGCGGGAGCGAATCCGCCCGACGCCGCGGTGATCACCTACTGGCAGAAGAGCCGGCATCTGTTCGGCAAGATCAAGATCGAGATCCTCGACGCCGACGGCAAGGTGATCGACGACATCCCGGCGAGCAAGCGTCGCGGGCTGAATCGCGTCCTGTGGTCGATGCGCACGAAGGCGCCGCGTGTGCCGCCCGCCGCACAGGTCGCCGGCAACGCGCAGCAAGGTCCGCGCGTGGTGCCGGGCACCTACACGGTGCGCATGACCAAGAACGGCCAGGTCTACGAGACCAAGGTCGACGTGGTCCTCGACCGGCGCGCGAAGTTCAGCGTCGCCGAGCGCAAGCAGAACTTCGACGCGGCGATGCGCGTGTCGGACCTGTTCGCGCAGGAGAGCGACGTCGTCGCGCAGATCAACGCTCTGCGCATGAGCATCGCGCAGCGCAAGGCTGCGTCGGCGAGCGACGCTGCGCTGACGAAAGCGCTGACCGATCTCGATGCCAAGGCCGACGACATCCGCAAGAAGATCGTCGCGACCAAGGAAGGCGGCGCGATCACCGGCGAGGAGCGCCTGCGCGAGCACACCGACAACGTCTACGGTCCGTTGCTCTCCTACGAAGGCAAGCCGACGCAGTACCAGCTCGATCGCATCGACGTCATCGCGCGCGAGCTCGGCGAAGTGCAGACGGACTGGAAGAAGCTCGTCGCCGAGCAATTGCCGGGCCTGAATGACCAGTTGAAGCAGCGCGGGGCGACGCCGATCGAGGTCAGCTTCGCGCCGGCGGACGATGCGCAAGCCGCCTCGGCCAATCCGGCGACGATCGTGGAGGCTTTCGATTCCTTGCGTCTGAGGTGACAATAGCGCGGTCATGAGAACCGCGATCATTGCCGCAATGAGTCTCGTCACCACCGCCTGTGGCGGTGGGTTCGTGCCGGTCGCGCCGCAGCCGACCGGCTTCGAGCACGACAATCCGTGCAACCTGGTGTCGCCGATCGAGCATCCGCAGGCGGCGTATCCGCCCAGTGCCGGCGAGCAGCCGGGCTGGGTTGCCCTGCAGTACGACATCACCGCCGACGGCGCGACGGCGAACGTCGTCGTGAAGGCGTCGAGCCCGCAGGGCTATTTCGAGCAGTCCGCGATCGACGCGGTGACGAAATGGCGCTATCGCGCGGACGAGGCGACCGCCGGCTGCCGCTTGCTGATCACGTTCCGCCCGCCCGAGTAAAGCGCTTCCTTTGGCATCGCTCGTCGCCCGCGCGGTCGTGCTCATCGCGCTCGGCGAAGCGTTGCTGCTGACGCTCGGCTTCCTCCTCGATCGCAGGCTCACGCGCGGCGCGCGCCTGCACGGCGTCGTCGTGATGGGCGCGCTCTTCGCGACGCTGACGCCGATCATTGCCGACGGTGGTTGCGCGCGCGTCGTCGCCGAGCTGCCTGCGCTGCCGCGCTGGATCGTCGTCGCGGGCGCAGCCGCGCTCGCGCAAGCCGGACTCTGGGCGATCACGTTCTTCGGGACCGGTCTCCTGCTCGACGCGCTGCGCCGCCAGCGGCCGACGCCGCAGTTCAGCGTCGAGCACTGGAGCGCAGGCCTCGTGCGCGGCGCGATCTACGGCGCCGTGTTCATGCTGATCGTCCAGCTCGCCGCGTTTGCGCTGGCGCAGCCTTCGCTCGTGGCCGCGATCGTGGGACATCCGAGGATCGGCGGCGCGCTCATCGGCGCGATCCTGTTCCCGCTCGGCAAAACGGTGCTGGGGAGTTTCGACGGCAGCGCGCCGTTCTTCGAGCGCCTGCGCAATGCGTTCGTCGATCCGAGGAATTATCTGCGCGGCGCGATTGCTGGCGCTGCGATCGGCGAGCTCCTTGCCGTCGGTCTTCCGGCCGCATCGAGTGCGAAGCGCTTCGGTTGCGGCGTGCTGATCGGCGTCGCGGCGTACACCGGGGCCGATCTGGTCTGGGACCTCGGAGGGATCGCGCTGCGTCGCCGGCTGCGGCTCCAGTCGTGGCGCGTGTACGCGCTCGCGGGGACACTCGGAGGTTTCGTCGGCGGCGCGCTCGCGTGGTACTTCGACGCACCACAGCTCGCGGCGGTGATCGCCAAGTTCCATCGCTACGCGGCCGTGAGCTTTGCCGCCGCGGGCTTGCCGGTTTCGGACTACGTCGACTATCCGCTGTTCAGCAAATGGGGCGCGACCAATCTCGGCGCGACGCTCGGTGGCGTCGGGCTGTTCTATCGCGAGTCGCTGTCGGGCGTGCTGAACTGGTCGCTCGCAGCGCCGCTGTTCGGCGTGAACGTCGTCGTGCTGAACGCGTTGTTCCAGCGCAGCTGGGCGCCGCTGCGCGCGCTCGCGAGTCGCGGCGGCATCGAAACCGTCGTCGAGCAGACCGTGCGCGTGCTGCGCTGGGGCCTGTGGATGGCGCCGATCATCTACACGTTCCTGCGGCAATCGCCGGATCCGACCTGGTACAACCAGGACGGCGCGATCCGCACCCTCGTCGCGACGCTGCAGAGCTTCATCCTGTCGCCTGCGGATTTCCGGACGTGGAGCCTCACCGTCTTCCTCGGCCTGCTCGCGTACGACTGGCTGCGCGTCTTGATCTGGTTCGATCACATGGGCCTGCGCGTCGCGACGCTGGTGAACCTGTCGTTCGTCGGCGGCGATGCGCTCGACGAGAAAGCTGCACGCTTCATCGGACATTCCGGCCGCACGCGCTGCATCCCGGAAGGCATCCGACGGTTCCTGACCTGGGCGCCGCTGCTGATCCCGTTCTACATCCCTCGCGGTGCCGATTGGGATTTCGTGTGGACGCACGCCGAGGCGCTGCACAAATCGGGCGAGCCGACGCTGCCCGCCGTCGTGCTGCTGATGTACGGCTATCGCGTCGTCGCGTTGCTTCTCACGGCTGGTGCGGCGACGCTCATCTATCGGAAGTTTGTGGGTCGCCCTTCAGGGCGACGCGTTGCCGCAGCAAGGCCTTTCGTCATCAGCAACGGCCTCATCACCTCCGAGCTGCATCTCGACGGCTCCGGCTACACGCGCGTGATCAGCCAGGTTCGCAAGGGCTACGTGCTCGATCTGACGCAGAGACCCGAAGAGCCATTGCCGCATCGTGGCAAGCGTTTCGAGTTGCGCGAGCGCGACGAGCGCTGGTCCCTGCTGGGAGCGATCACGCGCGTGTCGCCGACCGAGCTGCGCATCGTCGACGAGCGGCGGGGCATTCGCGCTGAAGCGATACTGCGCGTCGCCGATGGGAGCGCGCAGGAGACGTGGCATTGGCGTTTCACCAATCTCGAGGCACGCGCGCGCCAGATCGAGATCACCAGCTTCCAGGAGATCGCGCTCTCCGGCGTCGACGCGTATCGCCGCACGCCAGCATTCGCGGCGATCCACGTCGGCACCTGGTTCGCGCGCTCGCACAGCGGCATCTTCTATCGCAACCGGCTGCTGCGGAATGCCGAGAGCGACTTCCGCCTGCGCCGGATGTCGCGCGAGGTCGGCTATCACCGCGTCGAGCTCGGCGACCGCGCGCGGCTCGTCGGCTATCAGGATTCGCGCGCGCATCGCGGCGTCATGCGCGATCCGTCCGACGAAGGCTTGCTCTACACGTTCGATCCGATCGCCAGCTTGCGCGTGCAAGTCGATCTAGCAGCGAACGGTTCAGCGGACGTGAGCTTCGTCGACGGCTACCTGACTGATCTGCCCGACGCCGTGCCGTCGCAGCCGCGCCGCATCCTGATTCCCGCGTCACGCCCGTGGTCGCACTTGTACGCGAACCTGCTCGGGCACGGTGCGGTCGTGCGTAACGACGGCGAGAGCTTTTCATTCGCCGCGAATGCGCAGCAGAACGTGCTGGCGCTCGAGCGCTGGCCCGGTGCAACGCAAGAGCTCCGTTGCGGCCTCGGCTACGCGACGCTCGTTCAGCAGCTCGAAGGTGCGAGCTACGAGGTCACCGCCTTCGCGACGATCGACGAGCCGGTCGAGGTGCGGATCGTGCGCGCCGACAGCAAGTCGTCGCCGATCGCGCCGAAGCTCGACTTCGTGCTCGCGGAAGTGCCGGCCGATCGCGGCGTGCTGGAGACGCACGAGGAAGGCGGCGCGAAGTTCTATCGCAATCCGCGCAACGATTTCCACAAAGGCTGGGCGTTCACCGCGGCGAGCGGAAGCACGATCGTGATCGGGCAAGAGCCGACGCTCGACGACGCGCGCCGGCTGATCGAGAAGTATCGCGATCCTCAGGCCGCGCAGCGCGCGCTCGACGAGGTGCGCCGCTTCTGGAGCGAAGAGCTCGGAGCGCTGCACATCGAGACCGATCGGCCGGACTTCGATCGGCTGGTCAACGAGTGGCTGCCGTATCAGATCCGCTGCGCGCGGCTCTGGGGTCGCACCGGGCCCGATCAGCGCAGCGGCGCGTTCGGCTTCCGCGATCAGCTGCAGGACGTGCTGCCGCTCGTGTTCACGCAACCGCAGCGCGCGCGCGAGCAAATCCTGTTGCACGCGCGCCAACAGTTCCGCGAAGGCGACGTCGTGAAGTGGTGGCATCGCTCGTGGGAAGGGAAGATCGGCATCGCAGTCCGCACGGCCGCGTCCGATCCGCATCTTTGGCTGCCGTACGTCGTGGCTCGCTACGTCGCCGCGACCGGCGACGACGGCGTGCTGGACGAGCGCCTGCCGTTCCTCGAAGGGCGCAAGCTGCCGCGCGGCCAGGAAGGCGTGATGTTCGTTCCGCGCGAGTCGCGCGACGACGGCACGCTCTACGAGCACTGCCGCCGCGCGATCGAATGGTCGCTCGCGCGTCTTGGCGCGCACGGCATCCCGCTGCTGGGCTCCGGCGACTGGAACGACGGACTCGACGTCGCCGGACTGCTCGGTCGCGGCGAGTCGGGCTGGCTCGGATTCTTCCTGTTCGACGTGCTCACGAGCTTCGTGCCGATCGCGCAGCGGATCGAAGGCGAGGGCGCCGCGCGTCGATATAGGGACGCGGCGATGAAGCTGCGCGATGCCATGGAAGCATTCCGTCGCGGCGACGCGTATGTGCGCCTGACCACCGACGAAGGCGAGGAGATGGCTGCAGCCAACGCGCTGATGGCCGCGTGGCCGGTATTGTCGGGCGCCGTCGATCTCGATCGCGGACTGGCGGTTCTCGAATCGAGCCTGCGCGAGCTCGAGCGCGGGAATCTGGTGAAGCTCGAAGCTGCACCGTTCACCGAAGACTCGCATCCGTATCCGGGCCGCGTGGCCGACTATCCGCCCGGCGTGCGCGAGAACGCCGGCCAGTACTCCCACGGCGTGTCGTGGATCGTCGACGCGTACCTGCGCTGCGCCGATCTCGCCCATGCCGCGCGCAAAGCCGATCTCGCGCGACGCTGCCGCGATCGCGCAGCGGAGATCTGGATCAAGATCTCGCCGCTGTCGAAGACCGATCCGATCTACGGCCTGACGCCGCATCAGCAGCCCGCGGACGTCTACGACGGCCCCGGCTACGAAGGTCGCGGCGGATGGAGCTGGTACACCGGCGCCGCGGCGCGAATGCTGTCGGCGGCGTATTCGTTGCTCGGTCTGCGCATGGAGCGCGGCGAGCTGAAGTTGGATGCGCACGCGTTCGCGGCGAAGGGCGGAATCCAGTTGAAGCGCGTGACCTGGCGCGGACGAACTCTGGTTGGCGAATAAGGTTTCGCCGGGGGCGTTAATCGGCATGGATGCCGATTACGAGCGCCAGGGAAGGCTATTTTGGCGTCCCCCGGCGGGACCTTATTCGCCAACCTGCGCCCCCGTGGGAACCTATCCGCCGTCGCTCGTCACGCGACGTGGGGCCGCGCCAAGTACTCTTCGGACTGCATTTCCTTCAGTCGCGAAAGCGTCCGCTTGAATTCAAATTGCAGGCGTTCGCCGGCGTACAGGGTTTCTAAAGGCACCGCGCCGGCAAGGATCAGATTCACGCCGCGATCGTAGAATTCGTCGACGAGCGTGATGAAGCGACGCGCGGCGTCTTCGGATTCGCGCGTGAGCTGCGGCACGCGCGAGATGATCACGCTGTGGTACATCTTCGCGAGCTCGATGTAATCCGCCGCCGCGCGCGGGCCTTCGCACAGCGCGGCGAAGTCGAACCAGGCGACACCGTCGGCGAGCCGGCGCGCGCGCACCGGGCGGCCGTTGAGATCGAGATCGCGATTCTTCACGCCGGCGCCTTGCGCGAGCTCCTCGAACCAGCAGGCGAGGTTGGCTTCCGCGGCCGCGTCGCACGGATGGTGATAGATCTCCGCGTGCGTCAGCGCGCGCAGTCGATAGTCGACCGGCCCGTCGAGCTTGAGCACGGTGACCTGGCGCTTGATCGCTTCGATCGCCGGCAGGAAGCGATCGCGCTGCAGGCCGTCCTTGTACAGGAGATCCGGCGCGACGTTCGACGTCGCCACCAGCGTCACGCCGTGCGCGAACAGCCCTTCCATCAGGCGGCCGAGGATCATCGCGTCGGCGATGTCGGAGACGAAGAACTCGTCGAAGCACAGCACGCGCACCTTCTGCGCCATGTCGTCGGCGATCTTGATCAGCGGATCGGACTCGCCTCGATGCTGCTTGCGCCGCTCATGGACGTCGAGCATGAAGCGATGGAAGTGCATGCGCGTCTTGCGCGTGAACGGCAGCGCGTCGAAGAACGCGTCCATCAGATAGGTCTTGCCGCGACCGACGCTGCCCCAGAGATAGAGGCCTCTCACCGAGGGCCAGTCCATCCGCTTGCCGAGCAGGCGACGCTTCGGCGGATGCGCGAGCAGATCGTCATAGACCTTCTGCAGCGCATCGACTGCCTGCTGCTGCGCCGGATCGGCGATGAAGCCTTCGCGCTTCAGATCGCGCTCGTAGCGCTCCTTCGGCGGCGGCGCCTTCGTCATCGCGCGATGCCGTCCGGCTCGCCGCAGATCTGCAGGACCTCGGCGCGCGCGTCGTCACGCAGCGCGTTGACCACATCGCGATCGGTGCTGCCGCGCGGCGCGAGCGGAGCGCGGATCTCGATGGTGATCGGACTCCACGCCGGCAG
>Ga0070741_10005852_pt1 | contig 26871 bp, 33 predicted proteins | sample Coa_R1_4_FD_66440 | JGI IMG/M metagenome (GOLD analysis project Ga0070741, IMG submission 66440) | Surface soil microbial communities from Centralia Pennsylvania, which are recovering from an underground coalmine fire - Coalmine... | ecosystem: Environmental > Terrestrial > Soil > Unclassified ...
GCGCGCTCGACGCGGCGGCGCGGGTCGGCGGCGAGGAGTTCGCGTTGATCCTGCATGATTGCGATTCGGCCAGCGGGCGCGAGCGGCTGGAGCAGGTGCTGCAAGGCGTGCGCGCCCTGGGCATCGAGCATCGCGGCCAGGACAGCGGCGTGGTGACCTGCAGCATCGGCGCCGCCGTGATCGATCCGCGCCGGCCCCTGCAGGTAGCCTATCGCGCCGCGGACGAATGCCTGTACCGGGCCAAGAACGCCGGGCGCGACCGGCTGGAGATGGTGGAAGTCTAGGGAACCTCTGCACAAGTCCATGCCGTGCAACCCGCCGGGCGGCTTGCCCTTTGACGCATGGCGGCGTTGCTCGTCGCTCGGGTACTTCGAGTCCACCACGCTCCTCGCGCCTTGCCCTGCGTCAAGGGCAAGCCGCGGCAGGGCATGGACTTGTTCAGAGGTTCGCTAAGCGGGCGGCTCGTCCCAGCGGTCATGGCGCTGGCGCCGCTCCCGCCGGTAATTGGTGATCTCCAGGCGCAGGCCGTCCGGGCCGCTGAAGAAGGTGGCCCAGTAGTCCGGCGCATACTCGCCGTGCAGCGCCGGCTCGCTGGCCTCGACGCCGGCGGCGCGCAAAGCCTGCGCCGCGGCGCGCACCTGCGCTTCGCTCTCCACCCGCAGGCAGAAGTGATGCAGGCCGGGCGCGTAAGGGTCGTGCGGCGCCGGGCTGCGCGCCGGGCGCAGGACGTAGCCGAAATGGCGGTTGTAGTACTGCACATGCGGCTCGCCGCCGAGTGCGAAGCGGTTCTTGCGGAAACCGAGCGCGGTGAAGGCGCGGTCGTAGAAGGCCTCGGCCGCCGCCAGGTCCGAGACGCTGATGTAGATGTGGTCGATGCCGGTGACTTCGGTCATGGTCAGCGCCAGCCCCGCTTTCAGCCGAGCACTTCGTCCAGCGCGGCGATCAGCTGCCCGATCTCCGCCGCCGAGGTGTAGTGCACGAACGACAGCCGCAGCACGCCGCGCTGCGGGTCCAGCCCCATCGCTTGCAGCAGGCGCACGGCATAGAAGTGGCCGGCGGCGGCCATGATGCCGTGCCTGGCCAGCGCCGGGATCAGTTCGGCCGGCTCGCGCCGCAGCGGCGAGACGGCGACGGTGGCGGCGCGGCGGTCGGCGTCGGCGGGGCCGAGCAGGCGCAGGTCGCCACGGGCGGCGAGGTAGTCCAGCAGCTTCTGCAGCAGCGGCTTCTCGGCTTCGCGCAGCAGGCTGCGTACGCGCTGCGGCCGGCCCGCGGGGTCGCCGCCGCCATGGTGGGCATCCAGCGCGTCGAAGTATTCGGCCACGCCGCGCGCGGCGGCGACCTGGGCATGGTCGGGGCCGGCGGGGACCAGGCGCTTGCGGCTGTAGGCGGCGTTGAAGTAGTGCGCCTCGTTGCCGAGCCGCTCGAACAGGCTCCTGCGCACCACCATCGCGCCCTGGTGCGGACCGAAGGTCTTGTACAGCGAGAACAGCAGCACGTCGGCGCCGAGCGCGTCGACGTCCGGCAGGCCGTGCGGGGCGTAGGCGACGCTGTCCACCACCAGCGCCGCGCCGGCAGCATGGACCTTGCGCGCGATCTCCGCGACCGGGTTGATCTGGGCGACGATGTTGGAGCACTGCGGCACCGTGACCAGGCGGGTCCGCGGCGTCAGCAGGCGGTCCAGCGCGGCCGGGTCGAGCGCGCCGCTGTCCGGGTCCACCTGCCATTCCTTCACGGTGAAGCCGTGTTCGGCCAGGCGGCGCCATACGCCGCTGTTGGCCTCGTGATCCTGGTTGGTGACCACGATCTCGTCGCCGGGCTGCAGCAGCTTGCGGAAGGCCTGCGCCAGCACATAGCTGTTCTGCGAGGTGGAAGGCGCGAAGTGCAGTTCGTCGGCGCCGACGTTGAGGTATTCCGCCAGGCGGGTATGCGAGGCGTCCATCCACTCGCCGGCCTCCCGCGAGGCGGGATAAGCGTAATAGGGCTGCACCTTGAGGCGCCGGTAGTACTCCGCCAGCCGTTCGATCACCTGGGCGCAGGCGTAGGAGCCGCCGGCGTTCTCGAAGAAGGCCTGGCCTTGCAGCGAGGCCTCGGCGAAGGCGGGAAAGTGGGAGCGGGCGTAAGCGACGTCGAGCTGGGACACGGGGCGCACGGTGGGAGCGGTTGGCTGCACTCTACTGCCTGCAATCTTTTACCTGCAACGTAATCGCCGGCACTCCTTGCAGCGGGGAAGATGCGTCCCACGGGACTCCGGTCCCGCCCCCCGAACCAGACAGGAGTCACGCCATGAGCAGCCTCGAAACCCTCGTCCACCGCTACATCGACAGCTGGAACCAGACCGACGCCGGCAGGCGCAAGGCGGCGATCCGCGAGCTGTACACCGCGGACGCGGGCTACACCGATCCGCTGGCCGCGGTGCAGGGCTGGGACGGCATCGACGGCTTCGTCGCCGCCGCGCAACAGCAGTTCAAGGGCCTGGTGTTCTCGCTGGCCGGCAAGGTGGACGCGCACCACGACACCGCGCGCTTCACCTGGCACCTCGGCGCGCCCGGCGCGGCCGAGCCCGTGGTGATCGGCTTCGACGTGGTGGCGGCGCAGGATGGGCGCCTGCGCCAGGTCTACGGCTTTCTCGACAAGCTGCCGGCGGCCGCCTGAGGCGGCAGCCGCTGTCCCTTGAACCCCGTCCCTCTCCCCGCGGTGGTCGGGAGAGGGACGGAAGGAGCAGGGGCGGTCACCACATGATCACGCGCCGGTCCGGCGCCAGGTACATCCTGTCGCCGGGCTTGACGTTCCAGGCCTCGTAGAACGCCGGCTGGTTCACCACGGCGCCGTTGCCGCGGAACTCGGGCGGCGAGTGCGGGTTGGTCTTGACCAGGTTGATGGCGTAGTTGTCGCGCAGCTTGTTGCGCCAGGCCTGGGCGAAGCCCGCGTAGAAGCGCTGGTCGCCGCTGAGGCCGTCCAGCACCGGCGCCGCCTGGCCGGCCAGGGCGATGTGATAGGCCTTGTAGGCGATGGCCAGGCCGGAGTTGTCGGCGATGTTCTCGCCCAGGGTCAGTTCGCCGTTGACGTGGTAGCCGGGCACCGGCTCGTAGGCGTTGTACTGCGCCACCAGGGCCCGGGTCTTGGCCGCGAATTTCTCGTGGTCCTCCTTGGTCCACCAGTCGCGCAGGTTGCCGTCGCCGTCGTACTGGCTGCCCTGGTCGTCGAAGGCATGGCTGATCTCGTGGCCGATCACCGCGCCGATGGCGCCGTAGTTCACCGCGTCGTCGGCGCCCGGCGTGTACAGCGGCGGCTGCAGGATGCCGGCGGGGAAGGTGATGTCGTTCAACTCCGGGTTGTACTCGGCGTCCACCGTCTGCGGCGTCATGAACCATTCGCCGCGGTCGATCGGGTGGCCGAGCTTGTCGATGTTGCGCTGGTACTCGAAGGCGCGCTCGCGGTGCACGTTGCCGACCAGGTCGTCCTTGGCGAAGCCCAGGGCGGAGTAGTCGCGCCAGTGCTCGGGGTAGCCGATCTTCACCGCGATCCGGGCCAGCTTGGCCTGGGCCTGCTTCTTGGTGTCCGGCGTCATCCAGTCCAGGGTGTCGATGTCCTGGCTGAACGCGGCCAGCTCGTTGCGCACCAGGGTTTCGACCCGCTCCTTGTCCCGCGGCGGAAAGTACTGCGCCACGTAGAGACGGCCCAGGGCTTCGCCCATGGCTTCCTCCACCAGGCTGAGGCCGCGCTTCCAGCGCGGGCGGATCTGCGGCGTGCCGAGGATCACACCGCCGTTGAAGGCGAAGTTCTCGTCCACCGCCGCCTTGTTCAGCGCAAAGGCGTAGTCGTTCAGCACATGCCAGCGGAAATAGGTCTTCCACACCGGCAGCGGCACCGTCGCCGCCAGCCGGGCGAAGCCGGCGAGGAAGCTGGGCTGGCCGACGATGACATAGTCGGTCTTGCCCTCGATGCCGGCGGCCTTGAGGAAGCCGGGCCAGTCGAAGCCGGGAGCCAGGGTCGGCAGCTGGTTCAGCCCGACCTTGTTGTAGCCCTTGACCGGATCGCGCAGCTGCACCTTGCTCCACTGCAGCTTCGCCAGCTTCGTCTCCAGCGCCAGGATCTCCCCGGCCTCCTTCGCCGCATCCCTGTCGCCGGCCATGGCCAGCATCTTGCCGACGTGGGCCAGGTATTGCGCACGCATTTGCTTGAGCCTGGCGTCGTCGTCCTTGAGGTAGTAGTCCGGGTCCGGCATGCCCAGGCCGCTCTGCTGCAGGTCCACCACGTAGCGGGTGGAGTCCTTGTTGTCCTGGTGGATGACGATGACGAAGGGCAGGGCGGCCGGATCGGGGCCGCTGTCGCCGGACTGGGCCAGGCGCCTGCCCAGCTCGCCCATCAGGGCGCCGATGGCCTTGCGGTCCCGCATCGCCCCGATCAGGGCGAAATCCGCGGCCAGCGGCTGCAGCCCCAGCTGCTCGAGCCGGCCTTCGTCCATGAAGCTGTTGTAGAGGTCGCCGATGCGGCGGCGGTCGTCCGCCGGCTGGTCCTTGCCGTCCATCGCCGGCTTGGCGGCGTCCTCGACGATCCCGCGCAGCCGCTCCAGCGTGCGCTCGCTGATGATCGCGCCGACGCCGTAGCGCGGGCGGTCGGCCGGGATTTCGGTGGTCGCCAGCCAGTGGCCGTTGACGTGCTTGTAGAAGTCGTCCTGCGGACGGGTCTGGTTATCCATGCCGGCGAGGTCGATGCCGGATGCCTGCGGCGCCTTGGCCGCGGGCGGCGCCGGCGGCGGGTGCTCCGCGCCGCAGGCGGCGAGCAGGCCCAGGCCGGCCGCGGTCGCGAAGCTGAGTTTGCGCATGTGCTTCCCCATGTCGTTTTGTATCGTTCTGGTTCCCTGCCGGTTGGATGCCCAAACCCGGGAGCCGGTTTAGAGTGCGGGATCGGCAAGCATCGGTGGAGAGTACGCGATGGAGCAGACGCCGGGGGCCGGAGCCGCGCCGCTGGGGGCACCGCGGCCGCGGCGTCCCGGCCGGCGCGCGGCGCGGCTGTGCCTGCTGCTGATCGCCGTCGCCGCCGTGGTTTTCGCCGCGGTCGACCGCGGTCGGGACCGCCGGCTGGTGACGGTCACGGTGGAGAACGACACGCAGCGGACCCTGGCCTCGGTGCGGCTGGTGCACGGGCACGGCGCGGTGGAGGCGCGGAGGCTGGGTCCCGGCGCGTCGCGGCGCCTGCGCTTCGATCCCGGCGGCGAGTCCAGCTATCACCTGGAGGTGGCCTTCGCCGACGGCGGCGGGCTGCGGGGCGGTGAGAGCTACGTCGAGGGCGGCTATCATCTGCGGGAACACGTCGGCGAACATGGCATCGCGACCAGCCTCGACTCGCTGGCGTACTGAGCCGGCCGCCACCCAAGGCAGGAGAGCCGCATGGACCTCAACGTCACCGCAACCGCGGACCGCAAGGGCAAGAAGCTGTCCTACACGCTGACCCTGGAGGCCGAGGTGTTCGAGGTGGACATCCACATTCCCGGCGAGGAGGCCGAGGAGCTCAAGCTGGTCGCCAGCTCGCGCTGGGAGGACGGCTCGATGCAGATCGGCGAGGCCGCCGGGGCGCCGGTGTTCTGGTCCACCGACGACGGCATGGTGGCGATCCTGATCGGCGACGACGACGAGAACTGGGATATCGCCCTGTCGATGCCGGTGGAGACGATGGACCGCATCATCCAGGCGGTGGCCAGCGCCTGAGGCTGACTCAGGCCGGAGTCGTGTTCCGCTCGTCCGCCAGGCTGCCGGCCACCAGCCAGGCCCCGCCGCAGAGCGTGACCGCCACCAGCAGGCTGGCCCACTCGCGGTGGTCCGCGGGATGATGGAGCACGCGCGGCGCGTGCAGGATCAGCACCCAGCTGCCGTACATCAGCCCGAGCAGGGTCGCCGCCAGCCGCGCCTGGATGCGGGCGAGGATGGCCAGGCCGGCGAGCGCCGCCGCGGCGCCGGTGAGGTAGCCCCAGAACACCGGCCAGGGAATCCACGCCGGGATGACCGAGGCGACGTAGCCGATGTAGATCACGTGCAGCGCGCCGAACGCCGGCAGGGACAGGGCGAAGGCGGCGCGCCCGATGCCGGCGATGCGGTCGATGCGGCGGGCGCCGGGCACGCGCACCGAGGGCAGGCTGATGATCAGGCCGCACAGCACCCAGGCCGCGCCGCCCATGGCGACGGTCTCGAACGCCCCGGTCCACTCGACGCCGCTGCCCGGCCGGGCGATCAGCGCCGGGACGTGCAGCAGCAGCACGAACAGCGGCAGCAGGGTGCCGAGCAGCATCGCCGCATGGCGCGCGCGGAAGCCGAGGATGATGAAGGCGCCGCCGAGGAACAGCGCCACGCCGCTGAACCACACCAGCACCAGCCGGCCGGGAAAGTCCGGCGCCAGCGGCTCCAGCGCCATCACCAGGTCGCCGCGCGCCAGCGTCTCCAGCCCCAGCCCGCCGAGGCCCAGGCAGAACAGCAGGCGCCCCAGGCGCGCGATCGTGTCCATCGTCCCTCCTCGTCCCGCACGCAGGCTAGATCGCCGGGGACGAAGCGGCAGCCGCTTTGTGGCGGGAAGCGGGGAAGGCGGGGATGAATCGTGCAGGGCCGGGGGCGCGCCGTGGCCGGCGCCTGCCCTATGGATTGATCAGCTTGTTGCCGCGCAGCCGCTCCACCGCGAATTCGACGAAGGCGCGCACCTTGGCCGGGGCGCGGCGGCCTTCGGCATAGACCACGTGGATCGGCAGCGGCTCCTCCTCGTGTTCGCTCAGCACGATCTGCAGCTTTTTCTCCGCCACCGCCTGCCCCACCTGGTAGGAGAGCGCGCGGGTCAGGCCCCAGCCGCGGGTCGCCGCGATGATGGCGGACTCGAGGGTGGTGGTGGTCAGGCGCGGCTGCAACCGGACGGTGGTCTTGCGGTCGCGGCCGAAGCGCAGGTCCAGCGGCCCCGTGGTGGCGCTGGCGGCGACCAGGGTGTGGTCGGCCAGGTCCGCCGGCGTGGCGGGCGTGCCGTGCTTCCGCAGGTAGGCGGGCGAGGCGCAGACGACGCGGCGCACGCTGCCCACCGGGATCGCGCGGTACTCGGAGTCCGGCAGCGGCGCGATGCGCACCGCCACGTCCACGCCTTCCTCGATCAGGCTGACGATGCGGTCGAGGAACAGGGCGCGGCCGCTGACGGCCGGATGCCGGCCGAGGAAATCGAGCAGGATCGGCAGCACATGCATCTGCCCGAACAGCACCGGCGCGGAGACGACGAGGGTGCCGCTGGGCCGGGCGTGGATGCCGGCGGCGGAAGCTTCGGACTCGGCCAGGTCGGCGAGGATGCGGCGGCAGTCCTCGGCGTAACGGGTGCCGGCCTCGGTGAGCTTGACGGTGCGGGTGGTGCGGGTCAGCAGGCGCGCGCCGATCACCTCCTCCAGCGCCGCAACGGCCCGGGTCACGGCCGGCGGGCTCATGCTGAGCGCGCGGCCGGCCCCGGCAAAGCCGCCGCACTCGACCACCTTGAGGAAGACCTTCATTGCGTGCAGGCGGTCCATCGGCGCACCCCGGCGCGGATGGTGGAGACGCTGCATTCTAGCGGCCCGGCCGCGGCTCCTGTGCCGGCCAGCCGCCGGTGGCCAGCACGAAGGGCGACCAGCCGCCTTCGCGGAACGACCAGCGCAGTGGCAGCGCGTCGGCGCGGTGGACCACGCGCCGCGGCGTGAAGCGCCACAGCCGCTCGGCGCCCTCGAAGGCGGCGAGCTCCGGCGGATCGGCCAGCAGCTCGGCGCCGCCGCTGAGCTGGAGCAGATCGCCGCTGGCGAAATCGACGAACACCAGCCCGGCCCGTCCGGTGGCCAGGATGTTGCCGAGCGTATTGAAGAACAGGTTGCCGTTGAAGTCGGGAATGGTCAGCGCGCCATCGGCGTCGATACGCACGAAGCCGGGTTTGCCGCCGCGGTGCGATACGTCCACCTGGCGCCGCCCGTCCGCGCCGCTGGCGTAGGTGGCGACGAAAAAGGTGTCGGCACCGGCGATCATGGCGCGGGCCCGCGCGTCCAGCCGCGGCAGCTCCACCGGCGGCTGCGTCGTGGCAACCGCGGGATCGCGGGCGAAGGAGAAATCGCGTAGCTGGATGTAGCGCGGGCAGTTGCCGTAGCTCTGCTGCACCAGCAGGTCGAAACCGGTGCCGCCGCCGCGGCGGATGCTGCCGTTGAGGCGGTTGCGGCGGCGCGTATGCAGCTCGATGCCGAGCAGGGCCAGCGGCTGCCCGTCGTCCATGCCGGTTTCGGCGGGGTCGGCGGGATCGCGCGGCAGCGCGATGTGCAGCGCGGACGGATCCGGCGCCCGCAGGAAGCCGGGCTGCCCGGCGCGCAGGGTGGCCCAGGCCTCGCCCTGCGCATCGACCGCGCCCAGCGCCACGAACGGCAGCTGCGGATAGAACAGGCGGTGCTGCTCGTTCAGATGATTGCGCAGCACCTGCCGGCCGATCTGCTCCATCCGCTCGGCCACGCCGGCGCGCCGCTGCAGCGCGACCTCGCCGGCGTGCCAGGGAGACGGCCCCGGCGGATTCTGCCGCGGCGTTTCGCTCATTTTCAGGCCGCCGCGCTCAGGCCGATCGCGGTCGTTGCCAGCGGCACGAACCCGGGCAAGGCCTCGATGCGGCGCAGCCAGCCGTTGACCCGCGCATAGGGCCGAAGGTCGACATTGCCCTCCGGCGCGCGGGCGGTGTAGCTGTAGAGCGCGATGTCGGCCAGGGTCGGGTGGTCGGCGGCGAGCCAGTCCTGTGCGCCCAGCGCGTCCTCCATGCGCGCGAGCAGCAGATGAGCCCGCGCAATCACTTCCTCGGCGCGATACGGTGCCTTGACCAGCAGCACCAGCCGCGCGGCGGCCGGCCCGTACATCAATTCGCCGGCGGCGACCGAGAGCCAGCGCTGCACCCGCGCCGCCGCCAGCGCCTCCTCCGGCAGCCAGTCGCTGCGGCCGTACTTCTTGGCCAGGTAGACCAGGATGGCGTTGGAATCGGAAACGAGGGTGCCGCCGTCGTCCAGCACCGGCACCTGCCCGAACGGGTTGAGCTTGAGGAACTCCGGCTGCTTGTGCGCGCCTCTGGCCAGGTCCACCTCTACCAGCTCGCACGGCACGCCGATCAGCGACAGGAACAGCTGCGCCCGGTGGCTGTGGCCGGACAGCGGGTGGTGGTAAAGCTTCATGGGAGTCTCCTGCCTGGGGCTATGCGTATGCGCCGGTGGCGCGGCAGGAGCAAGGTATTCGTTTCGCCGGCCGGACAGAAGTACCGTCACAACCAATAGATTATTCCACTAATAGGAATAATGGGGCGACGGCGTGGCGTGCCCGGAGGGGTCAGCGGGTTTGCGGCGGGTTGTCGCGCCGCTTCCGGCACTGCTCGATTTTCGCCTTGATGTCCGCGTTCTCCTCCCCGCCGGAGTTGAGCGACGACTGCTCCTTCGCCAGGCGCTCGCATTCGGCCTGGGTGGGCGGGGCAGGGTTGAGGTCGTGGCCCACGGGCTGGTCGACGGTTGCCGGAGCGCTGGTGCGCGGGTTGGGCGAGGTGGGGCTCAGGCTACGCGCGTCGCTGCCGCTGGAAGAGCCGGCCGCGGCGAGGGCCGGGCCGATCGCGAACAGCAGCGGCAACAGAACATAAGGAATCGGGTGCCGGTTCATGGGTAGCCTCCTCGCGTGCCGAGATGCATCAATGCGACCGGTGCGGCAGGATGAAGGTTCGGATCAAGCCTCTGTGGCGGCATCCGCATCAGAGTCTGCGGATTCCATGACGGGAGATGACGATGAAGACCGCGGTGCTGACTGTTGCGATCCCGCTGCTGGCCGGCTGTGCCGCCGCACCCGCGCCCCAGGCCGCGTCCGGCCATGGCTGCTTCCACCGCAACGAGGTGGTGGAGAAGGAGATCGGCTACTGCCAGGCGCTGCGCAGCGGCAACCGCCTCTACATCTCCGGCATACCCGGGCAAGGGGAAATGCCCGCCGCGGCGCGTTCGGCCTACGACCGGCTCAAGCTGGTGCTGGAGGCCAACGGCCTGGGCTTCACCGACGTGGTCAAGGAAAACGTCTATGCCACCGACCTCGACGCGTTCATCAAGGTCAAGGACCTGCGCAAGGACTATTACGGCGAGGCTGTGCCCGCGGCCACCTGGGTTCAGGTGCAGCGCCTGTATGCACCGGCGCTGGTGGTCGAGATCGAACTGGTGGCGGAATACCCGCCCGGAAAATAGGTCCGCGCGGCAATACCGGGTAGGATCGGCGCAGGAATCGTTGGCGGAGCATGCCATGTGCCGCAACATCAAGACCCTGTTCAACTTTGAGCCGCCGGCCACCGACGAGGAAATCCACGCCTCGGCGCTGCAGTTCGTGCGCAAGCTCAGCGGATTCAACAAGCCCTCGCAGATCAACCAGGCGGCGTTCGACCGCGCGGTGGAGCAGGTGAGCGAGGCGGCGCGGCTGCTGATCGACTCGCTGGTGACCCTGGCGCCGCCGCGCGACCGCGAGGTGGAGAAGGCGAAGCTGATGGCGGAGTCGGCCAAACGGTTCAGCCGGGTCTGAACGGCGCCGGGAACGCGGCGCGGCCGGCGCTGTCACAGCGGCTGTTCAAGGCGCCGCAACAGGCCCGCAGCTATGATGCCGCCTTAAGCTTTCCCATCACCACCGGAGTTGCAAGTGCTGAAACGTCTCCTCTGCAGCGTGCTGCTGTTCGCTGGATGCGGTCTGGCCCAGGCCCAGGGTCCCGTCAAGTGGGTGGAGGGCACGCACTACCAGCGCCTGGCCCAGCCCCAGCCGACGTCGACCCCCGGCAAGATCGAAGTGCTGGACGTGTTTTCCTACGCCTGTCCGGCCTGCAACCGCTTTCAGCCGACCCTGGACAAGCTGGTCAAGGCGCTGCCGCCGCAGGCGCAGATGGCCTACCTGCCGGCCGCGTTCAACCCCTCCGAGGATTGGCCGGTATTCCAGCGCGCCTTCCTGGCGGCGCAGAAGCTGGGCGTGGCCGAGAAGAGCCATGACGCGATGTACGACGCGGTGTGGGGCAAGGGCACGCTGGCCATCGTCGACCAGGCCACCGGCCGCCTGATCCCGCAGGACCAGCAGCCGAAGATCGAGGACGTGGCCAGGTTCTACGCCGCTTACGGCGTGAAGCCGGCGGACTTCGTGGCAATGGCCAAGTCTTTCACCATCGACAACGAGATGCGCGCCGCCGACGCCTCGCTGATGGCGCACCAGGTGATGAGCACGCCGACCATCATCGTCAACGGCAAGTATCTGGTGACGCCGCAGACGGCCGGCGGCTACGACCAGACCATCGATCTGGTACTGTTCCTGGTGAACCAGGAGAAGGGCGGCAGGTAAGCCGCCTCCCAGGCCACGCCGCCACCGGCTCCGGGGGGAGTCCATGCACTACGCCGCGCTGTTCTTCGCCGGGATGCTGCTGTGCAATGCGCTGCCGCACCTCGCGGCGGGCTTGCGCGGCGAGCCGTTTCCTTCGCCCTTCTCCAGCCCGCCGGGCAAGGGCGATTCCTCGCCGCTGGTGAACTTCTTCTGGGGCCTGTTCAACCTGCTGGCCGCCCTGTATATCCTCGACGCGCACCCGGCGAGCTTCGGCGCGAATCCGGATTTCTTCGCCGTGCTGGCCGGCGCCGTCGTGCTGGGTTGCTGGATTTCGGTGCACTTCGGCAAGGTGCGGGCCGGCAAGGGCGGGAAATAGCCCGTCCCAAATCTGTTGACACGGCTCCTTCACACTCCTTAAATACGCGTCCATGAACCGCCTCGCGCGCCACGCCAAACGACAGCAGGTCCGCCACTTCATGGCGGCGTCGGTGCGCGCGCGTGGAACAGGGGACGTGTAGAGGCCGCAGGTCCCGCAACTGTCGAACGAGCAACACCAACCCCGCCCGACCGGCGGGGTTTTTGTTTGCCTCACGGCCGGGCTTCCGCGAGAAGGACCGACAATGACGAAGCACTACGCCAGCGAGCACGCGGTCGAGCGCGTCGCCCTGGGCATGATGAGCCGCATCCTGCCGAAGCGGGAATGGACCCACTGCGGCCATTTCGCTGCGGCGCTATGGATCCTGCGCCATCGGCCGCGGCAGGCGGAACGGATGCGCGCGCTGATCAGCGCCTACAACGAATCCACCGGTACGCCGAATACCGACAGCGGCGGCTACCACGACACCATCACCCAGGCCTCGCTGCGGGCCGGCGTGGCGCTGCTCGCCGCCCATCCGCCGGAGCGGCCGCTGCACGAGATCATCGACGAGCTGATGGACTCGGCGCTGGGCCGCTCCGACTGGCTGCTGAGCTACTGGAGCCGCCAGCGCCTATTCAGCGTGGCGGCGCGGCGCGGCTGGGTCGAGCCGGACCTGGCGCCGCTGCCGTTCCCGCCGCTGGACCAGGACGGCAGCGCCTGAGCCGCCGGCCCGGTCCCGGCCCGCTCACCCTTCGGCCGCCAGCCAGTGCTCGCGCAGCTCGCGGTTGAACGCCGCGGCGCGCTCTTCCGGGAAGAAGATGCGCGCGCCCGGGTACTCGACGCGCTTGCGCGTGCCGGGAATGGCCTCGGCCAGCCAGCGCGACCAGCGCAAGTCGAAGTAGATGTCGTCGGTGCCCCAGGCGATCAGGGTCGGCGCCTGCAGCCGGCGCAGCTGCGCTTCCACCGCGACGGTGTGCCGGTTGTCGAAGGCGGCAAGGAAGCGCTCGAGGTCGCGCAGGCGCTGCTCGCCGGCCAGCAGCGGCCGCAGGTAGGCCTCGATGGTCTCGTCGCCGACCTGCTCCGGATGCTCGTAGGCCGGGCCCAGCGCACCCGGCGAGCGGTACACGTCCTTGTCGGCCAGCATCGCCTCGAGCGTGGCGCGCAGGCCGCCGCCCGCGGCCATCGCCAGGAACGGCTTGAACGCCTCGGGCGGCCAGTTGTCGTGCGTGTCGCAGTCGGTCAGTGTCAGGCTGCGGATGCGCCCGGGGTTGCGCGCCGCGAAGATCTGGGCGATGCCACCGCCGCTGTCGTTGCCGACCAGGTCGACGCGGTCGATGCCGAGGGCGTCGAGGAACTGGCGCAGCATGTCGGCGTTGGCGCTGACCGAGACGCTCTGCTCCGGCGCGATCTCGGTGGCGCCGTGCGCCAGCAGGTCCACGGCGATGCAGCGGCGGATGCCGGACAGCTGCGCCAGCTGGTGGCGCCAGAGATGGCCGTTGAGCAGCACGCCGTGGACGAACAGCGCCACCGGGCCGCTGCCGCTCTCGGCATAGGCGATGCGGCCCGACGGCGTGGCCACGCTGCGGCGGACGGGAGGGTGGTCGTAGGCCATGGCTTCAGCCTTTGGCGGCGGTGCCGCCCGCCGCGGAGGCATGCGCCTCCCTCAGCTTCTGCGCGCACTCGTCGCAGCACACCTCGACGGTCTTGCCGCCGATCTTCACTTTGATGGCGCCGGCATCCAGCGCGCAGTCGCAGGCGGCGCAGGTCTTCTCGGTCATGGTTTTTGCTCCAGCAAGAGCCCGCAATCCGGGCAGCGCCAGGAGACCACCCGCGGCCGGCCGCCGCTGTCAGATTCTTTAGCGAACCGCGCGGCGGAACTCGGCCGGAGAGCGGCCGTAGGCCTGGCGGAACGCGGCGCTGAAATGGCTGTGGCTGGAGAAGCCGAGGTCGAGGCCGAGCGCGGCGAGGTCCTCGCTGCGGCCGAGCAGGTCGAGCGCGCGCGCCAGGCGCAGGCGCAGCTGGTAGCGGTACAGCGGCAGGCCTTCCACCTGCTGGAACACCTGGGTGAGGTAGATCGGCGACACGCCGACTTCCGCGGCGATGCCGGCCAGGGTCCAGCGCCGCCCCAGGTCCGAGGACAGCACCAGCTTGGCGCGGTCCACCAGCTTCTGCCGGCCGGCGCTGGCCTGCGCGGCGTGCGAAGTGCGCTCGCCCGCCGCGCGCCGCACCAGGGTCAGGGCCAGGGTTTCCGCTTCCAGCGTCTCCGCCGTGCCGCCGCGCAGGCCGTGGCGCAGCAGCGCCACCAGGGCCTGGGCGCGCGCGTCGATGCGCAGGCGGTTGCGGCGGAAGGCGAGCGCGCCGCCCTCGCGCAGCTGCGCCGCCGGAACCAGCTCGCGCAGCAGCGGCTCGGCCACGGTCAGCGACAGGCAGGCGTCGCCGCCGGCCACCGGATGGCTGACCCGGTAGCCTTCGTCGCGGTTGAACAACAGCACCTGGTTGGCCTCCGCCACCGCGTCGTCGCGGCCGACGTGGCGCACGTAGACGCCGCGGTACGGGAACACCAGCTGCGTGGCGCCGGCGCATTCCTCCGCGCTGCGGTGACGGCAGCTGCCGGCACAGCTCACGTCGCGCAAGGCGACCAGGCCGGTGTCGAGCAGCAACTGGGCGGAGAGTTCCGGCATGACGGCGGGGCTATGACGGGCCTTTCACCTTACGCGATCGGGCGGCGCTTGCAAGAGGCCTGCTTCCGCGGCTGCGACGCCGGCGCCTGCGCGAGATGTTTTCAACATGGAAATCATTGGCTTGCGGGGCCTCTCCGGACCGCTTGCATCCAGCGGCGGGGTTGCCGCATCCAACAGGTCGACGCAGCCCGGCAAGCGGCGCGTCAAGGAGAACAACCATGATGGTCTGGCGCGGGATATTTGCAGGTCTGATGCTGTCGGTGATCGCCCTCTCCGCCCATAGCGGGCCTCACGAGCGCGTGGTGCAGGCTCCTGCCGGAGCCGCGCAGGTGGCGGCGCGCTGAGCTCACGGCATTCTCCGCCGCCGGCCGCGCGGCGGCGGCCGGTTCCGCAGTGGCCGCCGGGCAGCCCCGCGCCGCTCCCCAGGAATACCAGGCAATACGTGCCGGCGGCGCGCCGCTCCGGCTATGCTTGGGCATCATCTTGCGGAGACTTCCATGAAACAGTTCGTGGCGGCCGCCTCGTTGCTGCTGGCGGCGGGCGCGGCGCGGGCCGGCGCCCTGGCCTATCCGGCCGCGCCGCGCGGCGATGTGGTGGACAGCTACCACGGCGTGCAGGTGCCGGACCCCTACCGCTGGATGGAGGACATCGACTCCACCGGGACCCGCGCCTGGGTCGAGGCGGAAGCCAGGCTCAGCAGCGAGTACCTGGCGGCGATCCCGGGGCGCGACCGGCTGGCCGAGCGCATGCGCCGCATCTGGGATTTCGAGCGCTGGAGCACTCCGGACCGGCACGGCAAGCGCTGGTTCTTCAGCCACAACGACGGCCTGCAGAACCAGCCGGTACTGTTCGTGACCGAAAATCCGCGGAGCAAGGGCAAGGTGTTGCTCGATCCCAATACGCTGTCCAAGGACGGCAGCGTTTCGTTGCGCAGCTCCGCCGCATCGGACGACGGCCGCTATTTCGCCTACGCCTTGTCCGAGGCCGGCTCCGACTGGCAGGTCTGGCACGTGCGCGACACCGTCAGCGGCCGCGACCTGCCGGACGAGCTGCGCTGGTCCAAGGCCGGCGGCGGCAGCTGGCGCAAGGACGGCTCCGGGTTCTATTACACCGTGTATGACCCGCCCGGCGCCGGCGAGCAGCTGAAGGCGGCGAACGAGTACGAGAAGCTGGTGTTCCACAAGCTGGGCACGCCGCAGTCGGCCGATACCCTGGTCTACGGCCGCAGCGACGACCCGGGCTGGTACATCGGCAGCGATGTGACCGACGATGGCCGCTACCTGGTGGTCACCGCCAATCACGGCACGCGGGTGGAGAACACGCTGCTGGTCCAGGACCTCGCCGCGGCGGACGGCAAGGTGAGCGAAGTGATCCCGCAGGACAACGCGGTGCACCAGGTCATCGGCAACGTCGGCGACACCTTCTACATGCTCACCGACGAAGGCGCGCCCCGCTACCGCGTGGTGGCGCTGGACCTGAAGGACCCGGCGCCGGAGCGCTGGCGCACCGTGGTGCCGGAAGGCCCCGACACGCTCGAGACGGCCGGCCTCGTCGGCGGCCAGATCGTGGCCCAGTACCTGCACGACGCGCACAGCGCGGTGCGCCGCTACGCGCTCGACGGCAGGCTGCTGGGCGAAGTGGCGCTGCCGGGCCTGGGCACCGCCAGCGGCTTCGACGGGCATTTCAAGGACCGCGACACCTACTACAGCTACAGCAGCTACACCACGCCGCCGGCGGTGTACCGGCTGGATTTGGCCAGCGGCAGGTCCTCGCCGTGGCACGCGCCGAAGCTGGCCGGCTTCCGGCCGCAGGATTACCAGACGCGGCAGGTGTTCTATGCCGGCAAGGACGGCACCCGGGTGCCGATGTTCATCACCGCCCGCAAGGGCGTGAAGCTGGACGGGAACAATCCCACCATCCTCTACGGCTACGGCGGCTTCAACCTGGCGCAGCTGCCGGCGTTCCAGCCCAACATCGCCGCCTGGCTCGAACTGGGCGGCGTCTTCGCCCTGGCCAACCTGCGCGGCGGCAGCGAATACGGCCGCGCGTGGCACGAGGCCGGCATGAAGACGCGCAAGCAGAACGTGTTCGACGACTTCATCGCCGGCGCCGAGTACCTGATCGCGCAGAAGTGGACCAGCCCCAGGCGCCTGGCCATCCATGGCCGCTCCAACGGCGGCCTGCTGATCGGCGCCGTGACCGAGCAGCGGCCGGACCTGTTCGCCGCGGTCATCCCGCAGGTCGGCGTGATGGACATGCTGCGCTTCCGCGACTTCACCGTGGGGCGGGGCTGGGAATCGGACTACGGCTCGGTCGACAACCCCGACGAGTTCCGCGCGCTGCTGGCCTATTCGCCCTACCACAACGTCAAGGCCGGGGTGAACTACCCGCCGATGCTGATCCTCACCGGCGACCACGACGACCGTGTCTTCCCCGCGCACAGTTTCAAGTTCGCCGCGGCGATGCAGCACGCCGACCCCGACGGCAATCCGATCCTGATCCGCATCGACCTCCGCGCCGGCCACGGCTCGGGCAAGCCCACCGCCAAGCTGATCGAGGAGTTCGCCGACATCTATGCCTTCATCCTGCACTCGATGGGGGAGGACGCGCGGATGGAGGCGAAGTAGCGGCGACTCAAGCGGGCGGGCCGGCCGGCCCGGCCTCCGCGGCGGAAGCCCTTAGAATGCGCGCACGGCGCCCGCAGAGGCGCCGGCACAACCACCGGAGAGGATGAGCGATGACGCAGCGATTCACCAGGGCCGCCCTTGTTGCGCTGGGCCTGGCCCTTGCCGGGGCGCTCGGCGCCTGTTCGATGGTCGGCGGCCGGGACAGCGGCGCCGGGCGGGCGCCCGGCGCCGGCGGCAGCAAGGACTTCACGCGTTGCCCCTTGGCGGAGCGCATGACCCCGGCGGTGGACAGCGAATATGGCCAGGCCTTCATGGGCCGCTTCTCCAAGCTGGTGGTGTACCCGGCCGAGGCAGTGGATGCCGGCCAGGGCGGCGTGGTCAGCCTGTGCGCGCGGGTGACGCGCGACGGCCGCGTCCATGACGGCCGCATTGCCACCGGCAGCGGCTATCCCGCGCTGGACGGCGCGGCGCTGCTCGCGCTGGGGCGGATGATGGCGGCCGAGGAGGGGACGGCCATGCCGAAGGACTTCGCCCACGGCCAGGACTCGGTGTGGCTGCTGTTCCCGGTCAACTTCCAGCCGCCGGGCGGCAACCACGTGCGCTATCTCTCGGCGCTGCCCGACCGTCCGTGCAAGGACACCGGCAGCAAGGAAGGCGATGTCGCCGGCCAGGAGGTCACGCTGAAGGAATGGGGCGACTACCCCGGCATGTTCTCCGATGCGGTGAAGCAGGAGCTGGTCTATCCGCCGGAGGCGCTGCAGGCCGGGCAGTCCGGCTACACCCTGCTGTGCGTGGCGCTGGACCGCGACTCCCACCTGATCGGCGCCTCGATCAGCCGCAGCTCCGGCTATCCGCTGCTCGATGGCGCCTCGCTGCTGGCCCTGGGCATGGTCCAGCTCAAGGCGCACATGCCGCCGGTGCCGGACCGCGTGCGCCAGGCCCACGACCGCGCCATCTTCACCCAGGAAATCGAGTGGAACCCGAAGGCGCCGACGCCGAAGCTGTCGAAGGATTGAGCCGGCGCCCCGGTCTTTAGCGGGCCTTCAGGCCAGTATCGTTCCTTCCACGCAGCGCACGCACTGGCCGCCGATGCTGACCTCGCCGTCGGCTTCGACGGCGACGTCGAGCAGGCCGTCGCGGCCCAGTTCACGGCCCTGGCTGGCGCGGTAGCGCAGGCCGGCGGCCGCGGCCGGCTGGCTGGCGTGGAGGTAGGCGGCGATGCAGGCATTGGCGCTGCCGGTGACCGGATCCTCGGCGATGCCGTCGCCGGGGCAGAAGGCGCGCACCGCGTATTGCGCCTCCCCGGCCGCCTCGCGGCCGAACACGCTGATGCCGATCGCGCCGAGCGGGCGCGACACCGCGGCGATGCGTTCCAGGTCCGGCCGCAGGCCGCGCACCGCCGCGGCCTCGCCGAGGTCGCAGACCAGCCACCACGGACCGCAGAGGATATTGCGCGGGGCCGCCACCGGCCGCGCGCCCAGCGCCGCGCCCACGGCGTCGAGCAGCTCAGGCTGGGCCGGGTTCAGGCGCGGGCGCGGCGCGCGCACCCGGATGCGGCGGCCGTCGCCGTCGCCTTCCACCCGCACCGGCAGCAGGCCGGCGGCGCACTCCTGCACCAGTTCGCGCTTGGCGGCCGGCACCCGGCCGCCGGCGACGGCGGCCCAGGCGGCGCCCACGCTGGGATGTCCGGCAAAGGGCAGCTCGCTGCGCGGGGTGAAGATGCGCACGCGGTAATCGGCCGCGGGCGTGGTCGGCGGCAGCAGGAAGATGGTCTCGGACAGGTTGGTCCAGTTGGCGATGTGCTGCATCGCCGCGGCGTCGAGGTCCGCCGCCTCCAGGATCACGGCGAGCGGGTTGCCGTAATAGGGGCGGGCGGTGAAGACGTCGAGCTGCAGGAAGGGGCGTTGCCGGGGGACTGGGTTCATGGCCGGCACTTTGGCACGGCGCGGGCCAGCGATCCATGGACAGGCGGGCGGCTTTTTGCGGCGGCAGCTGTGCCGTCCCCGCCCGGCACGCAGCGGAAGCCGCTATCCTGTAGGCCTATTCCAAGACCGATAGTGCGGGAGTGGCGGGGCATGATCCTGGTGACGGGAGGAGCGGGGTTTATCGGCTCGAATTTCGTGCTGGAATGGCTGGCGCGCGGCGACGAGCCGGTGCTGAACCTGGACGCGCTCACCTATGCGGGCAACCCCGACAACCTGGCGGCGCTGAACGGCGATGCCCGCCACGTATTCCGCCGCGGCGACATCGGCGACGCCGCGCTCCTCGACAGCCTGTTCGCCGAGTTCCGCCCGCGCGCGGTGCTGCACTTCGCGGCGGAGAGCCACGTCGACCGCTCGATCCACGGCCCGGCGGACTTCGTCCGCACCAACGTCGACGGCACCCAGGTGCTGCTGGAAGCGGCGCGGCGCTACTGGAGCGCGCTGGACGGCGCCGCGCGGCAGGCGTTCCGCTTCCTGCACGTCTCGACCGACGAGGTTTACGGCTCGCTCGGTCCGGACGAGGCGCCCTTCACCGAAACCACGCCGTACCGGCCGAACAGCCCGTACTCCGCCTCCAAGGCCGCCTCCGACCACCTGGTGCGCGCCTGGCACCACACCTACGGCCTGCCGGTGCTGACCGGCAACTGCTCCAACAACTATGGGCCGATGCAGTTTCCGGAAAAGCTCATCCCGCTGGTCATCGCCAACGCGCTCGCCGGCGAGGCGCTGCCGCTGTACGGCGACGGCCTCAATGTGCGCGACTGGCTCTACGTCGGCGACCACTGCGCCGCGCTGCGCGAGATCCTGGCGCGCGGGCGGATGGGCGAGACCTACAACATCGGCGGCTGGAACGAGCAGACCAACCTGTCGATCGTGCGCCAGATCTGCGCCCTGCTCGACGAGCTGCGGCCGGCCGCGGCGCCGCGCGAGAGCCTGATCCGCTTCGTCAAGGACCGGCCCGGCCACGACCGGCGCTATGCCATCGACGCGCGCAAGCTGGAGCGCGAGCTGGGCTGGCGCCCAGCCGAGACGTTCGACAGCGGCATCCGCAAGACGGTGCGCTGGTACCTCGAGCACCAGGACTGGGTGGAGCGGGTGCGCAGCGGCGGCTACCGCGAGTGGATCAGCCGGCACTACGGCACCTGAGCACGGCCATGGACCAGCACCACAAGCCCGCAGCGCCCGCCCGCAAGGGCATCCTCCTCGCCGGCGGCTCCGGCACGCGGCTGTACCCGGCGACCCTGGCGCTCTCCAAGCAGCTACTGCCGGTGTACGACAAGCCGATGGTGTACTACCCGCTGTGCACCCTGATGCTGGCGGGCATCACCGAGATCCTGCTGATCTCCACGCCGCAGGACCTGCCGCGCTTCCGCCAGCTGCTCGGCGACGGGGCGCAGTGGGGCCTGTCGCTGCATTATGCCGAGCAGCCTTCGCCCGACGGGCTGGCGCAGGCGCTGATCATCGCCGAATCCTTTCTCGGCGGCGCCGGCAGCGTCATGGTGCTGGGCGACAACATCTTCTACGGCCACGACCTGGCCACCGAGCTGCGCCGGGCCAGCACCGCCGCGTCCGGCGCCACCATCTTCGCCTACCCGGTGCAGGACCCGCAGCGCTACGGCGTGGTGGAGTTCGACCAGTCCGGGCGGGCGCTGAGCCTAGAGGAAAAGCCGGCGCAGCCGCGCTCGCGCTACGCCGTGACCGGCTTGTATTTCTACGATGCCGAGGCGACGGCGCTGGCGCGCAGCCTGCGTCCCTCGCCGCGCGGCGAGCTGGAAATCACCGATCTCAACCGCCTCTACCTGGAGCGCGGCAGCCTGCAGGTCAGCATCATGGGCCGCGGCCACGCCTGGCTGGATACCGGCACCCACGATTCGCTGCTCGAGGCCAGCCAGTACGTGCAGACCATCGAGAAGCGCCAGGGCCTGAAGATCGCCTGTCCCGAGGAGATCGCCTACCGCCTCGGCCTGATCGACGCGGCGCAGCTGGAACGGCTGGCGGCGCGGCTGGGCAAGAGCGGCTATGGCCAGTACCTGCGCGACCTGCTGCGCATCAATATTTTCTGAGTCGATGAAATTCATTCCGCAGCGCATTGCCGACGTCGTGCTGATCGAGCCCAGGCTGTTCGGCGACGAGCGCGGCTGGTTCATGGAGAGCTACAACCGCCGGGCCTTCGCCGAAGGGCTGGGGCGCGAGGTCGAGTTCATGCAGGACAATCACTCGCGCTCGCAGCGCGGCGTGCTGCGCGGGCTGCACTATCAGGTGCGGCAGCCGCAGGGCAAGCTGGTGCGGGTGGTCCACGGCGCGGTGTTCGACGTGGCGGTGGACCTGCGGCGCAGTTCGCCGAGCTTCGGCCAGTGGATCGGCGTCGAGCTGACGGCGGAAAACCGCCGCATGCTGTGGATCCCGCCCGGTTTCGCCCACGGCTTCCTGACGCTGTCGGACGCCGCCGAGGTGCAATACAAGGCCAGCGACTACTACGCGCCGCAGCACGAGCGCAGCCTCATCTGGAACGATCCGCGCATCGGCATCGCCTGGCCCGTGGAGGGCGCGCCGGTGCTGTCGGCCAAGGACGCCGCCGGCCTGCCGCTGGACCAGGCCGAGGTCTATCCCTAGATGGTCACGGCAAGCGACCGCATCCTGATCGTCGGCGCCGCGGGCCAGGTCGGCACCGAGCTGCGCCGCACCCTGGCGCCGCTGGGCCGGGTGCTCGGCATGGATCGCGCCGAGATCGACCTGGCCGACGAATCGGCGATCCGCTCGCTGCTGCGCGCCGAGCGCCCCGGCCTGGTGGTGAATGCCGCCGCCTACACCGCGGTGGACAGGGCGGAGAGCGAGCCGGCGCTTGCCCACGCGATCAATGCGCGCGCGCCGGCGGTGCTGGCGCAGGAAGCCGCGGCGCTGGGCGCCTGGCTGATCCACTATTCCACCGACTACGTCTACGCCGGCGACAAGCCCGGGCCCTACGTCGAGACCGATCCGACCGGACCCTTGAGCGTCTACGGCGCCTCCAAGCTGGCCGGCGACCAGGCCGTTGCCGCGGTCGGCGGGCAGCATCTGATCCTGCGCACCAGCTGGGTCTACGGCGCGCACGGCGGCAACTTCGTCAAGACCATGATCCGCCTGGCGCGCGAGCGCGAGACGCTGGCCGTGGTGTCCGACCAGGTCGGCGCGCCGACCTCGGCGCACCAGATCGCGGAGCTGACCGCGCAGATCGCGCGGCAGCTGCCGCAGGACGACGACCCGGCGCTGTCCGGCGTTTATCACCTGCAGGGCGGCGGCGAGGCGAGCTGGCACGAGTTCGCGGTCGCCGTGGTCGAGCAGCTGCGGCAGGCGGACGAGTCTTCCGTGCGCTGCCGCGAGATCAAGGCCATCCCCACTTCGGCCTACCCCACGCCGGCGCGGCGCCCGGCCAATTCGCGGCTGGACTGCGCCAAGCTCAGGCGGGTCTTCGGCCTGAGCCCGGCCGGCTGGCGCGCCGAGCTGGCGGACCGCTTCGCCGCAATCCTCGCGGCCTGAACCGCTTGAAAAGGAAGGCTGAGGCGAGGTGCCCCTGCGGCAGCGGCAATGCGCTCGAAGACTGCTGCGCCCGCTGGCACCGCACGCTGCAGGCGCCCACCGCCGAGGCGCTGATGCGCTCGCGCTACAGCGCCTACGTGCTCGAAAACGAGCCTTACCTGCTCGCCACCTGGCATCCCGCCACGCGGCCGGCGTCGGCCGGGCTGGAGGCCGGGACCAGATGGCTGGGCCTGACCGTGAAGGACGCCCGCGCGCTCGGCCCGGACGAGGCGGAGGTCACCTTCGTGGCGCGTTATCGCATCGGCGGAAATCCGGCGGTCCGGCTGGAGGAGCGCAGCCGCTTCGTGCGGGAGCAGGGACACTGGTTCTACGTCGACGGGCGGCAGTAAAGCGGAAAGCGTAAGGTGGGAGGTCCGACGGGCTTGCCCATGACCGACCGCACTTCCATCGCCGCCGCGCTGGCCGCCGCCTTGCTGTTCGGCGCCAGCATGCCTTTCGCCAAGCTGCTCGCCGGCAACCTGTCGCCGGTGCTGCTGGCGGGGCTGTTGTACCTGGGCAGCGGGCTGGGGCTATGGGCCGCGCGCCTGGTGCGCGACCGCGGTTTCGGCCCCAGCCGCCTGCGCGCCGGCGAATGGTGCTGGCTGGGCGGCGCGATCGCCTGCGGCGGTGTGCTCGGGCCGGTGCTGCTGATGCTGGGGCTGAACCTGATGCCGGCGTCCGCGGCTTCCCTGCTGCTCAACCTGGAGGCGGTGTTGACCGCGCTGCTGGCCTGGCTCGTGTTCCGCGAAAACGCCGGCCGGCGCGTGGTGCTGGGCATGATGCTGATCGTGGCCGGCGGCGCGCTGCTGGCCTGGCCCGCGGGCGGCGGCACGGCGGCGGTTTCAGCAAGGGGTGTGCTCGCGGTGGCCGGCGCCTGCCTCTGCTGGGCGCTGGACAACAACCTGACGCGCAAGGTCTCCGGCGCCGACGCGCTGTTCATCGCCGGCACCAAGGGCCTCGCCGCGGGGCTCACCAACCTCCTGCTCGCCGCCGCGCTCGGCGCGCGGGCGCCGCAACTGCCGCTGGCGGCGGGCGCGATGGCGGTGGGCCTGGCCGGCTATGGCCTGAGCCTGGCGCTGTTCGTGGTGGCCCTGCGCGGCCTCGGCTCGGCGCGCACCGGCGCCTACTTCTCCACCGCGCCGTTCCTGGGCGCGGCGGTCGCCATCGCCATGCTGCGCGAGCCGGCTCCGGCGGCATTCTGGTTCGCCGCCGTGCTGATGGCTGCGGGAGTGTGGCTGCACCTGAGCGAGCGCCACGACCACGAACACACGCACCAGCCCCTCAGCCACACCCACCCGCACCGGCACGATGCGCATCACCGGCACGAGCACGACTTCAACTGGGATGGGACCGAGCCGCACGTTCATCCACACCGCCATGAATGGCTGGTGCACAGCCATCCGCATTACCCGGACCTTCACCACCGCCATCGGCACTGAGGCAGGGCCGTCAGCCACGACGAGCCTCGCGCCCGGCCTTGCAACCTTCGTATAACGAAAAGCCCCCGGAACCGCTTCCGGGGGCTCGGTGCTGCACGGATGCAGGGCTACTTCTTGCGATCGCGCGCTTCTTCGATCTTCTCCTTCACCGCTTCGGCGCCGCCCTTGATCTTGGTCTTGACGTCGTCGACGGCATCCTTGATCTCGCCCTTGGCGCGGTCCTTCTTGCCTTCCATGCGCTGGGCCGTGCCCTTGGCGGCGAGCTCGTCGTCGCCGATCGCATCGCCGACTTTTTCCTTGACCTTGCCGACCGTCTCCTTGATGTGGCCCTTGGTCTTGTCGGCGGTGGCGCTGTGCGCAGCCTCATGGGCCGCTTCGTGGGCCCGGCCGTGCACGTCATCCTTGTCGTCCATCGGAATTCTCCTTCGTGAAATACAGTCGCATCCCGCATGTCCCATGCGGGTCTGCTATTACGACTGCCCGGCGCGCGTCCGGGTTCGCCCGACTTGCCGGGCCGCGACCCGCTGCGCCAGCGCCGCGGTCGCAAGTGCCTGATTGGGCACGTGTCGGAACCGGGCGCCTGAAGCGGCGCTCTAACCGGTAGAGAGCGGGCTGCGGCCGCAGGCCGGCCCGCCGGTGCGCCCCCGCGTGCCGGCTTCCATCGAGGACCATCGACATGAACGAGAAGGCGCTGTTAAGCGGACTGCTGCTGCTGAGCGCGGCGGCGGTATGCCTCGCCGCCGGTCCCGCCCACGCGGCGGGCATGAGCTGCAGCATGAAGTACACGCTGTCGGGCTGGTCGGTGTTCTACAAGACCGCCTCCGGCCGCGGCACGGTGACCTGCAGCGACGGCTCCACCATGAACGTGAAGCTCAGGTCCGAGGGCGGCGGCCTGACCTTCGGCAAGTCCACCATCGACAATGGCCGCGGCGAATTCAGCGGCGTGCGGAACATCCGCGACGTCCTCGGCGACTATGCCCAGGGCGGCGCGCACGGCGGCGCGGGGGACGCCGCCGGGGTGATGGGCCTGACCAAGGGCGAGGTGTCGCTGTCGCTGAAAGGCGAGGGACGCGGCATCGACGCCGGCGTGGACGTCGGCAAGTTCACCATCAGCGAGATACCGGACGCGGCGCCGGAGGGCACCGCGGCGGCGCCGCAGCCGCAGTAATCCGTCACTTCAAGCGGGCCGCGCCGCCCTCGCGACGAAGGGCGGTGCGGCCGGCTGTGCCTTGGCGCATCATAGGGCCACGGCACCTGCCGCGTTTGTCCTCAAACCGAAACAAGCACAGGGAGAACACCCGATGACAAGAATCCTGCTGAAGACCGGCGGGGTGCTGCTGCTCGCCGCACTGGGACTCGGCGCCGGCACGGCGCAGGCCGACGACCTCAGCTGCAAGATGAGTTTCACGCTCAAGGGCTGGTCGATCATCTACAAGACGGCGAAGGGCCACGGCACCGTGACCTGCAGCGACGGCAGCTCGATGAAGGTGCACCTGTCCTCCAAGGGCGGCGGCCTCACCGTCGGCAAGACCACCATCGACGACGGCCATGGCGACTTCACCGGCGTGAAGAGCATCCGCGACGTGCTCGGCAGCTACGCCGCGGGCTCGGCGCACGCCGCCGCGGTAAAGGCCAGCGACGCCACCGTGGTGACGAAGGGCGAAATCTCGCTGGCCATCACCGGCACCGGCCGCGGCTGGGACGTGGGCGTGGACCTGGGTGAATTCACCATCTCCGAGATGGCGGCGAAGAAGTAGCGCGGCGAGCATACCCGGCGGGCGCGGCCGCGCCCGCCTCACCCCGGCGATTTCCGATGAGCAAGATCACCATCTACCACAACCCCGGTTGCGGCACCTCGCGCAACGTGCTGGGCCTGATCCGCAATTCCGGCGAGGAGCCGGAGATCGTGCACTACCTGGAGACGCCGCCGGATCGGGACACCTTGCGGCGCCTGATCGCGGCGATGGGGGTGCCGGTGCGCGGGGTGCTGCGCAAGAAGGGCACACCCTACGCCGAGCTGGGCCTGGACGATCCGAAATGGAGCGACGAGCAGTTGCTCGACTTCATGCTGCGGCAGCCAGTGCTGATCGAGCGGCCGATCGTGGTGACGCCGCTGGGCACCAGGCTGTGCCGGCCGTCCGAGCGGGTGCTGGAGATCCTGCCGCAGCCGCAGCGCGGCGCCTTTTCCAAGGAAGACGGCGAGCCGGTGGTGGACCAGGCGGGACGCCGCGTCTGAGGCGCAAGGGCGGCTTGCCTTCGCCCCTTACTTCATGTTGAGCAGCGTGCTCAGGTCCTGGCCCGGCTGATCGCCGGCGGCCTGCGTGAAGGCGTGGTAGAGCCCGGTGGCGAAGAGACAGCGCGCCTGCGGCTTGGCGTGGAGGTCGGCGCGGGCGAAGCCCTGGGCGTAGACGCGCTCCGCCACCTCATGGCTGATGGCGGCCACACGGGCGCGGCTGTCCGCGTCGGGCGCCGCGCGGCGCCAGTCATTGGCGGCGGCGGAGTCGATCACCTGGCGCATGGCGCCCAGCAGTTCCGGTTCGGCGCTGTCCGGCACCGCCCGCGCCCCGGGCCCGCCGCCGGTGTCACCGTCGAGAAAGGCGGTGCACGCGTCCCAGTCGCGGCGCGCCGCCAGGCGCTGCATGATGCCGTCCTGCACCTTGAGAAAGCCCGTCAGCGGGCCGGGGCTGGCGCTGGGCAGCGCCTGGTCGAACACGGCGCCGGTCATGCTGAACACCACGCTGCGGATCCGGCCGGCGTCGTTGGCGGCGATGGCCCGCGCCAGCGGCTCGCCGTAGGTTTGCGCGGCGGGGTGGCCGCTGCGGTGGATCGCCTCCATCAGCGCGGCGGTGGCGGCGGTGTCGGCGCTGTCGCCCTCGCGCGTGGCGGCGATGATGAAGCGCCAGCG
>Ga0070741_10005853_pt1 | contig 26870 bp, 28 predicted proteins | sample Coa_R1_4_FD_66440 | JGI IMG/M metagenome (GOLD analysis project Ga0070741, IMG submission 66440) | Surface soil microbial communities from Centralia Pennsylvania, which are recovering from an underground coalmine fire - Coalmine... | ecosystem: Environmental > Terrestrial > Soil > Unclassified ...
ACGTCAGACTAATCGCGGACTCACGGTACCAGGGATACCCGACGTTGCTCGGACCACGGCGCTGCTAGGATAGCGCATTTTCATCCTGCAGGGTGAGCCAATAGCTCATGAAGACTAATCTGCGGTTCTCCGTCCAGGTCTGCTCCAACACGACCGAGAAACTCGCGGCTGTCGAGCGCGAGCTCACCGCCGTGACCGACGGCAGCGCCATCATCTACTGCGCCACCCGCAAGCACGTAGAGGAGGTGGCCGTCGCGCTCTCCCGGGCTTCCATCCCCTCACGCCTCGCGCCTCACGCCTCACGTTTCTCCGTCGGCTACTACCACGCCGGCCTGGCCGATGACCTGCGGGCCAAGGTGCACGAGCAATTTCTGACCGGCCAGATCGCCGTCCTGGTCGCGACCAACGCGTTCGGCATGGGCATCGACAAGCCGGATGTGCGGCTGGTCGTGCATTACGATGTGCCCGGCAGCCTGGAGGCCTATTATCAGGAGGCCGGCCGGGCGGGACGGGACGGCCGACCGGCGAGCTGCGCCCTGCTGTTTCATCGCCAGGATGTCCGAACCCAAGAATATTTCATCAAGCAATCCGGCGACGAGCGGGCCGACACGCTCCGCGAGTTGCTGAGACGGATGGTCGCGTACACATCGGTGGAAACGTGCCGCCAGTTGGCGTTCCTGGACTATTTCGGCGACCTCGACGAGCGCGCGCTCGGCCCCTGCGGTCAGTGCGACCGCTGTCTCGATCCGCCGATGGCCGGCGAGACCGCGACCGAACCCGAAGAGCAGGCGGCCGTCCGGGCGATCTTGCACACGGTAGCCTGCCTGCACGGGCGGTTCGGCGCCACCAGGATCGTGGAAGTCCTGCACGGCAGTCTGTCAAAACATATTGCCCGGCTCGGTTTGCACACGACGTCCTCGTTCGGCCGGCTGCAAAGTTGGCGGCGCCCGGCGATCAGCCGCTTGGTCCAGCGCCTGATCGCGTCGGGCTATCTCCGAGTCGAAGGGCTCGAATTTCCGGTGCTGGAGATCACCGCCAAGGGCGCGGCGGTCTTGGATGGGAAGGAGCCGCTCGTGTAAAAAAGGAAAAGAAAAGGAAAAAGAAAAGGGGTCGGGAGTCTTTTTTGTTGAAAAAAAGACTCCCGACCCCTTTTCTTGCACCGGGCGTTTACGGGCGGAGTCCGCCCGCCTTCCGCAACTGCTCCTGCAGCTCCGCGTACGTCTGCGTCACCGGGAATTGCGGGAATTGCTTGGCGACCGCGTCGGGCGGGCGGAAAAAGATGCCGGCGTCGGCTTCGCCCAGCATGGCCGTGTCGTTGTACGCGTCGCCGGCGGCGAGGACCGTGAAGTTGAGTTGTTTTAGCGCGGCCACGGAGTGTTTCTTTTGGTTCGGTAGGCGCAGGTGGTAGTTGACGATCCGGCCGGTCGGATCCGTTTCCAGCCGGTTGCAGAACAGCGTGGGGTAGGCGAGTTGCCGCATGAGCGGCCACGCGAACTCGTAAAACGTATCGGACAGGATGATGACCTGGCAGCGCTCGCGCAGCCAGGCGAGAAAGGCGGTGGCGCCGTCCAGGGGCCCCATCGCGGCGATGACCGACTGAATGTCCGGCAGCTTCAGCCCGTGCCGGTCCAAGATCGCCAGGCGTCGCTTCATGAGCCGGTCATAGTCCGGCACCTCCCGCGTCGTCGCTTTCAATTCGTCGATGCCGGTCTTGAGCGCGACGTTGATCCAGATCTCCGGCACAAGCACGCCTTCCAAATCCAAACAGACAATGACGGGTTTCTCCATGGTCATGCTCCTCGACAAGAGCCAACAGCCGGCAGCGAATACCGCATAGCCGGCAGGTGTCAACGGTCAGTTATCAGCTCCAGCCCGCCGCGACGTCCCCTGCCCTCCTGAACAAGGAGGGGAAGATGATGCACAAAGGTCGCTGATGATAGCGCAACAGTGCGGCCGCCGACAACGCTTTCGGGTTACCCGATGGTCCGGTCTGTCGCTCTGCCCGGCGCATCGCCCTGACGGCGGATGCGCCGCCGGTCCAGCCACCAGGCGAGCAGGGGAAGCGTCACAGGCGCGGCGGGCAGCAGGAGCGCGATCAGATAAGGGCCAGTGGAGGCGAGCTGGCGGAGGTGAGCCTGAATCGCGACCCGGTCGTCCCGCGTCCACCGCTGTCCGTTGCGCGGTTTCATCAGCAGGGGCATCAGGCCCTGCACCTGGAGGACCTCCGCGAGGATGCGCCGGCGTTCGCGATCCGCCAGCTCCCACAGGCCGTGAATGAAGCGCGCGACGGGATTCACCAAGCGATCTCGTGTCCGGTGTGAAGAGCAGCCGTCAGCAGTCGTCGGTTTCACCCTCACCCTGCCCCTGTTCCCTCAAGGGAGAGGGAACAGGACGACCCCTCTCCACTGGCGGGAGAGGGAAGGGGTGAAGGATGGACGTCAGTGTTCGCCGGTCTGTTGCCGGTGTTGGAATTCCTGGCTGAGAAACCGCCAGAGCTTGTCGAGCGCCTTGTCCAGCAACTCCGCGCCTCGCCACGTCCGGCGGTTCTCGGTTTGATGCCGGGCCGCCCAGTCCAAGGCGAGCGGGAGCGGAATCAGTCGCGCGGCGCCGCCGGTCAGCTCCGCCCACAAGAACCCCAACACGGTGCTGACCCGGACGGAGACGGGAATCGGCTTCACGGGATTGTGGGCCAGGTCGTCGCACAGCTCGGCCGGCGTGGTGACCAGCAGCTCGCGGCAGGCCGCCGGCCGGTCTTCGTAGATGGTGCAGAGTTCGTCCTCCAGGAACGGGCAGGGCAGGCGCAGCGCGTAGTACGCGCGGTTGACCGGCTCGAAGTCTTCATCGGTCAACGGGCGGTCCGCTTCCGCCAGCTCCGTCAGGCGCGACCACAGATCGGCCTGCTCCAGCCTGGCTCGGGCTTGGGCCACCCTGGCCATGATGGCGTCGCGGCGTTCGCCGGGTAACGCGCGCACCATGTCGTGCAGGGCGAACGCCTCCGGCGCGGAGACCGGCACCAGCATGCGGCAGCAGGCGGCGCACCCTTTCCGGCACGAGATCGTGAGCCCCGCCTCGGTGATCCGCCGCTGTTCCTGCGCCAACGCCTGCTCGCCCAGCTTGCGCACCGCCGGCACGATGGCGGCGATCGGCACGAAGCCGGACGGCACGTCGACGGCCGTCGTGACCTGGCCGGCCGGCGTGTTCAATGAGACCTCGTAGCGGTCGCTCATAACAACCAGGCTCTGGGCGATAGGTGAAAGGCTATAGGAAGAACACATCTCATGGATCGATGTCGGAGATGAATCGTTCGCTGTTCCGTACACACCGCTGGCTGCGTGCGTCATCGCCATCATAGGTGACAGTCCATGAAGGGTCAACCAAGTCGGCCGCTCGCGTGTGGGTGGACGATCCTCGACTTGCCTCGTTTGGGATGATCACGGATAATGGCGCAACTAAACGGCCGAGAGCCAACAGCGAACAGCCAACAGCAAATAGCTGATAACCAGGCCCCTCGCTGCTCGCTATTCGCTGCCGGCTGCTCGCTATCCGCCACCAGTTACCGGCTGCGCGATGAAATTCACCGGCCACATGATCGGGCTTCTGAAGGAGTATATGTCCGATCTGGTCGAGCAGGCTCGCCAAGAGACGGAGGCGCAGCGCTCCTTCGGGTTCGCGTCCGCTCCGTATCGGCCGGACCAGGCGCTTTCGGATCTGCTGGCGATTCTGGACGACCGCATCGAGTCGGAAGGCGTGCAGGTCGGGTTGCCGGAGGGGTTCTTGCACGACCTGTGGACGCTGTGCAACGAAGCCCGGACCCATATCGTCGACTGTGTCTGGCTGGAGGCGAACGTGGGCGGGCAGGCCGCGTCCAAGGCCGGGATCCGGGAATTAACCTACCGGGCGTTGATCGAGTTCATCGAACGGCGCGGCGAGGGAGCGAGTTGATGAGGCGTTGGATCGCCATGGCCGTGTCCCTCCTCGTTGGCTCGGGGCTCCTGCTCTTCCCGCCCGGCGATGACCTACCGTCGCCCGTGACCGCCCAGGCGGCGACGCCCGCCGCCGTCCCGCCGTTGCGGCTTGTCCCGATCGTCACGAGCGGATTGCAGGAGCCGCTGTATCTCACCCATGCCGGCGACGGCAGCGGCCTCCTGTTCGTCGTGGAGCAGCCGGGCCGCATCCGCATCGTCGAGCGCGGCGTGTTGCTGGAGACGCCGTTTCTCGATATTTCGGCACGGGTGCTGAGCGGCGGCGAGCGCGGCCTGCTGGGCTTGGCCTTTCATCCCGACTATGCCCGCAACGGCCGCTATTTCGTGAATTACACCCGCCGACCGGACGGCGCGACCGTGGTGGCCGAGTACCGGCGATCCGAACGGCCCACCCGCTCGCGGACCGACGAGCGAGTGTTGCTGATCGTGCCCCAGCCCTATCCCAACCACAACGGCGGCATGGTGGCCTTCGGGCCGGACGGGTTTCTGTACATCGGTCTCGGCGACGGAGGGTCGGCGGGCGATCCGCAGAACCGCAGCCAGAACCGCGAGGAGCTGCTGGGAAAAATCTTGCGGATCGATGTGGATCGCGGGACCCCTTATGCGATTCCTCCGGACAATCCGTTTGTCGCCGGCGGAGGGCGTCCGGAAATTTTTGCGTATGGTCTGCGGAACCCCTGGCGGTTTTCGTTCGACCGGCGGACGGGGATGCTGTGGGCGGCCGACGTCGGGCAATATGAGTGGGAGGAAGTCGATGTGATCCAGCGCGGCGGGAACTACGGCTGGCGCATCATGGAAGGCGCCCATTGCTATTCCCCCTCTACCGGCTGCCGGACCGCGGGACTGATCTTCCCGGTCGCCGAGTACGGCCACCAGCGCGGCCGCTGCTCGATCACCGGCGGCTACGTGTACCGAGGCCGAGCCATGCCCGCGCTTCAGGGACTGTATCTCTACGGCGATTATTGCAGCGGCGAACTGTTCGCGCTCGATGCGGCGGCTCCCGCCTCGGGCGAGGTGCGCGTCCTGCTTGAGACCGGCCTCGGCATTTCGTCCTTCGGCGAGGACGAACAGGGGGAATGCTATATCGTGGACCACCGGGGCGGGGTCTACCGGCTGGCGACGGAGCCGCAACGAATTGGTGGATAGCGTTCATCACAGTTTGCCGGCCAGCCGGTACAGCAGGAAGCCGGCCATTTCGATGACGGCGTCCGTGGTTTTGTCCAACGACCAGACGTCCGGGATGAAGTGAAACACGGTCAGCTCGTCCCATTCGTCCGCCGGACGGTGTCTCACTCTGTACCCGCAAGGATAGGGCGTGACGTGCAGACCTTGTTTGCGGAAGAGCGCCGTCGCGCGCGGGAGATGGCTGGCGGAGGTCACGAGGAGCACGGATGCGTCGCCCAAAATCCGCTTCGTGTAAACGGCGTTTTCATACGTCGTCCGGGAACGGTCTTCGAGCAGGATGGCGGTCTCCGGCACGCCGAGGCGGCGGGCCCAGCGCTTCATTTCCGTCGCTTCGTCCGGTCCGCGGCCGAATACCGTCGCGTCCCCGCCCGACAACAACAGTGTGGGAGCCCTGCCCTGCAGGAACAGGTCGGCGGCGCAAGCGGTCCGCTGCCTCGTCAGATCGACCAACTCGTGCGCGGGGCGCAACGTCCCTTTGCCGCGGACCCCGCCGCCCAGCACCACGATCGCGTCGAACCGCGGCAAGGCAGCCGGCTCGGGCGGCGGGTACCAGGCTTCCAGCGTGCCCAACAGGATGTCCGCGGTGATCGGGATGCTGAAAAGCCAGAGCGCCAGGAACGCCGACAGGGCCAGCCGCCTGATCCACCGGTGGCGTGGCGGTGCAGGCGGCAGGAGGGCGAGGGCCACTGTCAGCCCCAGCAGCAGGGCGACCCACGATAACGGGTACAAGGCATACTTGGCCAGCTTGTACAGGCCGAACCAGAACGGCGTCAGTTCCATCGCGGCTCCTCGCTGCTGTTGAGAACGGTGATTAGGGATAGGGAATTGGTGATTGAGTCATGAAGTAGCGAAGTGATCGCAAAAACGCCACCGGTTTTTAATCGCAATGACCGATCACGCCGTTACTCTTTACGAGAGCCCGGGCGAGCGTCAAGGAGAGCCCCATGCCGGAGACAAAACAGTATTGGCTGATGAAGTCCGAGCCCGACGCGTTTTCCATCGACGATCTGCGGAACGCGCCCCGGCAAACCACGTGCTGGGACGGGGTCCGCAACTACCAGGCCCGCAACTACATGCGCGCCATGAAGGTCGGAGACCAAGTGCTGTTTTATCACAGCAACGCCGATCCGCCGGCCGTTGTGGGGATCGCCGAGGTCGTCCGCACGGCCTATCCCGACCCCACGCAGTTCGACAAGAAGGACAAGCATTATGACCCGGCGAGCGATCCGGCCCATCCCCGGTGGGACATGGTGGACATCCGCTTCGTCCGGAAGTTCTCGGCGCCCCTCCCGCTCGATCTGCTGCGCAAGCAGCCGGGGTTGAAGGGCATGGAGTTGCTCCGCAAGGGCTCCCGGCTGTCCGTCCAGCCTGTCCGGCCTTCGGAATGGGCGGTCATTTTGAAGCTGGCCGGCGGATGAGTCGCCGGCCGAAGCGAGAACGGCGATGTTTCGGAACCGCGAGGAAGCGGGCCGGCTCTTGGCGGATCGCCTGAGTTTTTATCGGGATGATCCCAGCGGGCTGGTGCTGGCGTTGCCCCGGGGAGGCGTCGTGGTCGGCGCGGTGATCGCCCGGAGCCTCCGACTTCCGCTCGATGTCATCATCGTCCGCAAGCTCGGGGCGCCCGGCTGTCCGGAGTACGCCCTGGGCGCGGTGTCGGAAACCGGCTCCCTCTTCATGAACGAGGCGGCGCTGGCCGAATTCCATCTTTCCGGTCGCGAACTGGATGCGCTGATCGCCTCTCAACGGAGCGAGATCGCGCGGCAGCAGGCGTTGTATCGGAAAGGCCGCCCGCTCCCCTCGTTGGACGGACGGGCGGTGATCTTGGTGGATGACGGGATCGCCACCGGTGCGACGTTTTCTGCGGCGGCCGCCGCCATCAAGTCGGCTCGGGCGGGACGATTGATCGCCGCGATTCCTGTCGGCCCCCAAGATTCGTTGGAGCGGATCAGCCGGCAGGTGGATGAACTGGTCGTCTTGGCCATGCCGGAGCCCTTTCACGCGGTCGGGCAGCACTACGTGGATTTCAGCCAAGTAGGCGATGACGAGGTTCTCAGCGCGCTGACGCAGACTGCCGCTGCCCGTTCCGAGCCGGGCCCGGGGAATGCCTAGCGTGGCAGCCCGCGTCTCACAAGTTCCAACGACCCGTCCCCACCCTTCCCTCGCCCAACCTTGGGGGAGGGCGAGGAAGGGGGCGAGTTGACTGGTTCCTGCGAGCTAGGTCGTTGCTTTTCCGTTATCCAAGTAGCGGTGCTGCCAATCGAGCCAGGCGTGACCGAGTTCGTGGGCGAGAATGTAGCGGCGGCGTCTGACAGGCAGGCGTTTCCGGATATAAATGGTTCTGGTTTCATTATCCCACAGCCCGTCCGCGTTCGGGTCGCGCCGGTCCATCTCCGAATCCGGCACCTGCCGGACCGTGATGCGGTACCCGAACGGAAGGACCACGCGGGTCGGTATGCGTAACATTGTCTCTTGACTCCAAACATCAGCGGCAAAGAATCACGATCTCTCCGAGTCTCGAGGGGCTCCGCTTGAGGAAAGCGGATATGGGGGACACCCAGCCCCGGCCAGACCGGGGCTTTAGCCTATCACAAAATGAACTGGAGATGCTGCTGGATATAAGTTATTGAAAATAAAAGAGTTATATGCTCTCTTTGCCGTGAACGAGACCGTTGGGCCAGTAAGGCCGAGGACGCCCGTTTTAAATGCGCCGGCTCTGGAAGTCAGCGCGTCTGTCGGCTTCAATCCTGTTCATGTTTGGCTTTTCCACGGCCGACCGATATTATGATGAAGCTGTTCGGAGAGCCCGGCAGAGCGGGACGTCCTACCGCCGCACACGTCGAACAGTCTGGTCTCAGCAAGCTATGCCGAAATGCCCGCAATGCGGCAGTCAATGGGTATGCCGGGCTTCCCGGCGGGGCGTCCGCGAATTATTGCTGGCGTGCCTGCTGATTGCTCCATTCCGGTGTCAACTGTGCGCGAATCGCTTCCTGGCTTCGCGGGCCGGTCCGGGCTTCAATCCGAGGCGGGAGTACCGGCGCCTGCCGGTTCAATACCCCGTCTCGTTTGGGCCCCTGTCGGCAGACAGTGAGGGAAAAGAACAGGAGGGGATGGTGGTCAACCTGTCGATTCAGGGTTGTATGGTCAGGAGCGATACGCCGCCGGTCAGGGGCACACGGCTTCGCCTCCGCATCCATACGATGGACGGCGAGCCGCCGCTCGAGATCGCCGGGGCGGAAGTTCGGTCCGTGAAGGACAACCGGATCGGGTTGCTGTTCTCGGATATCGGTCCGCAGGAACGGGAAAGACTTCAACTGATCATCGCCCGTCGCCTGAGACGGGGGTCGTTCCTGTCGCCTCTTGTTCGATGAATCCGCGCACCCGCTGCTCGATCTGATCGCGCACCTTCCGAAACGCCGTCAGCCGTTCCTCGAACGTGCCCGTCGCGGCCGCCGGGTCCTCGAAGCTCCAGTGCATGAGCTTCGGCGCGCCGGGGAAAATCGGACAGGATTCTTTAGCCCGATCGCACACGGTGATGACCCGATCGAAGCGCTCGCCGAGATAGGGATCGACGCGCTCGGAGACGTGATGTGAGATGTCGATCCCGATTTCGCGCATCGCCTCCACCGCATAGGGATTGAGGCCGGCGGGATGGGTGCCCGCGCTTGCCACCAGAAAGCGGTCGCCCGCGAGATGACGCAGGAACCCCTCGGCCATTTGGCTCCGGGCGGAATTGCCGGTGCACAGAAACAGCACTTTCTTTTTCACAATCTTCTCAGCGTTGTCTTTTCTTTGTTTTTTCACCCAGCCCCGTCCCTTCCTTCTTCCCCCTCACTTCTCACCCTTTTACCCTTCATCCCTCACCGGTTCATGAAGGAACCAGTGCCTCGTGCGGTTGCAGAACGCGCACACCGATAGCATCACGGGCACTTCGACCAGCACGCCGACGACGGTGGCGAGCGCGGCTCCGGATCCCGGGCCGAAGAGCGCGATGGCCGTGGCGACGGCCAGTTCGAAGAAGTTGCTCGCCCCGATCAACGCGCCGGGCGATGCGACGGCGTGTTCCACCTTCAGCGCTTTCATGGCGCCGTAGGTGAGGGCGGCGTTGAGATAGACTTGCAGCAGGATAGGCACGGCGATCAAGGCGACGTGCAGCGACTTGCCCGTGATGTTGTCGGCTTGAAAGGCGAAGATCAACACCAAGGTCGCCAGCAACGCCAGGATGGTCCCCAGCGCGAACCGGGGCAAGAGGACCTGCTCGAACCATTGCCGGCCCCGCCGGGCGATGAACCAGGTGCGCAAGGCCGTGCCCATCGCCAGGGGGATCACGATGAAGGCGACGACGGAATACAGCAGGACTTCAAACGGAACCGACAGCGACGAGGCGCCGCTGACCAACAGGCCGACGATCGGCGCGAACAAGAACAGCATGATCAGGTCGTTCACGGATACCTGCACCAGCGTATAAGCCGGATCGCCGTCCGTGAGAGAACTCCACACGAACACCATCGCCGTGCACGGCGCCGCGGCCAGGATGATGCAGCCGGCGATGTACTGGTCGGCCTCGGCCGGCGTCAGCCACGGCGCGAACACATACCGAAAGAAGAGCCAGGCGATCAGCGCCATCGAGAAGGGCTTGACGACCCAGTTGACGAACAACGTCACCGCCAGGCCGCGCGGCTTCCGGCCGACGCTGCGCACGGCGGCGACATCCACTTTCATCATCATCGGGATGATCATCAGCCAGATAAGCAGCGCAATCGGCAGGTTGACATGGCTGTTGTGTCCGAACTCCAGCCGCCTGAGTCCGTCGATCAGCGCCGGCGCGCTCTTGCCGAGCAACACGCCGGCGATCATGCAGAGTCCGACCCACAGGCCCAGATAGCGTTCGAACGGATTCAGTCGTTTGACGGCCGGTTGGACGACCGGAACGGCGAACTCCATCGGATTACTCCTTCGGACCGACCGGCGGTTTTGTCGCCCGGACAAAGGCGCTCATGAACGCCCCGTCCACGAGGGGTGCGATCGCGTCGGGGTCGAGCCCTGAGCCGCCGAAAAACTGTTTCGCGTCCTCGGCCTGATACACGCGGGTCGGCTCGATGGAGATCCCGGCGAAGCCGGCCTGCTCCAGCTTCACCCGGTACTCGGATTCCTCCAGCGCGCCGGCTACGCAGCCGGCCCACAGTTCCAGGCTCTTGCGGATGTCGGCCGGGACGGTTTTGCGGGCCACGATGTCGGAGACGGCCAGCCGGCCGCCCGGCTTCAGCACGCGGAAGGCCTCGGCCAGCACGCGATCCTTGTCGCCGGAGAGATTGATGACGCAGTTGGAGATGATGATGTCCACCGAGCCGTCGGGAAGCGGGATGTTCTCCATCTCCCCTTCGAGGAATTCCACGTGTTCGACGCCCGCCTTGCGCTGGTTCTCGCGGGCGAGCGCCAGCATTTCACCGGTCATGTCGAGGCCGTAGACCTTGCCGGTCGGCCCCACCCGTTTGGCGGAGAGCAATACGTCGATGCCCCCGCCCGAGCCCAGATCCAGGACCGTTTCACCCGGGCGGAGTTGCGCCAGCGCCACCGGGTTGCCGCAGCCCAACGAGGCGGCCACGGCTTCTTCCGGCACCTGCGCCCTGTCGCTCGCCTCGTACAGATCGGACGTGATGGGGTCCCATGCCTGCGGCGAGGAGGTCGTTCCGCAGCAAGAACTCCGGCCCGATCTGACTTGCAGGGCCGCCTGGGCGTACCTCGTCTTGACGGTCTCTCGAATGTCCTGAGTGTTCATGGCGTTCTCCTTTCTCTCACCCAACAACAATTCTTGATGAATCAAGGCAAAAAAAGAGATTACCGACAGCAGCGCGAAGGGTTCGCAAACAGTTTCGTGCCGTCCCTCATCGCGCCGGCGAGCTTGACGACCTCATCGAACGCCTCCGGAGCCAGCGAGTAGTAGTTCCAGCGCCCTTCACGCCGATCTCGGATAAGGCCCGCCTCTTTGAGGATCTTCAGATGAAAAGACAGCCGGGACTGTCCCGTTTCCAACGCCTCGGTCAGATCGCAGACGCATTGCTCGCCGCGGCTGAGGAATTCCACGATCTTCAGGCGCGTCTCGTCGGCCAACGCGTGAAACAGGCGCGCGGCTCGCGTCGCATCTTGCGTCGCCGTCTGCGACATGGATTCAAGATATATCAACAAAAGTTGATTTGTCAATCCTCCCACGGGGAAAGAAAAGGGGTCGGGATTCTTTTGTGGCCACGGGAGTCTTTGGGGGCCAAGCTTTCCCCTTGCGGCCTTCCGAAAGAAAGAATCCCGACCCCTTTTCTTTCTTTTTGCCTCGCGTCAAGAATTCAGTGGCGGGTGTGCCGAAGCATGGTGATGAATTCGAGGAGACGGTCCAGCGTGCTCGGGGCAATCTCCGTGAACTGAATGCCCATGCCGGGCAGGAGGATGTGACGTTCCGGCTTCCGGCGGATCCAGGCGACCTTGCCGGAGGCGGTGAGGGTGATCCAGGGACGGTCGGGCAGGGCGAACGCCACCGTCAATGCCGTGCCGGTCGGCAGCGGCGCAACGGTTTCGATGAAGAGTCCGCCTCCGCCGAGGCCGGAGGTCATCCCCTCGAACGATCGACCCGCTTCGGTCGCGTAGGTCACTCGCAGGGCGAGGGACGTTCGTGGGTGCATCCTGGTTTGGGATCCGTGCCGCTCCGAGGTTGCCGAGTCGAGCCAGTGGATGAGCGTGCTCCAGGGAACGGTGCGCAATAGTTCGCCCTGAGTGCTTAAGACGGAGATCAACTCTTGCTCGACGTCGAGCGCAAGGATTTTTCCCGCATGGGCGTCGGACGCTGATCCCTGCAGTTTCATCGGTTCATCCGGACTTCATGTGCCTGGTCGTAGATGGATGATGAACTGTGCAAGAGACGGTCCACGCCTGCAACCTCGAAAGGCGAGCGTGGCATGATCGTCTCGCCGGGGCCTGCCTCCCGCGGGGGCGGAATTTGACCATATTCGCTCCAATTTGCGCCGGACCGCTGGCAGCCTGCCGCTATGGTCGAGGGAACGACCGGGTCAGCGCGTTGGGTTCTCATCGTCAAGAATTTCTGCGGTGCTGGTTCAATCGGCGTCGGAGGGTATACAATGAGCGCGGAAGGAGGACAGGATGCCTCGCGTGTTGGTGTTAGGCGCCGGAAAGATCGGTTCGCTGATCGCCTGCCTGCTGGCGGACAGCGGCCGCTATGAGGTCCATCTGGGGGACGTCACGCTGGATGCGCCCAAGCGCCTGGCCGAAGAGCTGGCGCTAGAGCGTCTCACCCCCTGCGCCCTGGACGTTCGCCGTCCGGAAGTCGTGAGCGAATATCTGCGCGCCCATGCCTTCGACGCCGTCGTGTCGAGCCTCCCATATTTCTGCAATCCCTTGGTTGCCGAACTGGCCCGCGCCCATCGTCTGCATTACTTTGACCTGACCGAAGACATCGAAGTGACCGCGCGGATCAAAGAACTCGCTGCGGGCTCGGATCGCGCCTTCGTGCCGCAATGCGGGTTGGCGCCGGGATTCATCAGCATCGTGGCGCAGGAACTCATGGCGCACTTCGAGTCGCTGGACACGGTGAAACTGCGGGTGGGAGCCCTGCCCGTCAATCCCAGCAACGCCCTCAAGTACTCGCTCACCTGGTCCACCGACGGGCTGATCAACGAGTACGGAAACCTGTGCGAAGGCATCGAGGGCGGGAAGAAAGTGACGCTCCTGCCGCTGGAAGGCTACGAGACTATCGAAGTCGACGGCTTGCTGTACGAGGCCTTCAACACCTCAGGCGGGCTCGGCACGTTGGCGGACACCTACGCCGGCAAGGTCCGCACGATGAATTACAAGACTCTGCGATATCCCGGACATTGCGAGAAAATCCAGCTTCTGATGAAAGACTTGAAGCTCAACGAGGACCGGGAGACGTTGAAACGGATTCTGGAGAACGCCGTCCCGCAAACGTTGCAGGATGTGGTGCTGATCTATGCGTCAGTCACCGGCAAGCGTCAGGGCGCGTTGTTCGAGGAAACCTATGTGAAGAAGATTTATCCGCAGACCATCCGCGGCCGACTTTGGTCGGCGATTCAGGTGACCACTGCCTCGGGCCTGTGCAGCGTGCTGGACATTGTGCTGAACGAGCCCGCGTCGTACAAGGGCTTTGTCACACAGGAGACGTTTCCGTTGCGCCGCGTGCTGGAGAATCGATTCGGGGCGTGTTTTCGATGACGGCCCCCAAGCGAGTCGCCGATAGCGAATAGCCGTCAGCCTCGCCCCCGCCTTCCCTTCCCGCATCGAGGGGGAGGGCGGGGAGGGGGCGTTTTCAGAACCGCTGATAGCTGAACGCGACGCGGCTCGCTATGAGCTGTTCGCGATTCGCGACGGGCTGGAGTTCGCGTATGAACGTTCTCAGGGAATTGGGCATTGAGCCGGTGAATTCCGGCGGCAGTTCGGGGCCAGAATGGTGGTCAACCACGACCGAAGCCGGTACGCTGGAATCGATCAACCCGGCGACGGGTCAGGTGATTGCGGAGGTCAATCTGTGCCTGGCGGCCGATTACGAACGGGTCGTGCAGGACGCCGTCGCGGCGTTTCAGACGTGGCGGATGGTGCCGGCGCCCAAGCGCGGCGAAATCGTCCGGTTGATCGGCCAGGTCCTGCGCGAGAAGAAGGACGCGCTGGGCAGCTTGGTCTCGATGGAGGTCGGGAAGATCAAGGCGGAGGGCGACGGGGAGGTGCAGGAAATGATCGACATGGCCGACTTCGCGGTCGGCCAGTCTCGGATGTTGTACGGGCTCTCGATGCACTCCGAGCGGCCGAGCCATCGGATGTACGAGCAGTGGCATCCCCTCGGGCCGGTCGGGGTGATCACCGCCTTCAATTTTCCGGTCGCCGTCTGGGCCTGGAACGCCTTCGTCGCGGCGGTGGCCGGCGATCCCGTGATTTGGAAACCGTCGCCGAAAGCGCCGCTCTGCGCGGTCGCCGTGCAGCGCATCTGCAATCAGGTCATGGAACAGCAGGGCTACCACGGGATTTTCTCGCTGTTCATTACCGACCGAGCCGAGCTGGCCGAGAGGATGGTGCGGGATGCCCGGCTCCCGCTGATTTCGTTCACCGGGTCGGTGCCGGTCGGCCGCCATGTCGCGGAACTGGTGGCCGGCCGGCTGGGTCGCACGCTGCTGGAGTTGAGCGGCAACAACGCGATCATCGTGGACGAGAGCGCCGATCTGGACCTGGCCGTCCGGGCCATTCTGTTCGGCGCCGTGGGCACGGCTGGCCAGCGCTGCACCACCACGCGGCGGCTCATCGTTCATGAGTCGCGTTACCAGGAGGTGGTCGCCAGGCTGATTGCGGCCTACAAACAGGTCCGCATCGGCAATCCGCTCGAGCCCGGCGTCCTCATGGGCCCGCTGATCGATCAGGCCGCGGTGGAGGCCTATCGCGCGGCGCTCGGCGAAGTGAAGCGGGAGGGCGGCGAGATTCTTTACGGCGGCAACGTGCTGCCGGGACCCGGGTACTTCGTCGAGCCGACCATCGTGCGTGCGCAGAATCACTGGAAGATCGTCCAGCGGGAAACCTTCGCGCCGATCCTGTACGTGATGACGTTCAGGACGCTGGACGAGGCCATCGCGATGCAGAACGATGTGCCGCAGGGACTCTCGTCCGCCATCTTCACGCTGAACCTCCGGCACAGTGAGCGGTTTCTCTCCGCAGCGGGCAGCGACTGCGGGATCGCGAACGTCAACATCGGCACGTCCGGCGCCGAGATCGGCGGGGCGTTCGGCGGCGAGAAGGAGACCGGCGGCGGGCGGGAAGCCGGATCCGACGCCTGGAAGGCCTACATGCGGCGGCAGACCACGACTATCAACTGGGGGACCGACCTCCCGCTGGCGCAGGGCATCACATTTGGCGAATGAGGAGTGTGGAATGAGGCGCGGACTCACGCAATGGTCGCTGCCAATTCCTCATTCATAATTCCTCATTCATAATTTCCTCTCAAAGGGGGAACCATGCAGCACCAAGTCGAACTGGACGCTCTGATCGCGAGGATGGTCACCGACTACCTTGCGAAGAATCGCGCGGCGCGCATTCTGCGGGACATGCTGGACGAGGCCGGGGTGGGCTTCGAACCCGTCATCGATCATCTGACGATCCGGACGCTGGACATCGATCGGCGGGCCCAGGAATTCACGAAGCTCGGCTATGCCTACAGCGAGACGCTGAACTACGACGATTGGTTCGCGAAGGTGTATCGGCTGGCTGGCTATCCGGCGCTGTTCGTCGATCAGGCCTATCCGGGCGAGAGAGGCAAGACCAGCATCATTCCCGGCTGGGTGGCAAGGTTCGGGGATCAGGTCTTTCATCATGTGGCGGTGCGCGTGGAGGACATCGAAAAGGCGATTCAGCGGCTCCAAGCCAAGGGCGTCGTCTTCGCCGGCGAGATCGTCGGCCCGCGCGGCGGCGAACTGCGGCAGATCTTCACCGCGCCCGAGATGGTCGACGGCCACCCGTTCTCCGTGCTGGAGCTGACCGAACGCCACCGCGGCTACCAGGGTTTCATGCCGCCACAGGCCGACAGCCTGATGAAGTCCACGGTCACAAGGGCGTGACACAGGGAGAAGAAAAGGGGTCGAGAGAAGAAAAGGGGTCGGGAGTCTTTTCAAAGCGATGTCCTCCTTGCCTGCAGTCCAACAAAGACTCCCGACCCCTTTTCTATCCTTTTGGTTGATCGGGTTTATGCCTTTATGGTAAGAGCGGGTCCGGCCATTTGACCGTGACCCTCAAATGGTGGAGCGTTCACTCTTCACAGAAGGAGGTTACTCTATGGAACAACGTCGTGGGCACACGGGAACGGTAGGTACGATTATTGTCCTCGCCCTTTTCCTTCCTTCCTTCCTTCCTTCCTTCTAACTGACACACCGGCTCAGGCCGAAATGTACGTGGCCGGCCAGGTCGGCCTGACGGTGCCGCAGGACGCTGGCGATATTGATCTCAGCAGTAGCTCGGTTCCCGGAATCACGGTTAGGACTTCTGATCTGGAACTAAAGAACTCCGTTATGTACGGCGCGAAGCTGGGTTATTATTTTGACGCTCTGAAGTGGCTCGGCGTAGAAACCGAGGTGTTCAATACGACGCCTCATGTGAAACAACAACCTATTACCATCCCGGGTATAGGCCCTCTATTTTCAAACGGTTTTAATCTGCGTGTGACGACGTGGGCGCCGGTCAATATCGTTGCGCGCTATCAAATGGGGCAGTTTGAGCCATACGCAGGAGTAGGCCTCGGAATATTCTTCGCTCGTCTCAAGGATGGCGCGACAGGTGAGTCTACTTCCAGCACCAAGCCCGGGCTCAATACTCAGGTTGGTCTACGTTATCGTCTGACGAACCGCGTGGCTGTATTCGGAGAGTGGAAGTTCAATTACGTCCGTTTTAATTTCGACGAAACACCGACTTCGTTCTCCAATATCGACGCAACGTATACAGCGCATCATCTCGTCCTTGGAGCCGGATATCACTTCTGACCAACAAGGCCGGGCCGTTGTGCGTGGCCCGTTTCCCGAGGTCCACTCTCTTGTCCTCCTGTGAGAGTGGGCCTCGGTGTTTTTGGCCCCTCGGGAGAAGAAAAAGGGGTCGGGATTCTTTTGCCGAGTTTACAAACAGCGACCGACCTGGCCTAAACAAACTACCGACCGCTTTTCTCGGCCATCGAGAACCTTCCCCCAGCGGCACGACCCTGACCGTTTACCCCGCGCCCTTCCCCCCTGCCCCTCGCGTGATCCGGTCGAATCTTTTTCCTCGCCCATGCCTCTTACAGGCCAGAATGGTGAAAGGAGAGAGAGCCATGACACTCCATGAATGGTTGCGTCTGATCGCCGGAATCTTTGTGCTATTCGCCATCGTGTTGGGCGCTGTGGTCCATCCTTACTGGAATTATTTCGCGGCCTTTGTCGCTGTCAATCTGATCCAGTCGGCGTTCACCGGCTGGTGTCCGATGATGGCGCTGCTCAGAAAGCTGGGGATCCAGGAATAAGGTAAGGGGCGATGGTCGATAGACAATGGGCAATGGGAACCGGCCACGGGTTTTCCCATAGCCCTTCGCCTATCGCCCATAGCCTTCTCTCTAATGAAAGGAGTCCGCCGATGCGAGATGTCAGGAATACCGCGCCGGGTTCCTCCGTGCTGTCCTGTGTCGCCTTCTTGCTGGTCTCTGCGCTGCTGTGGCCGACGCACGAGGCATCCGCCGCCCGCGAATTGACGTTGGAGCAGGCGCTGGAGTTGGCGCAGCAGCATAGCCCTGTGCTGAAGGCCTCCCGCCAGGACCTGCGGTCCGCGGAAGCTCAGCGACAGATCGCCCGCTCCGCCTACATGCCCAAGTTGGAAGCGGTCGAGGCCTGGACCAACACGAACAATCCCGCGCAGGCCTTTGGCATCCTGCTGAATCAGGGACGGTTCACCCAAGCCGGGTTCGACATCGGGACGTTGAACCGGCCCGGCTCGACCGAGAACTACCGGTCGGCGCTCAATCTGACCCAGCCCGTGTACAACGGGGGACGGGAACGGCTCGGGCTCCGCATCGCCGAGGTCGGTCATGCCGCCTCGACGGAGGGCGTCGAGAGCACAAGGCAGCAGGTGTTGTTCACCGTCACACGGGCCTATTACGATCTGGCCTTGGCCAAGGCGGTGCGGGGCATCGCGCGCGAAACCGTCCAGATCGCCGAAGCGAACGCCAAGCAGATCGCCTCGCGCTACAAAGGTGGCACGGTGGTGAAGTCGGATGTGTTGCAGGCGGAGGTGCGGCTGGCGGCGGTCCGGGAAGAGGCGATCCGCGCGGACCAGATGGTTCGCGTCGCCGCCATCGCCTTGCGTCACGCCATCGGCCTGGACGAGCCGATCGACGTCGCCGAAGGCCTGACCGCGAGCGACCTGCGCCCGCCCGACCTGGAGTCCACCATCGCGACCGCGCTCGAGGCGCGGCCGGATTATCGCATGCTGGCAGCGGAGCTCCGGAAAGCCGAAATGGCGACCCAGTTGGCCAAATCGGCCTACCTGCCGAATTTCAACCTGCAGGGAAGTGTCGAGAACAACAGCACCTTTCCGTTGGGCCCCAACGGGCAGACGAATTATGCCGCCCTCGGGATCGTGAGCGTGAATCTGTTCAACGGCATGCAGGATGCCGCCCAGGTGCGCAAGGCGCGGGCGCAGGAGGAAAAGGCCCGCGAACTGCTCGCGGCCAAGCGTCGGGAGATTGAAGTCGAAGTGGTGGAAGCCTATTATGCCGTCGCCGCCGCGCGCGAACGCCTCGCCGTCAGCGAAAGCGCGGTGGCGCAGGCGGAGGAAAACCTTCGGATCATCCGAAACCGCTACGAATCCGGCATCGCGCCGGTGCTCGATCTGTTCACCGCGGAGATGGTCTTGAATCAGGCCAAGCACAACCGGATGCGGGCGCTGTACGACGAGCGGATCGGCCAGGCGCGCCAGGAACTGGTAACGGGACAGTTCCGCAAGGGACAAGGTTGAATGTGAAGAGCATACGGGCGAACCTCGAACGAATGGCTCTCGGTCTCGTCATGTTCCTCATCGCCGCCTGCGGCTCGCGCGACGAGGCCGGCTCGCCTGCGATACAGGGCGCGCCGGCGACGATCAAGGCGGCGGTCACGGAGGTCCGATCCGCCCAATTCCCCGTCGTGGTGGAGGTGACGGGACAGGTCGCCGCCGCCTCGCAGGCCACGCTCTCCGCCAAGGTTCAAGGCACCGTGCAGGAATTGCGCGTGCGCGAGGGTGAAACGGTGAGGAAGGGCCAGGCGCTGGTCGTGCTGGACAGCCGCGACCTGCGCGCCAACTTGGCGCGCGCGGAAGCGGAGTACGACAACGCGCGGACGCATCTCGCCCGCATGCAGCGGCTGTATCAGCAGGAATCGGTCGCCAAGCAAGAGCTCGACAATGCGACCCGCGCCTTTAAGGTCGCCGAGGCCGGGCGGCGGGCGGCGGAAGCGCAGCTCAGCTACACCGTCATCAAAGCCCCCTTCGACGGCGTCGTCACGGAGAAACACATCGAGGTCGGCGAGTTGGCCGCGCCGGGCCGGCCGGTGCTGAAGCTCGAAGACCCTCGGCGCCTGCGCCTGGAAGCGACGGTCTCCGAAGGCGACGTGAAAGCCGTGGCGGTGGGCGACAAGGTCACAGTCGTCGTCGACGCCCTGGGCGATCGGCCCTTGACCGGCACGGTCGCGCAAGTCCTCCCCGCAGGCGATCCTGCCACGCACACGTTTGTGGTGAAAGTCGATCTGCCCCCGACGCCGGGCCTCAAAAGCGGCATGTTCGGCCGCATGCGTCTGGACAAGGGCGTGAGTCAGACGCTGGCGGTGCCTGAGCCGGCCCTGATCGAACGAGGCCAGTTGACCGGCGTGTACGTGGTCGGGGACGACCAGGTCGCCCATCTCCGCTGGGTGAAAGTCGGGCGCCGGGTCCCCGCGCGAGCGCAAGGCGGGTATCCGGCGCCGGGCGCTCTGGAAGTGGGGAACGGAGCCGATGTCGAGGTGCTGTCCGGACTCAATGCGGGAGAACGGATTCTGGCCGACGCGAAACTGGGTATGGACGGCGCGCGCGTCGAGCCTGCCGAATCGGTCGCCTTGCCTTCAAAACCGTGACATGTGACGCGTGCCGTGTCAGGCGTCTTGCGCGGCACGTGACAGGAACGTGCAGGGAGAGCGTAGCGCCATGAGCGAGCCAGCACGCATGATGCCTCACCCATCACGCATCACGGATTACGGTCTCTCCGGCCGCATCGCGGCGCGCTTCATCGGCAGCAAGCTCACGCCTCTGATCATCGTCGGCGCGTTGTTGCTCGGCCTCTTTGCCGTGGTCCTCACCCCGCGCGAGGAAGAACCGCAGATCCTCGTGCCCATGGTCGATGTCTTCCTGCCTTTCCCCGGCGCTTCGGCCAAAGTGGTCGAAGAGCAACTGACCAAACCCATCGAGCGCAAGATTTCGGAGATCAAAGGCGTCGAGTACCTCTACTCGCTCTCCAGACCCGGCGGCGCGCTCCTGATTGTGCGCTTCTACGTCGGCGAGCCGCTGGAGCAGAGCTTGGTGGACCTGTACGACAAGCTGATGTCCAATCAGGACCTGCTGCCGCCCGGCGCGGGCCCGTTCCAGGTGAAGCCCCGCGACATCAACGACGTGCCGATCGTCACGATCACGCTCTCCAGCGAACGGTATTCGGAATTTCACCTGCGCCGGCTGGCCCAGCACGTCCTGGAGGAAGTCAAGAAAGTCCCGAACACCTCGGGCGGCTTCATCGTGGGGGGCAGCCGGCGCGAACTGCGGGTGCATCTCGATCCCAGCCGTCTGAAGGCTTACGGTGTCACCCCGTTGCACATCGCGTCCGTGATTCACGGTGAAAACCTGTCGTTGCCGGCCGGCCGCTTTCAGAGCGAGAACCGGGACTACGTCGTGGAGACCGGCCGCTTCATCGGCTCGCGGGAGGATCTGGAATCGCTCGTGGTCGGCGTCTCCGAAGGCCGGCCGATTTATCTTCGGCAGGTCGCGGACGTCACCGACGGTCCCGGCGAGACGACGAGCTACGTCTGGTTCGGCGTTGGGCCTTCGGCCCGTGAGAGGTTAGGCGTAAGGGGCCACGACAGCCCCGCCGTCACCGTCGCGATCGCCAAGCAGGCCCGCACCAACGCGGTGACGGTGGCCCGGGACGTCGTCCGGAAAGTCGAAGAGCTGAAGGGGACGGTGCTGCCCGCGGATGTCCGGGTGACGGTCACGCGCGATTACGGCGAGACGGCGGATGAAAAGGCCAATGAGCTGCTCTGGCACTTGCTGATCGCCGTGGCGGCCGTGGTGGTCTTTTTGGGAGTGGCCCTCGGTCCCCGTCCCGCGCTGGTCGTGTCGATCGCGATCCCGTTGACCCTGGCCCTGACGCTCTTCACCTCGATGTTGATCGGGTACACGATCAATCGGGTGACGCTGTTCGCGCTGATCTTTTCGATCGGCATCCTGGTGGACGACGCGATCGTAGTCGTCGAAAACATTTACAGGCACCTCATGCTCCGCATCCTGCCGCACCGCGAAGCGTCGATCCGCGCCGTGGACGAGGTCGGCAATCCGACCATCCTCGCCACCTTCACCGTCATCGCGGCCCTGCTGCCCATGGCCTTCGTCTCCGGCCTGATGGGACCGTACATGCGGCCGATTCCCGTCAACGCCTCCATGGCGATGTTCTTTTCCCTGCTCGTCGCCTTCGTGGTCGTCCCGTGGTTCTGCCAGAAGTGTTACCGGGAAGGCGGTGAGGGGTTAGCCACGCCTCACGCCTCATCCCTCACGCCTCCTGGCCAAGACCGGACCTACCGGCTGTATCAGCGGCTGCTGTCACCGGTCCTGGCCCATCCGCTCCTTGCGTTCGCCGTGCTCGCCGCCGTCGGTCTGCTGCTCCTGGCCTCGCTGACGCTCTTCTACACGCGGGCCGTGGCGGTCAAGATGCTCCCGTTCGACAATAAGAGCGAACTGCAACTCGTGATCGACATGCCGGAAGGGACCACGCTGGAAGAAACCGCGCGGGTGACCAAGGCCCTCACCCGCTATGTGGCGGCCGTGCCTGAGGTGCGCGACTATCAGGCCTATGTCGGCACCGCGTCGCCGTTCAACTTCAACGGGCTGGTGCGACATTATTTTCTCCGCGATCAGCCGCACCAGGCCGATATCCAGATCAACCTTCTGCCGAAAGACCAGCGCACAGCCCAAAGTCACGAGATCGCCCGACGCCTGCGGCCGGCGGTGCAGCGGATCGCGAGGGACCACGGCGCCAATGTCAAAGTGGTAGAGGTGCCGCCCGGCCCGCCGGTGCAATCGGTGCTGGTGGCGGAGATCTACGGCCCCGACGACGCGCGACGGATCGCGATCGCGCGCGACGTGCGGCGCCTGTTCGAGACCACGCCGGGCGTCGTGGACGTGGACGATTCCATCGAAGCGGACCAGGTCAAGTATCGCTTCACCGTGGATCGGGCCAAGGCGGCGCTGGCCGGCGTGCCGTCAGAAGACATCATCGCCACGCTGCGCATGGCGCTGGACGGCGCCACGGTCGGCCTGGTGCACATCCCCAGCGAGAAGGAACCGGTGCCGATCGTTCTGCGCCTGCCGCAGGCGGAGCGGACCGGGCTGGAGCACTTCGGCGAGATCGGGATGAAGATCGCCTCGGGTGGGATCGTCCAACTGTCCGAGTTGCTCAAATTGGAGCAGACGGTGCAGGAGAAGACGATCCACCATAAGAACCAGAAACCGGTCGTCTACGTGACGGCCGACGTCGGCGGGGCCGGCGCCGAACGGGCGGAAAGTCCGGTCTACGGCGTGCTGGAGGTGGGGAGGCAACTCGACGCGTATCGCCTGACGGAAGGCTATCGCCTCGAGCAGCACTACGCGTCGCAACCGTGGTCGGAGCGCCGGTTCGCGCTGAAGTGGGACGGGGAGTGGCATATCACCTACGAAACGTTCCGCGACATGGGGATCGCCTTCGCCGTCGCCATGCTTCTCATCTATCTGCTGATCGTGGGCGAGTTTCAGTCGTTCCTCACGCCGCTCATCATCATGGCGCCGATCCCGTTGACGCTCATCGGAATTCTGCCGGGCCACTGGCTGACCGGTTCCTACTTCACCGCCACGTCGATGATCGGCTTCATCGCCCTGGCCGGCATCATCGTGCGGAATTCGATCCTGCTCGTCGACTTCATTCGACTCGAACAGGCGCGGGGCGTCCCGCTCGCCGACGCGGTGGTCCGGGCCGGCGCGATCCGCACCCGGCCGATTCTCCTGACCGCGGCGGCGTTGATGGTGGGGGCCTTCGTCATCATTCTCGATCCGATCTTTCAGGGCTTGGCCGTCTCGCTGCTCTTCGGCGTCGGCGCGTCGACCCTGCTCACCCTGGTGGTCATCCCGGTGCTCTACTATACGTTGATCGGCGAGCGTTCCCGGCCTGTCCCTCCTCCGCCGAAGGCCCACGACGAGGATCGAGAACCGGACCATGCCGGCCGGACGCCGGAGCCCGCGGCGAGGCCGTGAGGGGGACGGCGGGCATACGGGCTCGGACTTATGGTATTCTGCGACGGACGCAGCGAAGAGCCGGCAGCGAGGAGCGTGTCGCGAACCGCTCCGAGCCATCGGCCGCACGCTGCCGGCTGCTTTGTCACATCAACAGGAGGGCTGTTATGTCGCGAAAGGGCATCGTAACCATCGTGGCTTGTGTCGTGATCGGGGCCGCAAACCCGATCTTGTTCACCGGCGACCGGCCCGCGCAAGCATCGCCGGCTCTCGAGGGCATGCCGGGGACTGTGACGATCGACGGCATCACGGTCCTGGACATCGGTCCGCTGCCGACCGCCGTGCCGATGCCGTCGACCAATCTCAATTACAAGGCGAAAATCGAGCTGGGCAAACAGCTCTATTTCGACGGCCGGCTCTCCAAGAATAATTCCGTGTCCTGCGCGTTCTGCCATACGCCCGGCTCCGGGTTCGCCGACCCGCGCCAGACCTCCATCGGCGTGGACGGCAAGGTGGGCGGGCGCCAGGCCCCGACCGTGTACAACACGGCGTTCAACCACCTGCAGTTCTGGGACGGCCGCGCCCGGTCGCTGGAAGAGCAGGCCATCGGGCCGATTCAGAATCCGGTGGAGATGGCGGAAACCCATGAGAACGTGGTGAAGAAGCTGGGGAAGATCAAAGGCTATCGTGAGCAATTCCGCGCCGTCTTCGGGACCGAGGTGAACCTGCAAGGGATCGCCGAGGCGATCGCGGCCTACGAACGCACGATCCTCTCGACCAATTCCGCGTTCGATAAGTACGTGCTGGGCGACAAGACGGCGATGGACGAGGCGGCGGTGCGCGGCATGGCGCTGTTCAAAGGCAAAGCCCGCTGCATCCTGTGCCACAACGGCCCCAACTTCACCGACGGCAAGTTCCACAACCTCGGCGTCCCGCAGGTGGGTCCAATGAAGGAAGACCTGGGCCGCTACTACGTCACGCGGTTGGAGAAAGACAAGGGTGCGTTCAAGACACCCACCCTGCGCAGCATCACGGAGACCGCGCCGTACATGCACGACGGGGCGTTCAAGACACTGGAAGAAGTGATCGACTTCCTCGACAAGGGCGGGGGGCCGAATCCCAACCTGAGCCCGCTCATCAAGCCGCTCGGACTGACGGCCGAAGAGAAAGCCGATCTGGTGGCGTTTCTCAAGGCCCTGACCGGCGAGCCGATCAAATTCGAGATGCCTAAGCTGCCGAAGTAAAAAAGTGTGAATCCTTTCGAGGTCCGCTTCCTCTAACGGACCATGTGACCGGGTGGAATCCCGTGTTCACGGGATTCCACCGTTGCTCCCACTTACTTTAACCTACAAGGAGGCCGTTATGAGGAACGGAGTAATCGTCGCGCTCGTCGTCGGTTTGTTCGGGTGTGGAACTGTCGCGCCTCCGGGCGTCGGTGCCGAGCCGAAATCGCCGGTCGATGGGTACGACATCCATGTGCAAGCCCCGCACATGATGCATGACGGGACCGTGGGCGGACCGTATCATCACTATTGCAAGGGCGTCTCGGACAAAATCCTCCAGTGTTTGCTGTTTAAATCCACTGATCCGAAAGCGCAGCTCGTCGGAATCGAATACTTTGTGGCGAAGGATCTCTCCAGGAAACTCCCCCCCATTAAGTGGCACCGACACTTCCACGATCACAAAGTGGAAATCGCGACCGGCCGCGTCCAGGTGCTTGAGCCGGCGGACAAGGCGAAGGAAATCGCGGAAGCCGCCTCCAACATGGACGGCGTCATCTATCATCTCTGGCAGGACGGCCAGGAATTCCCGGACGGGACCGTGACCTTCCCTCAGTCCCTCGGGCACAAGTTTCCAGGGCACAGCGAGTAGCTCGGCTTAGGGGTTCGTCAGCCGACAGCTATTGATCTGCAGAGAATGGTGGACGAATCTGGCCGGCGCGTACGCGCCGGCCAGATTTCGCCTGACTTGGACGTGTGAAGGGGGCATGAACTGGTTGCGTTTGCTTGCAGCAGGTGTCCTGCTCTGGAGCGCCGTCGGCTGGGCGGCCGACGCGGAGGTGCTGCGGCCGCGCGTTCCTGCCGACCAGATCGAAGCTGCGCGCGCGGTCGCCAACCCGCTGCTCAACACCGCTGAAAACATCGCAAAAGGCAAGGCGCTGTACCATGGGAAGGCTTTTTGCGCCACCTGCCATGGGCGGGACGGCAAGGGGCTGTCAGGCATCGAAGGATTGCGCGGCAAACTGCCGCGGAACTTCACCGACCGGGCCTGGCAGGCGGCGAGGACCGACGGCGAGCTGTTCTGGATTCTGAAGAACGGCAGTCCTGGCACTGACATGGCGCCGTTCGTTCCCCTGGTGCTTACCGAAGAAGAGGCGTGGCACGTGCTTCTGTACGTGCGCTCGTTCGGACACACCGATGAACCATGATCGCCCGGCCGGAGAGACGACGAGGCCTGGTCCTTGTGTTCGTAACCGGGTGTCTGGTGAGTGTGTTTAACCTCGAGCCGGTGCGGCTGGCGCGCGCCGAATGGTCAGCCGTTGCCGAGCAACGAACGAGCTTCACCACTGACGCCTTCCAGTTCTCCTCCGCCAGGCGGCTCCGCTTTAGCGAAGATCCCAGCCTACCAACCGTAGTCCCGCTCAAAAAACTGGAAGATGTCATCTGGGAGCCATCCGTCGAGGTTATCAAATCGTTCGCTCCGAAGCCCGGCCAGACAGAGGTGTCGATCAAGGCCCACGGGTACATCTATACCGACAAGCCGATGTTCAACCATGGGGACTATCGGTTTCAGGTGCGCCAATCCCTTGGACCACAGACCTCGCTGCTTCTCCGCTACCGTCACGTGCCCAATCTCTTTCTTGGGCCGAATTTCGAGCGACGGACCGGGCTCGGGCTCATCCAGGAAGAGCGGGTGACGACGAACAAATGGCGGCTTGAAGTCGAACGGAGGCTCTCTGATAAATGGACGACCACCCTCGTTGGTCGCTACGGGCTCCGCTCCTACAACGAGGCGTTCGCGGAAAGAGACACCAGGTTTTGGACGGCTGGACCGAGACTCACGTATCGAGTGACGGCGTGGGCCACCGCAAGTCTCACGTATCTATACGAACGCGGAATCGCGGATGGAGCCGGCGATACCCGGTTCAACGACGACGTGTCCTATCGTCTCCATCACGTGTCAGCCGACGTCGAGTTTCAGCTCGGCCCCTCCTGGTCGTTGACGCTCACCTATGCGTTTCAGCGAAAGAATTTCACGAGTGAGCTGAGAATGGACACCCATTTCGAACGCCAAGATTCCCTTCATCAAGGGATCGCCGAGATCGATTACAAGACTGGAGCCGACCTGACGGTGTTTCTCGGCTTCCAACGGACTCAGCGGACCTCGAGCAGTGCGCTGCACGGATTCAATGACACGATCGTCTCGCTCGGAGGCCGGGTCCGGTTTTAAGGGTGCGGCGATCGATAGCGGGACACGGGAGATTCGTGCGGGGTTCCTTAGTGATCGGGATGAAACCGCCTGGGATCGCAAAGGGGTCGCCCTGAGCTAGCCCGGGTTTGACGGACACCTCAAAAGGGGGCACGATAGCCCCGGAGGAGGTGCGCGATGGGCCAACGACGACGGTTCACCCCCGAGTTTAAGCGACAGGCCGTGGAGCTG
>Ga0070741_10005854_pt1 | contig 26870 bp, 32 predicted proteins | sample Coa_R1_4_FD_66440 | JGI IMG/M metagenome (GOLD analysis project Ga0070741, IMG submission 66440) | Surface soil microbial communities from Centralia Pennsylvania, which are recovering from an underground coalmine fire - Coalmine... | ecosystem: Environmental > Terrestrial > Soil > Unclassified ...
GTGCGCGCCGCGCGGGGAAGCGGCGCCGCCGCCGCCGTGATCGTCATCACCGCGCACGGCACGGTCGAGGACGCGGTGGCCGCCATGAAGCTCGGCGCGTTCGACTTCCTGACGAAGCCGTTTTCGCCGACCGACGTCCTCCACCTCGCCGAGCGCGCGCTCGAGAGCGCGAGCGCGGAGCGGGCCACCGAGAGCGCGACCGGCGAGCGTCCGTCGGGCGCCGGGCGCGGACGGGGTCACGAGGCGCATCCCACACGCACGCTCGTGACGCGCGACCCGGCCTTGCTCCGGCTGCTCGAGATCGCCGAGACGGTGGCCTCGAGCCGCGCGCCGGTCCTGATCCAGGGCGAGAGCGGAACCGGCAAGGAGCTCCTCGCGCGCTTCCTCCACGAGCGCGGCGCGCGACGCGGCCGGCCGTTCGTCGCCGTCAACTGTGCGGCGCTGCCGCGCGAGCTCCTCGAGAGCGAGCTCTTCGGCCACGAGCGCGGCGCCTTCACGGGTGCGGTGACGCGGAAGATCGGCAAGTTCGAGCTCGCGAACGGCGGCACGCTCCTCCTCGACGAGGTGAGCGAGATGGAGGTCGGGCTCCAGGCGAAGCTCCTGCGCGTCCTCCAGGAGTACGAGGTCGACCGCGTCGGCGGTGCGGCGCCGCTGCCGGTCGACGTCCGCGTCGTCGCGACGACGAACCGTCGGCTTCGCGACCTGGTCGGCAAGGGGGCGTTCCGCGAGGACCTCTACTACCGGCTGACCGTCATCCCGCTCGTCGTCCCGCCGCTCCGCGAGCGACGCGGCGACGTCGAGCTGCTCGCCGATCACTTCCTCCGCCGCTTCGACACGGGGCAGCGGCGGACGCTGTCGCCGGCGGCGCGCGAAGCACTCACGGCACGGTCGTGGCCCGGGAACGTGCGCGAGCTCGAGAACACGCTCGAGCGCGCCGCGCTCCTCGCGCGTGGGCCGGTCCTCGAGCCCGCCGACCTGGAAGATCGCGACGCCGCCCCGGCGCGTGCCGCCGACGGCCTCGCTGGCCTGACGCTCCGCGAGGTCGAGCGCCAGCTCATCCTGCAGACGCTCAAGCGGACGGAGAACAACCGGACGCAGGCCGCCCGACTCCTCGGTATCAGCATTCGGACCCTCCGCAACAAGCTCGCCGAATACCGCGTCCGCGGCGAGATCGAACTGGCGAGCGCCTAGCGATGCGCGAAAACGACCGCCGCGACGTACGGTCGCTGGGCCGGGGGGTGCCCCCGAGCGCCGCCTCTGCGACCGCGAGTGTGGCGTTCGGCGTGGCCGACAACTTCGAGCGCGGGAGCAGCGAAGGCGAGCGGGGGCACCCCCCGGCCCAGCGACCGTGCCTCGACGCGAGGACGTATTGATGCCGAGTATCCTCTTCGACCGCACGATGGACGGCCTCGCCGAGGCCTTGACCCTGCACCAGCGACGGCACGAGGTGCTCGCGTCGAACCTGGCGAACGTCGAGACGCCGGGCTTCCGCGCGCGGGACCTCGACTTCCAGACGGCGCTCCGCGCGGCGTTCGACCCCGAGCGCGCCGATCCCGCGACCGCCGGCGACGACGTCCGTCTCGTCACGGATCTGGACGCGCCGGCGCGCGCCGACGGCAACACCGTCGATCTCGACCTGCAGATGGCGAAACTCGGTGGCAACGGCACCCGCTACCTCGCGCTCGCGCGGCTCCTCGGGCTGCGGATCGCGCTCCTGCGGACGGCCATCGAAGAAGGAGGACGCTGATGGACGTGATGAACGGCACCCTGTCGATCGCCGCGACCGCGCTCCGCGCGGAGCGGCTCCGGCTCGACGTGATCGCCTCGAACTTGGCGAACGCAAACAGCACGCGCTCGCCCGAGGGCGGACCCTACAAGCGGCGGAACGTCGTCCTCGTCCCGCAGCAGATGGAGTTCGACTTCGCGTCGACGCTCGACCAGGTCGCGGAGCAGGGCGCCCGGCAGGGGGTCACGGTCTCCGACGTCATCGAGGACGTGTCGCCGCCGCGCGTGGTCTTCGACCCGGGCCATCCCGACGCGAACCCGGACGGCTACGTCGCGTACCCGAACGTGAACCCGATCATGGAGACCGTCGACCTGATGAACGCGACGCGCGCCTACGAGGCGAACGTCCAGGTCGTGTCGGCGACCAAGCGAATGGCCGAAGCGGCGCTCGCGATCGGCGGGTGAGGTGAGACGAGATGGACGCGACCCGGATCGGCGCTCTTCCCCTCCCGACGCCCGCCGCGCGCGAGACACCCCTCGGCGGCGCGTCGTCCGGCGAGCCGACCTTCGGCCAGGTGCTGAAGGATTCGATCGCCCAGGTGAACACGCTCCAGCACGAGGCGGATCAGGCGATCGAGTCGCTCGCGACCGGCGGCACGACGACGCTGCACGACACGATGCTCGCCGTGCAGAAGGCCGAGCTCTCGTTCCGGCTCATGATGCAGGTGCGGAACAAGATCGTCGAGGCGTACCAGGAAGTCCTCCGCATGCAGGTCTGAGGGGCTGACGACCGGCGATGAACGCGCGACTCCAGGCGATGTGGGCCCAGCTCTGGGCCTTTTTCAGCGGGCTGCCGCCGGCGCGGCGGATCCTCATCGCCGGCGTCGGGGCGGCGTCGATGGCCGCCGTCCTGGGCGTCGCGTGGTGGGTGCAACGCCCGCTCTATCGACCGCTCTTCACGAACCTGTCGCAGCAGGACGCCGGCGCGATCGTCGAAGCGCTGAAGGCCGAGAAGGTGCCGTTCGAGCTCGAGGACGGCGGCCGCGCCGTGCTCGTCCCGTCCGAGCGCCTCTACGAGCTCCGGCTCTCGCTCGCGAGCCGGGGTTTGCCGGAGGGCGGCGGCATCGGCTTCGAGCTCTTCGACCGCCAGACGCTCGGCCAGACCGACTTCCTCCAGCGTCTCAACTACCAGCGCGCGCTCCAGGGCGAGCTCGGCCGGACGATCGGCCAGCTCGGCGGCGTCGAGTCGGCGCGCGTCCACATCGCGATCCCCGAGCGGTCCGTGTTCGTCGCCGAGGACCGCCGGCCGTCGGCGTCGGTCGTCGTGAAGCTGGCGCCGGGCCGCGCGCTCTCGCGCGCCCAGGTCGACGGCATCGTGCACCTCGTCGCGTCGAGCGTCGAAAGCCTCGACGCGGACTCGGTGACGGTCGTCGACGAGGCCGGTCGGATGCTCACCGCGGACCGCGGGCGTGGCGACGCGGCGGCGGCGTCGAGCACCGCGCTCGACACCCAGCACGCGCTCGAGCGGCAGCTCGAGGAGCGCGTCGAGACGATGCTCGGCGCGGTCGTCGGTCGCGACAAGGCGATCGCGCGGGTCGCCGCGAGCCTGGACCTCGCCCGCGTCGAGCGCACCGAGGAGACCTGGGACCCGGATCGGTCCGCCGTCCGCACGCAGCGGACGACGAAGGAGGAGACGACCGCGCCGCACGGCCCCGGCGGCGCCCCCGGTGTCCAGGCGAACCTGACGAACGAGGCGACCGGTCCGTCCCCGGCCGAGCCCCCGACGTCGTCGCGGAAGGACGAGAGCCAGAGCTACGAGATCTCGAAGGTCGTGTCGCGGACGGTCGCGCCCGCCGGCGCGGTGAAGCAGCTGTCGGTCGCCGTCCTGATCGACGGTACGTACAGCGAGGAGGGCGGGAAGCGCGTCTTCCAGCCGCGGCCGCAGGAGGAGCTCGACCGTCTCCGCGACCTGGTGAAGAGCGCGGTCGGGATCTCGGAAGCGCGTGGCGACAAGGTCGAGATCGAGTCGGTACCGTTCCAGACCGAGACGTTGCCCGCAGCCGAAGGATGGCTCGCGGGCATCATGCGCTGGCTGCCGTCGGTCGCGACGCGTCTCCTCGCGCTCGGGTTCGCGGCGGCGATGCTGCTCTACGTCGTCCGTCCGCTGGCGCTGAGCCTCGCGGCACGGAGCCCGCGCGTCGCGCCCGCCGCGTTGCCCCCCGGAGCACCCGGCGCGCTCGCGATCAGCGCGCAGCAGCTCACGCAGGAGAACCTCGCGCTCACGCAGCGGAATCCCGAGCAGGCGGCGCAGCTCGTCCGCGAGTGGCTGCGCGAGGGCGCGCCCGAGCAGGGAGGCTGATGCCCGAGGTTCCCGCCCGCGCGCCCCAGCGCCCCTCGCGGCCGGCGGGTGTCGAAAAGGCCGCCATCCTGCTCGCGACGCTCGGTCCCGAGGCTGCCGGCGCCGTGCTCGCGCACCTGAGCGACGCCGAGGTGCGGCAGGTATCGGCCGCGATCGCCCGCCTCCGCTCGATCGCGCACGAGCAAGCCGCGGTCGTGCACGAGGAGGCGTGGCGCCGGCTGAGCAACCAGGAGAGCGTCTACGTCGACGGCGAAAGCTTCGCGAGCCGGGTGCTCGCGACGGCGCAGACCGGCCGCGGACACGACGCATCCCGCGGCGAGCTCAAGCGGCTCACGCACGCGGGCGCCGACTTCCTCGCCTCGAGCCTCGAGACAGTCCCGGCGGACAAGATCGCGCGGGTCATCGCCGGCGAGCACCCGCAGGTGATCGCGCTCGTGCTCGCGAACCTCCGCGCGCGCCAGGCGGCGCAGGTGCTGGGCGCGCTGCCGGAGGACCGGCAGCCGGAGATCGTCCATCGGATCGTCGACCTCCAGGGGGTTCCGGAAGATCTCCTCGCCGAGGTCGGCGACGTCCTCCACGGCCTCCTCGACGCGGCCGGCGGCAGCGGCGGCGACGAGCCGGCGGCGGCGGGCGGTGCCCGTCGCGTCGCCGAGCTCATGAACCTCGCCGACGATGCCGTCGAGGCGCGCGTCTTCACGCACCTCGACGAGATCGCCCCCGAGCTCGCCGAGACGATCCGCGGGCTCATGTTCACGTTCGAGGACCTGATCCGCCTCGACAACCGCGCGATGCAGGTGGTCCTGAAGGAGGTCCAGCGCGAGGACCTGATGCTGGCGCTCAAGACGGCGAGCCCGGGCATGAAGCAGAAGATCTTCGGCAACCTCTCGCAGCGCGCCGCCGAGATCCTGCGCGACGACATGAGCACGATGGGTCCGGTGCGCCTGAAGGACGTGGAGAAGGCGCAGGCCGCCGTCGTCGCAACCGTGCGGCGGCTCGAGCAGGAGCAGAAGATCACGGTCGGCGGGACGGGCGAGGATGTCATCGCGTAGCTTCGCGCCGCTCGGGGGCGACGCGCCGCCGGCGACCGCCTTCCGCGCCTTCGGCGAGCCGCCCGCGACGGCCCCGGCGGCAGCCGCCGCGGAGCCGCGTCCCGCCGCCGCGCCGTCCGGCGAGCCGAGCGAAGAGGTGCGGCAGGCGTTCCAGGCCGGCTACGACCTCGGGCGCGAGGAGACGCGGAGCCAGATCGAGTCGATCGGCGAGTCGTTCGTGAAATCGCTCGAGGAGCTCGCCGAGTTCCGCCGGCGGCTCCGCGAGCGCTACGAGCGCCAGCTCCTCGAGCTCGCGCTCGGCGTGGCGCGGAAGGTCGTGCACCAGGAGCTCGCGGAGCGTCCCGCGATCTGGCTCGGCATGATCCGCGCCGCCGTCCGGCGGGCGGTCGACCGCGAGCACATCGTCGTCCGCGTCCCGGCGGCGCTCACCGGCTTCCTCCGCGAGTCGCTGCCCGAGCTCCGCGCGTCGCTCGAGGACGTGAAGGAATTCGAGCTGCTCGAGGACCCCGGGCTCCCGCAGGGCGGCTGCGTCGTCGAGACGCGCTTCGGCGACGTCGACATCGGCGTCGACACCCAGGTCGACTCCGTCCGTCGCGCGCTCGTGGACACCGGCGATTAGACCGATGGACGACCGGACGCCGATCCCGCCCGGGGGCGAGCTCGATTTCTCGCGGGCGCTGCGCGAGCTCTCGACGCTGAACCCGATGCGCGTCAGCGGACGCGTCACCGACGTGATCGGGCTCGTCGCCGAGGCGAGCGGGCCGGGGGCGCCCCTCGGCTCGCTGTGCCACGTGCGGGGGCTCGGTGAGTCGGGGCGCGAGCGGCTCATCCCGGCGGAGGTCGTCGGGTTCCGGACGGGCCGCATCCTCCTCATGCCGCTCGGCGACCTCGCCGGCGTCGCGCCGGGGAGCCGGGTCGAGCTCGTCCGGGAAAAGCCGATCGTGCGCGTCGGCGACGCGATGCTCGGCCGCGTGCTCGACGGCCTCGGGCGCCCGCTCGACGGACGGGGTGCGGTCGAGCTCGAAGCCGAGTACTCGCTCTATGGCGAGCGGCTGAATCCGCTCGCGCGCCGGCCGATCCGCGAGCCGCTCGATCTCGGCGTCCGCGCCATCAACGCGCTCCTCACCTGCGGCCGCGGGCAGCGGCTCGGCATCTTCGCCGGCTCGGGCGTCGGGAAGAGCGCGCTCCTCGGCATGATCGCGCGCTACACGCGCGCCGACGTCAACGTGATCGCGCTGGTCGGAGAACGCGGCAGAGAAGTCCGCGAGTTCGTCGACCGCGACCTCGGCGACGGGCTCGCGCGCTCGGTCGTCGTCGCGGCGACCTCCGACCAGCCGCCGCTCGTCCGCATCCGCGGCGCCTATCTCGCGACCACGATCGCGGAATACTTCCGCGACCAGGGGCGCGACGTGCTCCTCATGATGGACTCGCTGACGCGCGTCGCGATGGCGCAGCGCGAGATCGGGCTCTCGGTCGGCGAGCCGCCGTCGGCGCGCGGCTACACGCCGTCCGTGTTCGCACAGCTGCCGCGCCTCCTCGAGCGCGCGGGGCAGGGGCCCGACGGCAGCATCACCGGCCTCTACACGGTCCTCGTCGAGGGCGACGACATGAACGAGCCGATCGCCGATGCGGCGCGCTCGCTGCTCGACGGCCACATCGCGCTCTCCCGCCGGCTCGCGAGCGAGTCGCACTACCCGGCGATCGACGTCCTCGGCAGCATCTCGCGCGTCATGCTCGACATCGTCGAGCCCGCGCATCGCTCGGCGGCCGGACGCGTTCGCGCCTGGCTCGCCACCCACCGCGACGCCGAGGACCTGATCAACATCGGCGCCTACGCGCGTGGCGCGAGCGCGGCGATCGACGAGGCGGTCGCACGCCTTCCCGCGATCACCACGTTCCTCCGCCAGCCGCTCGACGAGCCGGCTTCGTTCGCGCAGAGCGTCGACGCGCTCGCCGGGCTCGTGGGCTGACGATGCCGGCGTTTCGTCTCGAGCGCGTGCTCCGCGTCCGCCGCCTCCTCCGCGAGGAAGCGCGCGACGCGGTTGCCCGCGAGCGCGCCGGCCTCGTGGCGGTGCGGGCGACGCGGACGGGCCTCCGGACGGCCGTAGACGAGACGCGCGCCGCGGAGGTCGATGCCGCGGCGGTCGGGACGACCGGCGCCGTCCTCGCCGCCTTCCGGACGTATCAGCGAGGACTCCGGCTCCGGGACTGCGCGCTCGCGGCGGAGGAGACGCATCGGACGGACGAGCTCGTGCGTCGGCGCGAGACGCTGGTCGCGCGTCGACGCGACGAGCGCCAGCTCGAGCTCCTGCGCGCGCGCTTCGTCGAGCGCGCGCAGGCGGCCGAGGAGCGCGCCGCCGCCGTGGTGCTCGATGAGCTCATGCTGCGGCGACGGAACGAGCGGAGGTAGACGATGCGGTGGATGCGGATGGGCGTGGTCGCGGCGTTCGCGTGCAAGGTCACGCTCCTCGCCGCGTGGTGGGTGACGAACGCGCCGCGGTCGGGAATCGCCGAGGCACGCACGGACGCGGCGCCCGCCGGAGCAGCCGTCCCGCAGGACCTCCTCGAGCGGAGTCGCGGCTTTCGGGAGCTGCTCGAAGCGGTCCGTGCCCGCGGCGCCGAGCTCGACCGCCGGGAGCACGAGATCGCGTCGCGCGAGGCGGCGCTGAAGACGCTCGAGCAGGCGCTCGGCGAGGGCGGCGGCGCGCACGCGGCACCGCCCGAGCCGGCGACCGTACCGCAGCAGCCGACCGCGGCGCCCGCCGCGGCCCCCACCGCCGCGTCGCCGGCGGCCGGCGGCACCTGCGCGGTCGCCGTCACGAAGATCTACCAGACGATGAAGCCCGAGGAAGCGGCGCCGATCCTCGACCGGCTCGACGACGCCACGGCGCGCGCGATCTTCGGTTGCATGAAGGAGAAGCAGATCGGCGCGCTGCTCGCGGCAATGAACAAAGAGCGCGCCGTCGCGCTCACCCGGCTCCTCGCCGGCACGCCAGAGCCGCCGCCCGCGCCGTAGATCATTGTTGCCGGGGGCGGTGAAGATTGCCGCCCCGACGTGCGTCGCGGTGTAGCGTCGACGACGTGGGACGCGTGGCACCGGGCTTGCTGCCCCGGTCCGCCGAGGATGGTGGGTTCAGTCCACATCGTGGGCGGGCATGCGGCGGGACGAGCGGCCGGGCAGGCGCTCGGTGCCGGGACGCCGGCGTCGTCGGGCGGTTTCGATGTGGCCCTCCTGCTCGCGCTGCTTGGTGGCCAGCTCGATACGGCTCCGGACGAGCCGACCGAAGGGAAGGCCGAAGCGTCTTCGCCCGGGACCGTGACCGATCCGACGGTCGCGGCGGTCGCGGGCGCGATCGGTGCGGCTGCCGCGCAGGTGCCGGCGACGCAGCCGGGCGCGCCGCCCACGGCAACGGCGACAACCGCGGCGACCGCGGTCCCGTCCGCTAGTGTCGCGGCGACGGGCGACGATGTCGCGCCGGTTTTCGTGCCGAAGACGGACGCCGCGAAGCCCGAGACGGACGTCCCGCCGCCGGCGACCGCGAAGACCCCGCATCCGGCCGCACGGCCGGTCGCGGTCGAGCCGGCGCCCGCCGGCGACGACGTGCCGGTCACTCCTCCGCCGGTGAACGGCGCGACGGTCCACGCGGATCCGTCTGCGGCCGTTGCACCCACAACCGCCGCGAATGCGACCTCGGCGTCTCCGGACGCGGCGGTCGAGGACGGCGTGGCGCCGGTCAACGCCACCGATCGCGTGCATCCGGCGGACGCGAACGCGACGGCGCGAAGTGCGACCGCCCTCACGTCGGCGCCCGCGGCGGTCGCGCGTCCCGGAGGCGCGCAGGAGAGTGGCGTCGGAAGCGACACCGGCGAACGACCGCCGGCGCATCGCGCGAGCGTCGAGCCGGTCGCTCACGCGGCGAGCGAGCCGAGCCAGCCGGCGGTCGCGCCGCCACCGGCCCACGAGACGCGCGCGGAGGCCGATGCGGTGCGCTTCACGACGCCCGCACCGACGGGCGATCAGGCTGCACGCGACGTCGAGCGCCTCGTCCGCCTCGACGCGCTCCGCCCGAGCGCGGTGCACGATGCGGGCGACATGCGGCTCGAAGTCACCCCCGCGGGGCTCGGTCGGATCGAGGTCCACGTCTCCGTCCGCGCGGACGCCGTGCAGGCGAGCCTCTACGCGAATCAGGACCACGCGCGCGCCGCGCTCGAGACGCACCGCGGGACGCTCGAAGCGGCGCTCGGCCGGTCGAACCTCCGGCTCGAGGGGTTCACGGTCGGCCTCGGCGAGCACCAGCGCGGCGAGCAGGGCGAGCCGTCGCCGAACCGGAGTCCGGGAGCGGGGACGCCGATCACGCCGATCGCCGCCGCAACCGCGGCCTCGACGGCGATCCGTCTCGGCGCCGGCGGGTTGAGCCTCCGCGCATGACGACGCACGAGGTGGCTTGATGGACGCGGTCTCGAACGCGCTTCTGGCGGGTACCAGCGCAACTGACGCGGCGGCGTCGGCGGCTGCCGCAGGCAAGGCGAACCAGTCGCTGACTCAGGACCAGTTCCTGAAGCTCTTCGTCGCGCAGCTCCAGCACCAGGATCCGCTCTCGCCGCTCGAGCCCGACCAGCTGACGGCGCAGCTCGCGCAGTTCGCGAGCCTCGAGCAGCTGACCGGCGTGAACACCCGCCTCGACCAGCTGACGGGCGTGTCGCAGAACTCCGTGCTCTCGCTCATCGGCAAGCAGGTGCGGTTCAGCGGCGGTCAGATCTCGGTCGCGAGCGGGACCGCCTCGACCGTCGGCTACCATCTCGACGCGGCCGCGACGGCGGTGACCGCGACCGTGCGCGCGTCCGACGGCTCACCCGTTCGCGTCGTCGAGCTCGGCCCGCAGCAGGCCGGCGACCGGACGTTCCAGTTCGACGGAAAGGACAAGGCCGGCCGGACGCTTCCGGACGGCACCTACGAGGTCGACATCTCGGCGTCGGCCGGCAGCGGCTCGCCGCCCGTGACGCCGGATCTCGTCACCCAGGGTACGGTCGACGGCGTCGACTTCTCGGTCGAGCCGCCCGTGCTGCTGGTCGGCACGCTCCGTATTCCTCTGAATCAGGTGCACGACGTGCACCAGGCAAGCAGCAGCTCCGGATCGTAAAGGGAGGATCGACATGGCTCTGTTCGGCGCGCTCTCGACCGGGCGAAGCGGGCTCACCAACAGCGGTGCGGCGCTCTCCGTCATCGGCAACAACATCTCGAACGTCGGCACGGTCGGGTTCAAAGGCAGCCGGACCGAGTTCGCCGACCTCGTCTCCGCGGAGGCGGGCGGCGACATCGGCAAGATCGGTCTCGGTGCGCGCATCGGCACGGTGCGGACGCTCTTCACGCAGGGAGCGATCGAGAGCACCGGCCGGCCGCTCGACCTCGGCATCGAGGGCGACGGCTTCTTCGTCCTCGGCAACGGGCAGGGGCAGGTGTTCACGCGCGCCGGCAACTTCCAGCTGAATGCCGACCACACGATCACGAACCTCCTCGGGAACCCACTCGAGGGCTTCCCGCTCGACGCGAACGGCCAGACGACCGGCGTCCTCCAGGCGATCGCCCTCGGCAGCGTCAAGTCGCAGGCGAAGGCGACGACGACCGAGACGCTCACCGGCAATCTCGATGCCAACGACACCGTGAAGCCGACGGCGTTCAACACCACGACGCCGACGTTCGCCAACGCATTCGCGGCGAGCAACCACCCGACGTCGGTCCCCGTCTACGACTCCCTGGGCGGCCGGCACGACGTCTCGGTGTTCTTCAAGAAGACGGCCGACAACACCTGGGAGGTGCACATGGGTGTGGATGCCGGGGAGACGGGGGGGACCGCCGGCCAACTGCAGCTCATCGCGAACGGGACGCTCACCTTCAACCCCGACGGGTCGTTCGCCAGCGCCAGCGGGCTCAGCGGCAGCGTGACCTTCGCCGGCGCGAACGCCCAGACGATCGCGCTCGACCTCGGCACGGCGGGATCGACGGCGGGCATGACGCAGTTCGCCGCCTCGTTCGGCATCAACTCGGTCACCGGGGACGGGTTCGGTGCCGGCGACCTCGCGAGCATCGACGTCGACGCGAACGGCCTGCTCAGCGCGACCTTCGACAACGGCCAGACGCGCACGCTCTACCAGGTCGCGCTCGCGCACTTCCCGGCGACCGAGCAGCTCGCCCCGCTCGGCAACCAGCTCTACGGGGCGACGGTCGGCTCGGGCGACGCCGCAATCGGCATCCCGGGCTCGCAGGGCAACGGGACGCTCGTGTCGTCCGCCCTCGAGCAATCGAACGTCCAGATCGCGCAGGAGTTCATCGACCTGATCAGCACGCAACGCTCCTTCCAGGCGGCAGCGCGCGTGATCACAGCGAGCGACACGTTGCTCGGTGATCTGATCAACATCATCCGGTAAGCGCCCTCGCGGTCATCCGGGGTTCGCTTCGAGTCTCCTTCGCTGTGCGGTTCGCGCGCGCGAAGAACGTGGCTGCTCGTCGACGTCGATGAGCCCGTGCCGCTGCCAGCCGACGGCCGCGAGCCACGTGCGCGGGCGGACGATCGGCGGCGCCGTAAGCGGGCAGGGTACCGGCTGACGCCAGCCGCGAAATCATGCCGCCGACGAGCACGGGTCGAGCCCGTGGCGGCCGGGTCGTGCTGCCGGCGGTTCGTGAGGACGTACACGAGCGCGTGGCGGACCGCCCGCGGCGTGTCGAGGGCTCGCGCGTGGAAGCGGTCTCCCCAGACCGCACCGCGCCGTCCGAGGACGCGGGTCAGCGCGCGGGCGATGCGGATCGCGAGGCTCCGAAGACCGCGGCTGAGGGCTCTGCCGTCATCGGCCTCGACCAGGAGATGAAGATGGTCATCTTGAACACTGAACGCGACGACTCGGAGGTCGTCGCGAGAGGTCGCAGCGAGCACGGCGCGCACCGCGGGGAAGACGCGTTCCGCTCGCAGGCAGCGAATGGTCGAACGCGTGCGCAGCGTGACGTGAACCGGATGTGCCGCGTGTGCGCGGGACGGGGACGGTGTGGGACACCGGGACGGCGGCCCGGGGTTGGTTTGCGACCGGCACCGGGGCGACGGCCACCCCAGGTGCGCGGCTCGGGAAGCGAGAGCTGCATGGGACGTGCGATCTTGAATCGGCGATGTAGCGCACTAGCTATCATGTATCAAGCACTGAGTCGGGACGGTGCGAATCGAACGGGTAGGCGAAGTCAAAGGCCGGCGGTCTTGGCCCGTGGAGCATGCGCGCGACCTGCCCGGCACCGTCGCGGACGGGTGCTGCGGATCGAGCCGACGAACGTGGTGCGAGGTCACAGGCTTCGGGAGGTCGCCCGCCGTGTTCCCCAAACCGGGTAGTTCACGCCACTGGAGGCCGCTCTCGGACACGGAGCGCGCTCGTCGGTTCCGCAAATTGGAAGAGTCGGGTGGCGTCATCTCTGCTTACACGACGTGCCTTCGGTCTGTGTTCGGCCCTCTCCCCCGACGCCTTCCCGGGTCGGAAGAACTGACCGCCGCTCGGAGGCGAGGCAAACCTTTGACCCGTGGCCGACCGCGGCCCGCGGCTTCGCTGCGGGTTCCCGTGGCATATCGGTTGCTCAAATGCCGTCGCGCGGCGCGCGGGGAGGAGTGGCATGGCGGAGGAAGAGGCACAGGCGGAGGCGACGCCGGCCGCACCGAAGAAGGGCGGAGGAAAGCTCCTCATCATCATCGGGGCGGTGGTGCTGCTCGCGGGCGGCGGCGCCGGCGCGTGGTACATGGGCCTCTTCAAGCACGGGGTCCCGCTCGAGCCGAACGAAGCGAAGGCCGAGAAGCCGCTCGTCGGCGCGCTGCTGCCGCTCGATCCCTTCATCGCGAACCTCGCCGACGAGGACGGCAAGCGCTACCTGAAGGCGACCCTCCAGGTCGAGTTCTTCACGCCGAAGGTGCCGGACGAGTTCGGGGCGCGCATTCCGCAGATGCGCGACCTCATGCTGACGCTCTTCACGAGCAAGCTCTTCTCGGAGATCCGCACGCCCCAGGGCAAGGCGGTGCTGCGCGACGAGATCATCAACCGGATGAACCGCACGCTCGGGAAGGACCTCGTGAAGGCGGTCTACTTCACGGAATTCATCGTCCAGTGAGGCGGACCGCGCGATGAGCCGCATCCTGACGCAGGAAGAAGTGAACGCGCTGCTCCGCGGCGTCGCCGACGGCGAGATCGAGGCCGGGGCGGCGCGACCGCCGGCCGCCGTCCGTCCCCTTGACCTGACCAGTCAGGAGCGGGACGTGCGCGGTCGCCTGCCCGGACTCGAGATCGTCGTCGAGCGCTTCGTGCGCGCGCTCCGCGGATCGCTCGGGACGGTCGTCGGGCGGCCGACGACCGTCGCGCTGCGACGCCTCCAGCTCGTCAAGTTCGGTGGCGTCCTCGACGAAATCGAGCAGCCCGTGAGCCTGCAGGTCTTCCGGATGACACCACTCCGGGGACAGGGTCTGGTCGTGCTGCGCGGCCCGCTCGCGGCGACCGCGCTCGAGCTCTTCCTCGGCGGCAGCCCGGCAAGACAAACGGCGCTCGCCGCACGCGAGTTCACCACGATCGAGCAGCGCGTGCTCGGCCGGTTCTGCGGGCGCGTCCTCCAGGACCTGGCGGAGGCCTGGAAACCGCTCGTCGCGGTCGAAACGCGCATCACGGGTGCGGAGACCGACCCACGCTTCGCGACGATCGCGGCGCGCGACGAGCTCGTCCTCGAGCTGGACGTCCAGGTGCAGGTGGAGGGGGGCGAGGACGGCACGCTGCACCTCTACGTCCCCGATGCGGCGCTCGGGCCCGTGCGCGCGCGGCTCCACGCGACCGGCGCGGAACGCGACGCGCCAGACGGGACGTGGGCCGACCGCCTGCGCGCGGTGCTCGGCTCGGTCGGGCTCGAGGTGAGCGCGGAGCTCGGCACGCGCCGTCTGACGCTCCGTCAGGTGCTCGAACTCGGCACCGGCGACGTGATCCCGCTCGCGACGGGACGCGAGGGGCCGATCCTGGTCCGCGTCGAGGGTCGGCCACGGTTTCTCGGCGCGCCCGGCGTGGCGGGGAGCGCCAACGCGGTCCGCGTCACGGCGCGGCTCTGAAGGGGGTGGAGGCGAGGATGGCCGAGACGGTGGAGACGCAGACGGCGCAGGCGGACGCGACGGCATCGCCGGCGCCTCGAAACTTCGAGCTCCTGCTCGACATCCCGCTCGAGGTGACGGTCGAGCTTGGGCGGACGAGCCTCGCCATCCGCGACCTCCTCCAGCTCGGCGCCGGGTCCGTCGTCGAGCTCGCGAAGCTCGCGGGCGAGCCGCTCGACGTCCTCATCAACGGCAAGCCGATCGCGCGCGGCGAGGCGGTCATGGTGAACGACAAGTTCGGCGTCCGCCTGACGGACGTCGTGAGCCCGTCGGCGCGGCTCGCGGAGCTCAAGTGACGACGCTCGTGGCGTGCGTCCTCGGTGCGGCGCTTGTCGGCGCTGGATTCGCCGTCGTCCGCGCGCGCCGCGCGACCGCGGCGGGCGGCAGCGCGATCCAGCTCGTCACGAGCCGTTACCTCGGCGGGAAGCGATTCCTTACGCTCGTCGAGGTGGACGGGGAGCGGCTGCTGCTCGGGCTCGCGGGCGACCACGTCTCGCTCGTGGCGCGCCTCGGTCGCTCGGATGGGGGCGCGTGAGTCGGACTCGGGAACAGCCTTGCGGCGGGGTGGCAGCGGCACGGGGGCCCGCGACGGTTCCTGCGTCCTCGGCCCATGCGCGCCGCGAAGATTGGAGCGTCCCCCCGAAAGCCCTGGGCGCGCGCAAGGGCCTGCGGAAGTCGCCGTCGCGGGCCCCCCTGCCGCTGCACGCCAGCCGAAACGGTTTTCCCGGTCCCGTCGCGGTCGCCATTGGGGCGGCCGCGGCGGGCCTCCTCCTCGTGCCGCGGGTGGCGCTCGCGGGCGCATCGCTGCTGCCCGCGATCTCACTGCAAGTCGGTGGCGGCGCCGATGAGCATGCGGCGACGACGTTGCAAGTCGTTGCGTTGCTCACGTTGCTGTCGTTGGCGCCGGCGATTTTGGTGACGCTGACGGCGTTCGTGCGGATCGTGATCGTGCTGTCGTTCCTCCGGCAGGCAGTGGGGACGCAGAACATGCCGCCGAATCAGATCGTCGTGTCGCTGGCGCTGTTCCTCACGTTCTTCGTGATGCTGCCGACGCTGCGGGAGATCCAGGAGCAGGCGCTCGCGCCGTACCAGCGCCAGGAGATCTCCGACGGCGATGCGCTCGCGCGCGCCTACGCGCCGCTCCGGAAGTTCATGCTCCGGCAGACGCGCGAGAAGGACCTGGCGCTCTTCATCGGCGCGACCGGCACGCCGCGTCCGACGACCCCGGACGACGTCCCGCCGCAGATCGTGATGCCGGCGTTCCTGATCTCGGAGCTGAAGACCGCCTTCCAGATGGGCTTCCTCGTCTTCGTCCCCTTCCTGATCCTCGACATGGTGGTCGCCTCCGTCCTCACCTCGATGGGGATGATCACGCTGCCGCCGGCGCTCATCTCGCTGCCGTTCAAGCTGATGCTCTTCGTGCTCGTGGACGGCTGGAACGTGCTCACCGGCTCGCTCGTCGCGAGCTTTCACTGACGGAGGAGGAGACGGATGGGTGTCGAGACGGTGATCGCGATCGGACGGAGCGGCCTCGAGCTGACGCTCGCGCTCGCCGGGCCCGTGCTCCTCTGCGGGCTCGTCGCCGGGCTCCTGGTGAGCGTCTTCCAGGCGATGACGCAGATCAACGAGATCACGCTCACGTTCATCCCGAAGATCGTCGCGACCGCGGGCGCGCTCGTTCTCTTCGGCCCGTGGATGCTCGCCCGGCTGATGACCTTCACGACGACGCTCTTCCAGAACCTCCCGAATTACGTGCGGTGACGATGCCCACGTTCGATCCAACTGCGTTCGTCCTCGTCCTCGCGCGGATCGCGGGGCTGGTGGGGGCCGCGCCGGTGCTCGGCCACCTGCTGATCCCGATTCGCGTCCGGATCGGGATCGCGGTGACGCTCGCCGCCGCCCTCGCGGCGGTCGTGCCGGTGCCGGACGCGCCGCCGACAACGCTCGCCGCGCTCGTCGGCGCGATCGCGGTCGAGGCGGCGGTCGGTATCGTCCTCGGGTTGGTCGGTCAGTTCGTGTTCGCGGGCGTGCAACTCGGCGGCCAGCTCGCGGGCATCCAGATGGGCTTCGGCATGGACGCGCTCATCGAGCCGCAGACGAACGCGCAGATCACGGTCGTCGCGCTCTGGGAGCAACTCCTCGCGTTCCTCGTCTTCCTCGTCCTCGACGTCCATCACCTGCTGATCCGCGCGCTGCTCGAGAGCTTTCGCGTCGTGCCGCCCGGCGGCGCCGGCGTCGCGGCGGTCGGGTTCCGCCCCGTGATCGCGCTCGGCGGCGAGCTGTTCGCGATCGGCGTCCGGATCGCGGCGCCGGTGCTCGTCGCGCTGCTCCTCACCAACACCGCCCTCGGCGTGCTCGCGCGGACGATCCCGCAGCTGAACGTCTTCGTCGTCGGCTTCCCGGTGAACGTCGGCGTCGGGCTCATGATCCTCGGCGCGTCGCTGCCGTTCACGTTCCGTCTCCTCGAGACGCGCTTCGGCGCGCTCGAGCCGACGCTCGGCGCCCTCGTGCGAGGCCTCGCCCATGGCTGAGTCGGCAAGCGACCGCAGCGAGAAAGCGACTCCACGCCGACGCGAGGAGGCACGCGAGAAGGGCCAGGTCGTCCTCTCGCCCGAGGTGAGCCCGGTCGCCGTCCTGCTCGCCGCGCTCGCCATGGCGTCCTTCGGCGGGCCGCGTCTCCTGGCGCAGAGCCGCCTCGTCCTCCGCGGCTGGCTCGCGTCGATCGGGCCGGCCGCGGCGGCGGACGACGCCGTGGGCCCGATGATCGCGCACGCCGTTCTCCAGATGGTGTCGGTGCTCGCGCCGTTCTTCATCGCGACCGCGGTCGTCGGCGCCGGCGCGATCGTGGCGCAGATCGGCTTCGCGGTCCGTCCACAGCTGCTCGTGCCCGATCCGGGGCGGATGAACCCGGCGCGCGGGATGAAGCGCATCTTCTCGGCCGCGGGCGCCGTCGGCCTGATGAAGGCCGTCCTCAAGATCGCGATCGTCGGCGCGATCGCCTACCGCGTCCTCTGGCGCGCCGGGAACGACGCGGTGGCCGCGCCCGGGATGACGCTCGACGAGCTCCTCGCGTTCACCGGCTACGGGATGCGGCGGCTCCTCATCGGCATGGCGATGGCGCTCGGCGTCCTCGGGGTCGCCGACTACCTCTGGCAGCGCTGGCGCCACGAGCGCGATCTCCGCATGACGCGCCAGGAGGTCAAGGAAGAGCAGAAGGACAGCGACGGCGACCCGCAGATCCGCGGCCGCTTCCGGCGCGCCCACCGCGAGCTCGCGCGTCGCCGCATGCTGACCGACGTCAAGACCGCCGACGTCGTCCTGACGAACCCGGTCCACGTCGCCGTCGCCCTCCGCTACCGCCCCGCGGAGATGGCCGCCCCGCGCGTCGTCGCCAAGGGCGCCGGTGAGCTCGCGCAAAAGATCAAAGACGCCGCCCGCACCGCCGGCATCCCGATCGTCGAACGTCGCGCCCTCGCAAGAGCCCTGTTCCGCTCCGTCAAGATCGGCTCGGAAATCCCCCCCGCGCTCTACCGCGCCGTCGCCGAGATCCTGGCGTACATCTTCTCGCTCCGCGGCCGCCCCAGCGCAGAGGAGGCCCGCTAGTGCTGCGATTCCAGCGGGATCCCGCGCGCCGGGGTGAGGGTCGCAGCAACGAACAGGGTGTCGCGCTCCCGGCCCACCGTCGTGGCGACCGGACGCTTCGCCGTGCCGGAAGCGCCAGGGGCCCCGTGAGGAGCGGAGACCCTCACCCCGGCGCGCGCAATAGCGAGGAGGTCCGGCACTAGTGGCCACCGCCACGCTACCGCGGACCGCCGCGAGCGAGATGCGAACCGGCGAGCTCATCGTCCCCCTCGCGATGATCGGGGTCGTCGTCGTCATGATCGTGCCGCTGCCGCCGATCCTGATCGACCTCCTTCTCGCGCTCTCGATCTCGCTCGCGCTCGTGATCCTGATCGTCAGCATGTACACGCACGAGCCGCTCGAGTTCTCGACCTTCCCCTCCGTGCTGCTCGTCGTGACGCTCTTCCGCCTCGCCCTGAACGTCGCGTCGACGCGGCTCATTCTCCTGCACGGCCACGACGGTGCCGCGGCGGCGGGTCACGTGATCCAGGCGTTCGGCAACTTCGTCGTCGGCGGCAGCTACGTCGTCGGGCTCGTCGTCTTCCTGATCCTCGTCGTCATCAACTTCGCCGTGATCACGAAGGGCGCGGGCCGCATCGCCGAGGTCGCGGCGCGCTTCACCCTGGACGCGATGCCAGGGAAGCAGCTCGCGATCGACGCCGATCTGAACGCCGGCCTCATCACCGACAAGGAGGCGCGCGCGCGCCGCCGCGCGATCGAGCAGGAGGCGGACTTCTACGGCGCGATGGACGGCGCCAGCAAGTTCGTTCGCGGCGACGCGATCGCCGGGCTCGTGATCGCGGGCATCAACATCCTCGGCGGGTTCTTCATCGGCGTCGTGCAGCAGGGCGCGGACGTCGAGACCGCGGCGCGGACGTACACGCTGCTGACGATCGGCGACGGTCTCGTCTCGCAGCTCCCGGCGCTCCTCGTCTCGACCGCCGCCGGCATCATCGTGACGCGCGCCGCCTCGGGCGCGGACCTCGGGAGCGAGGTCGCGGGCCAGCTCCTCGCGAGCCCGCGCGTCCTCTGGCTCGTGTGCGGCGTCCTCGGCGCGCTCGCGCTGCTCCCCGGTCTGCCGTTCCTGCCGTTCGTCGCGCTCGCGGGGGCGACCGGTGGACTCGCCGTCTCCGGCGGCGTGACGCCGCCGAAGCCCGGGACCGCGGAGGCCGGGACGCCGGCGGCGCGCCCGAAGGAGGACAAGCCGGAGACGCTCCTGCCGCTCGACCTGATGGAGCTCGAGGTCGGCTTCGAGCTCGTCCCGCTCGTCGAAGGTGGCGGGACGACGCCGGCCGGGACGGATCTCGTCTCCCGCATCCGCACGCTCCGCCGTCAGCTCGCGCTCGAGATGGGGTTCATCGTCCCGCCGATCCACATCCGCGACAACCTCCAGCTCGCGCCGAGCGAGTACGTGATCCTGCTGAAGGGCGTCGAGATCGCGCGCGGCTCGGTCCGGAGCGGCTGCAGCCTCGCGATCAACCCGGGAACGGTCGACGCGCCGGTGCCCGGCATCCCGACGCGCGAGCCGGCCTTCGGCCTCGACGCGCTCTGGATCACGGCGCAGGAGCGCGAGCGCGCGCAGCTCGCCGGCTACACCGTCGTCGACACGGGGACGGTCGTCATCACGCACCTGACGGAGGTGATCCGCCGGCACGCGCACGAGCTCCTCGGCCGGCAGCAGGTGCAGCAGCTCCTCGACGCCGTCGCGAAGACGCAGCCGAAGGTCGTCGAGGAGCTCGTCCCGCAGCAGCTGACGGTCGGCGGCGTGCAGAAGGTGCTCCAGAACCTCCTCCGCGAGGGCGTGTCGGTCCGCGACCTCGTGACCGTCCTCGAGGCGCTCGCGGATCACGCGACGCGGACGAAGGATCCGGACGCGCTCACCGAGCACGTTCGCCAGGCGCTCGGCCGGGCGATCACGAAACGCTTCGTCGGCGCCGACGGCTCGCTCGCGTTCGTGACGCTCGCGGCGGACGTCGAGCGTCGGCTCCTCGAGTCGCTCCAGCGGACGGAGGAAGGGCCGCTCTTCGCCGTCGAGCCCGCGGTCGCGCAGCGGCTCGTCGGTCGGCTGGCCGGCTGGGGCGAGCGGTTCGCCGCCCAGCAGCTGCCGCCGCTGCTCCTCTGCTCCTCCGCGGTGCGTGCGCACGTCCGCCGGCTCGTCGAGCGGACGCTGCCGACGCTCGCAGTCATCTCCCCGGAAGAAATTTCGCCGACCGTGCGCGTGCGGTCGCTCGGCGTGGTGAACCTCGATGAAAATTAGACGCTTCAGCGGAGCCAGCGTTCCCGACGTCCTGCGCGAGGTGAAGCTCGCCCTCGGCGCCGACGCCGTCATCCTCGAGACGGCCGAGACCGGTGGGGTCGTGACCGTCACGGCCGCGGCCGACCAGGACGTTCCGCCGGTCGCGCCGGCCGGTGTGGTGCGGCAGGACGCGGAGCTGACGCACGAGGTCCGCGAGCTCCTCGGCGTCGTCCGCGATCTCGTGCGCGAGCACTGGCGGACGCTCGCCCCCGAGCCCGAGCTCGTGCGCCTGCATCAGGCGCTCGCCGCCCAGGGCGTCGACGGCGCGATCGCGGCCGCGCTCGTGAGCGCGACCGCGGAGCGCGTGTGCGCCGGCGCCGATCTCGACGCCGCCCTCGCCAGCGCGCTCGGGAGCGCGCGCACGTCGACCGCTCCGGCGCCGCGCGTGCGGCTCTTCATCGGCCCTCCCGGCGACGGGAAGACGACGACCCTCGCGAAGCTCGCGGCGCACGAGCGGCGCGCCGGGCGGCGGCTCGCGCTCGTTACGACCGACACCTACCGCGTCGGCGCGGTCGCGGAGCTGACGACGTACGGGCGCGCGCTCGGCGCACCGGTCGTCGCCGCCGAGGACGCCCGGGCGCTCGCGCGCGCGCTGCGCGCCGCCCGCGAGGCGGACCTGATTCTCGTCGACACGGCGGGCGTCGCCCCCGGCCAGCAGGCGGAGCTCGCGGAGCTCGCGGTGCTCGCCGACGCGGCCGGCGACGTCGCGCGCACGCTCGTCGTGAGTGCGGCGACCGGCAGCTGGGGCGCGGAGCGCGCGTGGGACGCGTTCGGCGCGCTTCGTCCGGACGGCTGCGTGCTCACGAAGCTCGACGTGGCGCCCGGCGGGCCGATGCTCGGCCTCCTCTGGCGCCGCGGCGTGCCGGTCTCGCACCTCGCGGCGGGCCGGCGCATCCCGGACGATCTCGAAACGGCGACCCCCGACCGGCTGGCGCGCTGCATGCTGGCCGCCTGACACGAATGGGAAATCACCATGTCTGAGACGGCAATCGATTTCACACCCACGACGTCCCCGACGCCGGTACCCGGCCTCCGCGTCATCGCGGTGGCGAGCGGCAAGGGCGGCGTCGGCAAGACGAACCTCGCGGCGAACCTCGCCGTGGCGCTCGCCAAGGCGGGCAAGCGCGTCTGCGTGCTCGACGCCGATCTCGGGCTCGCGAACCTCGATGTCGTGCTCGGGATGACGCCGGCGCTGACGCTCCGTGACGTGCTGCGCGGGGAGCGGAGCCTCGCCGAGGTGATCGCCGAAGGGCCCGCCGGGCTGCGGGTCATCCCGGCGGCGAGCGGCGTCGAGGAGCTCACCGCACTCGCGCCGGCGGAACGGCTCCGCTTCCTCGACGAGCTCGACGGCTGCGACGCCGACCTCGACGTCCTCCTGATCGATACGCCGGCCGGCATCTCCGAGAACGTGCTCTTCTTCACGGCCGCGGCGGCCGAGGTGCTGGTCGTCATCACGCCGGAGCCGACCGCGCTCACCGACGCGTACGCGCTCATGAAGGTCCTCACGACGCGCTGGGGACGCCGCGCGTTCCTCGTCGCGGTGAACGCCGCGGCGAGCGCGCGCGACGCCGACGCCGCGTTCACGCGGCTCTCGCGCGTGGCGGCGCGCTTCCTGCGCATCGACCTCGAGTACGTCGGGTGGATTCCGAACGACGACGCCGTGCCGCGCGCGGTGCGCCAGCAGGTCCCGGTGCTGCTCGCCGAGCCGTCGACGGCGGCGAGCGTCGCGATCGGCGACCTGGCGCGACGCCTCGGCCGGCGATCGCCGGCCCCGCCGGGTGGCGGGCTCCGCTTCTTCTTCCGCCGGCTCCTCGAGGAGGCTCGATGAGCCTCCACGTGGGGGAGGCGAAGCGATGAGCGCACCTGGCTACGGCGTGTCGGCTCGCGGGAACGGCCGCGGCCGACCCGCGCCGCCGCATGCGCCGCTCGTGGGCAGCCACGAGGAGGTGCTCCGGCGCCACCTCCCGCTCGTGCGGCGCGTGGTGCAGCGGCTCGCCGCGCGGAAGCCGCCGCACATCGAGCTGGACGACCTCGTGTCCTGGGGCATCGTCGGCCTCCTCGACGCGATGCGGAAGTACGACCCCAAGAAGGAGGCGTCGTTCACGACGTATGCGCAGTTCCGCATCCGCGGCGCGATCCTCGACCACCTCCGCTCGCTCGACTGGGTACCGCGCAGCGTGCGCCAGAAGGCGAGCCTCATCGAGAAGACGGCGCACGCGCTCGAGGGCGTCCTCGGGCGGCCGCCGACCGAGGAGGAGATCGCGGGCGAGCTCGGCATGTCGCTCGAGACGTACCAGGAGCTCCTGACCCGCGTCGGCGAGATGAGCCTCTTCAGCCTCGAGGACCTCGGCTTCGGCTCCGGCGAGGAGCGGCTCAACGTCGACCGCCGGGTCGACGAGGGCGAGGCGGATCCGCTCGGCGCGCTCCTCACGCGTGAGCGCGTCGACCTCGTGGCCGAGGCGATCGGGCGCCTCCCGCAGCGGGAGAAGCTCGTCGTGACGCTCTACTACCACGAGGAGCTCACGATGAAGGAAGTCGGCGCCGTCCTCGGTCTCACCGAGTCGCGCGTCTCGCAGCTCCACTCGCAGGCGATGCTTCGACTGAAGGGTCCGCTCAGCCGTCACTTCGGCCCGAAACGGGCCGCGGACGAGGAGGATTCCTCATGACCCCGACGTCCACGATCACCCCCGGCGCCCCGTCGGAGCCGGCGGGAACCACGCGCGTCGACCCCGCCGGCGGGCGTCGACGCGACGGCCGACGACAGCCGCCGCGACGCCGCGCGCCGCGGCCGGCGGAAGAACCCGAGGACGACGCGGAACCGTCCCCCGCGAAGGACGGACGGCTCGACGTCATCGTCTGACGAGGAGGAGCCCATGACGATCCCCACGCTCGATCTGCCGACGCTCATGGTCGCCGCGACCGCGGTCGATCTGCTCGCCGTGCTGGCGCTGTGTTTCCTCGTGCGCCGCGGCCGGCGCGATCGCGAAGCGCTCGTCGAGGCGCAGCGCGCGACGCTCGACCGCCTGCGGAGCGACCTCACCGAGCTCGTCCGCGACGCGGAGGAGCGAACGCGGGCGCTCGACGATGCGCTCGCGAGCCGTGAGAAGCGCTTGAAGGCGCTGCTGCGAGACCTTTCCGCGCGCGAGTCGGCTCCACCGCCGCGGCCCGCGAAGCCGTCCGGCGACGTCCGCGACCGGCTCGCCATCGATCCCGCCGAGGCGCGTCTCCTCCGCGATCTGGAGCTGAACCTCCGATAGATGCCTACCTCGCCGGCACGGAATTTCTTGCCGCCCCTGGACGAAACGGCGTGTCGTGCGCGGGCGCGGACGTCGCGTGATGGCGTGCGCCGTCCCGTGGCATCGGCATTGCTCCATCGCGGTGAACGGCGATGAACCGTGCGATCTACGCGGCCGCCTCGGGCGGCGTTGCAGCGCTCGCCCGCCTCGACGCGGTCGCGCAGAACCTCGCCAACGTGTCGACCGCCGGCTACAAGGCCGAGCGCGTCGTCTTCCGGGTCCGCAGCCTCGGAACCTCCGGGCCGGACAACCTCGACCCGGTGCTCCGCGAAACCGCGGCGCAGGCTGGCGAGCCCCTCACGATCCGCGACTTCTCGCAGGGCCCGATCCGGCCCTCGGGAAACCCCCTCGATGTCGCGCTCGCCGGCGAGGGCTTCTTCGCCGTCGCCACGCCGCGCGGCGAGCGCTACACGCGCCAGGGGACGTTCACGCGCGACGCCGAGGGGTTCCTCGTGACCCAGCACGGGGAGCGCGTCGAGGGCGACAACGGCGACATCCAGATCGGCGCCGGCGACGTCACGATCGCCGAGGACGGGACGGTCACCTCCGACGGCGCGGCAGTCGGACGGCTCAAGGTCGTCCGCTTCGCGAACCAGGCGACGCTCGCGCCCGAGGGCACGGCGCTTTTCAGCGCGCCGCCCGGCAACGTCGCGACGCCGCTCGACGCGAGCGCCGTCCAGCTCCATCCGCAGGCGATCGAGGGTGCGAACATCGATCCGGTCGCCGGCATGGTCGAGCTCGTCGACGTGTCGCGTGGCTTCGAAGCGTACATGCAAGCGACGCGGCGGCTCGACGAGGTCGCCAACCACGCCATCACCGACGTCGGGAGGGTATAGATGATCCGCGCGCTCTACACCGCGGCGACCGGCATGCAAGCGCAGCAGCTGAACATCGACGTGGTCGCCAACAACCTGGCGAACGTGAACACGACGGGGTTCAAGAAGAGCCGCGCCGACTTCCAGGATCTCCTCTACCAGACGCTCCGCGCGCCCGGCTCGCCGAGCACCAACAGCACGCAGTCGCCGACGGGGATCCAGGTCGGCCTCGGCACACGACCGGCCGCCGTGCAGCGTCTCAACATGCAGGGCGACTACAACCAGACGCAGAATCCCCTCGACATGGCGATCGAGGGCATCGGGTTCTTCCAGGTGACGCTCCCCGACGGCACGAGCGGGTTCACGCGCGCGGGCTCGTTCAAGATGGACACGCAGCAGCGGCTCGTGAACAGCGACGGCATGCCGCTCGAGCCCGCGATCGCGATTCCCGACGGCTCGACCGACATCACGATCGGCCAGGACGGTACGGTGAGCGCGATCGCCCCGGGGCAGTCGACCGCGACACAGGTCGGGCAGATCCAGACCGCGCGCTTCGCCAATCCCGCGGGCCTCCGGGCGCTCGGGAAGAACCTGCTCCAGGAGACCGACACCTCCGGTCCGCCGCAGCTCGGCACGCCGGGGCAGGAGAATCGCGGCACGCTCCTCCAGGGCTTCCTCGAGAACTCGAACGTCAGCGTGGTCGAGGAACTCGTGTCGCTCATCACCGGACAGCGCGCCTACGAGGTGACCTCGAAGGCGATCCAGACGGCCGACGAGATGCTCCGGGCGACGAATGCGATCGTCCAGTAGCCTCGTCCTCGTGCTCGTGACCGCGACGGTCGCGGCCGCCGCCGGCGGACGGATCACGGTGCAGCCCGAAGCGACGGTCGCCGGCCAGACGATCCGCCTCGGCGACATCGCGACGCTCGAGGGTGGTACGCGCGAGCTCGCGGGGCTGAGCCTCGGTGCGGCGCCGGCCGCCGGCGAGAGCCGGTCGCTCGACGGCGGCACCGTGCTCGCGACACTTCGCCGCGAGACGGATGGCCTTCCGGGCGTGACGTACACGATCCCGACCGTCGTCCGCGTGCGACGTGCGACCCAGGAGATCTCGGAAGGCGCGGTGCGCGCGATCGTCGAAGCGTTTCTCGCCGAGTCGCTCGGCGCGGCCCGGGGCGGCGCCATGCTGCACGCGATCGACCTCACGGGACCGGTGCGAATCCCCGCCGGCCCCTATCGCGCCCGCGTCATCCCGCCCACCGGCGTCCCGCTCCTCGGCCGCACCCGTCTCGAGATCGAGTTCGTGGTCGACGATCACCCGGTGCTGCGGACGTGGGTCACGGCCGACATCGGACTGAACGGAGTCGTCGTCCTCGCGAAGCGACCGGTCGCGCGCGGCGAGACGCTCGGCGCCGACGACGTCGTCGCCGACGAGCGCGATCTCTCGCGGGTTGCGCGCGGCATCGTGACGAACGTCGCCGACGCGGTCGGCATGGTGGCGCAGGCGCCGCTCGTGCCGTACACGCCCCTCCGTCGCGAGCAGCTGGCGCCGCCCGCGACGGTGCGCCGCGGTGACGTCGTGCTGCTCGTCGCCGAACGACATGGGCTCCGGATCACCACCGCCGGCGAGGTCCGCGAGGACGCCGGCACGGGACAGCAGGTGCGCGTCGTCAACCGGACGAGCCGGAAGGAGCTCGTCGGGCACGTGGTCGACCGGAACACGGTGGCGGTGGAGTTCTGATGCGGATCGCCCTCGTCGTCCTCGCGCTCGCCGTCGGCTGCATGCCGACCCCGCGCGTGCTCCCGCCGCCGCCGGCGCCGATGAGCCCGCCGCCGCCCCCGCCGACGGGATCCCTCTGGCACTCGGAGCTCGCCGCGAACTATCCGCTGCTCGACGTGCGCGCGCATTTCCCCGGCGACCTGCTGACCGTCGTCGTCGCCGAGGAGTCGAAAGGAGAGAAGGACGCCACCACCGATGCGAAGGCCGATTCGTCGATCTCGGCGAGCGTCGAGGACTTCTTCGGCATCCCGTCGGCGCTCATCAAGTTCCTGCCGAAGGGATTCAACCCGCAGAGCATCGTCAAGGCGGCCACCTCGCACGAATCGAAGGGCGACGCGCAGACGAAGCGGACGGGGAGTCTGTCCGCGAGCCTCACGGTGTCGGTCGTCGGCGTCGACGTGAACGGGAACCTCCACGTCCAGGGCGACAAGGTGATCACGGTGAACCGCGAGCGGCAGTACATCGTGCTCTCGGGGACGGTCCGGCCGGAGGACATCGCGTCGGACAACAGCGTGCCGTCGACGCGGCTCGCGGATGCGCGCATCGAGTACTACGGGCGCGGCACGCTCGGCGACAAGCAGGGCGTGCCGTTGGCGCATAGGCTGTTCGACTGGGTATGGCCGTTCTAGGGTCAAATCTCTTGGAGGCCCGTCCAGTGCTCGGGCGCTTCGCCCCCTGCGCGCTTCCGATGCCCCCAAACCCCGTCGGCCGGCTCGACCGCTCTCGCGGTCGGCCTCCACTCGTCATTTGGAGTGTCCCAAGTTCGCTCGCTCTGGCCGTTCT
>Ga0070741_10005855_pt1 | contig 26868 bp, 23 predicted proteins | sample Coa_R1_4_FD_66440 | JGI IMG/M metagenome (GOLD analysis project Ga0070741, IMG submission 66440) | Surface soil microbial communities from Centralia Pennsylvania, which are recovering from an underground coalmine fire - Coalmine... | ecosystem: Environmental > Terrestrial > Soil > Unclassified ...
GAAGCCGCCGAGCGCTCCCCCCGCCTCCGGGTGCTCGGCAAAGGCCACAAGCCCCGCGTCATCCCCGTCGGACCGGAAGTCGTCGCCGCCGTGGACCGCTACCTCGCCACCCGGGTCGAGCGGGCGGGCAGCCACTCCCCCACCGACCCCCTCTCGTCCGCCGCCTACGCGGCGCCTTCCTACCGTTCAACCTGCAGGCCATGGACGCCCTCGTCGCCGGCTGGTACCGCCGGGCCGGCGTCATACCCCCACCAGGTTCGCTGGCCCACGCCCTGCGCCACACCTACGCCACCCTCCTCGTCGACGCCGGCGCCTCCCTCCCAGAGGTGCAGCGCCTGTTGGGCCACGCCGACCTGTCCACCACCCAGGTCTACCTCAAGGTCGCCGAACGGGGCCTCGAAGAAGCGGCCCTGTCCAACCCGGCCCGGGCGCTGCTCCGGCCGCCAGCGGATTCGTAACGAGCCAGGCTCGGGAGAGGCCCGGAGCACCCCACGGTCGACGTAATCGAGAACCCCTTGACGGGCACACCGAACGGTTCGGCCGAGACGGAAACCCGCCCGTCAGTACCAGGCGACGGCGAGCTCGACCTGTTTCAGTTCGGTGTCGGCACCGTCGGCGGCGAAGATCAGCCAACGGCGGTCCTGGTGTTTCTCGGGTCGCCATAGAGATAAAGGTCACCGTCGCAGAAGTAGTTGGGCCGCCGTTTGCCTTGCGCCTGAACGGCGTCGGGCCGTTCCGCGCTAGTGAGAATTCTCTACGGGCTGATGACCTTTTCAGTGCTTCGTCGCCGGTGACAGGCGACCGTGGTACGCACGGGCTATGAACCATAAAGGGTTTAACGTCCAACTACGAGCCATCGTCCAACGCGCCGGGATCGTGTACGACACCCGCTCCTACCTCGGCAGCGACGAAGCCCACGTCCACAGCCTCTGACCGGTGAGCAACGGACCGTCGACCACGGCGGAAGGCGTCGAAGAGCGGCGGGTATCCGCGGCCCGGCCATTCCCATGGATGGGCCCTGGTTGCGGCCTGACGTCGGGCGCTTTCCTTCACGGAACCGGTCGGGTCCGGAGCGCCGCCCCGGCGGCCACCGCGGCGAGCGCCGTGCCACTGATGGCGCCCAGGACGGCAGCGATCATCACCTGTTGGCGGGCACTGCCGGTGGCGACCTGACGGAGCGCATTGGCGGTCGCGAGGGCCGCCGCCCTGGTGGCCAGCGCGGCCACATCTGTCGCTGGGCCCGGTGCGGAGCGACCGGTGCTGGGGCCACGGGGTGCCGGCCGGCCAGACCCAGCCGCAGCAGCGACCCCGCGACCACGAGCATCCCTCCGATGCTGCTGGCCCACCAGAGGACGACCCAGCCGGGCGGGCCCCCGGCCCACGCGGCGTTCGAAAGGATGCCGAAACGCGTCACCATCGGGCTGGGGTTGTGGGTGAACAAATCCCAGGCCAGGTGGCTGAACGCACCGACCGCAGCCGACACGCAGATCTGGAGGAGCCGGGGCGTGGGTCCGAACCGGAACTCGCGCCGTGCCGCCTCACTCCAGCCGTCAGGGAGGAGGGGGGCGAAGGCGGGCCCGACGAAGCGGTGCCACACCGCGAGCACGGCCAGCGAAGCCGGCACACAGACCACAGCTACGCCGACGGGCGTGTGCGCGATCCCCCGTTGGGGCGACAACCGTACGAGGTACTCGAAGTCCGGCGACATCGCCCCGACAACCAGGGCGGAGAGAACAAGGCGTCGTCTGGTCAGTCGCCAGAGCGGCGGGGCGGCAGCGACGTGGGCGACAGTGAAGGGCACCCTCTGAGGGTCCCATACGTCCTCCCTATCGCCTGGCGTCTCTACAGGATCTCCGCACCACGGCCGCCATCGCCAGAGGAATTGTACGACCTCGGGCCCTCTTGTCCTGCTCAGGGCAACCTTCAGCAGCCCGCCGCCCCCGGCTGACTCGAGGCTTTCGCGAAGACTGTCCTTGACGCGCGGGGAGCTAAGGCCCACAGTGGCGGCACGGTTTGTCCAGACCCCGCAGACCGTTCGTGCCGCCCCGTGCCCGTCTGCCGACAGCATCCGCCACGGGGGCCGATCGTCGGGGGTTTCCCGCGATCGGGATGGGGGCGGCCGTGGTCGGAGCAATGCCGCGGTTGGGCTGGAAACCGGAAGCGGCCGTGCGGGAGCGTCTCGAGGGGGCCATCCCGCTGTTCGCCGGCGACGGTGCCTAATGGAGGTCAGCCGCAGAAAGATCGTCGCCTTGGGAGTGGGCGCCGCCGGAACGTTGATCGCCAAGTTCGCTAAGGCGGAGTCGCCCCCAGCGGAGGACCTTTTAGCGCACCGCCATGATGAGTCCGACGTCACGGACCTTGTGCCGGACCTGGCTGGCAAGGCGGCAGCGGGACACGGACACTCCGGCGCTTACGTCACCACGTTCGCTATCGATCCGGCCCTCGCCGACGGCACCGATCATACCCTCGCTTACATGTCGAAGATGGCCGCCGCCGGGGTTGCCGGGGGCATTGTCGACTTCCCGGGGGGGACCTACGACCTCACCGCTCTCGGGTATCCGGCAAGCAACGTTCAGGTCAGGGGCGCCGGACGCAACGTCACAATCCTCCGGTTCTCCGGCGGCGGGGCGGCCCTCTACAACACGGACCCGACGCAGCTCCGCTCACGGTGCGGGGCCGAGAACCTGACGCTCGACTGCCGGGCGATGACGGCCGGGTGGCGGGGCATCGAAATCGACAATATCGTCAAGGGCAGCTTCCGAAGTATATTCATCAACGGGACGGACGGGGCGGCCGGGATTGGCCTCAAATTCATCGGAGGCGCCAGCAAGTCGACGTACTTCAACAAGTGCTACGACGTCGATGTCGTCGCGAACACTGCGTGTGTGGACCTCGGCGACTGGTGCAACGCCAACGAGTTCTTCGGCGGTGTCTACGAAGGCACCGGTGTGGCGGTCAACTCTGCTCCGAACACCCTGAGCTGCGACACCTGCAACTGGTTCGGTACGGCGATGCAGACCACCGGCCCGAACATGATCAACCTTGGGACCGGGGCACAGAACGTCACCCTCTTCGGCTTCTTCGGGCTGCGCCTCGAACCGGGAGTACCGGCCAACATCAATCTCGGCGCCTCCGCGTCTCACATCACCTTCGTCGGCGGCAGCTGGTCAAGCGATGTCACCTTCGCGGACGCGAACGTGGACAACGGCAACAGCGTTCTGATGCCCGGCAGTGGTGTCACCCGGTTGGGGGCGCACCCGACGGCGCCGACGCAGACGCTCGACCTGCTCGGTGCCAACTCCGGGGCTCGCTTCGGAGGCGACAGCCTCTGCGTTCTGTACCGCCGGACGGCCGGGGCGCTCATGACTGACGCCACGACCTTCGAAGTGCTCGGCACGGTCACGGCCAAGAAGGGCAGCGCCACCGAAGGTGTGATGGCCGGCAACGCCTACAGCGCCACCGGCGGCACCAACACCGACCTCACGCTCGACGCCAAGGGCACCGGTTCGCTCTTGGTCAACATGCACGCCAACTCCGGCACCGGCGGCCTCGTCGTTGGGAACGGCGCCGCCAACCCGGTCCGACAATTCGCCGTCAACTCCGCCGGCAAGGTGACCGCGCTCGGGACGATCACCCCGCAGGTGGGGGCGACCGAGTCCCGTCCGTCCGCAGCCTCAGCAGGTGCTGGAGCCATGTATTACGACTCGACTCTCTCGAAGCCCATCTGGTCGGACGGGACCATCTGGCGTGACGCCGCGGGAATAGCTGTATGACCGCGATGTCGGCTCCTTATGCTCGGTATTCTGGCCTGGTCGCGCTCAACGTCGGGGCCGACGACTTCGGCGAGGCCTTGGCCATGTTCGCGACGCGGCGAACCCGGACAACACCTAGCGCACGCACTCGAAGTGCCAGTAGGGGGTGCCGTCGGAGAGCTTGACCGTAGAGAAGTCGGTGCGGAGCTCCTCGATCTGGCTGCGGCTGACCCGCTGTTCGATTGATGTGAAGAACCGGTCGTAGGCGTCCTGGCGGATCCTGGCCATTGACTTCCCCTGGTAGGTGTCGACGAGCGGGACGAGGCGGGCCAATCCCAACCTCTCCATCGGGCGTCCCGCAAACAGGACCGGGGCGTATAGGACGTAGGCGAGAAGGGTCGCGAGGGCCGCCCGCACGCGCTCGTTCCCGATCCGTGCCGTACGCACGCGGACCGCGGAGACCAGGCGAAGCAGGGCGCGGAAATGCGGAGGCCGGTTGTCGAGGGCGTAGTAGAGGTAGACAAGAAGCCGAGGTGAGAGACGACGCAACGATCGTACGGCCTCGAGGGCGTCCAACGGAAGGTGGTGGAGGACGCCTAGGGAGAAGGCGAAATCGCAGCAATCGTCTGCGAACGGCAGTCGGGTCAGGTCGGCCATGACGAAGATGGCGTCGGTAGACGCGAGATTCCGCCGGGCGACAAAGATCGCATCCGAGAAGTCGACCAGCACGACGCGGCGGCAAGACGGTGCGAGGAAATGGCTGTACCGGCCGATCCCACAGCCGAGATCGCAGACGAGGGCGTCGGAGAGGTCGGAGAGATCGAGTAGATCGAAGTAGAAATCGAACTCTCTGCGGTGTTCGGGAAGGATAGTGGGGAACGTTTCCCATTCCCGGCCGAAGGTGCGCTGGATGTCGGGGGCAAACGTGTCATCGCCTGCCCCTAAAGGTTCGGCGCCGCTGGGGCGCCGAGCTGGTGGGAGGGCAACGATGACGTCGTCGATCACGTCATAGACCTGCTCCCCGACCCTGATGCTCTCCTGCCGGGCTTCGATATCCTTTATGCCAAAGAGCCTCTGGAGATCGAAGACCTTGTCCGAGTAGTACGTCATCAGTCTCCCCGGAGCGCTTCCGCGACCGTACGCCATACTGCGCCAGGACCCAAGAACGTCACCGGCTGGGTGGGCAGGGGCAACAGCACGAACTCGGCCTCGGGCATCCCCAGTAATGAGCCCGAGGGTCGGGACTTAGGGAGGATGGGTCAGGGCGGTCCGCCTTAGAGCGATGGCGGGCTACCGTCAGTGGCTCAGGGCGGACGGCGAGGAGGTTCGCCAGTGCCGCGTTCGCGGCGAGTTCTGTGACCTCGAAGTCGGCGAGCGCGGCGTCGACTTCGGCTCTTGTAGCCACCCAGGCTTCCACGAGGACGGCGTCGGCTCGGCCCAAGACGTCTATCGCACCCGCCAAGACTGCGGCCTCGTGGCCCTCCACGTCGATCTTGAGAAGGCGCACAGGGCCAACAGGAACGAGGTCGTCCAAGCGCGCGGTCATCACAGGGATGGGCCCACCAACCAAAAGAGCGTTCTGGTCGTCCGAGCAGATGTCCGAGAGATGGAGCATTGCGCTCTTGTCGGACGCGGCACCGCAAATAGCTTCCGCCCATGAGTAGCCGTTGGCCCGGAGGTTTTCGTTGAGCTGGCGCCAGGTACGAGGGTGCGGCTCGATCGCCACGACCCTCCCCCCGGGCCCAACCGACCTGGCGGCATACATGCTAAAGACACCGATGTTGGCGCCGACGTCGACGAAAGTGTCACCCGGCCGGAGGAAGTCGCGCAAGAACGCGATGTCCTTCCCGTCATAAGCGGCGGGGTTGACCCAGAGATTGGCCGCCACCGCGGCGTATCGGAACCGCACACGTGAGCCGTCAGCGAGCCTGATCCTCAGGGGGAGTACGTCGCACAGACGGAAGCGCCTGAGCAACCGAGAGGCAACGAATCGAACGGAGTGATCGTCGCTGCGGACCCGGCTCAAGACGAACTTGATCCCTGCCAACGAGGAGCGGACTGGATTACGCTTGCACTCTTCCGCGCCTGTCTGCGCACCAACCTTGTTCTCGATCGGGTGACGGCCCGCACCGCGCGCCATGACGAATCCGATCGGCAGTCCCACGACACATGCGGCCTTCGCAGCCAAACCCTGGAGGGCCGACATCTGAGGACGGATCCCCCGACCCATGAGGAATGAGAAGCGAGATTCAGGCTCCCCCCGGTACTCGCCGCTCGACTGATTCGCCCAGCGTCGCCGACGCTGCACTACAGCTTCCTAAGGACATATTCGTTGCAGCCGATGCCGCCGGCACAGGTCTTCAGGCGTTCCAGTACGAAACCGCGCTCTCGATAGAAGTCAAAAACTTGCTCGGGCTTGGCCACCTCGAAGGGATAGCCGCCAACCCAGTCGATCAGATCGTAGTGGCGGTCCATGCCTCGTCGGCGAGCCCGGCCTTCCGGAGCCGACTGACGCGTCGCGCGGCGGTAAGCGGACCTCATCGGGCCGAGGGAACGGGCACGAAACGCGAGATCAATCGCCTGAAGGAGGACCCAGCGGCCCACCGGCCCAGCCGCGTTGTAGCGCCGTTTGATCCTCAGCCAAGCCCTGCTCCGCCCACCCTGATCGTTGTAGATCGAGATGAAGAGCCAGCCACCCGGCTGCACCATGTCCACGACGTTGCTCAGTGCAGCCCACATGTCGCCCGTATGGTGAAGGACACCCCAGGAATACACGATATCGAACTGCCCGAGAGTGGCGAGCAGGGTGCGGTCGAGCACCGATCCCTCCAGCACTTGCCACGAATCGTCCTCGCGGGAGTGGCGACGGCGCAGCTCAGCGGTACAGGCGACGGATGAGGGGTCGTAATCGAACGACACCACCGCCGCACCGAGCCGCCGGGCGGCGACCGAGAAGAGGCCGCTGCCGGATCCGATGTCGAGAAACCGTTGACCGTGCAGGTGATCGACGTGCAGCATTGCCGTAAGCGACTCGACCGCCTCCGTGATGCGGGTGTCGTCCAGTAGTTCGAGAAAATGTGACCAGTTGTTGCCGAAGGCGAATCGTTCCCCAGCTCTGATCTCGCTCCTCGCATCGGGCGTGGGCTCGGGGCCGGACAAGCGATGCACCTTCACCTCGCGCACCCCTGACTCTCGCCGATGGCCTTGGCCGGAAGAGCGGCGAGGTCGATGATGCGGTCGCAGAGCTCGAGCGTCGACGCCCGGTGGGCCACAATGATCAACGTAACTCTTCCCTTCAGGCCTTCGAGGGAGCGCCGGACCAAGGCCTCCGAGTGGGCGTCGAGGGCGCCCGTGGGCTCATCGAGCACGAGGACCTCCGGCCGGCCGGCCAGTGCCCGGGCGATGCAGAGACGCTGACGCTGGCCTCCCGACACTGCGTCGGCGCGCTGACCTATGACGGTGCCGTAGCCGCCAGCCCAGCTGCAGATCTCGTCGTGAATTCCGGCGGCCCTCGCAGCAGACTCGACCCGTCTGTCGTCGATGCCTTGCCGGAAGAAGCGGATATTGTCGGCGACCGTTCCTGCGATCAGTTGCGGATCCTGGGCGACGTAGCCGACCCTGGCGAACCAGTCGTCCCGGGCGAATTCCTCGGCCTCAGTGCCGTTTACCAGGTAGTGACCGTCCTGTGGGATTCGGAGCCGTAGGATCATCTGGACGAGGGTCGACTTCCCAGCCCCCGACGGGCCGGCAATCCCGACGGCCTCGCCGCGGTTGATCTCCAGGGAAAGGTCTCGGAGAACGGAGGGACCGTCGCCGTAAGCGTAGCGAACCTTGTCGAAGGCAAGGTTATCGACTGCGCCGAGGCGCCGAGGCGACGCCGACCGCGCGGCCTCGCATAGCCGTCGCTCGGTTTTCAGCACGAGGTCCACGCTGCCCCACACGTCGTTGAGCTGGTGGTAGGAGGACTGGAACTGCTGCCCGTATGTCAGACAGCGCATAAGTATGAGGACCACGGCTCCGAGCGACGCCAGGTTGCCCGTACCGAGGACATTGAGCACGCCGAGCCCCGTCAGGATGAAGACGATCGCAAGGGTTTGGTAGGAACCGGCGATGAGCTGGGAGAGAAAGTTCGACCGGAACACAGGGTGGGCGAGTGCCTCAGCCAGGGAGGCGAGGCGACGGCGCACCGGATCCTCGACGGCGTAAGCCTGGACGCCCTCAGCGATGCGAACCGTCTCACTGACTCCTTCCGCCAGAGCGAGGCTGGCTGCCGAGTATTCGCTGGCGAGGCGCCGGGCCCGACCGGAGAGAGGACGGAGCAACGTGAAGAGCGTGACGCCCACGAGCGCCATTACGAGAAAGGTCAGCGGGTCGACGACCAGTGCGCAGGTTGCCATGGCAGCAAGGCTCAACAGAGCAGACGTCGCGTAGCCGATGATCGCGACAGCCCGACTTGCAAACCAGATCCGATGGGTGGAGATCTCCTGGAGTTCCCCCTCGCGGTCGGCCGACTGAGTGCCCCACCAGGCGCCCAGGAAGGCCCCGAGCAGCCGCTTCTGAAGCATCGCCTGCGCCGTCGCGCCGAGTCGCGACGGGATCCAGGCGATGACGATCTGGAGCCCCAGTCGAACGCTCGCGAGCCCCAGGCCGATGGTCAGGAGGGCGGAGACGGTCAAGTGCTGGAGCGAGAGTGGCCCAAGCGAAATCGCGGTGATGTCATTGGAAGAGATCGAGGCAGCCGCCTGGACGATGATGCCGAGCACGGCCGCCTCAGTAATACCGGCGGCGACGGCGGCGAGGCCCAAGACGACAAGCGCCCTACGCGGTACGCCGAGTTCTGCTGTCAGGACGTGAAATTGCTGACGCAAGCAGACAGGGGGCGGCTTTCTGCTCACACGGTTGCGGGTCATCACGATCGCTCTGAGTTAGCGCGCGACAGCGTCCAGCAGATGGCATCGGTGAGGGCGCGATCGCTACCAGAGGGCACGACGTAACCGACCTTGCTGTGGCGAATCAGTTCAACCGCGGCTGGAACGGCATCTGTGGCCACGACCGGCAAGCCATTGAGCACGGCCTCCTCGACAGCGCGCGACCACGCCTCGGCCGGCACGCGGTCCCCGGGCACTACCCGGCCGGGCGCGATCAGGAGGGTCGCCGCCCGGTAGACCTCGTCGATGTCGTCCACCTCTTCGACCACGTTGAGAAGCGGCGGCGGTATGGCGGCGCGGAGCTGGGCTAGGCAGCGGTCCGGGTAGCGGGGGTCGGGCCCTGGGTACTGCCCCAACCTGCCCACCACGACCGTAAGTGTCACGGCAAACCCGCGTCGGAGAACTTCAGGGACCACCGCTGCGAGGCGGTCAGGGCCCTTGAAACTGACCAACCGCCCCACGTAAAGGAGGCGGAATTCCCTCTTGGAAGGCTTTCGTGGTCTCGACGTCAGGCCGATGCTGCTCTCGGCGGGCGAAGGGCAGTAGACCGACGGAATCACTCTCACCACAGGGACGCCGAGCGCACGATGGAATCGTCGGTGGAGTGCACTTGGTACCAGGACGTGGCCAGCGCCTCGGGCCGCGAGGATGTAAGCGGTGCGCCGGCACCACTGACGTCGGCCTGTGGGCAGCAGCCAAGTCTCTGAATAGAGCCAGACGGGGGTTCGGCCTAGACGACCCGCCACGAGTGCGGCAACGGTCAAAAGGCCATCCACGTCGGCCGCAGGCCGTTTGATCACGACCCTGTCCGCGGTTACACCGTTCGCCATCACCCAGGCGAGAGCGTGGAGGATGCCTCCGGGAGATCGGAGGAACAGGCGCTTGCCCCTGAGGTAGGTGTCGGCCCGATCGTCCCCATCGACAAACCTGCGCAACGCACTCCGCCCCTGCTCCTGCAGTGAGGCAGCGACGTCTCCGGAGGTTTGGCCCCGCTGCACCCAACCCCAGGACAGCACCTCGTTCTCCATCGGCGATGCCACAGGGGTTGTATGGAGATTGAGGTTGGTGGCAAAGACCCGTTCCCGGCGACCATGGCCACGTTGGGCTTCCACGTCGCTGCCGTGGAGGTCGATCACTACATCTGCCCCGGGGAGCGGAACCAACGCACCGTCTCGCGCAAACCGTCGACTAGTTCGATCAGGGGCTCGTAGCCCAAATCGTGGCGAGCGGCCGTGATGTCGGCCTGGCTGTGGCGAACATCGCCCGGGCGTCGAGGGGCGAAGACAGGATCGGGCGCGACACCGGTGATCTGGCCGATTGCCGCGAGAAGTTCGAGCACAGACCACCGGCGTCCCGCGGCGACGTTGTACGCGTGGCCGCTGCAGGCTGCGGCCGGCGCCGTCCCGGCGAGGAGGTTGGCGGCGACGGCGTTGCTCACGTAGGTGAAGTCTCGGCTCTGTCGGCCATGACCCTGAACCGTCGGATGACGCCCGTTCATTAGGGCGTCAATGAAGAGTGGGATAACCGCGGCGTAAGCCGAATCGGGGCGTTGCCGCGGTCCGAAAATATTGAAATACCGGAGTGCGACGGTCTGGAGGCTGAACGACTCGCTGAAGACCCGGCAGTACTGTTCACCTGCGAACTTCGTGACTGCATACGGTGATCTCGGGACCAGCGCCGCCGACTCCGGTGTGGGCAGTCCCTCCGCCCCTCCATAGACGCTACTCGAGGAGGCGCAGACAACGCGGCGAACACCGGCGTCGAGTGCCGCTTTGAGGATCGTCAGCGTTCCCTGGGTGTTGACGGTGTCGCTGCCGATGGGGTGTTCCACTGAACGCTGTACGGAGCCGAGCGCGGCTTGGTGGAATACCAGTTCAGCCCCTACCAGCGCCGCGCGCACAGCATCCTCATCGGCGACGCTGCCCTCGATCAGGTCGGCGCCGGAGTTGATGTTCTCCTTGAGCCCTGTCGAGAGGTCGTCCAGTACGACAACCTCGTGGCCCTGGGCAACGAGGGAGTCGACGAGATGGGAGCCGATGAACCCTGCCCTGCCGGTGACGAGAGTTTTCATTCGAAGCCTTCTCGTTCCGCGATTTCCTCGTAGAGGTCTTCCATGTCGGCCACGAGCCTTTGACTGCTGAACTTGGCGTGCGCCCTGGCGGCGGCGGCGACACCCATCCGCTCTCGGAGGGAGTCGTCATCGAGCAAGGCCCGCATTGCGTCCGCGATCGCTGTGGTCTCTTTGGTCGTCACAAATCCAGTGACCCCGTGATCGACCACCTCCGCGGCACTACCGACATCCGTAGTGACAGCGGGTCGGCCGGCAGCGGCTGCTTCGATGAGCGAGACGGGCATTCCCTCGCTGTCCGAGGTGAGCAGAACGACATCGCTGGCGGCGAGGACGGTCTCCACATCCGCGCGCCATCCGAGGAATCGGACTCGATCGCCGAGTGGGGCCGATCGGCGGTGGACCTCGCCTAGCAGATCGCCCTCTCCGGCGATCAGGAGCACGGTCTCGGGCCGTGAGTGGATGACTTCTGAGACGACGTCGATGAGCCGATCGGGTCTCTTGACGGCCGTCAGCCTTCCGATGAATGCGATAACGCGGGCGTCGTAAGGGAGGTCGAGCTCCTTCCGGGCTACCTGGGCGCCCGGTATCAGAGAGAGGTCCACGCCTGGCGGAACGATCCGGTATTGATCGGCCCGGCCAACGCCCGCCGCCAGGAGCTCGTCGCGCACAAGCGCGCCGACAGCGACGAGGCGAGTCGTCGTCCGGGCGAGGGCCCGCTCGGTCAGGACCACGGTGCGTGTTGCTGCCGGGGAGAAGTAGTCGTGGAGCATATGCCCGTGGAACGTGTGGACAAGTGCGGGCACGCCCGCCATCCGCGCCGCGATTCTGCCGAGCGTTCCGGCCTTTGCTGTGTGCGTGTGAACGATGTGGGGTCGGAACAGCCTGATGGTCCGACGGAGGGCAGCGAGAGCTCGTAGGTCGTCGAGCGGTCGCAGGGACCGACCGAGGCCGGGGACGAAGTCCGCTTGGACGTCGTGGGCCCGAAGTTCCCGGTAGTCCTCTTCTCCGGCGCACACTGCTCCGGTCAGGAGGCGCTGCTCAAAGCGCCCCGGGTCGAGCCCACGTGCCAAAGTCGAGACCTGGATGGCGGGTCCGCCGACGTTCATGCGGGTGATGACCCGCACCACGCGGACGCGGCTGGATTTCGACATCCGGTTCTTTCTGTGATGACATAAAGCCAAACGGCGTGTGCGGGCAGAGTCCTCGGGGCGCACCTTAGGTGCGGCTCAACTCAGGGAGGTGTCTCCAGACACGGGAGGCGGGTCTGACGTCGCAGGACGCCGCGACGCTCGTCTGGTCGACGAACGTACGGCACCAGAGTTCGAAGGACAGCAGAGCCCAGATGCGGTGGCCATGGTCGATACCGGCATCGTGCTCTTCGAGGAGCGCGACGACGGCCTCTGGATCGAAGAGGCCACGGTCTCGCGCGACACGGTCCGTAAGCGCGTCGCGGGCGAGCGGCCGAAGCTCCCGTCGCAACCAGGAGTCGAGCGGGACGCCGAAGCCCTTCTTTCGGCGGTCGATGATCTGCTCGGAGAACCATTCCCGAGCGAGGGCTTTGAGGAGGTACTTCCCAGTCCGACCCCGGATCTTGAGACTCGGGGGGAGACGGGCGGCGAACTCCATCAGCTGGTGGTCCAAGAACGGCGATCGCGCCTCGAGTGAATGCGCCATCGTGGCGATATCCATCTTCACGAGAAGATCACCGGGCAGGTAGGTCTCCACATCGACGTGGAGTGTCCGGTCGAGGACGTTCTTACCGTCCGAATCGCGGAATCGCTCGCGCACCATTGCGTATGGATCCGAATCCGAGGTGAGGCTCCTCATCTGCTGTGAGTACAGGGTGTGGCGTTGATCTGCTGCAAACGTCGAGACGAGGCTTGCATACCGATCGGGACGGTCGGTGGCCAACGTGCGCAGTACGCGTGCAGCGCGAGCCAGGGACCCCTGGGTCCTTCTGCCCAGGGCGCAGCCTGCCACCCCCGCTAACCAGCGTGCAACCGCGTTGGAAGGAATTCGTTCCGCGATACGACCATAGTGATAGCGGAGATAACCACCAAAGGACTCGTCTCCGCCGTCGCCGTTCAGAGCGACGACCACATGTTCACGGGTGAACCTCGCAAGTTGGTAGCTAGGGATGGCGGAGGAGTCGGCGAACGGCTCGTCGTAGTGCCACACCAGATCGGGAAGGACGTCTAATCCCGCACCAGAAACGACAAACTCATGATGGTCTGTACCAAGGCGTCCGGCGACTATGCGCGCGTACCTCCGTTCGTCATAGGCAGGTTCGTTAAAGCCGATGGAGAAGGTCTTGACCGGTCCGGACGCCTGCTCGGCCATGGCAGCGACAACAAGCGATGAGTCAATGCCTCCTGATAGGAACGCTCCGATCGGCCGCTCGGCGACGAGACGGAGGCGAGTGGCCTCCATGAGGAGTGCCCGAAGGCGCTCGACCGCCTCGATCTCGTCAAGTTGCAGGAGGGGGGAGTACCTGAGGTGCCAGTATCGCTCAACGCGGGCAGTGCCGTTCTCGTAGACCAGGCGGTGCCCTGGAGCCAGCTTAGAGATATTGCGGAAAATCGAAAGAGGGGCCGGCACGTACCCGAAGGTCAGGTAGTGGTCGATCGCGACCGGGTCCAGATCGCGAGCGACGACGGGGCCCTGCAGGAGCGCCTTCAGCTCGGAGGCGAAACAGAGCCCGTGACCGCTCAGCGAATACAGGAGAGGCTTCTTCCCGACACGGTCACGGGCGAGGAGCAGTCGGCGCTTTCGGCTGTCCCACAGCGCAAACGCGAACATCCCACGGATGTGTTCAACGCACGCATCGCCATAGGCCTCGTACAGATGGACAATGCACTCGGTGTCGCTGTCAGACCTAAAGCGGTGGCCGGCCGCTTCCAGGCGGTCGCGGAGGGCCGCGAAGTTGTAGACCTCGCCGTTGAAGACGACGACAACGGACCCGTCCTCGTTGCCGATTGGCTGCTTTCCGGAAGCTACGTCGATGATCGCCAGCCGGCGCATCCCCAGGCCGACGCCATCGGAGAGGTAGTAACCCTCATCGTCCGGACCGCGGTGGCGGATGGCATCACACATGCTCTTCAGCAGGTGCTCGCCATCGGCTAACGGGCCGACGAAGCCAACAATTCCGCACATGTGTGATGGCCTTCCCACGTGCCGGTCACTATTCGGGCTTGGATGCTGCAAACCGGAGGAGCGAGGAGAGATGGAGTGCGTCGTCTCGCGTCCGGCCAAGACGGCGTTCGTTGAAAAGACGCTCGTAGAGCGCGAGATGGGCATCGACCATCGCGTCGAGTCCGAACGACGAGAAAGCGCGATGCCGGGCCTCCGCGCCGAGTGTCCGTCGACCTCTAGGGTCCGACAGGAGCGAGTCGAGCGCATCGGCTAAGGCAACTGGGTCTGCGGGAGGCACGAGCCGCCCGGTGCCGGCAAGTGCCTCGGCATTCCCGCCGACGTCGGTGGCGACAATGGGCCTACCGGCTCCCATCGCCTCCAGGAGGGCGTTACTGAAGCCCTCCTCGAGCGAGGGGAGCACGAAGATGTCAGCCCCCCAGAGGAGCGAGGGCACATCAGTCCGGGGCCCTAGGAGTTGGAGGTCGACCGAGAGGCAAGAGGCGAGGGACCGGAGTGCTTCCTGGCAAGGCCCCTCCCCAGCGAGGACGACCGTCACCGGTCGTCCTCGGTCGGCGAGGATGCCCGCCGCCGTTATGAGAAATCGATGGCCCTTTAGGTCCTTCAGGCTGCCGACTGAGAGGACGACTGGAAAAGGGGCATCGAAATTCCACGGTGAGGCGGCCTCGAACGCCTCGCGGGGCAACCCGTTGTGAATGACGGAAAGTTTGGAGCGGGGAACACGCTCTTGGCGAAAGACGTCTGCCGAGACAGCCTGGGAATTGGCGACAAGCCCAGCGGTCATATGATTGGCGAGGCGCTCCACGGCAAGCATTACCGGCTTCCCTTCCTTGAAGTGGCCCAGACTGCGACGGCCGGCAACGACAACGGGGACCCCCGCAAGACGGGCCGCGGGAGCAGCCAGGACATAGGCTTGATACAGGAAGCCGTGTACGACTTCGGGCTGCAGTGCCCGCAGGTCGCCGACCAGCCTGATGAACGCCCGTGCGACCCCTGCCCGATCTCGGGTGGAGCCATGCCAGAATCGAGGAAAGTCGCCTAGGTGAACCGGCACGCCCGCTTCGGTCAGGGCGTCGTAATATGGCCCTGCACTCCCTCGGAACAGGCTCATCACGGTGACGTCGGCGCCACGTTGCAGAAGTTCCCGAGCCAGGAGTGTGACCTGCTTTTCGGCGCCGCCAAGGCCAAGCTGGCCGATGGCGAGCACGATGCCCTTGTGGGTCGGATCCCCACGTCCTGCCTGTGACGGCGACCGCTTCTCCCGCAACAGGCTCAAAGTCTCGTCCGGCGCGTGATCAGCCATGACGTCTCGCCCGCGGCAGGTCGGAGCGCCGGGGAATTGCGGGGACGGTCGGGCTATGGGCGACGGCGGCATTGGCTCCGGCGCAGGTCGTGGGTGCGCAAGTCCGGATATGCCAGAGGCTCCCGAGCAAGACCCAAACAGGCACCGTGACCTGTAAAGACTCGAGTGTGTTCGCGAAGAGGAGGCCGACACTATAAGTAGCAATCAATGCCGTTGCGGCGCGCTCGTTCTGAGTAAGCGGGCGACCGCGACGGCCTATCGGCAGCAGCAGCAGGGTTAGGAGCAGCCCCACGCCCGGGACGCCGGTTTCGGCGGCCAGTCGCAGATAATCGTTGTGGGTGTTCATATAGATCCCCAGCCGTTGGTCAGCGGCTGCGTACTCAGGGAAGTTGGCGTATCCGATGCCGGTGAGCGGGTGCTCGATGGCGGCATGTAAGGCGCTGACCGCCGCCTGCATGCGTAAGCTGGAGTTGTAGCTCTGTTCCAGCGCACCCCGGTTCGGCAGCAGTGTGCTCTGCACCGACTCGGTGGGGACGAGGAACGCCAGACCGGGGATGGCGATAAGGGCGACGGCCTGGACGCGTAACGGGCGCCCCGACAACAAGAGGATGGCCGCTCCGAAGGCTGCGGAGACCAGCGCGGATCGTGACCCCGTTTTGACGAGGGCGCTGGCGGTGAGGGCGAAGCCGAGCACCCAGACCGGTCTCCTCGTGCGCAGAGTCTCACCGAGCAGGGCGACGAGCCCCACGGCGAGCACAAGACCCAGGTAGTTCGGATTGAGACCAACCCCGGCCGCGCGAGTGCCCGAACGCCAACCAGCCAGCGTCACAACGGCGGCGACGACTCCATAGGCGGAGCTCGCGGTCAGCAGCGACCTCAGGGGAAGGTGAACCGACACGGCAACGCTGAGGAGCAGCAGGCCCAGGATGAACCCTCGGAACCCGTTCTGGCCCTGCCCGCTTCGGAGGTGCGCGAAGAGGAGCCAGCCTGCCAGCTGAACCACGAGAAGATGAACACCGTGTAGTCGCCAACGGCCGGTGAGGAGCCCGAGTAACCATGACGCGGCAAGGCCGATGATCATGGCCGAGGCGACGGGCACGCCACCGAGGAACCGGGGGTTGAGGGCGGCCAGCGGTATCCCAGCCACAATCACCGTGACCGGGCTGGCGAGGGCCGCAAAGAGAATTGGCGCGTAGCCCGCAACGAGGAGCACCCGCTCCTGGGCGGCGAGCAGGTAGCCCGCAAGGGAACTTATGATGATCGCCGCAACCGCGAGAGATGGAGGCGACCACCTCGGCGGGGCTGCTGTCTTGGTCGTCATCGCTGCCATCCGCACCCGCGGTCCCCTCGGAGCCACCGCTCTCGGACGACGCTCCCCAGGACGACGCCTAGCAGTCCGACGCCCGCGGCAAGGAGGGTGAGCGAGGCGGTTCGCGACCACTCCGGTGGTTGCACTCGTGCCCCGTCGGTCGCGGCGGCGACCACGCGGTTACCGCCCGCCGACGCGCACACGGAGGCCACGACCTTGCCAACGACATCGCTTTGCGTACAAGCTACGCCGACGACCGTCACCGACCCCGCGAACACGCCGGCGACCGCCAGTCGTGCCCTGCGTGACAGGATGATGACGGGCTCCTCGTAGACCTTGGCGGGAAGAGCCACGGCCAAGAGCAGCCCGACAAGGAGCGCGCTGGTCGCAACCGCAAGCGGGATCGGTAGATCGCCATGCCCCGCGACTGCTCCCACCATTCCAACGGCGAGGCTCACGGCCACGAGGGCGGCCACGGCAGTCCCGGGAGATAGGCCCCGCCGCACAAGGCGGTGCGAGAGGTGGTCCTTCCCGCCGACAGCAACACTCCTGCCGCGGCGTCTTCGGGCGAACACCACCGTGGTTGTGTCCGCGATCGGGACAATGGCGAGCATTAGCGGGACGGCGAAGCTTGCGGGTGCGGCCGGCGGCCGGGTGGCAGCGAGAGTCATGACGCCCATCAGGTAGCCGAGGAAGAGGCTCCCGGCGTCGCCCATGAACACCCGCGCCGGCGGAGCGTTGTATACGAGGAAGCCTAGGCAGGCGCCGCCGACGGCCAGGGCCAAGCTCGCCGTCCGGTCCTGTCCTCCGAGAGCACTGAGAAGAAATGTGGTCGCCGCCATCGAGGCGGCCACACCCGCGGCGAGCCCATCCATGTTGTCGAGCAGGTTTGCCGCGTTGGTGAGCCCGACAATCCAGAGGACCGTGAGGGCACTGTCGACTGCTCGTACGCCGGTTACCTCAAGCCGGAGCCCGACGGCGAGGGCGGCGAGCGCGGCGACCATTTCGACGGCGAGTCGAGAGGAGGCGCCGAGCTGGCGGTCGTCGTCGATGAGCCCTACGACGCCGACCACGGTTGCGCTCAAGCCGATGACCCCGGCGTGGAACCCGAGGCCTGGGGCTACGGCCAACCCGGTGAGAATACCCGCAGCGATGGCCACACCGCCGAGGTAGGGGGTGGCCACAAGGTGACTCTTGCGGGCCGCCGGATGGTCAACGAGGTCGACGCGCAGGGCAAGGCGCCGCAAGAGCGGCGTCGTGAACAGCGTGACCCCTGCCGCCACGGTGAAGATGACAATCCAGGTGGCCCCCATGTCAACCGGCCGGCACCGGGACCGGGGGGATCTGTTTCGTCGCCGCCTCCACGATCATGTCGTCGAGGATCGCGTCCAGCGGCCAGGTAGGGGCCCAGCCAAGCAAGTGACGAACCTTCGTCGTGTCGGGTACCCGGCGCTGCATGTCCTCGAAGCCCTCGCCGTACGCCTCGTCATACGGAACCAGCCGGGTCGGTGACGAGCTGCCGGTCCGCACCACGACGCGCTGGGCCAGGTCCAGAACCGACACTTCTTCCTGGGAGCCGACGTTGAAGACGTCGCCGAGCGCCTCATCCCGCCCGAGCAGGCCGAGCATCGCTGCCACTGCATCGCTGACGTGGCCGAAGCAGCGGGTCTGGCTGCCGTCGCCATAGACGGTGAGCGGGTCACCTGCAAGGGCCTGGCGTACGAAGCGGGGTATGACCATGCCGTAGGCCGGGCTCTGGCGGGGTCCCACCGTGTTGAACAGGCGGACGACCTTGGTGGGGAGGCCCCGCTCTCGGTGGTAGGCAAAAGCCAGCACCTCGTCCACGGCCTTGGCGGTGCTGTAGGCCCACCGCGTCACCGACGGAGATCCGAGGACCCGGTCGTCGGTCTCGCTCAGGGGGCCGGCGCCGTTCTTGCCATAGATCTCCGATGTGCTGGCTAACAGGACCGGCCGGCGGTAGCGGTGAGCGGCCTCCATGACCGTGGCGGTTCCCTGGATGTTGGTGGTGAAGGATCGCAGAGGGTGTTCCATGACCAGCTTCACGCCGACGGCGGCGGCGAGGTGGATCACCGTGTCGCAGTCGCGGACGAGTTCGTCGACCAGGAGCTCGTCGAGGATGGATCCGTGCACGAAGCGGAAGGCCGGCTCTCTACCGGCCGCCTCGATGTTGGACAGGCGGCCGGTGGAGAGGTTGTCGACGGCGACAACGCGATCGCCGCGGGCCAGCAGGGCGTCGACCAGGTGGGAGCCGATGAAGCCGGCGCCGCCGGTGACGAGGTAGGAGCCAGTAGGAGTCACGTCGATCCCCCTCTACAGCGTGTGGATGTGGGGGCGGTCGGAGTGGAGGAAGGCCCGGGTGTCGTAGACGATCTGGGAACCCTCGATGATCGCCGCGTAGTCGATCTCGGGATGGGGGGTGAGGATGACGGCGCAGTCCACCGGCTGCCCGAGCGCGGCGCGGAGGTCAACGGCGCGGAACATGCCGGCTCGGGTGCGGAGCTCGGCCACCCAGGGGTCGACGAAGCACACGTCGGCTTCGGAGTGGTCCAGTTGCTCGATGATCGGGATGGCGGGTGACTGGCGGGAGTCGTTGACGCCGGGCTTGTAGGCGACGCCGACGATCAGAACCCGGGCACCTTGCACTGCCTTGCCGTGGCCGTTGAGGAGTTCGCCGATGCGCTGCACGACGTAGTGCGGCATGTGGGAGTTGACCTCTTCGGCGGTCTCCACCAGCCGAAAGCGTTCGCCGTCGCGGCGGAACTGCCAGGCCAGGTAGTTGGGGTCGACGGGGATGCAGTGGCCGCCGACGCCGGGGCCGGGGAGGAAAGGCATGTACCCGAACGGTTTGGTGGCGGCGGCCCGGATGGCGGCGTAGACGTCGATACCGGCCTGGCGGCAGAAGACGGCCAGTTCGTTCATGAGGGCGATGTTCACGTGCCGGAAGGTGTTCTCGATGAGCTTGGCCATCTCCGCTTCGCGGGTACCGGGCACCTCGACCACGGTGTCGACGAAAGTCACGTAGAAGGCGGCGGCCAGCTCTCCGCTGCGGGGCTCGGCGCCGCCGACGACCTTGGGGATGCTGGCCAGGTTGTAGTCGCGGTTGCCGGGGTCGATCCGTTCGGGGGAGAAGGCGACGAACAGCGACTCGCCCAGCACCCGCTCGTCGCTTTCCAGGAGCGGCAGGAGGACCTCCTCGGTCGTGCCGGGATACGTAGTGCTCTCGAGAATGACCAGCGTCCCGGGGCGGGCGTGCTCGGCGATGGCCTGACCGGCGGCCAGGATGTGAGACAGGTCGGGCGAGCCGTCCAGCAGCGGCGTCGGCACGCACACGACCACGACGTCGGCCGAGGCCAGAAGGGCGGGATCGGCCGAGGCCCGGTAGGAGCCCGTCCCCCGCAGCCGGTCGATCGTGGCGCCGGGAACGTCGGGGATGTGGCTCGCTCCGGCGTTGAGCTGGTCGGCCCTAACCGGGTCGAGACCGACGGTCTCGAACCCCGCTGATGCGACGGCCATGGCCAGGGGGAGGCCGACGTAGCCCTGCCCGACGATCGTCACCCTGGCCGTCCGCGAAGCGATGGCGGCCTCGAGGGTGGTCGCGGACGACCGGGTGGCGACGCTCTCCAGCGCATTGGTCGCGGAACACGATGGTGCCGTCAGCATCCGCTTACCTCAAAGGGGAGTTGGTGCTGCGGGGCGCGGCCGGCCGGGCGGCCGGTGCCTGGGTGCGACGCTCCGAGGTCAGGAGAGCGAGATCTCGATGCCGTCCCAGGCGGCGGCGTCGGAACCGACGAACAGCTTGGAGGACGGCACCGCCGCGGCCAGCTCGACGGCCAAGTCGAGCACCGCCCGGCGGGCGCCGGACTCCTTGGTGGGGACGTAGGCGTGATCCATCACGGCGTGGAGGGCGGCGCCGGAGTCGGGCGGGCAGGGCTCGGTGGCCGGGCAGGACTGGAGGGCCCACAGCCGGGCCAGCTTGGCCTCCCGGGGCCGGTCGGGCGGCTCGAACGAGGTCCAGAACGGTGTGGAGCCGGCCATCCAGGTGCCGCCCAGGCGCCGGACCATGACGAAGCCGTCGATCAGGAGCGGGTGGTCGCCGCCGACCCCGGCGATCACCGGCCGGCCCCGTCCGGCTGCCCCGGCGAAGACGTGGGCGCCGTCGTCGCCGATCACGCCGCTGGCGCTGAGCATGAACCCGCCGTGGCGGGGGGCGAGGAGGGCGAAGAGGATCCGCAGGCCGTGGTCGAGGGCCACCGCCTCAGTCGAGGTGTGGAGCTCGCCCTCCCCCTCCAGGTCGAAGCGGCCGAAGAAGCTCGGGTGCGCCACCCGGAACACCGAAGCGGACTGGCATTCCACCACTGGGTCGTCGTCGGCCCGGACGGCCACCAGCCGGCCCAGGCCCGGTTCCGGCTCGACGTGCACCGAACACACCGGGGCGTCGCTCTCGCCCAGGAACGGGGCATAGCGCCCGGCGGCGATCGTTTCCAGCCCCCCGGCGGGGACGGACAGCTCCACCTCGATGCCGGTGATGGTGAGGCTGGCCCTCATTCGGCGCTCACCTCGACCCAGGCTTCGCTCTCCGCGGTGGCGCCGTTTCCGTTCCCGTAGTGTCCGTTGTGCCGGCGCCACGGTACGCGGGAGCGCCGCTCCGGCGCGGCCGTGTAGGCCCGGGAGTAGGCGCCGTAGTAGGAGTACGAGTAGGACTCGCGCTTCCCTTCGACCTGGTTGAGGACCACACCCACCAGGCGAGCGCCGGTCTCGGAGAGCATGGCCGCCGTCCGGGCCAGGGCCCCGCGCCGGGTGCGCCAGGGGGCCGCCACCAGGATGACCCCGTCGCTGTTGGGGGCCAGCACGGCGGCGTCGGTCACGGCCAGGATCGGGGGGCTGTCGATGATGACCACGTCGACCTGGCGGGACAGCGACTCCAGGACGGCGGTGGTCCGCTTGGAGGCGAGGAGTTCCGCGGGGTTGGGCGGGAGCTTGCCCGTCGGCAGGAGCAGGAGCCCGTCGATGTGGGTGGGGCGCAGCGCCACGGCCACCATGGCGTCGCCGACGCCGGCCTTGCCATGGCCGTTGGTGGAGGGGGCCTCGGCGGTGAGGCCGGCGACGATCTCGCTCAGGCCGGGGCCGGGGGCGATGCCGGGGAAGAGCGACTCGAGGCGGGGGCGGCGCAGGTCGGCCGAGACCAGCGCGGTGCGGAAGCCGGCCTGGGCGTAGGAGGCGGCCAGGTTGGCCGCCACGAACGACTTGCCGTCTCCCTGCCCGGGGCTGGTGACCAGCAGGCGCCGGACGGGCTCGTCGACGCCCAGGAAGGTGAGGCTGGTGCGCAGCCCCCTGGTGGCCTCGGCCAGCCCGCCCTTGGGGCGCTCGTGGGCGGCCACCTGGGCGGGACGCTTGGCCCCCTCGGCGTCGAGGGGGAGCTCGCCCAAGACGGGAAGGTGGGTGGCTTCCTCGGCTTCCTCCCGGGAGTGGAGCCGGTCGTCGAGCTGGTCCCGCAGGAAGGCGAAGCCGAGGCCCAGCATGAGACCCACCACCGTACCGAGAGCCAGGTCGCGTTTGGGGTGGGGGCTCGACGGGGCGCGGGGCACGTCGGCGGCGGCGATGAGTTCGGCCTCGCCCCGCTTGAGGCTGGTGGTGATGAGCAGCTCCTGCTGGCGGGAGTAGAGGCCGGCGTACTGCACGGCGGCGGCGTCGCGGGCGGCCTTGAGGGAATCGAGGTTTTCGGGTGCCGGTGCGGCGGCCCCGGCCACTTCAGGGCTCCTGGCTACGATGAGCCTGAAAGGCACTGCCCGGGGGGCAGGTCCGTCCAGGGGTCCCGGCGTCCTGGTGGTCGTGGTGCGTGACGGCTTCGTCGCCGTGGTGGGGGCCGGTTCCGGGGCGGCGGCCGGTGGCGGCGCCGTGGTGGCCGTCGGCGCGGCCGGCGGGGTCGGCGCCGGCGGAGGTGGCGCGGCGGCAGCCGCCGGCGCAGGTGGCGCCGCTGGTGTGGGCGGCGCGGCCAGCGGCGTGGGTTTGGTCGTGGTGGTCGTGGTCGTCGCCGTGGCGGTCGTGGTGGTGGGCAGCGGCGCCTTGCCGGCGATTTCCTGGTCGAGGTTCGCCAGCCGCTGTTCCGCCTCGATCAGCTTGGCGTCGACCTCCCGGGAGGCCCGTTCGAGGCCGGCCACCGAGGTACTGCGGCGGTTCTCGATGTAGGCCTGGGCGAAGGCGTTCGCCACCCGGCTGGCCAGGACCGGGTCGGGGTCGGTATAGGCGATGGCGATGATGTCGGTCGTCCCCGCCTGTCGAGCCGAGACACCGCCCAGCAGGGTTGCGGCGTTGCCACCGCCCAGCTCCTCGACTGCGGCTTTGGCCACGTTCTCGCTGCGGATGATGTTGATCTGCCCGTCGAGGTACCGGTTGGCATCGCCGTAGGACCGGGCCGCCTTCTCGGGGTTGAGCTCCTCGGTGGGATCGCCGGGCCGCAACATGACCTGGGCGGTAGCCGTGTACCGCCGCGTCTTGAGGCTCGAGGTGATCCCCGCCACCCCCGCCACGATGACCGTGACGGCCACGATGAGCAGGCGCCGGCGGCGGAGGATCTCCAGGTACATCCGAAGTTCCATGCCTGCCTCTCCGACGCGACACGACGCGAAGAAGCCGCCCTCGGGGGCGGCCTCGTTCGGGCAGCGGTCAGACAACCGGTGCATCTTGCACAATACGGGCCGATGTCGGGACGGGCCAGGGGGGGAATCCCCTGGGCCGGCGATGGGGGATTTTCCCCCTCGCCCGAATCAGGCCTAGGCGAACTCGGCGACGTCGGCGTCGGCGAGGCCGCCGGGGTGGCCGAGGGCGGCGAGGCCGGCCACCGCGGCGTTGCGGCGCCGGTAGACGTGACGGCGGCTGCGGCGCAGCCCCCGGGCGATGTCGTCGGGGTTGGCGCCTTCCATGTACCAGCGGATCAGCACGTAGACGTCTTCGGCGGGGAGGCAGGCCAGGCGCCGGCGGAGCTCGGCCCGCTCCTCGAGGGCGTCGAGCAGGGCGGGGTGGAACGGGAACGGGCTCGGCCCCCGCTTGCCCGACAGGACCGTGACCGACCCGGTGCGGGGCTGGAGGGGGTCGGTGTAGCGGCCGAGGGCCCGTTCGACGTCGGGGAAGGTGTCGAGCATCAGGGCTGCCCCGATCGGACGAGGGCCGCGGGAACCGGCGCCGCCGCCGCCGGCGGCGGGACCGGAGCCGTGAGGAGCCCGTGGGTGATGGCCAGTGCGACGGCGTGAGCCTGGCTGTGGACACCGAGCTTCTCGAAGATGCGGAATTTGTGGCTCTCGACCGTTTTCAGAGCCACGCCGAGCCGCCGGGCGATGGCCTTGGCTCCCAGGCCCTCGGCCATCGCCACCAACACGTCGAGTTCCCGGGCGGTGAGGGCCGAGGCCTCCGCCTTGTGCTCCCGCAGCCGGCGCCACTGCTCGAGGATCGTGGCCGCCGCCGTCGGGCCGAGGACGGAGCCGCCGTCGGCCACCGCCCCGATGGCCTCGACCACCTGCTCCAGGCTGGCGTCGTCGTGGAGATACCCCGACGCGCCGAGCAGAAGCGCCCGGGTGAGCCGCTCGGGGGAGGGGTCCCCTCCCACCACCAGGGTCCGGGTGTCGGTGGCCTGGAGGTCAGTGAGCAGCGACTCGATTTCGGTGCCGTCCTCGAAGGTGGCTTCGGCGATGGTGACGTCGGGGTGTTCCGACCGGCACAGCCCGGCCAGAGCGGCGGGCCGGCTGGTCTCGCCGACCACCACCACGGCCCGGGAAGCGCCGAGGAGGCGGACCACGTCGCGGATGACCGTGCTGCGGTGGGCGATCACGACCCGGGTGGTCATGGCCTGCTCCCGCTGGGGCGACCGGCTCCGGCCGGTTCGAGCAACCCGAGGCTGCGGGCCAGGGTGAGGGCATGGGCCCGGTTGTGGGCGTGGAGTTTGCGGAAGAGACGGCTCTGGAGGTTCTCGACGGTCTTCATGGCGATGCCGAGGGTGCGGGCGGTCTGCTTCACCGATTCGCCCCGTTCGATGGAGCACAGGATGGCGACCTCCCGGGACGTGAGCCGCAGCGACACCCCTCCGCAGCCCGAGCGGGCGGCGGTGGCCAGGGACCGGGCCTGGGTCGGGCCGAGCAGCGTCTCGCCCCGGCCGACAGCGTCGACGGCCCAGGCCAGTTCGAGGGGGGAAGCGTCGGTGCTGACCACCGCGTCGACGCCCCGCAGCACCGCTTCGAGGACCTCGTCGTCGCTCAGGTCGGTGTCGGCCACGAGGACGATCCCGCCCGTCCGGTGGCGCAGCGCGTCCCATTCCTCGGGCCGGGGGGCGACCGCCACCACCACCGTCGTGGTCGCCCCGCCGTCGGTGACGCCGGACCCCGGCCCTTCGACGCTGAACCCGTCGAGGGCGAGGACGGCGCCGACGAGGTCGCGGACCGTACCCGGCGGGCCGACCAGGATCGTGCGCACGGTTGCCATTGGCTCAGGCGGACAGCGGCGGGAACGCCGGCGGGGCGGCGGACGGGACGCGGGCGAAGGTGAGGGGGAGCAGGCCCCGGCGGCTGGCAACGGCCACGGCGTGGGCCTGGTTCTGCACGCCGAGCTTGGCGAAGATCCGCTGCTTGTGGTTCTCCACCGTCTTGGGGCTGATCCCGAGCGCGTCGGCGACGCGCTGGGTGGTGCAGCCGGAGCTGATGCCGGTGAGAACCTCCACTTCCCGGCGTGACAGCACGGGCGCCTTGTCCCGCAAGTCGATAACGCCGTGGGCCTCGGGCGCACGGCCCGGACCGGGCAGGCTGCGGATGGTCTGGAGGAGCGTGCGCATCCCGGCGTCGCGGAAGAACACCGTGCGCACCCCGGCCCGGTAGGCACGGGACGACGGGCGGGCATCGGCGACGGCGACCGTCCCGATAACCGTCAGTCCCGGATGTCGCTTGCCGAGGGCGACCGCCAGCCGGCAGGGATCCCACTCCGGGCCGTCGAGTTCCAGCAGCACGATGTCGACGTCACGGCCCTCCGTGGCCGCGACCAGCTCCCGGGCCGTCGAGGCCGGGGCCACCACGCTCAGGTCGGGCTCGGCTCCGAGGATGAGCACCAGGCCCTCACGGAACAGGCGGCGGCGGTCCTGGATGGCGATGCTCAGCGGCGCAGCGCCGCGGTGGTCGTTCCTATCCGTTGCTTCCATGCCACTCTCCGATGCGCGTTCATCCCAACGACGAAACGCCCACCAGGGACTGGAGCGGGGTCACCGTCGAGCCCTACGAGCCCGACGATGCATCAAAGACGCAGACCGAGGTCTGGGGCAGCGTCAACCGGTAGTCGACAAGCTGAGGGGATGAACGTACCACGGTGCGAGTACCTGATGCGCTGGAGCGCCGCTGGACGATGCGCCACGCCAACGGGTGTCTGGTTCCGTCATGCTTTGAGGTGGGCGAAGGCGATGAGGTTGTCTCTGTAGCTCTCAGCCGAGTGGTCGAACGCTCCGGCGCAGGTGACGAGGCGGAGCGTCGCTCCGGGCGTCGGCCCGTAGACCGCCTCGGTCGGGAAGGCGTCCTTCGGGTGCTGTTCCAGCCGGTCGACGCTGAAGAGGACTGTGGTGCCGTCGGCGCGGGTGACGCGCACCTCATCGCCGGGTTTCAGGTCCCGGAGGTGGTAGAAGGCGGCCGGGCCGGTCTTCGAGTCGACGTGGGCGGCGATGATGGCCGGGCCGATCTCGCCCGGGACGGGCCGGCCGGTGTAGTAACCGGCCCGGCGGTAGTCGGTTGGGACCTCGAGCGTCCCGTCGACCTTGAGCACCAGCGGGTCCACGGGGGCCGAGACGCCGATGGACGTGATGTCGATCCGAACCGGAGGCGCCGGGCGCTCCCCGGAAGCGGACGGCGACGCGAGGGCCAGCGTCCCAGTCGCCGAGCCGGGGGGCAGCGCCGCTGGAGCGGCGCTGCGGTCGGTGGGCGATGGGTGAACGACGACGAAGGTGATGCCGGCCCCGGCGGCGAGGACGGCCAGCGCCATGGCGTGCCGCCAGCGAGCCGCCAGCTTGCCCGGCCCGCTGGTGCGGATGCGCCCGAGGGGGCGCATCACGATGGCGGTCCGCCCGTTCGTGGTCAGGCGGCCGGGCAGCGACGACGGCGGATCGTGGCGGCGGTGGCCAAGCCGGCGAAGCCGAGCCCGGCTCCGAGCGGAACGAGGTGGTTGGTGCGGTGAGGGCTGGTCCCTCCGGCGCCGGTCGAAACGCCGCCGACGGGGGTGGGCCCGTCGGGGGCGCCGATCGTCAAGCCGAGGACGCTCGTCACGATGCCGAGCCCGTTGGCGTCGACGGCGGAAGGGCCAGACGCCGAACCCAC
>Ga0070741_10005856_pt1 | contig 26868 bp, 28 predicted proteins | sample Coa_R1_4_FD_66440 | JGI IMG/M metagenome (GOLD analysis project Ga0070741, IMG submission 66440) | Surface soil microbial communities from Centralia Pennsylvania, which are recovering from an underground coalmine fire - Coalmine... | ecosystem: Environmental > Terrestrial > Soil > Unclassified ...
AGGGGCCTGTCATTGACGTTTCCGATCCGGATGCAGGTTACCCGTAGACCGTGCTTGTCGGCATAAAGTGCGCCGAGTGCTTCGCCGAAGGCCTTGCTGACGCCGTATCGGCTGTCGGGCATCTTCACGCCGACGGAATCCGGGGCGGTCGCGTGCGTGTATGCGTTTCTTGTGACGATGTTCGTTTATCGCGACGTCAAGTGGAGCGAGATACCGAAACTGATCGGCCGCGTCGTCCGCACGATCGGCATGGTGATGATCATGATCGGGTTTTCGATCGCATTTGGCTATATGATGGCACTGCTTCAGGTACCGGCAATCGCCACGAAATTCTTCGTCGACATTTCAAACGACAAATACACCTTCCTGTTATGGGTCAACGTACTGCTGCTTCTTCTCGGCACCTTTATGGATCTCGCGCCGATGCTCTTAATTTGCACGCCGATCTTCCTGCCAGTGATCAAGTCTTTCGGCGTCGACCCCGTTCATTTCGGCATCATCATGATCCTCAATCTCGGCATAGGGCTGCTGACACCCCCCGTTGGCCCGACCATGGTTGTCGGCTGCGCGATCGGGAAAGTCTCAATGGAAGCGGTCTCGAAGAGCATTCTCGTATTCTATATCCCCATGGTGATCGTGCTTTTTCTGGTCACATATATTCCGGCGCTGTCGCTGTGGTTGCCGCGCCTCGTCCTGAACTGACGGATTGCCAGCATATCGAACCAGCACCAAGGGTCAGTGCGCGGTTGCGCGAGTCATAAGACGGGGGATCGAGCCGGTTGGTTCCTTGTCAGGCCTGAGCGGCACGCCAGCGGGCGCATTCGAGGGCAAGGGCGAGGACGCCGCGTTACGACCGTCGGGTCCGGCGTTTGCAGCCGGGGCAACCGGCCCGTTTGCCGCGCCATCGCCACCGGCTGCTCCCGCCGGCGAGACTGCCGACGCATCCGGATAACGGGAACCCAAATCGCGGAGAAACGCGTCGAGCGTATCGACGCTGGCAACCTTCTTGGCCACGTCCTGAAATTCCGTACCGGTTGTTCCGATGGGCGCGGTTACCACTTCGAAGGCACGACGATCGGGGCCGTCGGCAAACTTGGCTTCGTACTTTTCACGCAGGCGCGCGACCCCTATCGCTTCCTCGCTCAGTGCGTAGCAGATCGCAGCACGCAAAATGTCGGAGCGCTCGGTTTCATTCAACGGCGCGAACTCCCGCCAGCGATCTCCATAGAGAAGCTCAATTTGCTCTCCCGCGTCGCGCCAACGGCGAGCCGCCCACAATATGTCGGATCGCAGCCGTATGGCTTCCCGGCCGTTGACGTTGGCGATCAGTTCTAGCGCGAGTTCGTGACGCCCGAGGTTCGACATTGCGCGCGCCTCCAGCAATAGCCGCTGATCACGCAAGTCGTTCGATAAATCGGCCACACGAGTTGCCTGGAGCGTGGCAAGCGCACGATCAGGCTTCCGGTTCATCAGGTACACAACGGCCAGCCGCGTGGCAACCTGAGATCGTGCAGCACCCTGCAGGCGGTGGTCCACCTGATGCTGCAGCAGCTCGGCCGCCTGATCAAGCAGGTCGACTGATACCAGCCGGTCGGCAAGCCTGCGGATCATCTCATCCCCGCGCCGGCCGATCGGCGTCAACTCGCGGAAGTCGTAAAAAAGGCCGAGCGCCTCGATTGGCGGGAGCGCCTCGCCTTTACCCCCCAGGAAGAGGCTTTCAAACGTGGCGGCGGCCTCATCCTGAATCTTGCGCGTCATATCCGAATTGGGGTGCGCAAGCAGCGCGGTACGCATCACATGGAACGCGTCGCGGTATCGGCTGTCTTCGGTATAGAGATGCGCAAGCAGCTTGAGGCCCTCGGTTTCCGTCTCATCGCCGCGCCACACGGTCGTCAACGTCTCGAGATCGTTGATGACGTCCTTGCGGCCCAGACCGCCAGTCGCAAAAGTGAGCGCGATTTCGCGCAACCGCCCCTGCGCCGCGGCACGGCGGTTATTTGATGTTGCCGCCGCACGATAGCTCACGAGCGCATCTTCGTTCCTGCCTAACCCCTCGTACAGCCGTCCTATCAGTACATTAATCGTCGGCTCGAGATCCGGAGTTATGCCGACAGTCTCTATGTCATTCGCCACCTTCGTAGCGCTGCTGAAGTCACGCACCTCAATCGCGGACCGGAGCGCCTCTTTCATGGCCATGCGTTGCAACTCGATAGGCAGGGCACCGATAGCAGCGCTGATGGTCTTGAAAATTTTCTGCGCCTCGGCCCACTTTCCCTGACGAGCCAAGGCCATTGCGCGCCAGACAGGCGCATCCTGCTGGTTGCCGACCTGCGGCTTGGCCAGCACCTTGAGAGCGTCCTCAGGTCGATCGAGCATCACGTCGGCAACGGCTGTGAGGACGCTGCCCGTTACATCTTCCGAACCACGCTGATCCGAAAGCGCCACATCGAGTACCGCCTTGGCTTCCGGTGCCATATCTTTTGCGAGGTAGAAACGTGCGAGGTTGAGGCGGGCGTAGCGGCGTTTCGACGGAGGAGCCGCGGCGGCCAGCCGGATCAATTCTGCCTGACGCGAATTGAAGGGCGCATCGCGGTCGTAGCCCCACAGCTGGGTATCGAATGTATAGGCGCGGAAATTGGTTGCGAGCGGCTGCTGGCCGAGTGCCGTGGCCGACAAGGACAGCCCGGCCGGCCGGCCAATGCTGACCTTGTCGGCGCCGAGTTCGGCGGTGACGTCGTCGGCAATCGCCTGCACCACGATACCGTGGATCGACGGAAGAGCACGAAGCTCGACGAACTCCTGTACCTTGAGAAAGCCGCGTGGAGGCCCGAGCGCGGTGACGATCATCAGACGATCGCCGACGTCGGGGTCGGTGACGTCGTGAATGGCCCGCGGCTCGTCGAAGGGGATGGCGAGACTCGCACGATTCTTGCCGACGATGCTGCGGGCAACCGTAAGCGGCCGTGCAGACGTCGTCACACTATCGGCGATCGTAAGGATCCAGCTTGGTCCATCGGCGGCGATGCTGCTCATTCTCGGCCGCGTCAGCCTGAGACGAATGATCGCGGCCCCGTCCTTCGCACGCTCGAACAAGACTTCGCGTATGCCGCTGTCGGCGTCTGCCTGCAGCGCAGCGAGGTCGATCTGCGTCGCCGTGTCGAATACCAGCCAGAGCGTGTCGGCGCGCTGGAATGCCGCAGCGGGCGTCGCCACCGCGAACGGAAATTCGACACGAACGCTCTCGCCGGATTGCTGTACATTGGCCACGACGACTGCATTGGGGTTTGGCGCCGGTCGGCTTTCCGCAACCGGCGCCCGCTGCATCGGCCTGGCAACGTCCGCCGGCGGCGGCGGCGCGGGGGCGTTGCCGGGGGAGGCCTCGGCGGTTGGTGGCGGCGTTGGCGGTGAGGCTGACGGCGGCGCCTTGGCTTCGGAGGGCGGCGAAGGATCTCGTACTTCACGTATCTGTACCGGCGCCTCGACTGATTTCGCCTGCTCGATGGCCTTTTGCGGATCCACGGAAGGCTTTGTTTCAGCCTCGGATGGCGCCGCAGCCGCCAAGGTTACCGCCGGCTTCGGTTCATTTGGCGGGATATTTCTTGCTGGCGCTGTTTGCGGTGGCGAGGCAGCAGGCGCGCCTTGCGCTACGGCAGGCTGCCCTGCACTGCCCTGCGTGGGTTTCGGTTTGGCGGCCCCGTCGAGTCCGATGTCGACAATAATGCTGCGGTCTTCCCGGAAGGTCCGCACCAGCGGCGTTCCGTTGAGCGCGAAGACGACGGTCACCGTATCGAAATCCACCTCGGATTCGATCGATTTGAGTGTCGGCGGCAACGAAGCCTTAGCGTCGGCAAGGTCCCAATTGACCTGCTGGTCGAAATTAAGCATCACCCTGCCGTCAGCACGCTCAGGTACCACATTGACCGTGTCGGGCATGGTGAAGGTGTAGCGAACGAAAGTAGGTTGCGTCGTGACTTTCACGCGGACCGTCGGCGGCTTCTTTTGCTTGTCTGCGATCCGCTGCTGATGGAGCTGGCTTTCAGCCTCACGCGCGCGCCGGACCAGTTCATCAATCACCTCCTGCGGCAGGCCCGGTGTCGGACCCTTCCAGTTTTCCGGCAGAAGATCGATATAGAGGCGCTCGGCTGCGGCGATGGTATTGACTTTCGCTTTCCGGGTCAGGGCGATGCGGATTGCGCTCCCATCCGGATCACGTCGTGCTGCACTTATATAGTCAGGGGCGGTCGTATTCAGTTTCTCCACCGCGACAGCGACCGGCTTCTTGAAGCCAATGACGACGATGGCTCCCGAAACGCGGACATTGGCTTCGACGGCTTCATCGAATTGGAACAACAGCCGGACAAACCCGCCGTCGGCGAGTGCCTTAACTTCGCCTTTGATGGGATCGTCGGCACGGGTATCCGGCAAAAACGAAAAGAAGACGACCAGCCCGGCCATTGCGCCAACCAGCAAACACCTGCTTCGGGCAGCCAACAGCGTGCATGCTGGCATGCGCGCGAACAGCCGCTTTAGCCTGGATGGCAAAAACGTCATGGGCGGTTCCAGCCGGCAAGCGTGCCGGTTACGACAGCCTACGGTTGGGCGTTTAACGGGGCGTTAACCGTGGGTGGCCGGACCCGTTCAATTGCCGGTCGGCTTGCCCTCGATCTTCGGCAGCTGATCCGGATTCTGCGCTTTCGGCTGAGCGCTCGCCCTGTTGGCAAGCTCGACGGTCAGCCGCTCGGCCGCATCAGGTGACATTTGCGCCAGGATTTCGGACATCTTGCGCGGATTCATCTGTGTCGACACGTCCACCAGAATTTTCATGTCCAACCGGTCGAAAATCCGGGCGGCATCTTTGGCCTTCATGTTCTCGTACATGGAGACAATGCTCTTGAAGCGCTCGGCCTCCACCTTGTCACGCGTGCCCATTGCGTTGTTCACGCGGCTTTCTGTGTTCTTGAGCTCGGAGACCTTGGCTTCCAGCCGTTTCTCGGCGGCCTTGAGCAGGTTTTCACGCATTTCCAATTCGCGGTTTCGCGTGTCAAGTTCCTGCCGGCGCGTCTGCAGACGCTCGAGGACCGCGCGTTCGCCGGGCGATGCAATACGGCCGGGCTCAAGCGGAATAGCGGCACCTGCCATTTCCAGTTTTGTCGGGTCCGGCGGCTTGTCGCTGACCTTCAGAGCCGGATCACCGGATTTTTCCTCTGCGCCAACCGAGCCGGTGACGTCACCACGACCTTCCTTGAATCCGAACATTTCCTGCGCCCAGGACTGCCTTGTCCCGGTCGCATCAGGCTTGCTGTACTTTTCCGTGAACACGATCCTGGGCTGATCAGGCACGCTGTCCGGCGAGACGATCTTCAGATCGCCCTTGTATTTGGCCTGCAACCGCTCGGCCAACGTATAGCCGCCGTCAAAGATCAGGCCCGATACCTTGAGCGCGAACAGACTCGCCGTCGCAAACAGCACGATAGGAATCAGCCGGAGATCGCGCGCGAACCGGATCATGCTGCCTGATCGCTCAAACGTGTGCGCGTGCGCTCGGCGAACGCCTGCGCCGCGGCCGCAACCGCCTTGGCCTCCTGGACAGGCGGAGAGTCTCCGGTCGGCCGGGTAACCCCGGCGATTCTTACAAGCCGGGCCAATAACTGATTGCCGGCACTGAGATGAAGATCGAGCTCGGCCGCAAGCGTTTCGCCCCTTTCAAGCCTTTCACTCAGCGCCTGCTCCCCTTGATGCATCATGGATTTCAGACCGACGATCGCCCGCTCGGCGATTTCGGTGGCTGTGACCAGCTCCGAGATCGTTGCACGCAGTGAACTTTCGTCGGCCTTGAGAAGACGGAGCTGCTTGTTCAGCCGAACGCAATACAGAATCGTGAGCAGCAGCAAAATCGAGACCATGGTCTCGACCAGAAAACCGTAATGATAGCTCACGGAACCTCCATTTGAGTGGTCGTCGCTGTCTCGTCGGCCTTTTCGAACATGGCGAATGTCGTGCGTGGCTTGCGCAACGGCTTGGCGACACGTACGGCAACCCGGTCCCCCACGCGGCCCATCCGTCCTTCGGTCAAAATTATGTCGCCGCAGCGTACGGAAACCATTGCCTCCGGCTTGATCTCGAGCATGAGCGTATCGCCGACGTTGAGCCCCATCATGCGGCGTAAAGGCAGACGCGCTTCATAGAGGACTGCATCAACGCCGATCTGCGCCTGCCCGATTTCGGTGGCGAGATGCCCTTCCCAGATTTCGTCGCGACCGAACTTTTCGCCCATGAACATCTGCAGCAGCACGGCGCGAATAGGCTCGATGGTCGCATAGGGCAGCAGCAATTCGATCGTGCCGCCCCGGTCTTCCATGTCGATGCGCAGGCGCACCAGAATGGCGGCGTTGGCGGGCCGCGAAATCGCGGCAAATCGCGGATTGGTCTCGAGCCGGTCGATGTTGAATTTCACCGGCGAAAGCGGTTTGAACGCAAGTTCCGCGTCTGCAAGCACAACCTCGATCATGCGCTTGACAAGATTGGTCTCGATCGTGGTGTAAGGCCGTCCTTCAACACGGATGCTGCTCTGCCCTCTCCGGCCGCCGAGCAGTACGTCGATGATCGAATAGATCAGGCTCGAGTTGATGGTCGCCAGACCGAAATTGTCCCATTCCTCGGCTTTGAAAACCGCAAGAATCGCCGGCAGGGGTATCGAATTGAGATAGTCGCCAAAGCGGACCGACGTGATGCGGTCGAGCGAGACTTCGACGTTATCGGATGTAAAATTGCGTAAGCTCGTTGTCATCAACCGTACGAGACGGTCGAAGACAATTTCCAGCATCGGCAACCGCTCATAGGAAACCATCGCCGAGTCGATGATGGCGCGGATGCCGGAATTGTCGTTGAGCGAAACATCGGCAAGACTGAAGCCGAGCAGGCTGTCGATTTCTTCCTGGTTGAGTATGCGCTCGGCGCCGCCCTTGGCGGACTGAAGGCCGCCAGGATCGTCAGCCATCGCCGCCCATTGCGCGGCGGCGTCATCGGAAGCCGGCGCTGCCGCCGCGTCCGTGTTCGTTGGGGCGGCACCGGTATCGGATTCCAGCGCAAGGCCCCATTCCGCGGCGAGCGCGTCCTGATCGATCTGGTCTTTTGTCGCCATTGTCCGAGCAGCCTGCCCTTTATTTCGTTTGTTCCGTCACTGGACGACGATTTCCTTGAACAGCACGGCCGTGATGTGGTTCGGCGCAACTGCGGAGTTAACGCGACGTGTCAGTTCTTCCTTGAGCCGGTAGAGGCCCGCGGAACCGTCAAGATCGGTTGGCCGTAATTCCCGCAGATAGGTCTGGAATGCATCCATGACCCGCGGCATCAGGGGCTGAATCAGCGGCACCAGGCTGGAATCCGGGAGTTCAAGGACGATTTTGACTTTGAGATACTGGGTGCGGTCGCCGCCCGAATTCGAGAGATTGACCAGCACGTCAGGCAGGTCGACGAACGTCGCGGGCTTGGCGGCAACTTGCGGTTCCTTGTGGCCGGAGCCCTTGAAAAAATAATAGGCGCCGCCGCCACCTCCGATCAGGACCAGGAGGCCGGCGCCCCCAATGATCATCCATTTCAGCGATGGCAGCTTGAACTTGAGGCTGAACTTGAATTTCGACGGCGCTGCCTGTTGCTGGCTTTCATCTTCGGCCTTGTCGTCTTCCTCAACGTCCGCCTGCTTTGCCTTGGCTGCCATGAATGACCCCGTTCGCGACCTTTGTGCGGGACGTGCGGTGCTGGTTTGGCCGAACAGCGCAGCTGCGCGCCCGCGCGCACCCCTTACGGTCGAAGGTAGGTTCGTATGGTTAACAGATACTTTCCCGGCCCCGGCCGGCAGGAAACTTTTGCCGGGTATGACCTTTAAACGGTTGTTTTTTGCCGTCGCCCCGGCCGGCTGCTCTCAAGCAAGTTATTGAACATAAACAGCTTTCTATGTTGGCACGGTGGCTGCAGTGTGTCTGTCGCCGCTTTGCTTGGGAGAGCTTGCGGCATCAGGTGCGGTCGGAAAGCGGCCTCGGGAGGGCCGACCCGACCGAACTGCAAGGGGAGTTAGCGATGGATAATGCACTTCTGGTCGGACTGTCACGCCAGGTCGCCCTTGCGCGCGAGCTTGACGTGATTGCGAACAACATCGCCAACATCAACACGACCGGTTTCAAGAGCGATGGCGCGGTTTTTCAGGAATACATAAGCCCGACAGCGCGCGCGGAGAACTTTATCGGGCCTGATCAACTCGTCAGCTTCGTGCAAGATCGCGCGACCTGGGTCGATCTCAGCCAGGGACCGCTTGAGCGCACTGGCAATGCATTGGACGTCGCGATCGACGGCCGCGGTTTCCTCGTCGTGCAGACGCCCAACGGTGAACGCTACACGCGGAACGGCGCTCTGCAGATCAACAGCAACGGCGAGCTGGTTACCAGCGAAGGTTTCCAGGTCTTGGGTGAGTCGGGGCCGATCACGTTCCAACCGAAGGATCGCGACATCAAGATCAGCAGGGACGGCACCATCAGTGTGCGTGAAGGAAATGTCGCGGCGACAGAGGCGCAACGCGGACAGTTGAGACTGGTCAGCTTCGACCAGCCCAACAGGCTTCAAAAGGACGGAACCGGCCTTTTCCTCGCACCGGCAGACATGACCGCACAAACCGACAAGACATCCGGCTTCGTGCAAGGGTCGGTGGAGAAATCCAACGTACGCGCCGTCATGGAGATGACGCGTATGATCGAAGTGACGCGCAGCTACACCCAGATTGCAAACATGCTGGCACAGCAAGCGGCTCTGCAGACCACGGCGATCGACAAGCTCGCCGACGTGCCGGCCTGAAGCCAAGTGGCGGGAGAATAGCCCATGCGAGCGCTACACACCGCGGCGACCGGAATGATGGCCCAGGAGATCAATGTCCAGGTCATCTCCAACAACATCGCCAATATGCGGACGACCGGCTACAAACGTCAGCGCGCGGAATTCCAGGATCTGCTCTACGAATACGTCAGCCGCGTCGGCACCCAGACATCGTCACAGGGAAACATCCTGCCCGCCGGCATCGAGCTCGGCTCGGGTGTCAAGACCGTCGGCACGCCAAGGCTCATGAGCCAGGGCGAGCTCACTCAGACCGGCAAGGACTTCGACCTGGCCATCCGCGGCGAAGGCTTTTTCAAGATCCTGCTCCCCGACGGCCGGACTGCCTACACGCGTGACGGGTCGCTGGAGCTCGATGCACAGGGGCGCCTCGTGACCGCTCAAGGCAACCTGGTCCAGCCAGGCATTACGATCCCGCAGAATGCAATGTCGGTATCGATCAACGCACAAGGACAGGTGTTCGTGACGCAACCGGGCTCGAACACGCCGAGCCAGGTTGGCCAGCTCGAACTCTCGATCTTCGTCAACAAGGCCGGACTCCAGAGCATCGGTGACAATCTGTACCTCGAGACGCCTGCCTCGGGCGCGCCGCAAAACGGCAATCCCAGCACGGATGGTTTCGGCAACCTGCAGCAGGGATTCCTCGAACAGGCGAATGTCGAAGCGGTGAGCGAAATTTCCGATCTCATCGCCGCGCAGCGCGCGTACGAAATGAACGCCAAAGTCATCTCGGCAGCCGACCAGATGCTGTCGTCCACCGCCAACCTGATGCGTTGAGGCTCGCCATGATCCGCCCAATCATCACCACCGCGTTCATCGCAATCGGCCTGCTGACGGGCGTCGCAACCGCGCAGGCGCAGCAACAGGCGTCAAACCGGCCGGTATTGAAGGCGGAAGCGATCATCACCGGCGACATCGTGCGGATTGGCGATCTTGTCGAAAACGCCGGCGTGGTTGCTTCGGTGCCGATCTTTCGCGCGCCCGACCTCGGCTGTACCGGAACGGTCTCGGTCGATGCCGTTCTCGAGGCGGTCCGGGATCACGCGCTGATCGGCGTCGATACCGCCGGACTGCGCGAGATCGTCGTCACCCGTGCCAGCCGGGCTATTCCCGAAAAGAACGTCGAGGACCTGATGACCCGTGCGCTCTCGGCCAGATTCAACCTCGGACCCGCCAAGGACATCGTGGTGAATTTTGCGCGTGACATACGCACCATTTATGTGGAGCCGTCGTCATCCGCCGAGCTGAAAGTCGCGCACATCGACTACGACGCGCGCAGCGGGCGCTTCGACGCCATCGTCGAGGTTCCGGCGGGCGCCGGCCGGCGAAATATCCTGCGGCTTGCCGGCCGTGCATTTGCAACCGTCGAAACGGCGACCGTCACGCGCACGATCGAGCGGGGCGCCGTTCTCAAGGATGCCGATATTGTGGTCGAACGCCGCCCGCGCTCGGAAGTAGGCCGCGATGTCATAACCAGGCGTGAGGACGCCGTAGGCCTGGCGGCGCGCGTGAGCCTGCAGCCCGGCCGGCCGCTGCGCCCGGCGGACGTGATGCAGCCCGATCTCGTCCAGCGCAACGAAACCGTCACGCTGGTCTACGAGGTGCCGGGCATCACCTTGACGATCCGCGGGAGGGCGGCCGAGGGCGGCGTCGAAGGCGACGTCATCAACGTTCTCAACGAACAATCCAGGCGCACCGTCCAGGGCGTGATCATTGGTCCAGGCCGGGTGGCTGTCACCAATGGATCGCCGCGCCTGGCGGCAAATCAGATCAGCAGATCAGCTACCAATGCCAATATGCGTTAGTGCCGGTGTGACCGGTCTGTCGAGATGAGCGGCAATGAATTCAGCGTCAGTGGTCAAATTCTGTATCCTAATCGTGAAAGCACGATCATGAAAATCGCCATAGTCATGCGTCGAGCCGTGTTGGCAGCACTTGCAAGCGCTCTCCTCGGTGGTTGCGCCTACATAGACCGGCTGAAATCGGTCGGTGAGCAGCCACCGCTGACGGCCGTGGACAATCCCACCACGCGCCCGGGTTACAAGCCCGTCCAGATGCCGATGCCAGCCGCCCAACCCGCGGCGTACAACCCGAATTCCCTTTGGCGAAACGGCTCACGTGCATTCTTCAAGGACCAGCGGGCGCACCAGGTGGGCGATATTCTCACCGTAAAAGTCAACATCACCGATAAAGCGAATATTGAAAATGAAACAAAGCGCACGCGCACGATGACGGAGGACTCGGGGATCGTTAACTTCTTCGGCAAACCAAAAGTGCCGATCATGAATACACCGGTACCGACGCGTATCTTCACCGCCGATTCCAGCACCACGGGTAATGGCAAGGGATCGGTCGATCGAACGGAAGAGCTCAAGACCAACGTCGCCGGCGTCGTGACGCAAGTACTACCGAACGGAAATCTTGTGATTGAGGGCAAACAGGAAATTCGCGTCAACTTCGAGATACGCGAACTCGTCGTAGCGGGAATCGTCAGACCCGAAGATATCGAGAGCGACAACACGATTGACGCAAACAAGATCGCGCAGGCGCGTATCGCATATGGAGGTCGTGGTCAGATCACCGATGTGCAGCAGAGTCGCTACGGCGAGCAGATACTCGACATATTGCTTCCGTTCTAATCCCGCGTAGCGCACCGGGCTCCCGCGCCGTTTCGCATCGCGCGAGCGTAACGGCGTTCACGACGCGGTCTCCGGCTGCTCCCCGGCCGGAGGCCGCGCCTTTTGCGCGAGTGTGATTGCGCAAAAAATTTGCCCGGCATATTCGCCGGGCGCCAAGTTTAACGCAAAGCTCCAACCTTCAGGCGACCGTTCAGTCGTCGCGGTAGACTCGTTCCCGCCTTTCATGCCGCTCCTGGGCCTCGACCGATAGTGTCGCAATCGGGCGCGCTTCGAGCCGACGAAGGGAAATCGGTTCGCCGGTCTCTTCGCAATAGCCATAGGTGCCATCGTCGATACGCGCGAGCGCTTCGTCAATTTTGGCAATCAGCTTACGCTGGCGGTCACGCGCCCGCAGCTCGATGGCGCGATCGGTTTCGGACGACGCCCGATCGGCGAGATCGGGATGGTTCTGATTTTCTTCCTGAAGATGCTGCAGGGTTTCCTTGGCTTCCTTGAGAATATCCTCCCTCCAGGCAAGCAGCTTGGCGCGGAAGTATTCGCGCTGGCGCTCATTCATGAAGGGTTCTTTGTCGGACGGCCGATAATTCTTGGTCTTGGCCAACATTCCCACCTACTCCCTGATTTTTGTTCTTGGGTGCAACTGTGCGTCCCCCTCCGAGCGGCAGGCTTATATACGCCCGCAAACCGGCGGACAATATGCGAATGGCTTTTGGAAGGCTGTCTGATTCTTGTGACGGTTCAACGACTTCCGTCAGAAGGCCAGAGCGCCGCAGATTGTCGCCGCGCCCTATCCGATCCCGGCTTTCGCCAGTTCTACGGCGACGCGCAAGTCGATTTCACTCAGCACGAGGTCAAGCCCGGCGTCTCCTGATGCTTCCGTCAATCCCTCCGACGCGACCTTGAGGCGCGCAAGCATTGTCTGGTCCACGCTTCCGTCGAGCAGGCTCAACTTCAGGGAGTCGAGTACGTCAAGCGCGCTGCGACCCTTCGCCACCGCGCGTTTTTTCCGCTCGGTCGGGTCTTCCACGCCCTGCAGCGCGATCAGAGCGTCCACCGTCGAAATCGCCCGCAATGACGTCGCGGCCGCGGAATTTCGCGGCATCTCCTGCTCGTTCACGCTGAAAGACCCCGCAGCGGTCCGGCGGGATGCGCTGGGGGTCACCGCCAGTGCGGTTCCGTTTGGCCCGTAGATGCGCATGACGATGGTCCCCACCGAGGCAGTTCGGTTCCCGAATACCTTGCAGCCTGACCCGGTATGGTTAATGGCCGGTAAATGGCCCGGCAAAAACTGCCGCATATACCCAATCGTGCCGCGCTCCACGTGAGGTGTGTGCCGGTCGGCTGCGAAAAATCAAAGCCTTGCCAATGCGTTGAGAGTCCGTGCGTCTTGGCACGCCGTTCGCATTGTCAGGACCGTCAGACGTCACATTGGGGAGCAGTGATGACGAAGACTTTGCGGGCCGTGTGCTTGGCCATGATCCTGGCGTTGATTGTCCCGGTGCAGGCCGGGGCGACGTCGCGCATCAAGGATCTCGCCAATATTGAAGGCGTACGGCAAAACCAGCTTATCGGCTACGGCCTAGTCGTCGGTCTCAACGGTACCGGCGATACCCTCAACAACATTCCTTTCACCAAGCAGTCGCTCACCGCGATGCTCGAGCGGCTTGGCGTCAACATCCGCGGTCAGACGATACGTACGGGCAACGTTGCCGCCGTGATGGTAACTGCCAATCTTCCGGCTTTCGGGACGCAAGGAACCCGTATCGACGTCACTGTTTCTGCCATGGGCGATGCCAAGAGCCTGCAGGGTGGAACTCTGCTGGTAACACCGTTGCTCGGTGCCGACGGCAACGTCTACGCCGTCGCGCAGGGCTCGCTCGCGATCGGCGGCTTTCAGGCGGAAGGCGATGCCGCCAAGATAACGCGGGGCGTGCCGACGGTTGGCCGCATTGCAAACGGCGCACTGATCGAACGCGAGATCGATTTCGCGCTTAATCGCCTGAGTCAACTGCGCATGGCGCTGCGCAATCCCGACTTTACCACCGCAAAGCGGATTGCTGCGGCGATCAATGACTACATTGGCGCCCCTACGGCGGAGCCGCTCGATCCAGCAACAGTGGGCATCACGATTCCACCGAAGTACCAAGGCAACGTGATTTCGCTGCTGACCGAAGTTGAGCAGCTGCAGATCGAACCCGATCTCGGCGCCAAAATCGTGATCGATGAACGCTCCGGCATTATCGTGATGGGCCGCGACGTGCGTGTGTCTATGGTCGCAGTTGCGCAGGGCAATCTGACGGTGACTATCTCTGAAACTCCGGAGGTAAGCCAGCCTCTGCCGTTTTCACGGGGGGGCAGCACGCGGGTCGTGCCGCGGACGCGGATTGGCGTTCAGGAAGACGGAAAGAAGCTCGCTGTGGTCAAGGAAGGTGTTTCGCTGCAGCAGCTCGTTGACGGTCTCAATGCGCTCGGCATTGGCCCGCGGGACCTGATCGCAATCCTGCAGGCGATCAAGGCTTCCGGCGCGATTCAGGCCGATATCGAGGTGATGTAATGGCAAGCGACGTCACTATGCCTGCACCCGGTCTCAGGCCGCTCGACGTTTTCACAAACGGCATGGCCAAGACCGCGCCGGCCAGGGAAGCAAAAGCGCGAACCGCAGCGCAAGACTTCGAGACTGTGTTTCTTAATTCAATGTTCCAGCATATGTTCACCGGTATCGATGGCGATGGTCCATTTGGGGGTAACGGCGCCGCCGGTGTCTGGCGTTCGATGCTCACCGAACAGTACGCGAAATCCTTTGCCAAGGCCGGCGGAATTGGAATTGGGGACCAAGTCTACCGCGCGCTTATGGCGCGGCAGGAAATCCGGCCATGACTTCGTCTGACCAAAAAAATCTGATCGGGGGGGAGAAGGAGGCGCGGCAGGCCATCGCCGCCATCGAGGACATCATGGACAAGCTGGAACAGACGCTTGTGGAGGAAACTGCGCGCGTGCGCGCCGGCAGGCTCCGCGACGCCGGCACCCTCGCCCAGAGCAAGCTCGAACTCACGCGGCGCTATGCGATCGAAAGCGCACGGGTGAAAGCCGCCCGGGACGCCATCGCCCGCTGGGTGCCCGGCGCGCTTGACCGGCTGCGCGCCCGGCACAACACCTTCCACGACCTGCTGCGGACGAACATGACCGTCCTGGCCACCGCCCATGCCGTTTCCGAAGGCATCATCCGGGGCGTCTCCGGGGAACTTGCGCGCAAACAGTCCCCCTCGACCTATGGCGCCAATGGTCGCGCGCTGGCACCCAGCACAAGGGCAAGCCAGCCTCTTGCTCTGAGCCGTTCGCTGTAGACGACACCGGACTGCCTGCGTTCCGCGCATATCCGCCATATCGGAACGGCGGGCACGCCCCCCTCGCCGCACCCAGCGCCTACGGCAGTAAGCGAAACCACCGTTCGTCCATCATCTGATGTGATGACATTTGCGCCTTGTGAAATCTATTAACCATCGCCGAATTGCCTATATAGATATTCGCATATGAAGGGCAGGCTCCTTGCGGCCTGCCCTCAAGCACTCATATCAGCCAAAAAGAGGAAATCGCGTTCATGTCCATCCGCCCCGTCAAACGCATCGTGCAGTCCAGCCCGACAATCGAAGGCGCCGGGGTGAAACTGCGGCGCGCCTTCGGCTTCGGCGAGACGGCGGCAACCGATCCGTTCCTCTTGTTCGACGATTTCCGCAATGACCGGCCGGCTGATTACATTGCCGGCTTTCCCTGGCATCCACATCGCGGGATTGAAACGATTACCTACGTGCTGTCGGGAACGGTCGAGCACGGCGACAGTCTCGGCAATCGCGGCACGCTCGGCTCCGGCGACGTGCAATGGATGACGGCAGGGCGCGGCATCATGCATCAGGAAATGCCGCAAGGCGATGCCCAGGGCCGTATGCACGGCTTCCAGCTTTGGGCCAATCTGCCGTCGTCACTCAAGATGACGGCGCCACGCTACCAGGACGTCAAGGCCGCCGACATCCCGGAGGTCGTGGACGACGACGGCACGCGCGTGCGCGTCGTCTGCGGGGAGTTTTGGGGAAAGAAAGGGCCGGTCGACGGTGTCGCGGCCGATCCCCGCTACCTGGACGTATTCGTCCCCCCGAATAAACAGAAGACCCTCAAGGTCGAAATCGAGCGTCACGCCTTCGCCTATATTTTCGAAGGCGACGGGAAATTTGCCGCCTCTTCCAAGCCCCTGGGCGTGCTCTCTGAAAAGCAGGTCGACGGCGAGGAAATCCTTTTCCGGGAGCCGGCCGGCGATCGCTCGCTTATTCTGTTCGATACCGGCGACGAAATCCGGGTTCAGGCCGGAGAGCACGGCATCCGTTTTCTGCTGGTGTCCGGCAAGCCGATTCAGGAGCCGGTCGCCTGGTATGGCCCGATCGTCATGAACACTCAGGCCGAACTGCAGCAGGCCATCGCGGAACTTCACAACGGGACTTTCATCAGGCCGTAGACCCGGACGCACCAAAAGCCGATTCACAGGCCCCGCGAACAGTCGGGAGTCCAGACAAAAGCCCCGGCCGCTCGGCCGGGGCTTTTTCACGCTCACGACAGCGCACGCCGAAATCTGGACGGCGATATTCCAGTCGCCCTGCGGAAGCTCGACGAAAACGAACTGGTCTCGGCGTACCCGACGGCAAGCGCAACCTCGGTGACCGATCGGTCGGCAAGAAGAATTTTGGCGTGCTCCATGCGCCTGTTCATGTGATAGCGGTGGGGCGGCACGCCCAAAGTCTGCTTGAATGCGCGTGCGAAGTGGTAGGGACTGAGCTGGACAAGACCCGCCAAGGTCGACAGGCTGATCGTTTCAGAAAGATGTTCTTCGATGTATTCGGTGACGCGCTTGCGCTGCCACCCGGCGAGACCGCCGCGAGCGGGTGCGTTTCGCACCTCGTTGTTCTGCCGATCGAGATTTACAGGCCCGTGAACGGGCAATACGCCAAGCGGCGCATGCTGCGTTACGGATCTCGACTTTAGTCGAGGCGACTTGTCGCGTGAATTTTTATCGGAATGGCAGCATGGACTGCCGTCGACCGCACAAAATGACATGGCAAACCCTTCGCTTGCATTGTTGCTCTGCCATCCTGGGGTTCCCGGCGCCGTGTTTATTTGGTTTCTTGCGATGACGGCGTGCGAACTGTGCCGCAATCTCCAAAGCGTGAAAACTCACGGGTGAGTGAGTAGTTCCGGACAGATCTGCTATTCGGCGCCCGCATCGCTTCAGTTGTCGGCCACGGAAACAGCAATTTCGAGCAAGTGAGTGCGCGCGCGGATAGCCATGTCTGGCGCGCCGGCAGGAAGTGCCGGCAAGCAGTGACACCGTCACTACAGATGGAGGATCCCGAGATGAGAAAACTGCTCATCGCCACGAGCTTTGCCGTCATGGTCGTATCGCCGGCATTCGCGCAGTCGTACAGCCCGGGTTTTGGTACCGGCAACGTGATCGACTTGCCCGCACTTGAGCGCGGTGGAAATTTGGCAAACGGCGCCTACGCCTATCAGGCCGACCACACCGCGGTACGCGGGCCGTCCAACGTCCGCATCGACAGCGTGTCGCCGAACGATCCCGACGCCGTTTACGAGGCCGGCCAATATATCGGCCGCGACCCTGATCCAAACGTACGTCTGCAATTGCGTCGTGACTGGACGCACGACTGAGTCCGGTTACCTGCACAAAAGCCCCGGCATCGGCCCGGGGCTTTTTCCGTTCGTACCGGCCGGTGTGCCATCTCCTTTTACAAACTGAAGCGATTTCCTATTCGGCCGGGATTGGGGTTGCCGGAGCGGTCGGCGCAGTCGCTGCCTGTGAGGGCGCCGACGGGCCCTTGAGCGGCCGCTCTTCCATTGAAATGAGAAATGCCATTCCGAATGAAAGCACCAGGGCGCACGCAAGAAACACGAATCGAAACGCATAGGCGAGTTCCGGCGCCGATGCCGTGCGGGCAAGCATTTCAATCGACATGCCCGTCACACCGCCAAGGCCCCCCATGACGATGGCGCCAAGCAGCGCGACCACAAGCGCAGAGAACAATGCACGGAAAAAATTCGCCGCACCCGTGGCGATCCCCATCTGCGCGCGCGAAACCGCATTCTGCATGCAGACCGTGGAAACCGGAAACACCGTACCGAGGCCCGATCCGATAAGCAGCAACAGCAGCAGAACTATCGCAATCGGCATGGACTCTGGCCAGATTGCCAGCGGTGCAAGAGCCACAATCGAGAGGGAAAGCCCGGCCAGTGACATACGTTTGTAGTGAGCGAGGTGGGTCATCAGTCGCCCTGTGATGGTCGAAAACATGACGGTCGCGCCCATCAGCGGGATCAGCGCCATCCCCGACTCGCTGGCGGAAAGGTGCAGCACCACCTCGAAATAGAGCGGCACAAAAATGGTCATGCCGACAAGCGTGCCCATGTTGCAGGCACCGGCGAGCGCCGCGCAACGGACGACCGAATTTCCGAAAACGGAAAGCGGCAGAAAAGGTTCGGATGTCACCACCAGCCGCCAGGCAAATAACACCCAAAGCGCGGCGGACCCGAATAGCAGTCCCCCGATCTGCAATGAAATCCAGTCGAACCTGCGACCACCCCACGTCAACGCAAGCAGGAGTGCGACAGCCGCCGTCATCATCAGTAACGCACCGATAATGTCGAGCTTGTGCTTGCGCGGCTGATAAGGGACCCGGCGAAGCACGTTCGAGGTCATTCCGAGCGCGCACAGCCCCAGCGGAAGGTTGATCCAGAAAATCAGCGACCAGTCGATGTGCTCGGTAAGAAAGCCGCCGAGCACGGGACCACCGACCGACGACACCGCAAACACGGCTCCGATATAGCCCTGATAGCGGCCCCGCTCGCGGGGAGAGACGATGTCGGCAATGATTGTTTGAGAAAGCGCCATCAGCCCGCCGCCGCCGAGACCCTGAAACGCCCGCGCCAGCACGAGGGCCGACATGGTTGGTGCCATGGCGCAGGCAACCGAGCCGGTCACGAAAATGCCGATGGCGGCCAGCATGACGATGCGGCGGCCGTGGATATCCGCGAGCTTGCCATAGAGCGGGGTCACCGCAGTGCCGGTGAGGAGATAGGCCGTAACGACCCAGGACAGGTCATCGAGATCGCCGAAGTGCCGGCCAATCGTCGGCAACGCCGTCGCCACGATGGTCTGGTCGAGAGCCCCAAGGAACATCGCGAGCATTATCCCGAGGACGATTGCTCGTATTTCAGGATGGGTCAGCGAGCGCATTTCGAGCTGCGCGTCGGGCTTTGCAGATCGCTGTTTGGCTCTCGGTTTTGCGGAAGTCATAGGTGCGGTTCTGAAAACTTTCCGGCGCGCTGCTGAATGCCCCGGCATTTCCGGCAAAGCAAGACGCGGCGGCGCGGGGGTGCTATGTGCGATTATGATACGAACGCAAAGGGCCGGCCCGGATTTTTATGAGAACAGGATTGCGCTCGATCCCCGTACTGCTGGCCGTGCTGGTGAGCATCGCCGCCGCGGACGCCCGTGACATGCTTCCGCCAGGCTTTGTCTACTTGCGTGAGATCGATTCGAGCATCGTTCAGGACATTCGATACGCCACGTCCGACAACTTCACCGCTCGTCCACTCCCCGGCTATGGCGCGCCCGAATGCGTTCTACGGCGCGAGGTTGCGGAGGCACTCAGGCGGGTGCAAGCCGAGCTTGCACCTCAGAACCTGAGTCTGAAGGTTTACGATTGCTATCGTCCAACCCGAGCCGTCCGCGCCATGATGGCCTGGGCAAATGACAGCGGTGACGACGGAACAACGCGGCGGTTTTATCCTGCACTGCAAAAGCGCAATCTTTTCGCGCTTGGATTCATCGCAACCCAATCCCGGCATTCCACCGGCACTGCCGTAGACCTCACACTGGTCAGAATGCCGAGCGCACCCTCACCCCGTTTTGACCCGAATGCACACTACGGCCCGTGCACCGGCCCGGCCGACCGGCGTGCGCCCGACAACAGCGTCGACATGGGCACGGGCTTCGACTGTTTCGACAGGAGAAGCTACGGGACAAGCACCGCAGTTACGTCCGAGCAGCGGCACTGGCGGCTTGTGCTGCAATCGGCGATGCGGCGACATGGCTTTTCAGCCTACTTCCGGGAATGGTGGCACTATTCGTTCTATGGTGCCGCTGAGCCGCGGTCTTACGACTTTGCGATCTCGCCGCGCGGACGATGACATGTTTACGAATAAGCCGGCGTACTCTCAATTTGACGACGCACGGCGAGCGCCTTTCGGCCACTTGCCCGGCCAGCTGACTGCATGTTCCTCGAGGCGCTCGTCGGGCACGTCAGCTTCGCTCGCCGACACGCGACCACGCACCGACACTCCGGCGCGGTGCACGGTTTCGGGATCGCCGGAGACCAGGGGGTGCCACCAGGCGAGATCCTTGCCTTCGGCTACAAGGCGATAGGCGCAGGTCGGCGGCAGCCATTTGAGACGACGCACGTTGCGCGGCGTCAATCGAACACAGTCCTTCACTTCCGTCTGTCGCCGCGCGTAGTTGCGACAACGGCAGGTCTGGCAGTCGAGCAGCCGGCAACTGACGTCGGTAAAGACGGTCGCGTTGGTATCTTCGTCGATCAGTTTGTTCAGGCAGCAGCGGCCACACCCATCACACAGGCTCTCCCATTCAGCGCGAGTCATTTCCGACATTGCCTTGCGGCGCCAGAACGGAACCTGTCGATCGGACATGCCACGAATCCCTTATGGACGTCAGGTTGTAGCGGTTCACAGGCGTCGCGTCATGTTTCGAAACCGAGGCTCATTTCGGCCATTTTTGCGGTATTCTTCTATTCACCCTGGGTTCACCTGATCGGAATGGTGGCATTGGCCGCCGGTCGGCCGATCGGTTAAAATTATTCGGTCGGCATCCGGCCGGCGCTATCTCACGGGCAATAGGCCTTGCGCGATCTTTTCCCCGAGGACTGGAAGGTACACATCAAGCGATTCCTGCTGGGGCTGGACGCTTGGATCGATTTCAGCCTTTTTCGCGGAGCCTCCGGTGCGCGCGAGGCTTACGAGCGCTTTTCCACATTCATGGACCGATTCCATGTTTCCGGATGGCGGCGCTGGCTCAACGAGCTGCTTTCGGAAGGCGCCACGCTTGGAGCGTTCGGTCTGGTCGTGTTGCTTGCACTTGCCGTACCGGCGTTCCGCGAGACCTCGGATGACGATTGGCTGAAAAAGTCAGAACTGGCGGTCACCTTTCTCGACCGGTACGGCAATGAGGTCGGTTCGCGCGGGATTCGTCACAACGATTCGATCCCGCTTGATCAGTTTCCAGACCATCTGATCAAGGCCGTGCTCTCGACGGAAGATCGGCGCTTCTACGAACATTTTGGTATCGACCTTGCCGGAACCGCGCGCGCGCTTGTCGCAAACACGAGAGCGGGCGGCGTCGTGCAGGGCGGCTCGTCGATCACGCAGCAGCTTGCAAAAAACCTGTTTCTCAACAACGAGCGCACGATCGAGCGCAAGATCAAGGAAGCCTTCCTCGCGATGTGGCTGGAAGCGCGCCTGACCAAGAATGAGATTCTCAAGCTCTATCTCGACCGCGCCTACATGGGCGGCGGCGCGTTCGGAGTGGATGCTGCAGCCCAGTACTACTTCAACAAATCCGCGCGAGATGTAAATCTTGCCGAGGCGGCGATGCTCGCCGGCCTGTTCAAGGCCCCCACAAAGTTCGCGCCACATATCAATCTGCCGGCCGCCCGCGCGCGCGCCAACGTAGTCCTGGACAATCTTGTCGAAGCCAACATGATGACGGAAGGCCAGGTCTTTGGCGCACGTCGTCACCCGGCAACGCCTGTCGATCGTCGCGACGATCGTGCACCAAATTACTATCTCGACTGGGCGTTCGACGAGGTGAAGAAGCTCGTCGACACGTTCCCGAAATCCATGACGGAGCGTGTCTTTGTGGTACGCACCGCGCTCGACATGGGCTTGCAGAACAATGCCGACGCGGCAATCGAGAGTTCATTGCGCCAGTACGGCCAGGAGTATCACGCCAAACAGGCCGCGGCCGTTCTGATGGATGTGGACGGCGCCGTACGGGCGATGGTCGGCGGACGCGATTACGGCGCGAGCCAGTTCAACCGTGCAACTGACGCAATGCGGCAGCCCGGCTCTTCATTCAAGCCTTACGTCTATGCGGCGGCGCTGATGAACGGCATGAAGCCGACTTCCATCGTGGTTGATGGCCCGGTCTGCATCGGCAACTGGTGTCCCCACAACTACGGGCACGGATATGCAGGTTCAATGACGCTGCTGATGGCGCTGACAAAATCGATCAATACGATCGCGGTGAAGCTCTCGATCGCGATCGGCAACGGCAACGCAAAAGTTGGACGCGCCAAGATCGTCCAGCTTGCCCACGACATGGGTGTCCGCACGCCGCTGCCGGATACCCCGTCGCTGCCGATCGGTGCGGACGAGGTCACCGTGCTTGATCATACCGCCGCCTACGCCACCTTCCCCAACATGGGCAAGGCCGTAACACCGCACGCAATCCTCGAGGTACGCACCGGCACGGGCGAACTGGTATGGCGCTTTGATCGTGACGGGCCGAAGCCCCGGCAGGTCATGCCCGCAAGTGTCGCCGGGGATATGATCAAGATGATGAACAGCGTGGTCGAAAACGGCACCGGCCGGCGCGCCAGGCTTGATGACACCGCCGCCGCCGGAAAAACGGGTACGACCAACGCGTACCGCGACGCCTGGTTCGTGGGCTACACCGGCAATTTTGTGTGCGGCGTCTGGTTCGGCAATGACGACTATCAGGTTATGAATCGCATGACCGGCGGTTCCGTGCCGGCGATGACCTGGCATAAGATCATGGCCTATGCCCACCAGGGAATCGAACTGAAGCCGCTTCCGGGTGTCCCCGCGCCGCAAGTGCGGCAGCAGCCGGCGGTCGCCGAGGTCAAACCCAAGACTGGCGAGACGCCGCCGCCTCGGCCCGCGCTTCTTACCAAGCGAGGAGCCGACATCCTGGTCCGCGTCGAGCGGATGATGGACGATGCCAACCGGGCTCTCGGGCCGGTGGCACCGGTTCGGCCGACAGTCTCAAGCGGCAAAGACAAGCAGGCTCAGATGCCCGACGCCAACAGCGGCGCTCTTGCTGTGTCGCTGGAGGAACGCGCATTCGGCAACCACAACTGATTGGCCATCGCGATGCGGTGGACGTAGCCTCTCCCGACGGAATCGACTTTTTGCTCTCGCCAGTGGATCGAACGTGCGACTGCTGACCGGAATGCTGTTTGCTCTTGCCGTCGCGACATTCGTCGGTCTGGGCATGACCTATTTTGCCCTGAGCCGTGATGCGGCGTTCGGTGCGTTACCGATCGAGAGTTGGACGGCGTGGCCGAAAACCGGAACGGTGGAAGCTGATCCCTATGCGCGTGCATCTATTGCCCGCACCGGGCGGTTGCCTGTCGCTCTCGGAGATGGCGTATCGTTCACCGTTCAGGCGGATGATGACGGGAAGATTCTCGATGGCCGTTGCGAGGTGGTTCTGTCGGGCATTACACCGGCTGCCCGTTTCTGGACACTCACGCTTTACAAGAGCGACGGCAGTCTCATTGCAAATTCAATCAATCGCTATGGATTTACCAGCGAGGAAATCGTCCGGCGTGCCGACGGCAATTTCGAGATCGTCGTCGCACCACGCGCCAATCCAGGCAACTGGCTGCCGACGGGGGGCATAGAGCGTTACCAGCTTGTGCTGCGTCTTTACGATACCGCGGTCGGAGTCTCCACGAAAACCGGCCGCGAGGTCCCGATGCCGTCCATCTCCACGCGGAGCTGTCCATGATTCGCTGGCTGCTCCTTTTCCTGGGCGGCGCTTTGCTCGGCGGCATCGTGCACCTGGCGACGGTCATTTTACTGCCGCGCACGGCGACGCAGGACGCTTATGCCCGGCTCACCCCCGTTGCGCCAGTGAACGCCGTTGTCGCCCTGCCCCTTCCGTCGCCGGAAAGAGCGGTCATGCCTTTCATGGATCCCGCCTTCGCGACGGCAATCTGCCGATATGATCTCTCCGAGGGCCCCCTGAAGCTCACTGTACCGGTCAGCCCCGCCTACACGTCGGTGTCGTTCTATACGCGCTATGATGTCGCGTATTACGCCATCAATGACCGGGCCGCCGGCCGTCGCATCATTGAGCTTGATCTGATGACGCCCGCGCAGCGCGAGCAGGTACCCGAAGATGAGGAAGTAACTGCTGCCGACCGACTGATCGTCGAATCGCCGACCGTCACCGGATTAATCGCCATTCGCGCTTTGGCGCCTGAGCCTGGATTGATGCCCGCCGCACAAAGTGCCGTAGCGGCATCGCGATGCATCCGTCAGACCGAGCCTGTGCGATCGCGGAGATAAGCTAGTTTGTCGACGCGAGGCTTGGTTCGCGGACCCAGGTTGGCGGAAGATTGCGATATCGCGCGACCTGGCTTTGCAGCAGGTTGATTGCTCGTTCGGCTTCGACTGCCTGCGACGAAGGAGTGGCAATCACAAGCCGCTCGAGCGCGAAACGATATGATGCGATCCGGTCGGATAGGCTTTGCCGCACGATTGCTACGACATGGGCGTTTTCCCGGATGCGTCGCAGCGCGTCGACACGCTCCTGTTTGCCGATGTTTGAAATGAAAGAAAGACTCGTCCGACGCTTGTTGTCGATGTCGATAACGCGGCCGGCGGTTTCGAAGAATTGGGACATTCGCGTGATGTCGTTCCGGATGTCGTCGATTAGCTGCGAATACCGCGAAGTGGGCGAGCGATGCCATCTGGACTGCAGTTGATCATAGTATCGCTGGTGGTCCGCCGAATTGGAGCGATACAGGCCATATTCGCCTGCAACCGAGTACCACTGCTGGCGGTCATATGGAGGCTCGATCAGCGGATACGCAAGGTCGCGGAGAGCCCGTTCGTCATCCGTGTACTCGAAACGTGACGCAGGGACCGGGTTCTGGCCGCCGGACTCTCGCCCGACCCAATCGTGAATTCCGTCGGTTACCAACACGGGATGGACCTCGCCGAAGTCGTAGTTCGCACACGCCGCGAGAAACGCGCAAACAGCAAGCGCGACTGCCTGCCGCCACACATTCGGTCGCGCTGGCGGTGGCAGGAGGTCGTTCATTGGATCATTCGGCGGTTAATTCCGTTCAGCGAGCAGCCCGACGACGACGGCGGCGGCCAGGATTATTTCCGCTGTGGGGCTCAAGACCATTTGAGCCGTCCGGATCTCTCTCGATCCGGATGACGGGAAGGATAATGACCGTTGCCGGTTCTGTATTTGCATCGACATACTTGCCGCCGCGCGGGTTTGCCTCGTCGGGAAATCGAATGATTTCGCCCATTGCAGTCCCCCTTCCGCCCCAGCGCGTTTCGATCAGGTCCGCCAGACCGGCATCGTCCGCAATTAAAGGACTTGCAAGGTTAACGCTCTGCTAACGAGCGGGCGCTAATGTCGGCCATCCCAAAGTGCCGGCGTAAAAGTATGGCGAATTCCTCCGCGCGCGTTCCTGTCGACAACCTCGTCGATCTGGCCTGCCGGGACGGCGTCGACGTGCGCCCAACCCTGGTGCGGGTGCTCACGGACCTCTATGTGCAGCGGCCAAATCACAGCGCCGAAGAGGAAACCCAATATGTGGAACTGCTGCTCGGGCTGATTGATTCGGTCGACGCACGGACGCGCAGCGCCGTCGCCGAAAAGCTTCGGAGGTATTCGAACGCCCCATCGGCAATCCTGCAAAAGCTTGACAGTCTTGCGGCTGCCAAGACGGGCCACCCTGAGAACGGTGAGGATCTGCTCGAGTTGTTCTTTTCGTCGGGGCCAGAAGATCGACGCCTTATCCTTACCAATCTTGACATCGTATCGGAGCCGCCAAAGCGGCGCCCTGTGCCGTCAGACGGGGAATTAATGAGGCGCCTGGAAGGCGCTGCGCTGCGACGTGATCCGGCCGAATTCAGCCGCGTCCTTGCGCGCGCCCTCAATATCGACCGTTCGCTGGCCGAACGGATTGCGCACGACCGTTTCGGCGAGCCGGTCCTCGTCGCAGCGAAGGCACTGGGGATGAATATCGAAGTGCTGCAGCGAATTCTGCTTTTTCTCAATCCGACGATAGGACAATCGGTGCGGCGTATTTTCGAGTTGTGCCGGCTGTACGGCGATATCAGCTCTGCTGCCGCCGAGCGGATGCTGGCCATATGGCAATCCGGTCCTGCGCGCTCTCGTGCCTCCCACGAGCCCATCTACTGGGACGATGAGCGCCGCAGCCTGCGTTCATCGGATGCGTCGGAATCGTCCTATGCTGGCGCGAGACAGGACACCCAGCTCGCGCGAATCACGGTCAACAAACGCTGACCGCAGCTACTGAACGACATTATCGAGGAAACTTCGTCCGGCGCGGTCTTCGACCTCAATCACCCAAAGATCGGGGTCAAAACGTATTTCTTTTGTCAGGCGAGCTTCGATGTCGGTTTCGCTTGCCGGTGTGTCCCGCCCGGCCAGAGCGACGAACAGACGATCCGATGGCTGAGCCTCGTCAAACGCCGATTGTGGGGCCGGGCCGTAAAGCGCGCCCGTTCCGTCGAGCCTGTTTATTTTGACAAAAATCGCGCCGGCTTCTTCGGCGCCGCGCCGCCGCACAGCCGCAAAAACACCTTCGACATTGCAGCGACGCAAATAGGCTGCCACCCATATTCCGCTTTTAAGGCGCATTCGCTTCAGTAGCACGAGCTACTGCCGCCAAGCCATCACTCCAGCGGGCGGCCGGTCATTGCAGCAAGCTCGCGCACCAGACGCTCCGAGAGCTGACCCGTAACCGGCAAACGGTGATCCCTTTCGAATTTCTCGATGGCGCTGCGCGTTTCCGGATCGTAAGCGCCGGTTGCCTTGATCTGTCCGTAGCCAAAGTCAGCAAGGGCCCGCTGCACGGCGACAATGCGCTTGGACGGTGCGATCAGTTTGGCGATCGGATCGCCCGACGACGAGCCCGGCGGCGCAACTGCCGTCGGCTTCGTGCTGTAACCCGAAATGGCACGCAGCAGGTTTTCGCTCGCCTCGGGGCTTGTCTTCGACCCGGAAGCCAGGAGAAAATCGCGAACCGCCGCGTCGGTCTTGGAACCCCAAATGCCGTCGGCCAGTCCGTCGTAAAATCCTTTGCGGGCAAGCTCGCGCTGGATATTCGCGACCAACTGGGTGCGGGCCTGGGCGCCTGGATCAACTCCGGCGTGGGATGACGCAACTGTTTGCGGCCTGGAGGTTGCCCCCTGCTGCTGC
>Ga0070741_10005857_pt1 | contig 26862 bp, 28 predicted proteins | sample Coa_R1_4_FD_66440 | JGI IMG/M metagenome (GOLD analysis project Ga0070741, IMG submission 66440) | Surface soil microbial communities from Centralia Pennsylvania, which are recovering from an underground coalmine fire - Coalmine... | ecosystem: Environmental > Terrestrial > Soil > Unclassified ...
TCCGGGCTGATGGATTCCTTCGCGACCGCGGTTTCTCTGGCCTTGCAGTATGGCGTGCCTCTGCAGGTGTTGTGCAACAAGTTCAGCCACACGCGGTTTGAACCGAGCGGATGGTCCGGAAGTCCAAAAATCGGCTACGCCAAGTCACTCATGGATTACCTGTTCAGGTGGCTTGAATTGCGTTTCCTCAAAGGCGAGCAAGGAATCCTGTTTGAGTTGCCAAAGGTGATCCCCATGAAGACGGAACCCGGGAGTGCGGTCGAGCAGTTGGGGCAGATTGTCAGTATGGGAGATGCGCCAGCGTGTCAATTCTGCGGCGCCTTAATGGTGAGAAACGGGTCCTGCTATCGGTGCCTTGAGTGTGGCAGCACGCGCGGCTGCTCATGATGGAAAGCGATGGGAGTGCAATATGGCAAAGAGCGTAAACAAAGTAATTCTGGTGGGAAACGTCGGCCAGGACCCGGAAGTGAAGTACACGGCCAGTGGAGTCCCGGTAGCGAAAGTGAGCCTCGCCACAAACGAACGATTCAAGGACAGAAACGAGCAGTGGCAGGACCGAACCGAATGGCACAGCGTCGTGGCCTGGCAGCGTGTGGCGGAGATCGTGGGTGAGTACGTCCGCAAAGGGTCGAAGCTCTACGTGGAAGGCAAGCTGCAAACCTCGAGCTGGGAGGACAAGCAGACCGGGGAAAAGAAATATCGCACAGAGATCGTGGCGCGGGACATTGTTCTGCTCGGCTCGCGAGATAACGGACACGAAAGCAAGGAGGAGATGCCCAATAGGCAGCCTAGTCCCGAGCCCACTCCCGCAGTAGGCGACGACATTCCCTTCTAGGACGAAAGAGATCTGTGGAAACCTCTGCTCTCAGTAGAGCCACAGACAGGGACGGGTACAAAACTAGATGCCCAACTCAGACGGTTAAGTGCCCGTCCCGGCGCTCTCCGAGAAGCCCTGCCACCGAATCCGTCCCGCAAGAACACAGAGGTTCAAAAAAGGAGGAAACGTGTTTGTAGAACTTGTTCCGTTGCTGAAAGACAGAACCCTGCTCGTCACGATAGCCGGTATTGAGGGGAAGCTTAAGGTCAACCTCATACCGGCGAAAGTGAAGGAAGGCGAAGAGCAGGCTTTGACCACGCCTCTCAGTTTTACCGGTTCAGCCGAGGAGTTGGATGCCGAGCTTGGCCATCATCTCGCCAGTTATGTGCAGTCGCACTTGGAGTTGCGCAATACTCTGGCCGAGGCGAAGGCAGAGATGGATGCGGCAGCCAAGGCGACGCGCCAAAAGGTGAAAGCAACGCATCAGGCCTCGAAGCCGGAATTGCCTGCCGAAAAGAACGATGACTCGGCCGCATCCGCACCGTCCGCGGGCGAGTCGACCCCGAGCCTGTTCGCTGCCCAGCAAATCGCCGACGCCACGACAGAGACCGCCGGAGAAGAAGGGAGAATCCAAAGGCCATGATCGACGCAAAAGCGCTGTCTCGGAGTTTCACTTACAACGGCTTGAAACTTCCGGATCCAGATCCGAGAATGACGCCGGAAGAAGTGAAAAGCGTCTACAGCCACCAATATCCAGAACTGGCCACGGCTGCTATCACTGGCCCTGAAGCCGCGGGAGATCACTTGCAATATAGCTTTGTGAGAGCTATTGGGACCAAGGGGTGAATCCTAACCCGAGCGCCAGCCACGGTTGCGCAACGTTGGGGCGACGCGTCGCGTATTGACATTGTGCGCACATCAATGTATATTCATCGTGCGCACAGATGGAGGTGCTCATGAGTGGAGCAGCAACCAAGCCTAGCAAAACGCGCGGCGAAAACATCAATCTTCGCGTAAGCCGGGGACAAAAGTCGCTCATTGATCGAGCAGCGCAAGCGCTGGGCCGGAATCGCTCGGATTTCATGCTGGAAACAGCCTGCCGGGAAGCGGAAAGTGTGTTGCTTGACCGGCGCTACTTCGCTTTACCGGAAGAGGCGTTCCGGCGGTTCACCGCCATGCTTGACAAGCCTCCGGCAAGCAACCCGCGACTCGCGCGACTGCTCAAGACAAAAGCACCGTGGGACAAATGAGTACGCCAAGTGAGCGACTCAGTCCTCCGGAAAAGCTTTCTCCTGATCACCACCTCTCACAATTCCTGTGCGGAGAGCCCGCTCTCGACGACTGGCTGAAGAAGCGTGCGCTGCAAAATGAAGAGAGCGGCGCATCCCGAACCTACGTTGTCTGCATGGGAAGGCGGGTCGTAGCCTATTATGCCCTGGCGGCAGGGGCGGTGGCCCACGTTGACGCACCGGGTCGGGTGAGACGGAACATGCCGGACCCAGTGCCAGTCATGGTGATTTGCCGGCTTGCCATAGATCAATCCATTCAAGGCCAGGGGACCGGTCCAGCCTTACTGAGAGACGCCATCCTGCGCATATTGCAGGCAGCCGAGATTGCCGGTATTCGCGCCATACTCGTGCACGCGATCTCAGAGCGTGCAAAACGCTTCTACGAGAAATGGGGTTTTATCTCTTCTCCCGTCGAACCCCTGACGCTCATGATCACAGTGACGGAAGCACGCAAGGCGGTCACGGAAAAATCTGAGTGAGAAGGCTTTTCTGAATCGCTGGATTCCCTCACCAGCAACAGGCTTTCATCGACCTAAAGATGACGGGCCGCCCTCTCAGCGACACCACATTGGTCGCGAGCGGCGGCCCGGCCCCCTCAAGACGAGACGTGGTCCGTGGCATTTGGCGCGATCGGAAGGCCGATAGAAGATTGCCAAGTCTCGCCTTGGACATTGAGCATAACCCAACCCACCCTTCATGCAAAGCTGCACGAAAGGCGGTGACCGGCTTGAGGGATGCGAATATGGCTCGAAACCCAGGAAAGAACCACTCCAACCCCATGGGCAAGGAGGAGATCCTGAGGGATCTTCGTCAACTGGCAGCTGAACAGAATTCACGCCGCGAGACCACACTCGGGAGATTCCTGCTATGTCCGCAACTACAGATAGCCTCGGCTCTGTTAGCGAGAGCCGCGGAGCGATGTTCACGTTGGCATCCCGGGAAGCGCCTTCTGGCGCCCGGAGGAGTCCTGCCGCCGACCTGCTGATAGCCCCGCCATGTGAAGTCGCATTGCCTTCCTTGGAACGGATTCCGCTTGAACAAAGTTTCTCGGGGAACGACCGCGAGATTCTTTCCTTGATGGAAATCCTGGTGAAGTCCAATATCGCGGCCGTGGAGGACTGGGAGAAGAGCGGAAGACACGCGGCCAAGTACCTGTCCCTGACTCTTCAGCGGTGGATCCTCGTGCATGGAGGGACTGCAATTGATCGACGATTTGACCTCGATCTCACCCTCAGCGACCGGCTGGTGGACTACTCGGATGAGCGAGGACCAGAAGGAACGCTCTATCTGATCGTCGAGCCAGATGGTGCGGCGTTCGTGCTCTTAAGGCCAGTCCTTGAACTGCTGGAGACGGTACACCCGCGTCTGCCGGCGACATTCTTCAGGCACTTTGCAGGATCACTTAACCGATGGGTCCGAGTCTACGACTATCACGACGCGGAAGAGCGCGTGGACATGTTGCGCGAATGGTACGAGGGCGACGAGAACCCCGAGCAGTACGAAGTCCCAGACATTGAGGGATGTACGCCAAAATGTTTGCAAGAACCTGCACTGAGTTTTCGCAGCTTGAAGGAACTGGCCCGAGGCATCGGAGACCGCAAGGTGCAAGCTCTGATCCGAGGTCTGCTCGATTTGTCCCGGGTCTCAAGTCGGGCCAAGCGGCCGGACTTTACCGACGATATGGGAGAACAGTTGATGGACTCGAATCCACCGCTGCCGTGCCTGCTCGCCGCGTTCTCGGCAGGCGACGCCGTGGTCGGCTGCTTTGACGACGAGGCCCAAACCGCAATGGAGACGACCCCGCATCCGAACCTGATCATTCCTCTCCAGCTTTCCGATCCGACTAGCGTACGCGAAGGCTTCCGAATCCTCGGGGTCGTGTGCGACACGCTGGCCGCGGCGAGCCGTCTGATTGACTTGATGCCCGGTAACGATGATGGCGTGATCACCCGCGAGGAACAGTCATGAACGCCCAGCTACGAGTCGGTGACAATCGTACCTTCGCGCTAAAGCAGGCCGTCCTGCTGTATCAGGACGGCAGCCGGGCCTTTGCGACCTTGCACGAAGTGAAGCACCGATCAAATGAAGCTCCCTATTTGGGCGCTGGGCAGTCTGTGACAACAGGGTTTCTCGAAACGCTGGCTGAAGGCTTGGGGGCAAGCATGGCAGCAGAAGTCTTGCCGGAATATGTGCTGGCGCGGACACCGGATTTGATCGCCTGGTGGAGCCGGGCGCGACCGCGATTTACGTACGGTCGCGGAGCTCTTTCCTGAAGTGATTCAGGCTGATTCCGATGGCGACGGTCTCCCTAGTTGCAGTGCGGCGGAAGCGCTCGATCGGCAGGAACCGTTCGTCAATCCGACGTTGGCCAACCACGCGCTGGCCCTGCTCGCACGACTGTTTCGCTATGGGACAGTCTCTTATCACGGGGCATTTCTGAATCTCTCATGTATCGGCGGAATGCAGGCGCTGCGCGTAGATCCGAAGTGCTGGCAACGGCTTCGGCAAAAGAGGTTCCAGAAGTTCACAAGCGACAACGGGAATGATGAATCGAATGGAGCAACCAGAACAGAACCATAAAGAACCGATCGACGAAGAACAGGCGGCAGCCAAGGCCGCAATTCTTGCCGAATGCGAGAAGCTTCTGGCCGCTGGCGTCACGTTTGTCGCAGTTCATTTCGACGGTTACGGCGATGACGGAACGGTGGAAGTGGTGAAGTGCTATGCCAACGACTGGTTCGCGTCTGACGAACATGAACCGGTCAAATATGACGCCTCCGGTCTGCAAGAACACTTTGAGGCTCTTGTGCCCTTTGGATATGAGAACGATTGCGGCGGATTCGGAGATGTCGTCCTCGACGTGACCGCTCGCAAGCTAACGGTTGAGCGTAACGACCGTTTTGAGGATTACACAACGAGTACCTATGAGGTGTAGTTCCATGGCCCATCCACTCAGGCACGCGGAGAACAGCGCGCAGAAGTTCGGAGGAAAAGCGGAAGACTACCTTCCGATTCACAACTGGTTTGACGAATCGAAGGCATTCTTCCCCGACTTCCGCCACCGAGCCTTGCGGCATCATGCCGAAGGTATTTTCCTCGCCGAGAAAGTGTTTGGCGTTGCCATCGTAAATAGTGACGGAAAGCAGGTCCCGGTCCGGTATCTGGGAGAACAGCACGTCCGAGAAGACCTCGGCCGCATTCCCACAGCCCAAGATTGGCTGTTGCAGATTCGTGCTCAGCGTTGGATGTACGGCCAGGCACTGGAGAAAGAAGAATCAACCAAGGAGGAGGAAGTATGAGCGGTCCGAATGGCCATGCACAGAATGCGACCGAACCGATCCCGCCGCCAGGGATCATTGCGACGGGAGGTTCCCGGTTTTCTGCGGAGCAGATCAAAGAATTGGTCGCGGCGTTGGAGGTGCCGTTCGATCCTTCCCAGATCGAATGGCGGGTGATGAACACCACGAAAAGCCAGCCGTTGCGCGGCCAAGTGGTTCCATACGCCGACCAGCGAGCCTACACCGACCGTTTGAATGCTCTGTTCACGCCGGCGGGGTGGACGCGCAAATACTCGATCCATACCAGCGCGAATTTCGAACGAAGCGGCGATCAGAAGATCGTTGCGAAGGTGCTGGTCACGTGCGAGTTGATGATCTTCGGCCTGGGGTCGCATTCGGCTACTGGAGAAGAGTGGGCGGATGACCCAAACGCTGGAACTTCGGCTGAAGCCCAGGCTTTCAAGCGGAGCGCGAGTTGTTTCGGCTTGGGAAGGTATCTGTATTACTTCACAGGAACGTGGGTGGACCTGGACGAGCGAAAGCGGCCGAAATCAGTTCCGCAACTAGCTGGCTGGGCGACACCGGCTGGCTGGCGAGAAGGTCTTCGACCACGGTGCGTGGCTGAGATGAAGCCATCTGGAAAGGCGTCCAGCGAAAACAGTACCAATGACCGGCACAATGGAGGCGCTGACGCGGGCAATGGCCACCTTCTATGCGAGATTGAAAGGATGGAACAAATCGTGGGCAAACGCCTGTATCGCGGGCTCTTGAAGAGCATCGCCAAAGTATGGAATCCGAAAGAGATTCAGGACAGAACAATCCAAGAGAGAGTCCTGGCGCACATGCAGGCGGCGGAACGAGGATTGCGGCGAGCCGGAGCCGCGCGAGACAAGGCGGGGCTGGCTAGGTTCGCCAGGGTCCTTGGGTCGTTGCGACTGAGTTCACTCGATCAGGTGGACAATCTCAAGACGTTGCAGGAGATTGTTACTGCACTTGAAGCCGCGGCTTCGCCCAGGAACTGAGAGTTCTAGATTCGCCGCTGATCATCGATGTGATCGCCGAGACCTGACCTTGCAGTCGACGCTGTGGTGTGAGGTCACTAACGTCAGACGAAGTCGCACGTCAACTTTCGGGTTGCCAGTAGCGATGCACGGCGCGCAAGGATCTTCTATGCGCCCCTTTCACGATGGAAAGCAGCGCCCGAATGCAAGCAGCAACTTCGGCGATCCTGAGATGCGAATCTTCCGCCGGACCAGCGCCCATACCAGATTGGCTTCCTTGCGCAGAAAGCGTAGCCAGGTCTGGCTATCAGCGGTAAGTCGCAAATCGGCTTGTCCATTGTGGCCTTCGGAAACCTGCAACTTTTCGTCTCGAATCGTGACCGTTGCCTTCACTTCGTCTTGACCGGTGAACGTGAAGTGATAGACAGCGTTCAGGCCTTTTGACTGGCCTTTCTGGAAAACGAAGTTCAAGCCTCGCAGGAAGGAGCGAATGGTTCCCTGGCCGGCGAGGCCGTTCGATACACGCTTGGTTTTCTTGTGCGGAAAGCGCCGCGCTACGAATTCTTCGGCATCGGACTTCGGAACAACGTAGACCGTCTCAGGTTTGTTCTGCAAGGGCCGAACGACATCGTCCAGAAACTGCTTGCGGTTCGTGAGGAAGGGGGCGATTACGTCCTCCCCCGCAGGGCATACCGCCATGCAATAAGCGGCCTTGTAGTTGGCGCCGAATGACAAGCTCTGCCACATGGAGACCGTCTCAGCGCCTGAGACATTCTTACGGTAATCGTGTGCGCTTTTGCTGTCCGCGATCTTCTCCACCCAATCGTTGAACCCGCCCATGAATTCGCGGTAATTGTGGGTATAGCAGGCGGAAAAATTGAACTGACCGTCTGGACTGATCGCACCAGTCGGGCAGGCGGCAACGCACAGCTTGCATTCCAGGCAGGGGTTGTAGACGAGCGGGTGTGAATATGCGGAGACTTCTGCATCCAGCAGTACCGTTCCCAGCAGAATGAAATTCCCGAACTTGGGATGAATCACGTTGCGATGAATCCCCATCTGTCCCAGGCCCGCCGCCACTGCTACAGGCTTGTGGGAGATCACCCACATTTTTGATCCCCAACGATCGGCCTCCATCGGAAACCCAACGGCTCCGCCATTGATCGCGCCAATCCGAACCTTATCGAGCGCCGAGACGATTCGGCGGGCCACTTCGTTGGTTTCGTCTGTCGTGTGATGGAATTCGAGATTGGAGATTGAACGAGCTGGCGTCCGGATGTTCTCCCGGTTCATACGGCAGACAACACTGATGAGCGTTCTCGTTCGGGGAAAGACATTCTCAATGTCAGCTTTCTGATCGGCAATTTCTGGCCGGTCGCGTTCAACAAAACCCACATCGTCTGCGCCCGCATCCAGGCACAACTGCCGGAGCCAGGCTGCATCAAGGACCCGATCCGTGGCCGCTTCAACCCCGTTTGCCCTCTCCTGATAGAAGCGTTTCACGCTCGGATGTTCAGACATTTGCGCCACGAATGGTTCTCCTTTGTCCCAACTGGGCGGCGGCGCGCAAAGCGTCAGCTGCAACCAGTCCTAGACCCCGACCGGAACCAACTTCTTAGACGCCTTCCAGAGCTGCCTGTTGATGAAATCGGGGGCGAGGCGACGCATGAATGCGAGCTGTTTGGACTGCCCCGGCCGGATCTCGAGGGCACCCGCCTTAAGGGCTGCAAACGACTGCTTCACCAACTCGTCCGTAGTGATCACACTGACGCCGCCGCCTTCGGCAAGCTCTGTCGTCATGTCGGTCTTCACGCCAGGTGGCATCAGCTCGATAACTTCCACGCCAGTTTCCTCCAATTGGAACCGCAGTGACTGGGTGTAGGAGTGAATCGCGGCCTTGGTGGCGCTGTAGATCGGCGCAGAAGGTAACGGCACGAACGCGAGCGCCGAGGATGTATTGATCACCGTACCCTTGTTGGCCCTGAGAATATCGATGAAGGCAGACGTCGTGGTAATTACACCGCCCACGTTGACGTTCATCTCCGCCATCAACCCACCGAGGTCAGCCGCCGGCGCTTTCAGGTTTTTGTAGAGCATGATGCCGGCATTGTTCATCAGCACGTCGAGTTTGGGGAAATCCGATTTCACGCGCGCCGCAAGGGCGGCGATTTGCGCCAGGTCCGCGACATCGCTCTGGATCGTGTGAAGCTTTGGATACTTCGCCTTCACTTGATCGAGCACGGACTGACGCCGACCAGTGACGATGACTTCATTGCCTAGTTCGAGGAACTTGAGGGCGAAAGCAAGGCCGATGCCGGCTGAGCCTCCCGTGATTAGGATTGTGCGACCAGTGAGTTTCATAAGAGTCCTTTCTTAACTGTCATGGATAAGATTATGCACATAATCCCACCGATGCAAAAAAATTCAGAAACTGCGCAAAAGATGATCTCGCATATCGGCCAGCACCTTCTGCCTGTCGGCAGGGTCGGTAAGAATGCGGGCTACAGACACGGCTCCGACCATCGCGCTGAAAATGAGGAGGAAGTTTCGCTCCCGCTCTGTTGCGGTCCGGCCCGGCATGAACTCCATCCACCGCTCCGCGCGATCTTTGATCAAGCCGGAAATTCGTTTTCTAAACCCGAGTTTGGTGCGCGCCATCTCAGGCGCTAAAGCCGCCACCGGACAGCCGGAATCGGGATGGTCACAGTGCTCCGGTGAGAGGTACAACCGAACGAGCTCTTTCCACCTGTCCTCGCGCCGTACGTTTTGTAGTGAGGAATAGATTTTGTCGCCGGATTCCGAGAAACCCTCCGCAATAGCTTCGGCGAGAAGCTCATCCTTGCTCCGAAAGTGTTTGTAAAAGCCGCCGACGGTGAGGCCCGACGCCTCCATTACGCTGGCGACGCCGGGACCGCTCAACCCCTCAGCGCGGAGCTTGCGAGCAGCATTTCGCACAATACGATCGCGGGTTCGCGTCTTGTGTTCAGGTTCATAACGCATATCAGATTATTGGATTATATACATAATCTATGGACTCAAGATGTTTTAGTTGGGCGGTAAGCAGCGCTAGCCATACGCTTTCGAGTCGGTTCCGAGTAAATGGTCGGCAATACAAAACTTGAGATTTGCTTAGGACAGCACGTCGCAAAGGGGCTGTCAGAACTGTAAGGACTAATTGACCCTGCCCGTCAGGTCGGAGCCAAGCTATCAGACCGTAGACCTGCCGATGTAGTTGGGCATTTCCAATCACAAACCAGCGTGCTTAGACGTTTTCGCCCTCAACTACAGCGGGCTCTCACCAATCACAACGAACCGCCAAAAGAGGAACCGAACATGAACTCTCTCCCAATCGTTCCGCTGTTTTGTCCGGGACGGATTGTTGCCACATCGGGCGCACTCGCATTGCTAGAGGAAGCCAACAAATCGCCCTCGGAGTTCCTCTCGCGACATCTGCGCGGGGACTGGGGCGAACTGTGCCAAGAGGACAAAGCAGAAAATGAGTTGAGCCTCAAGCACGGCTTCCGGCTGCTCAGCAGCTACCCGGTTACCGACACCCAACCGCTCTGGATCATCACCGAAGCCGACCTTTCGGTGACCACACTGCTTCTTCCCTCCGAATACTGAACAGTCTTTCCCGGGCAACCTGCCGGCCCGGTGCAGTCGAAAACCTACTGCTGCAATTCCAACAGAAGTGAGGACGGCCATGAGGATTCGTGTGTCTACCAAGGCCGAGTTATATGAGCAATGCAAACAACAACACATCGAGCGGGGCTACCGGATTGAAGATGAGCGGCCCGTTGCTGTGAATGGGTTGTGCTCATTTGTCGCCGTGCGAGAAGAGTCTGAGTCCGACTCAGTGGACGCGCTGGTAGCAGAAGCCCTCGGAGGCAAGATGCGATGAGACCGCACGGTAAAACCAAACTGGGATTCTTCCCACTACCTGTCCCGGAGGCCAAGCGCCTGCGGAATTGTTTGCTTGCCGAATCTGAGTTCTCAGCTCTCGACCCATGCGTGGGAGATGGAGTGGCATTTGACCACTTGGTCGGGGGAATGCAAGCACGTCGCTACGGAATCGAACTAGACGCCTACCGAGCCGAGCAAGCGCGAAACCTAGGCATCGAGACGTTGCAGGCGAGCACCTTCGACGTGCGCAGTCCGGCAGAATCTTTTTCTCTGCTGTACCTCAATCCTCCCTATGATCTCGAAACCGGCGCCACCAATAACCAGAGACTGGAGCTGGTTTTTCTGGAGCATACCTACCGCTGGTTGAAACCGGGAGGAGTGCTGGTATTCATCATTCCTCAGCCTCAGTTGCGGGCCTGCGCACGGCTTCTGAGTGAGCACTTCGCGGATTTGTCGGTCTTCAGGCTGACCGAACCTGCCAGCGTGCAGTACAAACAAGTTGCGGTTCTCGGAGTGCGGCGGAAACGGCACCAGCACGTCAGAGACTCTGTACTACTCGACTCCGTTCGATGGCTCGAACATCTGGCGATCAAGTCCGAACTTGAGCGTCTGGGTGAGACGCCGTCCGTTCGTTATGAAGTTCCCCCTTCAGGCCCAGTCACGCTCGTTCACGCCGGAATTCCACTCGATGAAGTCGAAGACCTTTTGCTTGAGTCTGCGGCCTATCGCCAGGCGAGCCGCGTCCTTCTACCGAAGCAGCGGGATGTTCGGGGACGGCCGCTCACGCCTTTGCATGGCGGTCACGTTGGACTGCTTTGCACCGCGGGAATGCTCAACGGGATATTCGGCGAGGGAGAGGACCGACACATCGCACACTGGCGCTCGGTCAAGTTCACTGACCACTGGGAAGAAGAGGCAGAAGATGGAACTAAGATCCTTCACGACCGCGAACGGTTTTCACACGAACTGACCCTGGTCTTTGCCAACGGCAAAACCCAGATCCTCACTCATGAAAAGAAGGAACCGTGAGACGTTGGGATCATCCGATGGTAGCTATCTGGGGTCTACTTGTCGTGCTGCCTGCCACCAGCGGTGAGCTGCCACAATCGACCAGACGGCTTCGACGAGACCAAAAGGCCACGCACCTTGCAGAAATCCGTAGACCGAGGCTAACGCGCATGCGGCGGCAAAGCCGAGTATGAACCATGGACTCCTTTTTTCAAGCGCATAGCATACGAGCATAGCGGTTACCGAGAACAGGCCAAACCAAGTGAGCAGGCTCATGGGCGCTTGGGCGAAGTAGCGTAACGGGTGTCGTTACGTTTTGTCCCGGGTTGCCATCGTTCGGGTTGCTGGGCCAAATCGCTCGCGCATTGGGCCAAGGTCCTACATTGGCACGACATGACGGTTTCAAGCATCCGCTTCATCGCTCGTATAGTACCAAGGGCGCTTTCCAGTTCCTCGATCTTTGCGCATGCCATCTTCCGCCATCTCCGAGAGGCCGGCGTATTTTCCGGGAAACCGCGCATCAACTGCTTAATCTCGGGTAACGTGAAGCCCGCGCCTTTCGCAAAACGAATGATAGCGAGTTCATGGAGGACGTCTTTCTCGTACGCTCGCTTTCCGCTAACCCGCGGAGCGGCTGCAAGCAAGCCAGACTTTTCATAGTAACGAATTGCCGATGCCGTTATCCCAATCCGCACGGCGATTTCCCCGATGGTCACCCGTCTCTCCTCCTCAGCTAGTTGGCCATTTGACTTAAAGTCGACTTTAACTCCTAAAATGAAAGCATAGCTAGTCGAGAGGTCCGGGAAGAAGATGATGGCTGCTCAGCCTTTCAAGATTAAGGTTTCTCTGGTCCTAATCGCGGTCGCTCTCCTGCTGGTCATCGCAGGACTGAGGGTCTGGAAGCGAGAGACGAACGCTGCATCCACGCTGCCCACGAAGGAAACCATGATGAACGAACCATCCGGATTCTATTGCGACGCGAAGGCTCTGAACAGAAGCGAAAGAGATCACTATGACCAGCTCACGTCAAAATTGGCGGAAGGACGCGTGGAGACAAAAGAGCTTCCGGACGGTTATGCGTTCAGGCTGCAAAATGAAAGGGTTTCGCTCTCAGATTTGGCAGAGTGGATCTCGTTTGAGCGCAGGTGCTGCCCGTTCTTTGAGTTTGAGATTGAAGTTCAACGGAACAATGGGCCGTTATGGTTGAAGCTAAGAGGCGCTGACGGGATCAAGCCGTTCATTCGCTCGGAATTCAACGTCACTTAGTCTTGCCTGGAAGCCCGACCCAGCCGGCGCGTTCCGCCCGTGGGCGGTATCGTCCGTAATCGCAAATTCACAAGTGTCTGGACGGGTCTTGCTCTGTATGGATGCGGCGTCAAATTGACCCGATTGACGAGTAAGGATTTGCAGATGAAGAATGCACACCTTCGCTTCGGATCGCTGACCTATGTGAAGAGCACGGAGAAGACAACCACCAGCATCAAGCTTCACCTGGACCGTTTCATCGGGGAGGTCTTACCCGATCCACCCCGGCAGGCCAAGGCTCACTTCATTTCGGTCATTGGCGGTGATACCCAGATCTCAGCCATCAGTGCCGCCATATCCATGACAGATCGCTTCATGATCGAAGGGCCGGATACACTGCCGACCCGTGTGTGCCTGGAGCGAAACGCGCAGTGCTTCAAGGGATCCATACAGGTTCCTGGAAGAAAGAAACCACTCCGTCACCTCATCGGAATGTCAGAGGAGTTCGCCGCAGGGAACATGTCGTCCAGTTCAGGAAGAACCCTATTGGCAGGGTCGGATAAAGAGTTCGTCTGGGCCTCCCTCGCGCATATCTATGGAATTCCTGGAGTCCCGGAGTGGGCCGAGTGGTTTTCAGAAGAACTGAAAGCGCATCATGCGATGAGCCACATCCTCGGCATTGGTTGTGACCCAGTGATGGTCAAAGGAACAAAAGAACAGTTTCTCGACTGGCTCAGCTGGGGCGTGGAAAGCGAGGCGATTCGGTTTCCCGCAGCGACGGGTTCAATTCGGTGGCCCAGCATCAGCCTCCCGAGGATCTTCCTTCCCAATCCCTGCTCTTCGTAGGCCTGGATGGTGCCGACCTGTCGGCACGACTGCCGATGTTTCGGCAGGTCTGACCGGAGTCGCGATAGTCGCCGAATCGGCGTCCTCTCATCTCCTCTCCTCTCCTTGTTGGTTTCCCCTTTCGTTTCAATTCCTTTCCCAATCACGCCTTCCACTACCGGGGGTCGCCATGCCAGAAATGTCCACGATTTATGACTACATGCGCGCCAATGCTGCCTTACTCGGGGCGCGCATTCTCGAAGAGTTCCGGGCGCTGCACCATTTCGAGGATCCAATCTCACCACGGATAGAAGGCTTGCAGCGAAGACCTTTTCCCGCTCAAGCCATTGCGCTCATGGGTCTCGCCAAACGCTGGCGAGAGGCTCGGACCGCGATGGTGGTTGCCGAATGCGGCACGGGAAAGACTTTGATCTCGCTGGGTGGTGTCCACGTCCATAGTGCGGGAAGGCCGTACACCGCGTTGGCGATGGTCCCTCCGCACCTGGTCGAGAAGTGGGCGCGGGAAGCGTTTCTAACGTTGCCGGGAGTGCGCGTGTTCGTGATCGATGATTTGCGGAATGGCGGAGACGAGAACAAGGCGCATGGAGTGAACGAAGTCCGGCTGCGGCAGGGCCACATCGTGCGTGAAGGCCTCCAGACGAGTCTTAGCGAAATGCGATTGCGAAAGGCATCGTCGAGTCCAAGGAAACGATGGTTGTCCCTGTGTGGAAGACCGTCGTTGTTCATTGTCGGCCGCGAACGGGCGAAACTCGGGTACTTCTGGCGCCACGCTTACCGCGTGCCGCGCTCGGGTCCCTACCTGGGTTGCATCGTCAATTCCGACACGGGCAAGCCGGTTATCGTGAACGAGAGCCGCCTGACGGTCGCTGAATTTGAAAAGGTCAAAATTGCAGAGACGGTCGAATCCAGAGGCGATAAACCATGCCGGCCTGTCCATAGCGCGCTCTGGCAGGCCGATTCCGACAAGATCCGCCGCATGGCGCCGATTGAGTTCATTGGACGCTACATGCCGGGCTGGTTTGATTACGCAATCTGCGACGAAATTCATCAACTGGCGGGCGACACCGCGCAAGGCAATGCCCTGGGGACTTTGGCTGCTTGTACCGACCGCATCGTGGGTTTAACCGGAACGCTCCTTGGTGGGTACGCAGACGACTTGTTCAATACCCTATTCCGGCTAGAAGCCGCAAGGATGAAAGAACACGGCTATGAATGGGGCGCTACGGGACGAAGTTCCTTCACCCAAGATTACGGCGTTCTCGAAACAATCACCAAAGTAGAGCCTTCCGATAATCGCTGTTCGAAATCCAAGACCACCAGCACCGTGCGCCGGAAGCCGGGCGCATCTCCCTTGCTCTTCGGCGAATTCCTGATGCAGCTGTGCGCGTTCGTCTTCCTGGAAGACATCTCGGGAGAACTTCCGCCCTACGAAGAGACGTATCTGAGCGTCCCGATGGACCCGCTCATGATGGCTGCTTACCGGGAATTGGAAGATGCCATCCGCAAGGCGTTAAAGGAGCACCGCGGGAACCGGTCCGTGTTGAGCACGATGCTGAATACCCTGTTGCTCTATCCAGACCATCCCTATGGACTCGGGACTCTGTATGGCACTGAGTTCGACCCCGAATTGAAGCGCAATGTTCGATTTGTCGTCGCGGAGACGCAGGATCTCTCTGAAGAGCAGCTGTATTCCAAGGAAAGGAAACTGATTGAGGAGATCAAGAAGGAACTAGCCGAGGGAAGACGCTGCCAGGTGTTTGCGGTGTACACCCAGAAACATGACGTCACAGCACGTTTGCAGCGGATCTTGAGCAACGAAGGAATTCGCACCGCAGTTCTCAAGTCGAGCGTGGATACGTCCAAGCGGGAAGCCTGGTATGCGCGGCAGATCAAAGAAGGTGTGCAGGTGGTCATCTCACATCCCAAACTGGTCGAGACAGGTCTCGATCTGCTGGATTTTCCAACCATCATCTTTTACGAATCGGGATACTCGTTACACACTCTGCGGCAGGCCAGCCGGCGCTCGTGGCGCATCGGACAGAGGCGGCCGGTTCGGGTGAAGTTTCTCTGCTATGAGGGCACGATGCAGACGGCATGCTTGCGCCTGATGGGAAAGAAGCTCCTGGTTGCTCTCACCATGGAGGGTAAGTTCGCCGGAGAAGGACTTCAGAACATCGATGAAGACGACGACATGTTGTCGGCGATGGCGCGGGAACTGGTCGAAAGAAACGGCATCGGTGAAAGCGCAGATTCAGTGTGGAAAGCTCTGAGTACAGAACACCAGAAGCTGTTCCCGGCTGCGCTTCGCTCTACCGAAAACGAACCCTTCGCCGAAGCCTCGCCCGGCCCGCTGACGGAGGAGAGCAATCCTGCTTCCCTCATCGAGGAGGCTATCAGCGGCGATTCGGTCCTGATCTTTGGGCAACGGCCTGGTTCGCTGGGAAGGCGACCGCGTGGCAGGCCAATCGTTCCCGAACAGGCATCGCTGTTCGGTTGAGACCAATAGCTGCCGGCATTCCCCTCTTCATCTGCCTTTTCGTTCTCACCCACACAGAAATCACAACTCAATCCAACAAGGAGGAAGCAGTATGTCCGAAACAAGTACGCTCATTGGCTATACCGGCCGGACGATTGTCCGCGAAGAACTGGTGCTGGTGCCCACACCGCCAGCAACCGAAACGCACCGCCCGATCCCACACCACGAGATCGTGCAGGTATTAATTGAAACTCTCGGGTTCCGCCACATCGGAGTCGTCCACGACGAATACGCAGTGTCGCCGGACGGAATGAAGATGTTCGGCGTTCTCGATCTTGCAACCGAGATGGAGGGTTGCCGTTTCTCCATCGGTCTTCGAAATTCCCATGACAAGAGCATGCGTCTCGCGATGACTTGCGGGTATCGGGTTTTCGTGTGCTCGAACATGGCGTTTTCGGGAGACTTTACGCCCGTGCTCGCCAAGCATTCAAAGTCGTTTTCGCTGATCGACTGCGTTTCGGTCGGCGTGGACCGGATGCAGCGCAACTTCGAACCCATGCGAAAACAAGTGGAGACGTGGCAGCGGAGTGAACTCACCGACGTCACTGCGAAGGTGGTCATTTATGAGGCATTCGTGGAAGGCCAACTGGAGGCTCCGAAGCATCTGGCCCGTACAGTACACGACCTCTACTTCGAGCCCAAGTACGAGGAATTCCGTTCGCGGACAGTCTGGAGTCTGTCGAATGCGTTTACTTCGGCCTTCAAAGACCTGGATCCGATTCCGCAATTTAAGGCAACAGCAAGATTAGGAGCATTTCTGGAAATGAAATTCTCGCAGTCGTTTTGACCGGAGCGGTGGTTCCGTCCAGGCACCTCAAGGACCACTGTCCGGTGACAAACAAACTCAGGGTATGTAACGAATTGACAGTAGATTTCTGTGAACCTCGGCCGTCGCATCGACAGCTAGAACAACAATATAGGTTTCCAGCTACAGCGAATACACTGATTGAACCATCTTTGTTTAGCTTGTGCACAAGCCCTCATTCTGTCTTTAATGTCAGGCAATACGTTTTACGAAGGTTTGGCCGTAGATGCGAGAGATACGAAGGTCGCGGCAGAGTAGTCAGCCTATATGAGCCTGTCAAGCGGAGGACTAGCTTACCCTGACCGATTCAACCATCAGTCGAACACGTTGTACGAAGAACACGCAGGAATCATACCTGTCGGGAAAACGGCGACTGGCAGACACGTATCAGCGCACGTTTCGAATGACGAACAGCGAGACAGCCTGGTGGCTGGGAAGCCGGCACCGGCTGCTGAGTTGCGCCCGCTTCATTAGAGTTGCTTGTCGCTGCCGAAGCCAGCGGTCGAGTCTTCGGAAGTGTGTTAGTACGAAACACGCGGCAGAGAAATACAGAGAGGAGAAGTTGTGGCCACATCCGCGTTGTTCCTGCACGTCAAGACAGTCATAGGAGTGCTACAAGTTAGAAGACTTCTAAATTGATAGACAATCCGTGAAGAAGCCACCATAGGCAATGACTACCGGTGGGTCTTGGACGAAAATAGCCTTCGACGCAATACTTGCGCGTCCACGACTGGACTTCAACCTCGTGAAACGAGAATGGTGGGGGCAGATGACCTGCACAATTTGTAATTAATGGTAGAGATTTCCACAATAATTGTTGTTGACTTCGGATAGTTAGAGACGGACAATATGCCGCAACTCGTGGTTCTATGTAGCGTACCTGCGTTACTGAACCCATCGGGCGTGTTCTCCTACCAAGTTCGATTGGATCTTCTCCCACGTTCTGACACGGCTTGTTTGTTTTGGTATCTCTAAACGGTCAATGGAAGTCATCGGCTAGAGACGGATTTCGGTTCACGTCTCGATTCGATTGGTCGATCAGAAACATCTGGCTCTGAACCTTGGCTTCCCAGACTTTAACTGCTCTTTGGAGCTAGGGCTCTCTTCACTGTAATACTCAGGAGCCAGCATGCCTGATAGCGTTCCAAACGTCCCCGAACTGACAGCCCAGCTGGTTGCTTCTGGCCGCCAAGAAACCGAACAACTAGACCATTTGAAACGCGATGTACTGGACGCGATCGATTCGGGGGAATACCGCGTCAATCGGCGGGAGGTCCCCTTCCTCTCGAGCCAGACGCCTCGTTCCCTGCCTAGCTGGGCAGCCGGACAAAAGGTGGTCAAGACGTTAGGGCCGTTCAGAGATGCACTGGGCAAGCTGGTGTGGTTCGATTTTTACCGAATCAAACGTCAAATCAAAATCGCACGAAAGACTGCTGCCGATGTCTTCCTCTCGGTTCCCGTCGATGACATATTGCGGGCACACAGGGCACAGAAATCACTGAAGCTTTCTGCAGGCAGCGTGTGGTTTATCGCCAATCACATCGAGCCCAGCGCCCCGGCCGGCGCGTTTACCGGACTGACGATACGATCCGGCGAAATCACTTTCCAAGGCACACTCACGATTACTGGTGACATAGTCATTGTTGGTGAAAGTGACGTCTGCCAGCTGAAACTCGATCTTGCCCAACCGTCTGTCACCGCTGATACGCATTCGAGCACCGGCGATGACGCCAAACATATGGACCTGATGTTGCCGGAGAAGGTAGTCGCAAACTGCTCGCCCGGCAAGGCTGTCCTTTCGACCAGCTTCACAATGGCCGTCACGCTGTACGGAAGAAAGTACAGCCTGAAACAGGCCGCTCGGCCCGGCCGATACGACAACACCGTCAACAGAATCTTCATTGAATTCGACAACGACCAGAGCTCTCTCGAGATTTCGAGTGTCGAGTCCCCCCTTATTACTCCATCGAGGTCAGCGCCGCTCTCGGAGAGCGCGTGGGCTCTTTCGATCACACAAAGCATCCCAATCGATCAACTCGGCGAGGCCGCAGGGATCGGTGCTTTGGCCATGGTCGCCTCCGCAGGCCTAAACATCAAGTGGGAAGATCTCGAGGGTTTGCCGGTCAGTTTCGAGAAGACGTATGTTCTTGCCGAACCAGGTCGAATCGGGATCACTGTTCCGCTCGCACACTCCAAACACAACCGCCAGAAATTTGACCTGTGGCAGTTCTCGACGGCTGCAGACAATACTGTGCTCGGCCAGGCCTCGCTGGAGTATCCGAAAGACATCGCCCTGCTTTACAACTGCCTTGCTACCTCGGTCGAAGCTGTGGTCATGAAGGAAGTGTTAGCGACGCTGAAAGTCGACCGGCCAGTCACGGCGGACAGGCAGCGCCTCACGTTGAGGTCGGATCAAGCGGAGTTCATTAACTTCAAAATCAAGGACATTCATTACGTTTACGTCGAGGCGAAAGGAATACTGGATCGCCTTCTGCAGCAAAAGAACATTAACGCCCTGAAGCCGACGGCATTTGCGCTTTCCAATGCTCTTATCAAGACGACCCAGATTGACGAGTTTTACCTGTTGGGGATCGTGGAAGGCGAGCACTCGATCACCAAAGGCGCATTCAAGGTCGTGGCTCACATCTACAATCTTTTACCATCTCTACCGGATCCATATGTCGCCTCTTTTTCCCTACCGTCTGTGACAACCGCTCGGGAACTCTACAGCCGCAGCCCGCTCTCAGGCATCGATCTGTTTGCCCTGGTGACCTGGGACACTCCGACTTCGGTGAAGATGCTGCTCGGCTTCTCGAAATCGGGTGCGCAAGCGGCAGTCGGTGTCGCGACGACACTTCTGGCACCAGCGATGAGTGCTCAGAATGCCAGAGCGGCCGATAGCGCGAGCCCGCTGCGGACGACCGCGCGAAGCTTCGTTGTCCGCGAAAACCCGATCCTCTCAACTCGCGCCGAGGATGCGGCGAACGAGCAGGCACTTGCCAAATTGTTCGAAGGGGCCTTCGGCGCGCGCAGCAGTGGAAACCTGTATATGCTGGACGTATCCACGAATGTTGATCTGATGGGAGTCGGCTTCGCTCCCTACACCCATCGCGAGAGGCCCAAGGGGATACCGTCGTTCCCGACTGATCTGCCGGTCAGCATTGAGGGCATCGATCTCGTAAGTTACGCGATCAACACCAAGATCTACACGCTTCCACAAATTCAGTGGGAGCCGATACGAACCGTACAGAATCCGGACACGTCTCCCTACCCATTTCCATCCCCCGCTACATCTCCGGACACAGGCAGTCCCACCCTCATTGCAATCGACAACTTCAAGTTCATACCGATCGCGCCTCGCCCCGTCATCGAAAACTTCCTCTCGGCTTATAACGACGAGACTCAGCCGGGCCGAGCAGCAGCGCTGTTTAATCTCCCCTTCGGCATGACAGCAGTGGCTTTATGGCAGAAACCAAAGGACACGGCGCTTCCCCGCGCTTTGATTGATCTCAATCAGCCCGAATTCGAGACGACAAGAGTGGTGGGCGGCATTCAACTGGAGATTGTCGCCACCAGTCCCACTATCGGAGACGAATTTGAAACGCCTGGTTTTCGAGGCGCGACGATTCAAACCAGAAACCTGATTGACCTCTTGACCGGCACGATTCCGGTCGACGACGAAGGAAAGCCCCTGAGTGTTCTTGGACCTGTGGTGGACACGATCTTCAACGCAGAGTTTAAGCCGAGCGGTGCCAATGCACGTGTGCCAGTGGAACGGATGGACATTTCCGGATATGGCGCCACTTTGTTCAGTAATTGGCTCAACCCCAACGCGGCCATCGCTGCAACGAGCCAGGCAAAGTTTGATGTCCTGATCGGGCGCACATCGCACGAGATCATCCAGGTAAAGAGCATTCTGTATCCCTGGGGTGTCCCTGTCGTTCGAACCATTACGATCCAGCGAACCAGCGGCGCGGGCGTAACCCGGTACGATAGCGGCTGGAAAGCGCAAGGCCCAGGCAAGTATGACTTCTCATATTTTGAGATGGTCGGAACCAGCAAGGTCCAGGTGCCGAATCCCTTCGAGTTTCATCCGGGTCTGGTGGGCCAGATCGATCACGTCACATCTATCAAGGATACGGGGCGGATGTATCGCAAACCGGGTGCCGTCCCCGCTGACGACGTCGTCATGCAGGAAGTTTTTTTCGATGCGGATGTATTGATCGAAGATGTCGAGATCGGCGCGAATGACGGGTACGTACCCTCCAGAAGACAATGTGGCTTCGTCCAGCTTGCGCCCTATCAAAAGCCACTCACGCCCCAGCAGTTTTATCAGCTGCTCAGCGAAGAAGGGCCGCTTGGCGGTCCCGTCGATTGCGTCGTAAACGTCGGCCAGTCAGGGCAGACCATGCGTGTGCTCCGCGCGGATGTTGCTGGCGTCGACGAGATGGGCGGGCACTACGTTTTCGTGACTTCGTGTCACGGGTCGATCAAATTGCCACGCGAGGGTTCCTGGAGCGTGGTGAGGAGACACGAAAATTCCAACAACATCGTCGGGATCGACCAGGACACCGGGCTGTCGCTGATCCGAGAAGGCAAGCGCGGAACAACGCCGACCGCGCCCTACCGGTTTGCCGATGCGCCTGACATTCTGCACTCATCCGATCCGGCCGCGGACTACGGAATCTTGCATTCGACGGGAACGCAAAAGATCCTTTATTTGCGGCCCACCATTCAACGCAATGACACCAATATCAAGAGCACTCTCCAGCCGTATTTCGCGGATTCTTTTGCGATCGTAAATTCCGCAAGCATCTTTCCAGATCCGACAACCGCTTTCCCGCTCGGAGCCTCGAGTGGAACGATCCTTCGCATCATCACAGCTGGACAATTACAGCTGACCTCCGGAGGAAGCTATACCACGCCGGCGGGGTACACCCGCGACATCGTGCATAGCGGTAACTCCAGGTTGTATGTCGATTACTCAGACGCGGCCGGCACTGGGGATCCCTGCGAAATCAATTATGCATTCGATTCCACAGCCGCGGTCCCATGGACAGCAACCTCGAAAAATCACAGTCTTGTGGTGGATCTGGGCGGATTCAACAGCATCGTAAGCGTCTCGACTGGATTCGATGCTGCTTACGGGCAAAAGGCATCGATGCCAAAGCCGAAGACAACATTCGGCTCCATCCTCAAGCCCATCGTGGACATGCTCAGCTTTCTGGGGGGCCAGGACATTGGCCAGGCCTTCGCCGTGAGCATGAGCAATCTCAACACGACGAGCTGGCAGCCGAAATTGCAAGGAATTCTGGAGGTGGAGATCGAATTCAAGATTCCGCCCGGCGAACTCGAGGTCAAGATCGCTCACTCGGGTCTTGACGGCAAACCGCCGATCCCGAACGAACCTGAGGCCGAACCGTTACCGACTTTTAAGTTGGAGTGCACGATTGCTCTAAAAGCCTACTTCAACATGTCGCCTCAGTCTCTCACCGTCACGCATTCGGACGGCTCGCCCGCCACCACCGAAGAACTCGCCGAGGCCACGGCCGACATGATCACTTCGGGAGCGCAGCTTGAGATTGAAGGAGAGTTGCACATTCTGTGCTTCACGATCACACCAGGCGTCGCGGGAGTCTATTTTGTCGGCATTCTGGGACTCGAATTGGGGATCGATTCGCAAGAGGGTAAGTCGTTCGGGTTCAAAGTGGCTGTCGGTCTCGAACTCGCAGCTCAGTGGCCTGTCGTAGGAGAAGTATCTGTCATGATGGCCATCGGGCTCGAAATGGAATGGTCCGATACCGGCTCCGGAATCTTCGCGCTGATGATCTTCAAGGGTGAGGCCGAGTTACTGGGTGGAATCATCGTGATCGGAATCAGCATCGAGGCCAAAGGCGGCCAGGAGAGCGAGACCAATGCGAGCGGCGATAAGGAGACCTATGCAATTTGCGAAGTCGAGTTCGCGGTGGAGGTAAGTCTCGCCTTTGTCATTCATTTTGAATTCGATGAGACCTGGCAAGAGAAGAGGCTCACGTCCTGAGATTCGGTCGATTCATTTTGAAATAGGAAAAACAATATGCCGCCATCACCGACCAAACTTACGATCATGTCGTTTCCCCAACGCTGGGATGGAACGACAATCAAGGCGAACGTTCTTGTACTTCCGCATGAGGACCCGCTCTCGCCCTTTACCAGCGGTCTCCCGGCGGGTGTAGATACGCCTGCATTTGCAGAGGCCACTTTCGCGTTCCAGGCGATGCTGATCCGCGGTACCGACAACATGCCGAGCCCTGCGGACGTTACGTCAAATGTCGCGCTCATCACCGCGGCACCAACGGACGCGAAGTCTTTATTTACACAACTCGCCACTTCGCTCAAGATCACGAAGCCTTCGAACATCGTCAATCCGGTAGACCCGTCCACGTACATTCAAAAATATCTTCCCAAAAGCTACCGGAATGCGTTTGCATTCTCCCAGCCACGAACCCCGAATGCTAAAACCGACGATAGCTACCACTGCGCGCTCCGAAAGAAAGACCCCTCGCTGCCCAAGCCCGTATACAGCACGGATGACATCAGCTGGGGCAAGGCCTTCGCTCTCGTGCTCCGGCAACCACTGCTAGCCAGAAAGCTTGGGTTTATCTATGGCGTTGACATTGCGATTCCAGCTGGCACTTTCGACGACGGCGGATGGCTCTACTTCGATTTGCAAAGTGGAAGCGACTATTTCACTCAGATGACGCTGAATCCCGATCTGGTCAAAAGATACGCCAGCAAGCTGCCGTCGTTGTCGGGATCCAGATCCCTGTTTGCCGCTGTCCAATTTCCGGTGTCAAGCACTCCGGTCGCCGGCAATTTCGACGCGGTTTTCATTGAAGCCGACGAGTACAACGATGGGTTCGCGAAGATTGTGCACTGCATGCAGCCTGTCAGCGGAAATCTCCTGCACGAACCAGGACAGGAGCAAGACGGTCTGCCGCCCTCACGGGATTTCGGCATTCGTCTCGGCTGGGACGATGAGCAATTGCTGATTTGGCAGAACCGCCAAATGGCTGCAGACCCTGACCTCGGTACTCGGTTGGATGCTCCGATGGGCGTCTTCCGCCACCGTGTCGACGTTAAACGACATGGCGAGCCTGATTCGGCATGGTCTTCGTTGATGAAAGCCGAAGGGGATTTGACTCTCAATGGGATTGATATCGGGTCTTTTTCGGGAGAACTCGGGATCGAGGTCGCACCCACCCAACTCGATGGGCAAAGGACAGGGATATTCTGGCTACCCTCTTATTACACGCAATGGACTGGCGGTTCGTTAATCATTAAGGATGAGAAGGCTGCGAAACTAGCAAAGACAGATTCCATTCTGAAGAAGCTGCTCACGGCGGTGGATGCCGATAAGAAGCCGCTTCTGTACGGGAAAACATATGACTTTCGAGTGCGTTTTCTGGACATTAGCGGAGGCGGACCGGATGAGAAGGACCTCAGTGTGAACGGAGGGGATGCGCCGATCAGTACCTGTCGTTTCCGGCGCCACATTCCTCCGCAAAGAGTCGCAATTCCCCTGTTGGCCAATCCGCCTGCTGACGGCTCGCAGCCAACCACGTACCAGGTCTTTCGACCGCGCCTCGGCTACCCGGCGCTGTTGTACACGGGCCTGACGAATGCCTACAACTTGCTCTTGGCGGATTTTCCAACTGCTTGCACCGAGCAAAGAGAGACGGGATATTTTGACCCGGACGTAACTCACGCCAAGATCGAGGTGGAGGTTCTCGCTCCGGAAATGGATACGTTTTTGTCCTTTAACAACAAGGACCCCTACTACCGGCTCTTCGCGACAACGCGAAAGTTCCCAAATGACCCGACGGCGCCCCTTGATCTCCGGCTTACATTCCATGAGGCGGCGGTCATCAAATTCGGCGACGAAGCGGACCTGGGCGATCTGCCATTAACGGCAGATGATGATTCTTCCCCACTTCAGGTGCCAACCGGTCGCAACATTCGTATCCGCGTTTATCCCTTGTGCAAGGAGGATCCGACGCTCGCATATTTTGCGTCAGACGATGTGCGCACGGGCAAGCCAGTCACGATCGATGCCTGGCTGGATGCGGACGATGAGCGCGACCTGTTCGTGAACCAACCTGCAACGCGCGAATTTCAGAGCATTCTGCTCCAACCCGATCCTCCACCTTCGCCAAACCTCACTGCAGTGATGGCTCTGATGGCTCAACCGGAAGCGACTCCTTCGAATCTGTTCCAACGCCTGGCGGACCAGCTTTCCCTGGCCACGTCCGAAACCACACTGCTGGCGAAACCAGGACAGCGAGTCGTCTTCGGTTGTTCCAATAAGATTCGGCATACTCTCTCGCCCGAGCATGGAAGCATCACGTTTGCGAACAAGACGGATCTGGTAGGTCAGTGGATCACCACGCTGATCTTGGAGATTGATCGAGACTGGTCCTGGAGATCGCTCGCGAACATCGGCTTCGAGATCCGACGAGATGATACCGAGCTGGTTGGAACAATTGAGCTCAAGAATACGGTGTCCCTGGTTGCCATCAATCAGGCCGATAGGTCAAAAACGCGGATCATGTTTTTTGACATTGTCGATCCTAAGAGCTTCACCACACCATTTCCGGAGCCAATGGACGTCTCATATACGATCAAGGCGATCTTCAAATCAGATCCCGGATCGAAGGATCCAGACAAAACCCTGAGCATGACTCTACCGGTGGCGGTCCCACCGGCGCAGGTGCCCAAGCCTTCAGCGGCGGGTATCGCCCTGAGCGACTATATAAAGGATGACACCTATTCCACCGTACAACCGCGAAAAAAGATCCTCTGGATCGAATTTGAAGAACCGGTTGCAAATCCTGAGGATGACTATTTTGTCTTCGTCCGGGCATATGCGCCCGATCCTCTATTACTGGCCGGAAACGAGCCCGTCGAGGACCCCAAAGAAAACCTGCCATACCTGCCGCCTGAGCTGATACGGGTAATTACGGAAGGGCAACCGGATGACAAGGCCGGGCTGAATGCCTGGCAGCGACTGATTCCGGCAAAATCCAACCCTGATGGCAGCGGAGTAAAGCATTTTCAGGTGCCCTTACCCCCGGGCCTGAATGCGATCTCCGAGGAACTGTTCGGATTCTTTGTCTGTGAGTTCTGTGTAGGGCACGCGCGGGTCTGGAGTACGGCTCAGGCCCGGTTCGGCAGACCGATCCGCATCACCGGGGTACAACATCCTGCGCCACAACTGACGTGTTTGGTGGAGCGAGATAACGACGCCATCTCGCTGACCGCTCCATATGCAAACCCTGTGTATAGCGGTGTATCCGTGATGCCTTCAAATCCACGCACCGAGATCTGGGGCCTCTTGTATGTCCAGGTCATCCAAGCGGACGGCAAGGAGTACAGGAATATCCTTTTGGGTCGAAAGAGAATGGTCCCGGTCAGGAAACGCGAGCATGTCCGGGTTGCCAGTCTGCCATTATACGGCGTGTGTGGCTGGAGCGAAGCGGAGGTGGCGACGCTGTTATTCAGCTCGGGCCTTCCTGAAGACTCGCCTTTAAGCGCGATGGCCGTCGAGCTTTTCCCCAACTTCAACCGTTCTGCTGATCCGCTCGGCTCAGAGTTGGGTACGACCAGAATCTACCGGACCTCGCCTCTGGAGCCAGTGATGAAGATCTGCTGCTGTCAGACCTAGCAGATTTCCTGAGATCAGGCATGCGTGACAGCGGCAGTTTGCCTCCGGGACGATCTGAAGTCAATCGAACGCGTTCACGCCAAACCTGATGCAGGTCGTCTTACGCCCAACCGACAATGTCTCACATGCCTGAAATACACATTGCCGGCTATTTTTCGTCCACATCTGCACTCCCGAATTATCAGTGCGTGCTTCTGTGCGCGTGGGACCAGTTTGCCGTCAGCCGCTTCTGAAATGCCATACTCACCGATTAACCACTTCTTGGTTGCCGGATCCATGAGAGACAAATTCATTTCGTCTCCGTGCTTCCTGCAGAAGTCCTCGAATGATCTGTCGGTGACAAACGTATCCAGGAGTTTGAGGTGCCCTGCCGCAATCAAGCTTTGAGTGTCCTCCACTGTGATGCCCAATAGCTTTGCCGCTCGTTTCCA